>Ga0315336_1002781_pt1 | contig 25542 bp, 21 predicted proteins | sample ASW5metaG_FD_204512 | JGI IMG/M metagenome (GOLD analysis project Ga0315336, IMG submission 204512) | Ammonia-oxidizing marine archaeal communities from Monterey Bay, California, United States - ASW #5 | ecosystem: Environmental > Aquatic > Marine > Intertidal zone | place: USA: California... | reverse complement strand
CTTTCCAGGAAGTTTACTCGTTTTTCGAGCTTTTCTCGAGAACAGCAGTAAAAAACCCATCAGACCCAAAATCAAGCGGCGTTAATTTTAGGAAATCCGCGTCACAGGTGCCGCTGAGGCCAACCTCAGCCCATAGCTTTGAAACCGGCACAATTGTGAAGTCGGGATGTTCTTTAAGGAATGTTTCAACCTGTAGGTCGTTTTCAGCCTTAAAAATCGAACAAGTAGCATAAATAAGCCGACCTCCAGGGGCAACAAGCATACTCGCCCTGGTAAGAATATCCTGTTGAAGCGCCGTAAGCTCGTCAAGGCGTTCCGCCGATAAATTCCATTTCTGGTCTGGCTGACGACGCCAAGTACCGGAGCCAGAACAGGGAGCATCGACAAATACCCGGGGTATCTGCACCATCAATGGTTCCAATAGCTCTATGTCACTGTCATTTGCGGAAATAACCAGCGGTTCAATGATATCCGTGGCTGCACGACGGCTACGACTTTTGATATCGCGCATCCGGCGAGCATTGATATCAAACGCATGGATTTTTCCCTGGCTATGCATAAGGGCTGCCAAGGCAAGGCTTTTACCGCCACCGCCAGCACAATAATCGACAACCTGCATTCCCGGTCGGACATCTGCCAGCCGTGCGGATATCTGAGCCGCTTCGTCCTGCATTTCCGCCAGGCCTTGATCAAGCAATTGATGGCGGCTGATATTACGGCGGGAGTTAAGGATTAAACCGTCTGGCGAGATCGTTGTTGGTGTAACATCAATATCGTCGGCCGCAAGCAGCCTTTGGGCTTCATCGCGGTCTGTTTTCAAGCTATTGACCCGCAAAGTGACCGGTGCCCGTTGCTGATACGTCGCCATCAGCGAGTTTGCGTCTTCCGCATATTGTGCCTGCAACAGATCGGCGATCCACTCCGGAAAATTCGCGGCAGCATACGGCGGCATCAAAGCTTTATCAAGCGACGGCGCGGCGGCCAAGGCCTGTTCTTCACCTTCAGTCAGGTCCGCAAGGCCATGAGATCCGCCAAAATAGTCATTTGCGATATCACTGATATCAATCTCATCGAACACTACAATGGAAAGAAGCCCCGCAGTCCGGCTTCCCGCGCCCAGCGCGAGCGTCTCCGCGAACCAATCCAGCTCGCCTTTACGCCGTAAACACCGATAGACAAATTCGCTTACCCAACGGCGGTCTTTTGACCCCGCATAGCGTCGGGCCCGAAAATAGGCAGTGACCTGTTGGTCGGCCGGGGTGGCAGCAGCCTCTATGAAGCCGAGCAGCTCAACAGCTGCGGCGAACCGCGCGGAAGGGGTCATAATATATTATCCGTTTTGTCGATAATTAGGGGCTTCGCGCGTGATCGATACGTCATGCACATGACTTTCTCGCAAGCCCGCATTGGTAATTCGCACGAAGGAAGCATTTTTTTGCAAACTGGTGATATCTGGTGAACCCGTATATCCCATCGCTGCCTTAAGACCGCCGATCAATTGATGAATGACCGCGTTCGCCGGACCTCTATGTGGTACCCGCCCTTCTATTCCTTCCGGAACCAGCTTCAAATTATCGGAGACTTCCTGCTGAAAATACCGATCTGCGGATCCGCGGGCCATGGCACCGAGAGACCCCATGCCACGGTAAGATTTGAACGATCGCCCTTGATACAAAAAGACCTCACCCGGACTTTCATCCGTTCCGGCCAGCAAGGAGCCTATCATCGCACAACCTGCGCCGCCGGCTAACGCTTTCGCCAGATCACCGGAGGTTTTGATCCCGCCATCGGCAATTACCGGGATGCCACTGGCCTGCGCCGCTTCGGCAGCGTCCATGATTGCCGTCAACTGCGGCGTCCCAACCCCTGCGACGATCCGCGTCGTACAAATTGAGCCCGGTCCAATCCCTATTTTAACCGCATCCACACCGGCATCTATGAGCGCCTGCGTCCCGGCGCCTGTTGAGACGTTGCCGCCAATGACTTGGGTAGAATTGCTGAGTTTCTTGATGCGGCCAACGGCTTCAAGCACCCGACTGGAATGCCCATGGGCTGTATCGACAATCAGCACATCGACTTCTGCATCAATCAGCGCTTCCGCCCGGGCAATACCGTCTTCGCCAATGCCCACTGCCGCCGCGACACGCAAACGCCCTTGTGCGTCTTTTGACGCATCGGGATAGAGGGTCGATCGCTCAATATCCTTCACGGTAATCAGGCCGATACAGCGATACTGATCGTCAACCACCAAAAGTTTTTCGATACGGTGCTGGTGCAGGTAACGTTTTGCTTCTTCCTGGGTCGCGCCTTCCGTGACGGTAACAAGATTTTCATATGTCATCAGTTCGGAGACCAACTGTCGCGTGTCCGTTGCAAAGCGCACATCACGGTTGGTAAGAATGCCCACAAGCTTTCTTGTATCCCGTTCTGTCACGGGGATACCGGATATCTTGTGCATCTTCATCAAATGCAGCGCTTCTGACAGGGTATCTTTCGGACCGATCGTAACCGGGTTGACGACCATGCCGGCTTCAAATTTTTTGACCCGCCGCACTTCATCTGCTTGTTCCATCAGATCCAGATTTTTATGAATGACACCGATCCCGCCTGATTGCGCCATGGCAATCGCCATTGGTGCTTCGGTGACCGTATCCATCGCACTGGACACCAAAGGAATGCCTAATTCAATTTCTTTGGTCAGGTTTGTCGTCGTGACCACTTGGGTCGGGAGGATTTCAGAGGCTGCAGGCTGCAGCAATACGTCGTCAAAAGTAAAGGCTTCACGAATGTTCATGGCAACTCCTTGGGAATTGCCGCGCAATCATATACTTAACTTTCGAAATTCATAGACCCAAAAACGACAAGATGTACTTTTTTTTCACGGAGCTGAATTTCTCTCATCTAACCAACGGTTTACGCCAGTTTTCCGATAATATTGCATTGATCAGGATCGGCGAAAGCGGCTTCGCCATATTCTAATCCTTATCACCACCACTATTCCCGCGAAAACCCCTGGCGACCACGTAGGCTTCACGCGAATCCGGTCGGCTTGCTTCGGGCTTTGCATGATGCACAGATGTAAAATTCTTTTTCATGCGGTCCAGCAGTTCATTTTCCGTGCCACCTTTAAGAACTTTCGCGATAAACACGCCGCCCGGTGCCAATACATCAATGGCAAACTGCAAGGCGAGATCACACATATAGACAATTCGAAGATGATCTGTTTGCCGATGACCGGTGGTTGGCGCCGCCATATCGGATATGACTGCATTGACAGGCCCGCCAAGCATATTCTTCACTTTGATATCTGCATCATCTTCGGTGAAATCCAGCATCATAATCTCGGCCCCTTGCATAGGCTCCATGCCGAGAATATCGACGGCTAATACCCGCCCCTTGCCTTTAAGCGCGCCGACGCGATCTACGGCGACTTGTGTCCACCCTCCCGGAGCAGCACCAAGGTCAACAACTGAATCCCCAGGCTTCAACAGCTTGTAGCGATCATCAATCTGCATCAGTTTGAAGGCCGCGCGCGATCGTAATCCGCGTGTTTTGGCCTCAGCCACATACGGATCATTGAGCTGCCGCTCCAACCAGAGTGTAGAAGAATTCTTCCGTCCACGCGCAGATTTGACTTTCGTGTGCAGCAGCCGCCCGGTCATGCCAGTTGAATTCTGGGTACTGCCCGGCCTTTTTCGCCCACCTTTACTCATGACGTTACTTCCTTGGATACCCGCGGTTCTCCATCCGCAATCCGCATCAGGCCATGCAGAAGCCCTTCCCGGAGCCCGCGGTCTGCCACCCGTAATTTCTTGACCGGCCAGACATCATGCATGGCCTCAACAATCGCGCAACCCGAGACGACCAGATCTGCTCGCTCATGACCAATACAAGGTTCAGAGACCCGTGTTTCATAGTCACTTTGTGCCAGCCGTTTGCAGACGTCCCGCATGGACTTGGCATTCAACCACGAACCGTCAACTTTGCGGCGATTATACCTCGGTAGCCCCATATGTACGCCGGCTAAAGTCGTCACAGTCCCGGATGTTCCAAGCATTTGTACATTGCCGCCTCGAATATTCGCCGCAATGTCATGCTCATTTTCGAAATTATCTATATGTTCCGCGACATCGGAAATCATATTCGCGTAAGCATGTTCGGATATGGCACGGCCACCATGGCGTTCCGTCAACGTCACCACACCATAAGGAATAGACATCCAGCCCAACACGTCACTTTGCCGTTTTTCATTCAAGCCAAGCCAAATGAGTTCCGTGCTCCCACCGCCAATATCAAAGACCAGCGCATTCTTGTTGCGAAAATCCAATAACGGCGCGCAGCCATCTGCGGCCAGCGCCGCTTCTTCACCGGTGGTGATGATATCAAGCTCGATCCCGCACTCGTCTTTAACGCGGGCCAGAAACGCATCACTATTTACGGCTTTGCGGCACACTTCCGTGGCCACGCACCGCATTCGGGTCACCCCGCATCGGCGCATTTTGTCCGAACAAATTTTCAACGCTTCAAGGGTTCTTTCTACAGCCTCATCGGAAAGCATTCCGGTAAGACTGACGCCTTCGCCAAGTCGAACGATACGCGAGAAGCTATCAATGACACGAAAACTGCTCCCTTGCGGCTTTGCAACCAAAAGACGGCAGTTGTTGGTTCCTAAATCGATTGCCCCATAAATATGGGGCCATCGCCCAGTTCCGTTCCTATGTCTATTTCGATATCGTCTCTGTTCGCCCTTCCCCCGTCGCGGGTTATTTCGTGTTGCCACCCAGGACATACCTCCAGGTCAATTTTACAGGCGTTCAAGCCATTGCCCCAAGACTAGCAGCTTTCTGAAGATTGGTTGACATATATTTTCGCCGGACTGATTTTCTGTATCATTGACAAGCGATCGCGGAGTTGCTAGTAGAGCCGCCTACCCGCCCGACACGGGCCAGCCATCATTGCGGATGGGGAATCGTCTAATGGTAGGACAGCGGACTCTGACTCCGTCAATCCTGGTTCGAGTCCAGGTTCCCCAGCCAAATTTTATCTAAATATATCAATGCTTATGTTTTTTTGAGTTCCCAGCCAAGATCTCACTCAATCAGGCAAGTTGGCAAGCAGTAGTGCTTGGCGATGGTGCTTTTCATCCTCTGGGCGCGCATAGTGAAGTGTTGCAAGGTAATTAGTCACCGTGAAGTCAGGGGCGAGCTTGAGCACTTCAGCCCCATGGCGCCGGGCACCCTTTTCATCCCCGGCTGCTCCCATCGCGGCGGCCAGGCTTACATGCACTATTTCATCGCCTCCGGAAAGTTTTCGAAAACAATCGATAGCGTCGTCATATTGACGTGCCACAAAATGGGCTCGGCCGAGATGACCCCAAAAGCGCTCTGGATGATAGGGGTTTAGTTTCATTGCTTTTTTAATCCAGACAACACCTTCTTCAGGCGCGCCGGTCCAGGTCAGCAACTCACCTTGTTGCACGACAATTAGATCGTCATTTGGGTTGAGTTGCAGCGCTTTTTCCTGATGCCTGCGGGCAGCGTCAAAATCGTTTTGCAAGATGCCAACTGCTGACGCCAATCTGTGCACATCACTATCTTTGTCATCAAGTTCCTGCGCACGATTAAGATATTTAATCGCCCGCTCCAACGTGGTGTCTTCCACCCACCCATAGCCGACGGCCTGACCGAAAGTGCAAGCCCGCCACGCCCAGGCATGTGCATAGTCGGGCGCAATCTCGACAGCCCGATCGAGATGCTCGAGAGCTTGCGCATTGGCATCCCGGTTTGACCGGTGATGCAGTGTCTTACCTGCCAGCACAAGTTCATAAGCCGCCATATTTTCCGGCTTTTTTCGAGTGACACGCTCTTGTTCCGCGGCTTCCATGCGGCCCGGTAATGTCGCGATAATCGCTGTGGTTAGCTCATCCTGAAGTTCGAAGATATCCTCAATTTGCCGATCATACCGATCCGCCCAGACATGGCGGTCGCCACCAAGTGCATCAATAAGCTGTGCCGTTACCCGGACCCGCATACCGGCACGGCGGACTGAGCCTTCAAGGATATAGCGAACGCCGAGATCAGCTGCGATTTCTTGTAAATTCTCCTGCCGCCCCTTATAGGCGAAAGCAGATGTACGGGAGATAACAAACAATTCCTTGAACCGCGATAGACCGGTCAGTATGTCCTCCGTCATGCCGTCTGCCAAATACTCATCTTCGGCTCCAGAACTCATACAGGTAAAAGGCAGCACCGCAATTGAAGGACGATCCTCGTCAACCGGTTTGGTTTTCGGGGCTTGCGGTAATTCAACACCGGTAACAGCTCTAAATACCTTGAGTTTTCGCGCGATGTTTTTGAGACTGCGTTCACCCGATTCTTCGAATTTGGCGTTACTTAAAGTACCCGCTTGCTCCACCACAGCAGAGGAAACCAACACGCCGCCCGGATCTGCCAAGGGCTCCAGTCGCGCCGCCACATTGACTCCGTCGCCAAAGATGTCGCCTTCCTCGATCATCACATCCCCGACATTGATCCCGATCCGGAATAAAATATCCTGTGCGACAGCGCTCTGGTTAAACGCTGCGACACCCTGCTGAAACTCAATAGCAAAATTGACGGCTTCGACAACGCTGGCAAATTCTATGAGGGCGCCATCTCCAGTAGACTTGATCATTTGGCCATTGTGTTTTTCGAGGCCGGGAAAAATCAACATTTTGCGGCAATGCCGTAGCCGGTCCAGTGTTCCTTTTTCATCAACTTCCATCTGGGAGCTGAATCCCACCATATCAGCAACTAAAATGGCCGCTAACCGGCGTATGATCTCGTCGGACATTGTTCACAAACCTCTTAATGCAATAAATCATATTACACCATTAAATCCCATATTGTGAAGAAATAGGTCCTATGGATTATTAAGCCGCCGACCCTTGATACTTCCGGTTTTCCATTAGGACAACTCCGTCATGGTACTTTTACCCTGCCTGTTCCGGAATTAAAACTCATCTATTTGCTGAGAAATTTACAGAATAATTTTGCCAGGATATTAGAACAAACTTCTCTATGAACTGAGTTTGCCAAAAGAGAACACGTCATTTAAGGAACAAAGAAAAGCATATTTACAGGGCCTATCGAGAACATCATTGGAAGATCCTGAATTTTCCTGGAAAATACCCGGATGGAATTAACGTGCTTACGCCAGGGTTGGCCCTAAAGATATACAGATGAATAAAGGGCCGGGCGTTTATGCTTTTCGGAACTACAATTGAGATTCTATCGGCAAGATCGAGTAAAAACCTTGACCGAACCGACGCCAAAAGTCTGTTTCAGGTTCTGTGCTGTAATATTTAGGAGGACTTTCCGCTAAATCTATCCAATAGACATTATCCTTATAAATTGTGTCAGTGTCAGTAATGATCTTTTCTTGAGAAATAGCCACTTTGTAGGCGATTGCCTGTATATTTTTATCGAATACCTCAACAGCTAAGTAGCTTGCCATATCTTCCATGTCATAAACGACTCCGACTTCAGAATTAATATTAGCTGAACGTTGGTCCAGATTAAACGACCCTATAAATACTTGCTTGCGATCAAAAATATATACTTTCGCATGCAAGCCGCTTTTAGCCTTGTCACCACGGCGCAAGGATTTACTGGTTTTCGACTTAACATCTGCCTTGAATTCATACAGCTCCACACCGCCCCGCAACAGATCATCCCGTCGGCGAGAATAACCGGACTGAGCCATCAGTCCATCAGTGGAGGATAGTGAATTCGTCAAAATGCGAACGTCAATGCCTTTTTCAACCAGCCCATTCAAATAGTCGACTCCGCTTGCTCCGGGGACAAAATAGGGTGAAATAATCTCAATGGATTTGACGATACCCTCAATATATGGCTCCAAACTGTGCTTCAGATATGTAATTTCCTCTTCAGTAGCCCCTAGACCTTTGGCTGGATCGTCATAAATTACGTCTACGAAACCATCATATTTCAGAGAATTTGCTTCCCTGCCCAGGTTAATCTCCTGAATATCCTTGTATAAAATTGAATCCTGAATATCGAGATGATATTTTGAATTTTTCTGAGAGTTTTTAAATTCAGCTAAGTCCCGGGCGACCGTCAGCAGATCTTCTTGTGTTGCGCTATTATGACTAAAGGCCGAAACGGGATATACAACTTCGCTGTTCCAATAAATATCGAACTGTTCCTCGATCTCCCTTACAATTGGACCGATTGCAATCACATCAATGTCCGTAAAATTGCTATTCTTGCTGGCCGAAAAATATTCCTCACCAATATTGCGGCCGCCGATGATGGTAAATTGGCCGTCCACGGAGAATGATTTGTTATGCATACGACGGTTTATCCGTACGGGACTGGATAAGAAATCTGCCAAACGAAACCCACGCGATGCAAATGGGTTATAGAGGCGCACTTCTATATTTTTATGTTGATCCAAACCATATAACATGGCCTCGGTTATTTCATCGAGGGGCAAATCGTCGAGCAAAATCCGGATCCGAACACCTCTTTCGGCCGCGTTCAGCATTCCATCTAATAGTAATTTTCCGATTAAATCCGAGTGCCAGATATAATATTGAACATCAATTGTCTTATCAGCTGTTTCAAGAAGAGAAGCCCGGGCCACAAAAGCGTCAACACCGTCACTGATCAACAACACCTTGGAATTTATCGTATCTCTTTTAAGGAGCTCGCCAGATTTAAGACCAAGGGTCGTTGTATTTGTATTTATCAGGCCGTAGCTGGGATTCTTTTCAAATTCCGTAGGTAATTGCGCGCAGGCAGCCAGCAGGCCAAAGCCAAGTACAATAAAGACATTTGCGAATAGCTTACTCACAAACAGAATCCCTCGCCTATACTAAAATGTCCCAACAAAAATATGACTGTTTTTGAACTCAACTCAGCTTCGAATACTATCATATTTTTACTAGTTTTTAGCAGAAAATGTCAAAAACTGAACGCTGTTTTGAATGATCCGGAAATCAACACTGCACTCCGCGCCTCAACAAACCAATGAGAGCGGCGTGGATTTCCTCATCGATAATAATGTATGAGTTCACTTTACCTATTTCCGGGTTTGTCCGACGCGGCTGAGGCGGCTTCCCATATCAACGAAATCGGGTTCAGGAGTTTCATTCATTGATTTTTCGGGAGGTTCAACCTCGTCTGTATCAAGGATCGGCTTGAGGACTTCGGCTTTTGGAAAGGCGGCTTTCGGTAAGTTAGCGTGTAAGGAGAGGGATGGTTTTTTAAATCGCGGGAGATCCGGAAGTTCGCTCGGGAGAAAAGACCAAGCCAGAAATGACAGGATGATCGAAAAAGGGGTTAAAATCAGGCTGAGCATTGCCCAAGTAATGATCGCAGCGGAAAGATCCGTAATGGTATCAGAGGCCGAAAGCTGTGAATACAGAATGACCAGTGTAATAAAAGCCTGGGGAAGATACAATCCAACCCACAAGACATCGATCGCTCGTTTCTCATGGTATCGCGCTAAAAGCAACTCAATCAACGGCGATGTAATCCACGTTATTCCGGCAAAGAAAACGGCGAGAATGCTGAAGACACGAAAGTAATCTAAGACAATCTGATTTGTCGGTGCATCGAATATCAAGACATTTAAACTGACAGCGGTACCAGCAAAAAAAGCCGCGACAGCGAAAGGCGCCAAGGCTTCTATTCGTTGCGCCTTGCTTGACTGCCGAATACCCCGTGCAACTTCGCGTAAAATCAGTCTCGTTTTTTCTTTAAGAAAACCCATTGCCTCACTTTCGGTCCACCGAAATTTCAAGCATAGGAAAAATTGGAGACCCTCCTACGCTTTTCAAAAGGCGGTCTTACGCTAGCCGTTTACTGATGACAACATGCATTGTGAGCCAGGCACGATAATACCTCGGAAAAGCCACAAATACCTATTCGGCCCGGTGACTCAATTCGTCAATTACTTCAGTCATTTCACGGACTTCTCTGGAAAGGTTGCGCAAATTTTCCGCCTCTGCCAGCAAGGGCTTCTTACCCTTGGAAAGATCCGTTCCATCAATCAGCATATCAAGCGCCGCAAGATTTGCCGCATTGGCGCGATCACCAACAGTTTTTTGGTCCGGGCTTCTGACCGCTAAAATTTCCGACTTCAGATCACTAACGATAGTCGCATGTTCAACCTGTGGCATAGAGAAGCTCCTCAATCACTTGTCCCCGCATGCGGGATGTTACGCAAAGTTTATGATCCTTGGGTAAATTATTAATTAACAACGAGGTAATCGCAGGCGCAGAAATATCACGCGATCACAACGTCTTATTAATTATTTTGCGGCATCATAAAAAATCGAAAATACGTCGCCCGGTTTACCCGGCCGGCGCGAGCAGACTACTTGGAGTTGCCATGCCAGATCTTCACAATTTAAACAGACGTGCTCATCGGCGAGTTCTCGTTTCAAATTCTACGACGATTTCTCATGACGGGGATCAATATCAAGCAAAAGTTTTGAATATTTCCGCTGGTGGTGCAGGTATCAGTCTCGATGTACGTTTGGCTGATAAAAGTCGGATTTCAGTTAATGTTGAAAATTTTGGCATCATCCCAGCCCGCGTTGTCCGTCAATTGCGTAATGGCGTCGGGGTAAAGTTCGAACTGTCTGAGGAAAAAGAACAGGCCTTTATTAAACAGGTGACAAAAATCGTCACACAAAAGCGCCTAGAGCAAGCGCAAGCCGGCTAGCGGGCAGGCAGGCACTATTATCCCCCTTGGCGGCCCGCATTAAGCATCGTACGTGCGTCTTTATGGAACATTTGCGCAAGCTCCAATTCTTCTTTAAGTTTGAAAATCGATTTTTGTAAATCTTCGGATTTCAATCCGCCATCCACTGCATAATCCACTAATTGCACGGCACCGGCTTTCGCCGCTAAATGAAACCCCATCCGGACATAGGCTTCTTTGCGATTTTCTACCCAAGTTTCAAGAGCATCGACTTGCTCTTGCGTGATCGTAAACATTATTCCTAATCTCCGGTTACTTATCTCTACTAACAATTGTTAGAGTGCAAACTTCAACTAACTGTTAACCTTGTTTATCTATAACTACATCGTGGAGTAATTATTACCCAAGTATCTGATTAATTCGTTAACCTAGTCTAACTTCTACAAATTCGACTAGAAGACGATGGAGAGAACCGAAATGACGTCGATGACGCCACAGGACATAATGGACATGCTGGCCGAGCACGCGAAATGGCTACAGAACCCGAAAAGGGGTGCAAAGGCTCATTTCAAGCATGAAGATTTTACGGGTGCCAATTTTGAAGGCGCCAAGATGCAAAAATCCTGTCTGTCCGGTTGCAAACTGTCTCGCTCCATTTTCAGAAATGCCAATCTTATTTCCGCTGATTTATATGCCGCTGATCTGACAAAGGCGGATTTGACCAATAGCCTGCTCATTCGCGCAGATTTACGAGGAGCCGAATTAAAAGGAGCCCGGTTGAACGGTGCCAATTTGCAAGAAGCAGATTTCAGAGGCGGTTCTCTCATCCTCTCTGGCGGCGAAACAATAACATTTCCCTCTTCGGATTTGAGTGAGTCAGAAATGTCCAGCGTAATTGCCGAAAGAGCCAATCTGAATGGCGCCAATCTTTCCGGAGCAATTCTCAACAACGCCAATTTTTCCTATTCACAGCTAAGAGGTGCTGATCTCAGCAACTCTGTTCTGACAAATGCCGGCTTAACAGGATCTGATATGTCCGGATGCAATTTGGAAAATTCAGATTTGACTGGAGCAAACCTGAGTAACGTCAATTTAAGTGGCGCAAATGTAGATGGATGTAACTTTGAAAACACTAATCTGACGGGCGCCAACATTGAAAATGTAGATTTTTCCAAATCCAGTGCAGCAGATGTCCCAGCTGCTCAAAAAATTGACACAACTCCTCTTCCGCCAAATCTGCAATCCCTTTTGAAAACACATTTTCTTTGGGTTGAGACCAATGGCTTGAAAGGCGAACGCGCCGATTTATCCGGTATGGATTTATCCAATATGGATTTAAGCGGGAGCGCGCTAAGCGGTGCGACGATTCGGGGCGCCAATCTGACAGACGCTAATTTAAGTAACACGCAAACCGTTATGACTGACATGTCGCAATGCGTCATGGAAAATGTTGATTTATCCGGCGCTATTATGGAAGGAGTCAATCTTTCCCGCTCGAACTTGAAAAACGCAAATCTGGCTGGCGCCAAATTAACGGCTGTCGATTTAAAAGGGCCTCGTGGTGAACCCCTGGATAAAAAATGGCCCGCCAACCTGTCGGCTGCAAATCTGTCTGGCGCAACATTAACGGCCACAGATTTGAGTGATGCAAACCTGATTGATGCGAACTTCATTGGCGCGGATATATCAGAGGCAAATTTCGAGAATGCCGATATGGAAGATGCAAAATTTGACCAGAAAGTCAGCGCATAATACCTCAGCAAGTTTTCGCCAAACATCGTCAGTTGGCGGTGTTATCCTCTAAAATCATTTCAGCCGCTTTTTCGGCAATCATGATCACCGGTGAATTTGTATTGCCAGAGGTAATTGTCGGCATAATGGACGCGTCAACGACGCGCAGACCTTTCAGACCATGAACACGCAATCGTTTATCGACAACGGCCTTATCATCGTCTCCCATTTTGCATGTCCCAACTGGATGGAAAATGGTAGTCGCGATATTGCCTGCTTCACGAACCAGATCCTCATCGGACTGAATATGAACACCCGGGAGGATCTCCTTTGGTTGATATTTTTGCACAGCCGGCGCCTTGAGTAGTTGTCGTGTCAATTGAATGGATTTAGCGGCAACTTGCTGATCTGTGGATGTAGATAAATAGTTTGGCTTGATAGAGGGCTGCACGGCCACGTCAGGAGAGGCAATATGGATACTTCCGCGGCTCTCCGGGCGAAGGTTGCAAACCGATGCCGTTACAGCCGGGTAAGAATGCAGCGGTTCACCCAGCTTATCGGTACTAAGTGGTTGAACATGATATTCAAGGTCCGGCGTTTCCAATCGAGGGTCACTTTTCGCAAAGATCCCCAGCTGGCTCGGCGCCATGGATAAAGGCCCGGATCGAAACATTAAATATTCTAAACCCATTTTAGCCTTACCAATCAAACTATTAGCTTGCTGATTTAGGGTATCGGCATTACTGACTTGAAAGACTGTTCGGATTTGCAAGTGATCCTGGAGGTTTTCGCCAACCCCTGACATTGCATGACGGGTTTCAATGCCAAAATTTGCCAGCACCTCCGGTCGGCCAATTCCTGATAGTTCGAGAATTTTTGGCGTATTGACCGCCCCGGCGGCAAGCAATACCTCTTTTTTCGCCGTTGCCTTCGACCGTATCCCGTTGTGGGTAAAGGCGACACCTGTCACTTCTTTCCCATCCACTATCAGAGTCTCAGTTTCTGCATTGGTCAAGACATGCAGGTTTGGACGCTGACGAACAGGTTTTAAAAAGGCCTTTGCTGTACTCCATCGGATACCTTTTCGCTGGTTTACTTCGAAATATCCGGACCCTTCATTCGTGCCCTTATTAAAATCATCGGTTTTTGGGATTCCGATTTCCTCTGCCGCCTCTCGAAAGGCATCCAGTATCTCCCAGGACAGGCGCTGTTCTTCAACGCGCCATTCCCCTCCGGTTCCATGTAATTCCGAGGCGCCGGAATAATGATCCTCCGAGCGCTTAAAATATGGCAAGACTTCGTCCCAGCTCCATCCGTCATTGCCCAGTTGCCGCCATTGGTCGTAATCGCGCGCCTGCCCCCGCATATAAATCATGCCGTTGATAGACGAGCAACCTCCTAGAACCTTACCCCTTGGATAGCTAAGTTGACGACCGTTCAGGCCTTTATTTGCCTCGGTTTTCATCATCCAGTCTGTGCGAGGGTTTCCCATACAGAACAAATACCCGATGGGAATATGTATCCAGTGATACGTGTCATTACCACCCGCTTCAAGCAGGAGGACCTTATGATCTGGATTGGCGGAAAGTCGATTGGCTAGTACGCAGCCGGCTGAGCCCGCGCCAACAATGATATAATCAAATAGCCCCAGATCTTGTCGATCTATTGTTCCCATAGATTGATCCCACTTTACTGAAATTCTTTAGCTGCTTAAGCGGGTCAATATGCGATAGACATTTGTCCGAGACAAGTACCCAGTGGCGAAAAGATTATACTATCTTTAATTAATCTTCCGGTCACCGAGCCCCAGCCCCGTCTCATAAACATGCACGTAATAACCAGCCATAGGATTTCTTGCCAAATATTCCTTGAGATAGTCCCTGCAGGCGTCGCTGGCGTCATGAATAATATATTGCCACAATGGTTCCATAGGGCCAGTTTTTGTATCCATATGAGGCACGCTGATTGACCCACCCCATTTAACATCAAATCCATTGAGGTAGTTTTCGGCATAATGACGAAAAACATCATCCTCATCGATATTTACACCCGCTTTATGTTCGAAACACAAACGTAGATCCATAATCGCAAATCCTACTTTTTGAAATGTCGGGTCGTCTCAAACGACCTGCTCTATATAGATATAGGAGAATATGCGACAAATGTCTCAATTTAGCGATACAAATTGAGAGGTGGTATCCCCTAGGAGAATCGAACTCCTCTTTCCAGGATGAAAACCTGGCGTCCTAACCGATAGACGAAGGGGACAAAAGATGTCGCTGGAGGCAGGATTTACCGATCTTCTCACGATATATCAAGTAAAAAATCCGCTCTTGTGGATTTTTTTGATTAATCCGTCGCTGCAACCAATATCTCAAGTAAGCCGAACGGCATCTTCGATCAGTAATTGCGCCGATGTTGATCCTCGCCAGGTGTTTTTTCGCAAATGCCCAGCAATATGAAAACTGGCCCCTTGATGGGCCAGCAGTGTATCTCCAAGAGGTGTTTCAAGGGACCGAAAACTAATACCTGTCAGACGCCCCTGTCCGCCTCTACCGGTCATAATACAGCGCACGTGATTCTCACCAACGATACTGGCCTGAACCAACCGCACATTGGTCAACGCGAATCTCGGTTCCGGATTGCCCGCGCCATAAGGCCCAGCTTGTTCCAGCATTGTTATCAGATCTGTCGTCGCCCCTTCTACAGACAGCGCCCCATCCAAACCCAGGCTGGCGGTCTTAGAGGATTCTGTAACATCGCTGGATAGTCGTTCGATCAGAAATTCCCGAAAATCTTCAAGTTTATCGCGGTCAATCGTCAATCCGGCGGCCATGGCATGTCCGCCCCCTGCAACGATCAGTTCCGAATGGCGGGCCGCGCCAATAGCAGCTCCCATATCAACGCCCGGGATTGATCGTCCAGACCCCTTGCCTTCATTATTGTCAAAGGCAACGACAACAGCCGGCCGTTGAAAGGCATCTTTAATTCGACTTGCAACGATTCCTATTACACCCGGGTGCCAACCTTCTCCCGCCACGACAATAATCGAATCATTCTTTAGCCCGTTTTTCTCAACCAAGTCCATGGCTTCCAGTTGGACTTGTGCCTCAATGGATTTTCGTTCCTGATTATAGCCGTCCAAGTAACGAGCCAATGTCCGGCATTGATCCGGATCATCACTGGATAGAAGTTGCGGTCCATATTCCGGTTTACCAACACGACCACCAGCATTGACCCGTGGCCCCAGGAGAAAGCCCACATGGTAGGTCCCCGGTGTTTCATCCAAGCCAGAAACATCGGCAAGGGCAGCCAGTCCGGGATTGCCGCGACGAGCCATGACTTTTAGACCTTGGGCGACGAAGGCACGATTGAGCCCCTTTAGCGGGACGACGTCACAGACCGTGCCCAGTGCAACCAGATCCAGCCAATGACGCGGGTCCGGCTCTGGGCGATCAGCAGAATACCAGCCGGCCTGTCGCAAAGCCCGGTTTACAGCAACAACTAACAGGAATGTCACTCCGACCGCAGCCAGATACGCAAATTCCTGACTTTCATCATGTCGCTTCGGGTTTACAACGGCAACTGCATCCGGCAACCGGGTTTCTGCCTGATGGTGATCGACAACAATGACCTCAAGTCCAATGGATTTGGCATGGGCCAATACCTCAAAAGAGACGATGCCACAGTCAACGGTGACAACGAGCTCTATCCCCTTTTCCTTCAAGCTATTCATGGCCGCAAGATTGGGCCCATAACCTTCTTTGATGCGATCCGGAATGTAAATTTCGAGTGGATGGTATAGGGCGTTAAAGAATCGTTTCAACAACCCCGAGGACGTAGCGCCATCGACATCATAGTCGCCAAAAACAGCTACCTTTTCGCCAGATTGAACCGCTGTGGCAATCCGCAATGCCGCGACATCCATGTCACAAAATACCGACGGATCGGGAAGCATCTGTCGCAATGTCGGCGACAGATACTGTTCAGCGCCTTCCAATGGAACATCGCGCCCCGCCATGACGCGCCCGACAATCTCGGGAACATCAAGCCGTTGCGCAATCGCAAGTCCCAGTCTCTCATTCTCCGATCGAAGGCGCCATCGCCGGTCTTTCAGCGATTTTTCGACATTCAAAAAAGCAGGCGTATCGGTCATTTCAAAAAGATACTAGCGAACGGCGTGATCACCGCGAATATTCCGTACAGTTCCTGAATAAGAGCGCATGACCAGTGTTTCTGTATAAACCCTGTCCCCGAGCTGACGAACACCCCGCAACATGGATCCATCCGTTACGCCAGTCGCTGCAAAGATCACATTTCCCGCCGCTAGCTCTTCTAAATTATAAGTACGGTGAAGATCTTCAATGCCCCATTTAGCAGCCCGGGCACGTTCGTCGTCATTTCGGAACACCAGTCGTCCCTGCATTTGACCACCAATACAACGAAGAGCCGCTGCTGCAAGGACGCCTTCCGGTGCTCCGCCAGTGCCTACATACATGTCTATCCCGGTATCTGGATTTGCTGTCGCCATAACGCCAGCGACATCACCGTCAGAAATCAGCTGAATACGGGCACCTGTTTTGCGAATATCCGCAATGATGTCGCCATGCCGTGGCCGATCCAGAACACAAGCCATGGTCTGATTAACAGGCACGCCCTTGGCATCTGCTATTGCTCGGAGGTTGTCACCTGCAGACTTGTCTAAATCGATAATGCCTTCTGGAAATCCGCCGCCAACGGCTATTTTTTCCATATAGGTGTCTGGCGCGTTCAAGAAATTTCCAGATTCAGCAAAAGCGATAACGGCCAAAGCATTTGGCCCTCCTTTGGCTGTCAGTGTTGTTCCTTCCAACGGATCCAATGCGATATCAATTTTCGGCCCCTTACCGCTTCCCACTTTTTCACCAATATACAGCATGGGTGCTTCATCGCGTTCACCTTCGCCAATGACAATCGTGCCATCAATATCCAGTTTATTGAGGGCGGAACGCATAGCATCCACAGCGGCCTGATCTGCTGCTTTTTCATCACCCATTCCAACAAGATTACACGCAGCTCGCGCCGCAGCTTCCGTCACACGCACGACTTCCAGCGTTAAATTTCTATCTAATGATGGTCCTTTAGTCATTTTTTCTCTTTCATAACATTAAGATCATATCTCGATATCGAGATATGAAATTTAAAGCGATACAATTCTGATCATGCGCGGCGCAGCTACACTATGCGCAAATTTTTCTATTTTAGACAAGGCCCGGACAACTGCGGCCTCCTGCGCCTCATGGGTGACGAGAATAACGGAAACCGCCTCACTCTCAGATCGGCCACGTTGCAGCAAACTTTCAATGGAAATATCTTCATCTCTGAAAACCGCGGAAACGTCAGCAATGACACCGGGTCTATCATAAACGGTGAGGCACACGTAATAACAGCCGACATGGCTCTCAATAGACGCCATGGGCAGAGGTGTCATTTCCTTTATGGGAAGGCCAAATGTGGCGCTATGCCGGCCAACAGCAATATCAACGATGTCCGCAACAACAGCGGAAGCCGTTGGCCCCTCACCCGCGCCGCGCCCCACATACACAGTACTATCGACAAAATCGCCATCGGCAACCACGGCGTTGAAAACACCGGAAACATTTGCAATTGCCGTATCGGTGCGAACCATGCACGGATGCACACGCTGCTCAATACCTTTGGCAGTCCGCCGTGAGACGCCAAGAAGTTTGATGCGATAACCGAACTCCTGAGCCGCAGCAATGTCTGCCGCAGTTACATCCCGAATACCTTCGATATAGACGCTGTCGAAGTCCACAGGTGTGCCAAAAGCAAGGCTCGTCAGAATTGCCAGCTTATGGGCGGTATCCACGCCATCTACATCAAAACTGGGATCCGCCTCTGCATAGCCGAGCTGCTGCGCATCCTGCAGGATATTGTCGAACTCGCCGCCCGTCTCTTCCATCTCTGTCAAAATGTAATTACAGGTTCCATTGAGGATACCGTATACCCGGCTGATGGCATTACCGGCCAATCCTTCGCGCAGTGCTTTTACAATCGGGATACCGCCAGCCACTGCGGCCTCATAGGCAAGAGAAACATCATGTTGTTCTGCAAGCGCCGCAAGTTCCGTTCCGTGGATTGCCAAAAGCGCCTTGTTGGCTGTAACGACATGCTTTCCCAATGACAGGGCGGAAATACAAAGTTCCTTTGCAACACCGTCGCTCCCGCCAATCAACTCCAAAACCACATCGACACTTGGATCTTTTGCCAAATCCACTGCGTTGTCATACCAAGTCAGACCTTCTATCGACACGCCCCGATCCTTATCACGATCTCGACCGGAAACTGCGGTAATTTCCAATCGCGCTCCTGTCCTCGCCCGGAGTAATTCACCATGTGCATTGATAATTTTCAGTACGCCTGCGCCGACAGTCCCAAGACCCGCCACACCGATTTTAACTTTATTCGTCACGATCATGATGCCTTACGTTGGGCCAGTAGCGTGTCCGCGTTGGCCAAGAATTTCTTTATATTGCGACTTGCTTGTCGAATGCGCTGTTCGTTCTCCACCATCGCCACCCGAACGAAACCGTCACCATGCTCCCCAAAACCAAGACCAGGGGCGACAGCGACCTGTGCCTCTTGTAACAATAGTTTGGAAAACTCCAGACTGCCCAGCTCCTTGAAGGGTTCAGGAATAGGAGCCCAAGCAAACATGGTTGCATCTGGTGACGGAATTTCCCAGCCCGCGGCAGCAAAGCCGGAGATTAGAATATCTCGCCGGTGCCGGTATAAATTACGGACCTCCTCCACGCAATCTTGTGGGCCGTTCAGGGCTGCTGTCGCAGCTACCTGAATTGGTGTAAAGGCCCCATAATCCAGATAGGATTTAATGCGTGCCAGCGCGCCCACAAGACGCTTATTGCCAGTTGCGAAGCCCATCCGCCAGCCCGGCATGGAATAGGTTTTACTCAATGACGTGAACTCGACGGCAATATCGCGGGCGCCTTCAACTTGTAAGATAGAAGGTGGTTTTACATCGCCAAAATAGATCTCAGCGTATGCGAGATCTGACAGGATATACATGCCGTGTTTTTTAGCGAAGGCGACGACTTCGACATAAAAATCGAGATCCACCGTGATCGCGGTCGGATTGGACGGGAAATTCAGGATCAGGCAGGTTGGTGAGGGAATACAATGCTTCACAGCCCGCTCCAGAGCGGCAAAGAAATCAATCCCGGGTCCCACCTCAAAATGACGAACCACGGCACCTGCGATAATAAACCCATAGGGGTGGATTGGATAACTTGGGTTTGGTGACAGAATAACGTCGCCGGGCGTCGTTATCGCCATGGCAAGGTTTGCCAGCCCTTCTTTCGACCCCAAAGTTGCAATTGTTTCGGTCTCGGGATCTATTTCCACGCCAAAACGTCGTTTATAATAAGCCGCATTGGCGCGTCGCAAACCGGGAATACCGCGACTGGTGGAATATCGATGCGTCCGACCGTCCTGGACCGTTTCAATAAGTTTATCGACGATATGCTGGGGTGTCGGCGAATCAGGATTTCCCATCCCAAGATCAATGATATCCTCACCCGCCGCGCGCGCCTGTGCTTTCATCCGATTTACTTCTTCGAAAACATACGGTGGCAAGCGTTTTATGCGGTGGAATTCTGGATCCATCGACCTCATCCTGTAAAATATTTTGCCCGTAAAGTTTGGCCCTCTTCGCTGAGCCAAATTCTTTTCCAAGCTTTCCTACGCGGGTATTTAAACGATGTTGTGTTAATTTAGAAGAAAGATTTCGACGCGGCGATTTTTTGCCTCTTCACTCGGCATCCCTTCGACTGTTAGAGGAACAGCATCGCTGACGGATTCAATTACTAAATTATCGCCCGCAACACCCAGATCCAGAAATGTTTGCGCGACGGCCGTTGCACGTCGTTGTGACGCATTTAAATTCACCAGCATATGCTCATCCAGCGGCAATTCCCTGGTTCTGCTTGACGCATGCCCGACGACTTTTAACACTCCGCCTGAGTGAAACTGCGTTTTAGCAATTTTCTTGAGCTTCTGTTTGTCACTGCGCCCAATTCGGTTGGATCCTTGTTGGAAGAAAATTATTTCAATCGGAATGGTGCCATCCGTCGCCGCGTAATTAGTGATTGTTCGGCCGCTATCATCGACCGGATTCTGTAATGCCACAACAGATGGCGCGGAAGATGTGGAAGCAGTCGAAGAGGACTGGATTGGTGTTGAGGCGGCATCGAACGCCATATTCTCAGCGCCGACAACAGACGTCGCTGAGGAAGCTGCCAATTGTTCCTCATATACTCGCTCTATTCCTTGGCTGCTTACAACCGTGGTTGCCACCGGTGGCGGCGGAGTATTTGCCACTGCAGTGGGTGCTGGCGTATTTTCACTTGGGGCCGTTGCTTTTTCTTCAGAAGTTGATGGTGTATCCTCGGAATTCGCAGCCGTGGTTGCAACCGCAGCTGCGGTCGCTGCCGTCGCGGCAACTGCTACACCATTTCCGGAAGTTTCCTCCGTCACTTTTGCTACTGTTTCGGTCTCTGTGATCGTTTCTTTCGAAGTTGCGACTTCAACTTTTGTCTCTTCTACCGCGACGTCTGCTTCTTCTTTCGGCTCAGGTGTCTGCAAGGGAGTTCCCAAGGACGTATCCGCGCGCAAAGCTTCGTCTGTATAGCGCGCATTCTCGCGATCCGCCCTTAATCCCTCTTGAATTTCCCGTGCTTCCGCGACGGTATTTGCCGCGCCGGAATCATTAGGAACAGTGCTTAGAGTTGGGTATTCCGCAGATTTTTCATCTTCTGCGTCATCGGTTGAGCACCCCACGACAACCAAAAAACTTGCGGCAAAAAGAACCTCTACAGCCCTTTTCAGAATTCTGGAATTTGGTTTCACCGGTTTCGTATCAAGTTCGTCCATCTCTACGCCCGCTTTAAGATATTCAGAAATCAGTTAGTCACTATTTTGAAATAGACAACTTTTTGATTTAACTTAAGTAAATTCAAAGATATCATAAAGCATATGAAGGGCAAATTCGCAACGATTTCTAGTAAGAACAACGACCGTAAGCGAAGGACTGGCTCCTTTTAGAACCAGCCTTGAAGTTTCGAACTGGAAAACCGGTAAAGTTTTGCCGACCACGACTAACAGAATAGGTGCCATTGTGCAAAAAACAGATCCGCAGGAAAGCAGCCAGGAAAATCTCGAAAATTCCAAAGAGTTCGCAGAAAATTTCGCCAAAATTGCGGTGCAGAGTCAAGAAATTGTTACCGAGTTTCTGAATAGTCAGCAGACAAAAGACGTCGATCCAGACCCTATGAATATTGGCAAGGCTTTCATGGATATGACCGCCAAAATGATGACGGATCCAGCGAAGATTTTGGAGGCGCAAACAACACTCTGGAAAAACTATCTTGATCTTTGGCAGAACGCTGCAATGCGGGCCAGCGGCCAGGAAGCGGATCCAATGATCACGCCGGAAGCCGGAGACAAACGTTTCAAGTCTGATGAATGGAACAAAAACCAGGTATTTGACTATATCAAACAATCCTACCTGCTCACGTCCAACTGGGTGCAGGACACAGTGGCTGATGTTGAAGGCTTGGATGAACACACAAAAAAGAAAGTCGATTTTTATACCAAGGTCTATACGGATGCCTTGTCGCCGACTAACTTCTTCTGGTCCAATCCGGATGTCTTGAAGAAGACCGTGGAAACCAAAGGCGACAATCTGGTGCACGGTCTTGAAAACATGCTGGACGACCTGAAAAGGGGCAAAGGGAAAATCAGTCCAAAAATGACGGATGACAGCGCCTTTGAGGTCGGTAAAAATATCGCTGTCAGCCCGGGAAAGGTCGTGTTCGAAAACGATTTAATGCAATTGCTGCAATTTTCACCAGCGACGGACAAGGTCTACAAAAAACCCCTTCTTATAACGCCACCATGGATCAATAAATTCTACATCCTCGATCTAAAACAGGAAAATTCCTTTATCAAATGGTGCGTCGAACAAGGATACACTGTTTTCGTAATTTCCTGGGTTAATCCGGATGAACGGCACTCCGACAAGACGTTCGAAAGCTATATGTCAGAAGGCATTTTGGCCGCACTGGATGCTATTGAAACGACCCTTGGCGAAAAGGAAGTCACGGCGATCGGCTATTGTATCGGCGGAACATTAATGGCCACGACCTTGTCGTATCTTGCGGCCATCGGCGAAACCCGGATTACGGCCTGTACATTTTTTGCAACGCAGCTTGATTTTGAAGACGCTGGCGATCTTCTCGTCTTTACCGATGAAGAGCAAATACAGATGATCGAACGCAAAATGGAGGAAGCCGGTTTTCTGGAAGGCAAAGATATGGCCTCGACTTTCAATATGCTGCGTTCCAATGATCTTATCTGGTCTTTCGTGATTAACAATTACATGCTTGGCAAGTCCCCATTCCCGTTTGATCTTTTGTATTGGAATTCTGATACGACGAATATGCCACCGAAAATGCACAGTTTTTACCTGCGCAACATGTACCAGAAAAACTTGTTGCAGAAACCGGGCGCGCTTACCCTCGGCGGCCACCCTGTAAATTTGACGAAAGTGAAAATACCGATTTTCGTTCAGGCCAGTAAAGAAGATCATATTGCACCGTTTAAATCCGTGTTCAAGGACACCAAGCTATTTGGCGGTCCAGCAGAATTCATGCTGGCAGGATCTGGCCACATTGCCGGGGTAATCAATCACCCTGACGCCAAGAAGTATAACCATTGGACCAATACCAAGAAAAAGAAATATGAAACCGGTGAAGAATGGCTAGCTGAGGCTGAGGAGCATCCTGGTTCCTGGTGGCCTTATTGGGACAAGTGGCTCAGTAAAAAGTCTGGCCCAAAGGTAGCCGCACGAGACCCGGCCAAAGGCAAATTGAAACCGATTGAGGATGCCCCGGGAAGTTATGTCAAAGTCCGTGCCAAAGAAGGAAAGCAAAAAGAAAGCTGATCACGGTTTTTTGCTGTAGCCTTTAGGTACGAAGAAAATATGGTCAAGTGCCGCTTTTGCGGCGTGACAGCCGATGCAAAAATCAACATTTTCACTGTTTTCCCCGTTGGTGGTGCCAAAGACACTGCCATCGGGTAGAACCATTGTATACTTCCAATCGCCACTGGGTTTGTTAAATCCTTCGCCCATTTTCTCCATCAAGAACAAAGCGCCTGGGAAAATACTTTGATCCGACGTCACCGAAAAGCTATCCTTCGCGAGAATAGACCCTTCAGGATATGTTTCCCCGCGTTTTAGCTGCCCATAGTCTTTCGCAATCTCATTGGCATAATTATCTACATAACGGGCCCCGTGGGTCGCCGAGATATACGGGGCATTATTGTAGCGGTTCCAACTGGTATACTTCGTTGCAGCGCCAATATCCGACTTGGCAAAGATAGCTTTTATCTCTGGAAGGACAGAGAGATAAATCTGCTCCGCTTGTTGCTTGGTCAGGTCTGCAGGATTTGAAAGCTCGATATGCCCAATGGGTTTTACATCTGCGTCTTGTTGAGCGTACGCGGATGAAACAAATAAGAAAGCAGCTACAGAAGCGAGATAAATTCCTGAATTAGTCAAAAAATTTAGAGCAGACGCGTACATAGTTATCCTTTCAGATAAAATGGCCCCCTCGCTGGATATAGACCGACGCCGGATTAAACGACGTCAGTCATTGCATATCCTAATTAACGCGGACTTCTTCTGGCAAGAAGAAAAGGCTATCGGTGTCTTCCGCTGCCATATGACATTCATAACAGAACGTTACAGCGCCGCTGCCCTTCCCATTGGTAGTTCCCACTGTTTGGCCATTTGGCAGAATAAGCGTATATTTCCAATTTCCACTGGCCTTATTAAAACCAGCCGCCATTTTTTCCATCATGAACAAGGGGCCGACGACGGCACGACCGTCCGTCTGGACGGCGAAACTATCTTTGGCCAACATCGATCCCATCGGCATCTTGCCACCCTCTTCATAAAGAGCGTAGGCTTCCTCAGCCACGGCGTTGGCATAATTGCTCACATGACGACCACCATGGGTTCCCGAGGCATACGGAGCGGTAGAGAAGATCTTCCAATCCATATAATAGCCCGCTTCTTTTACACCTGATTTCGCGTATGAATTTTTCATATCCGCGTTCAGGCAATCATAGGCAGCATTGGCTTCTGCCGGCTCCAATTCGACGTCTGCAACTGCCGCTGCGCCGCACGGACCACATGGGTTGCACGGATTACAAGGATTACAGGCATTCGCAGCGCATGGGTTTTTTGCAGCACATGGATTGCAGGGATTGCAAACTTTCTTAGCTGCACAAGGGTTACAGGCTCCACAAGCTTTCTTCGCTGCACATGGGTTACAGGCTCCACAAGCTTTCTTCGCCGCACAAGGGTTGCAAGCGCCGCAAGCCTTCTTTGCCGCACAAGGGTTACAGGCACCACAAGCACTCTTTGCTCCACAAGGGTTGCACGCGCCACACGGTTTTTTGGCGGCGCAAGGATTACAGGCCGCGGCCTTATGAACTGAAGGAACGACACAATTGGAACTGCTTTTCTTCGCGGCGCAAGGATTGCAGGCATTTGCAGCGCAGGGGTTCTTGGCCGCGCAAGGGTTGCATGCACCACAAGCTTTTTTGGCTGCGCACGGATTACAGGCACCACAGGCTTTTTTCGCCGCACAGGGGTTGCAGGCATTCTTTGGTTTTTTTGCGGCACATGGATTACATGCTGCTGCTGCAGGTTTTAGTGTCATCATAGAAACTGGGACGGCAACCGTCGTCACAGCGATAATTCCGCCAACGCCCATAAGCGCTGGGATAATAGTCGTGGATAGTAATTTTCCATTAAGTGCCGACATGTAATCTCTCTCCCATAATTAAGTAATTCCTGCTTACTTTGTTTCAGGGGAAAAGTTACGCCTAGATCACACAACATTCCTCTCAACTCTTTTCACGATAGAGTGAAAAGAAGGGTTGAGTGGTATATTCCATTGGTAAAAAAGCTTGGAATATAAGTGGCTGTACAGCAAAGAAGTAACGATTTCT
>Ga0315336_1002780_pt1 | contig 25557 bp, 21 predicted proteins | sample ASW5metaG_FD_204512 | JGI IMG/M metagenome (GOLD analysis project Ga0315336, IMG submission 204512) | Ammonia-oxidizing marine archaeal communities from Monterey Bay, California, United States - ASW #5 | ecosystem: Environmental > Aquatic > Marine > Intertidal zone | place: USA: California... | reverse complement strand
GAGGCGATGTTGGCGCGCGGCATGTGGGCGGCGGCGATCAAACCCCTTGGACACGCGGTCTCCACCGCGGCAGAAGAGGGAGACCAGGGCGCCATCGCTCGGTGTGGCGCTCTGTTGGGTCGCGCCCGATACCGCCTCGGTCAGTATGTCGAGGCGGAGGCGTTGCTGGTCGAAGCCCTCGCCCGCTTTGACAAGGCGGCTCCAAACCGGGCTACGGCAACCCGCGTGCTCGCCGATATCCAGCTTCGAAAGGGTGACGCTGGCGTGTCCGAGTCGATGTGGTTCGACGCCCTGGATCTCGCCATCGATGCCGGATCTCGCGACGGAGAGGCCCGCGCCCGCCGCGGTCTCGCCCACCTGAGGGCCGTCCAGGGCCGCCTGCAGGAGTCGGGCGAACTCCTCGACCAGGCCGAAGAACTCCTCAATCCGGACGGAGACAGTCGGGTACGGGCGGGGGTGCTCGCGAGAAGCGTCGAGCTCGACACGTGTGCGGGTCGATTCGGCTCCGCGCTGCGCAAGTCCGAGCTCCTGGTCGACCTGGTTCGGCGCCGAGAGATGTCCGAGCGACTGGCCGAAGCCTATGCGCTGCTGTCGGAGACGCTGCTCGCCATCGGCGACTACGGCGAGTGTCACGACGCCGCCCACCAGTCCTTGATCTTCGCCCGCGCCCACGGTGCCAGGACCTGGGCATCGCGACTCCGGTCAGCCCGCGTCCTGTGTTTCCTCGAGAAGTGGGACGAAGTCGAGGACGCCCTGCCCTCGCCAGAAGATTTGCCCACCAACATCGTGGACGATCCAGCCGGCCAACTTGCGGCCATTCGCGCTCGCCTCTACGCCCAGTCCAATTCCACACGCGCCAGGGACATGGCCATCTGGACCATGGTGCGCGCGCCGCCTCTGCTGTCCATCCGTGCGGCGCGCATTGCCATCGACGCCTCGCTAGCGTTTTCGGCCATTGGACAAGTCGATCCTGCGAGAAGCGCCGTCAAGCGCGGCCTCAAGGCGCTGCAGGGACCCGGGGGCGACGGCCTCCGGCTAGAGCTGCTCATCGCCATGCAGATCGCCAGGTCCGACCCGCGGGTCCTCAATGCCGCGGGACAGGTCGCCGACCGCGTCTCCGCGCACCTCAATCCCCAGGCGCAGCTGCTCTTCCGCGCCAGACCGGTGATCGCCGCATCGCTAACACACATCGGTAGCATAGGATGATCCTGGCCTTTATCGCGTCTTTGGCACTCGGTGGCGACGTAGAAGTCGAGCCGTTGAAGCCGATGTCGGCGAACCGGGAGTGGGACGTCCTCAAGCCCATCAATCCCACCCGAGACGTGCGTGCAGTGCTTCGAGATGCCGCCACCGAGCTCGGCGACTGGGAGATCGACCTCGCCGGGATCAAGATCGACGGCGCCTTTCTCGCCGAGCTGGCCGACGGCGAGCTCGAGGAGCCCATCACCCGCCACATCCGCGAGAAGACCAAGCGCGCGATCGATGTCGCGGACTTCCTCTACTTTCTCGACGACGTGCTCAAGGCGGGACAGGACGGCCGCCGGGGCGAGCCACTGTTCGTGCATGCCGGCCGGGCGCGATCGGCGGGAATCCTTGTACACCCGGATGACGTCTTCAAGGGCAAACCGAGGCAATACCCGCGAAGAAAGACGCTGTCGGTCGACGAACCACGGCCCCAGGCCGAGTATCCGCCAGCCGAGGACAATGACCCGCTGGGCCCGAACTGGACCACGCGCTTCAAGAATCCCTCCGACGCGGCCGAGATGTACCTCGCTCTCGCCAAGACCCGTCCCCAGGCGACCTACGCATCGCGAATCGCCAGCCTGCTCGCCCAGATCGAGCGCCAAGGCGCCGAGGTCTACGTCACGTCCACCGTGAGAAACAAACATCGAGGATACCTGATGTGGGGGGGCTTCACCCTCTCCAAGGCCACGTCAGAAGCCGCTGTCGACGAGCAAATCGCGTTGTTGAACCTGCGCAACGAAGAGTGGGGCCTCAACGCACCCATCACCTGGGCACACCCGGATGGCTGGGAGGCAACCGTCGAGGCCGCCCGGGTCATGACCGATACCTACGACGTGGTCTACGCCACCGAAAAGGGCGCCAAATACAGCAATCACTACGGCGGAGAGGCGGCGGACTTCGTGGCCATTGGACTTCCCAGAGAATTGACGCTGCACGCCCCCGACGGAGAACATCGGGTCTTCGACCTGTCGGATCCCGAGCAAACCCGCGATCTGAGCCTGACACCCGAGCTCATTGGCTGGGTCTCCGAGCACTACGGATTCCGAAAGTTGGAGTCGGACTATCCCCACTGGAATGACCGGTGGAAATAGGCGACCTGAGAGATTAGGGACCGCGCACGCTACCGGGAGAGGGCGTAATGAATCGAGGCCGTAAGGAAGAGCCGCTGGAGATGGGCGGGCTCCTCCTGAAGCCGGGAGCGCGCATCGGAAGCTATGTCTTCATGCGCGAGATCGGCAGTGGAGGCATGGCTCGCGTCTTGTTGGCGAAGGACCCAGGCGGAGACCTGGTCGCGCTGAAAGTGCTGCGAAAGAGCCGATTCAAGACGGGATTGGTCCGCTTCCGCCGAGAGTTTCGCGCTCTGACTCGCATCAACCACCCGAACGTGATTCGCGTCGAGTCGTACGGAGATCTACACGGTCACCCGTTCATCGCGATGGAGTACGTCGAGGGCCCCGATCTGCACTCACTGATTCGCAGCTTCCGCGGTTGGGAGCCCCAGAAACGCTGGCGTCGCGTCGAGGAGATCCTCGTCGACCTGTGCCGTGCACTGGCCGCTATCCACCGCCGCGGACTCGTTCATCGCGACCTGAAGCCGTCGAACGTGCTCATCACCAAGGACCGCGCCTGCAAGCTCACCGACTTCGGCATCGTCAAGGACCTCGACCCCTCCCACGACCCGCATCTGTCGACGACACTGGTGGGAACGTGGGCCTACGCGTCTCCAGAGCAGATCACCGGCAACCCCATCGACCACCGCTCCGACCTGTACTCGCTGGGTGTGATCGTCTTCGCAATGCTCACAGGCAAGCGGCCGTTCGTGGCCAACGATATGGCTGGATATCTCGCCTTGCACCGCGATCGTCCGGCACCGGCGCCCCGGGACGTGAACCGCAAGATCCCCGAGCACCTCGACGAGATCTGTCGCCGGCTCCTCCAGAAAGCCCCCCGCGACCGCTATCAATCGGCCCAGGAGATCCTCTACCGGCTCGAGGCCGAAGAGCGCGTTCCCCTGCCCTCGGCCGCCGACGGCTGGGAGCCGCCCCTGGTGGGACGCGATCTCGAGCTCGAGGCCATCACCAACGCCGTCGCCTCGCTGACCGACCGCCGCGGCGGAGTCCTGGTGATGGAGGGTGACGACGGTTCCGGAAAATCCAGGCTGCTCGACTTCGCCGTCGACCGCGCCCGCATGCTCGGCATCCCCTTCCACCGCAACGAGCTCCGCAAAGAGGTCCCGGTCTTCCAGGTCCTCACGCGCATCGTGCGCGAGGTGCTCAAGGAGATGAGCGACGCCCCCGCGGCGCTGGAGCAGGATCTGGCCGCTTATAGCAAGGGCGAGACCTTGCGCGGCGACGCCCGCTATGCGCTCTACGACGCCGCGCGCGAGGCCCTGCAGTTGTCCCTCGAGGACCAGCCCCGACTCATCCTCCTCGACGATTTGCACCTGGCGAATCCGCGCGAGATCCACCTGCTCGCCTTCCTGATCCGCAACCTGGTGGAGAAGGCCAAGCTGCCCCTGCTGGTGGTCGGAACCCTGCGACCCAAGGCCTCTCCCGCTGCGGATTCTCTGGCTTCTGGAGAAGATCTCGGCTTCGAACCGCAGGAACTCACCGTCGGAGCCCTGTCCCGCGAAGACCTGGCCACCATCGTCTTCGGCCTGGTAGGCGATTCTCTCGGGGCGCGATTGCTGGCCCAACGACTGCACAACGAGACCGAGGGCAACGCATACTTCGTCACCGAGTTCCTGCGAGGATTGCTGGCGAACAAGACCATCTCCGAAGAGGAAGAGGGCCACGTCCTCACCGTCGAGCCCGACGAGATCGCCACTGGACACCTCGAGATCCCGCTCGGCGTGCGCCAAATGATGAAGAACCGCCTCGACGCGGTCCGAAAGGAGGATCGGCGGGTCCTCGAAGTCCTCGCCGTGGGCGGCCGCGAGGTCGACCTCGACGTGCTTCTGGATGTGCTCGATGTGGACGAAGAAGAGGTCCTCGACTCCCTCGATCGCCTGCTTGCCAACGGCATCATCCGTGAGCGCCGCGCTGGCGAGGTGGTCCTGCACGCTGTCACGCACGCCAAGTTCGCCGACGTGGTCTACCGGGATCTGAACCCCGAGCGCCGGGCGTGGCTGCACCGCAAGATGGCCGCGGCTCTCGAGCTGCACTACGCCCAGAACCCAGCTGCACTCGAGGTTGTCGGAGAGCACTACCGCCGCGCTGGAGATGCCGGCAGGGCCTACCGGTATCTGGTGGCCGCCGCCAAGCGCCTGTCCGACCGCTCCCTGATCCAGGAGGCCTGGGACCTCACCGAGAAGGCCGGCACCCTCGAAGATTCGGCGATGGCCGACTTGCCCGCCGAGGACTTCCGTACCTTCCGCCGAGACAATCTGACGGTTCGTGCCCAGGTCCACTACAACCGGGCCGAGTGGGTCGACGCCGAGAAGACATACCGCGCGGTCCTCAACCTCGCCGAAGAGGACGGAGACCCGCGCGCAGCATGTGAGGCTCGCCTGCGCCTGGCGACGGTGCTTCGCCGCCGCGGGAAGCAGGAAGACAGCGCATCGTTTGCCGAGCAAGCGTTGGAAGCAAGCCGCCGCCTGCACTATCGCGAAGGGGTTGCCGAGGCCCTGCACTGCATGGCCGCTCTCGCCTGGAGCAACGGGAACCTCGACGAGTGCGAGCGCATGGCCAACGAGGGCCTGTTGGTCGCCCAGGGCCCACAACTGGCCGACCGCCGCGCCGCCCTGCTCCTCGCCCTGACCGCAGCCCAGGCCACGCGGGGCCACCTCGCTGCAGCGACCTCCGGATTATCGGAGGCCGAGGGGATCTTCCGCGAGCTGCGAATGAAGCGGCCCCGCTGTCTGGCACTGGCGAACATCGCCGAGCTCCTCACCTGGCAGGGAGAGCCGTTGCAGGCCCGCCAACGGGCCCACGTCGCCGTCGAGCTGTCCCGGGAGCTGGACTACAAGCTGGGCCGAACCGCAGCGAGCCGGGCCATGTCGGTCGCCGCCCTCGACCTCGGCCTGTACGACGAGGCGCGCAAGGGTCTCGGAATCGCCCTCGAGCTGGCCCGCGAGATCGGGCTTCCCGAGGAGATCCTCGCCTGCCAGGTGGCGATGACTCAGCTGTACCTCGAGATCCTGCAGCCCCGCGAAGCGCTCAAAGCCGGCGGCGCCGCACTCGACGTCGTCGCCAAGCGAGACCCCGAGCGCTACCACCCCGTGCTCCAGGCCCACATGGCCCGTGCATACGCCAAGATCGACAAGGAAAAGGCGCTGGCGCTCGCACAGGAAGCCACCGCCAAGCTGTCCGAAATTCCCGTACCTCGCCGGACACAGGTCCAGCTCGCACTCGCCTCAGCCTGGCTCGTCCTCGGCAAGCGGGACACTGCAAGAGCAACGGCACGCACGGTCCTGCAAACTGCGGGTAGCCGAGGATTCCGGCTGATTTCTCTGGAGGCGCGCGCCCTGATGGCCCACCTGACGACGGGCGACGAAGCGGCGACCCATCGGGCCGTCGGTCAGGAGCTCGCCAGGGACTTCACCGCCGGACTGGCCCCAGACATGGCTTTGGCCTTCCAGCTCCGACCGTTCCTTCGGTTTCTCGAGGATCCGAAGAAGGAAGAGTAGTCAGTCGGCAACCTCGAGCAGGTTTCGCTCCGCGTAGTCGACGAACCACTTCTGGATATTCGCACCCAGGTTCTCGGGGTCCAACCAGTCCTTATTGAAGGCCTGCTCGATGGCCCCTTCGACTCCAAGCCCGTCGTCGATGCCCTTGAGGACCGCCCATGCACCGAGATCCATCTCCCAGTGACGCATCTTGATGCCCCGTCGAAAGACGACCACCGGGTAGTCACCGGCCTCGAGCTCTAGGACCTCTTCTCCATCGGCCGGAGTGCTCGTAGACCGCAACCAGTGCACATTGTGGGTGAATCGGAGCAGCGTCACGTGGGGCTGCAACCTCAACGGGGGCATCGTCAACAGGTCCTCGGGCCGAAGGGTCGCCCCAGCCGCCGCCGAGAACCCATTCTGGACCGCGAGATCGAGGGAAATCATCTCGAGCTGGGCTGTCGGAGCGCCCCGTTCCTGGAGCCAGCGCGGGAGGTTGTCGGCCACCCGATCCAATGTCCAGTCTGAGGGCGGATAGTCCCGCATATACGCCCGAATCGTCTCGTCGCACTCTTCGCCGAGCAGCCCCGCAAGTCCGGGGATCTCCTCTTCGATGGCGTCGTAGATCCGCAGGTTCCACTGGCGGCGGTACACCGAGATCTGTTCGAGTGGCGACAAGACCGGACCGCCCGTGAACCACTCCGGTGAAAGGTCCTCGGCCCCGCGGATCATCTCCACCATCTGGTGGCGCCAGTCCACGGGCATCTCAGGCATGACCGAGCACCTCGTCGCGGATCTTCCTCGCTTTGCCCGCCTCTTCGGACAACCGCTCCCACGTCGGGATGTGGCCGTCCCACTCGACCAGAGTGGAGACCGATCCGATCTTCTCGATGGCGTACCGATAAAGTTCCCAGACCTCGTCGCAAACCGGCGCGTCGTGGGTGTCGAGGCGGTATCCGTCCATGATCGAATGCCCTGCCAGATGGATCTGCACGACGCGATCGTGGGGAATGCCATCGACGTAGTCTTTGGGGTCAAAGCCGTGGTTGATGGACGAGACGAAGATGTTGTTCACGTCGAACATCAACCCGCAGTCGGCCCGCTCACACACCGCGTGAATGAACTCCCACTCGGGCATGACGCTGGCGCTGAAGCCCAGATAAGAAGACGGGTTTTCGATCGCGAAGACCGGATTCAACCTCTCCTTCACGATCTTAATGTTGGCGACGAAGTGATCGATCATCCACGGCGTGTACGGCACCGGCAGCAGGTCGTGGGTGTTGACCGCCTCGGAGCCAGTGAAGCAGACGTGATCGGACAGCCATGGCGGTTCGACGATCTCGCACAATCGGGCGAGGCGGTCGAGATACCCAGCCCTGAACTCGCCGCCGATGTTCATCGACACCCCGTGCAGGATCACCGGGTAGGTCTCCAGGAGCTTCGTCAGGTAGTGAATGGGCGATCCACCATCCACCATGAAGTTCTCAGAGATGACCTCGAACCAGTCCATTGGCGGCCGTTGCTCGACCACATGAAGGTAGTGAGGCACACGAAACCCGACCCCAATTCCGAGGTCGGGCACGTGGAATCGAGAAACGCTCGGGCGGTTCACGACAGACATGATTTGGCCGAAAGTAAAGCTTTAAGCCTTACAGCCGCCCTTGCCCTTGCACTCGTTGTGACCCTTGCAGTCATGCGAGCCTTCGACCTTGCAGCCGCCCTTGCCCTTGCACTCGTTCTTGCCCTTGCAGGAGTCGGCGCCGTCGGCGGCACCCTGGCCACCTTCGGCGGCGTTGGCGCGGGCCTTGTTGAGCTTCATGGCGTCTTTCTTCTCGAGCTTGCAGCCGCCCTTGCCCTTGCACTCGTTGGCGCCCTTGCAGTCGTTGGCACCCTCGACGGCGCAGCCGCCAGCGCCCTTACACTCGTTCTGGCCCTTACACTCGTGCGCCTTGGCCTTGGTGAGCTGCTCTCCCTCGCCCTCTTTGGCATCGGCGGGCGCGGGCTCTTCGGCCGCGGGCTCGGCCGCGGGCTCTTCGGCTGCGGGCTCGGGAGCCGGCGCGGCCTCCTCTGAGCCGCCGCACGCGACCAGTGCACCGGCCATCAAACCGGCCAAAGCGTGGGACATAACCACAGAATGAAGCTTACTGGACATTGAACCTCCGCGAGGCATTGAGCGCGTTGAGACGCGGGGCTGCTCGCTCGCCCGGGGTTTTTGAATGGTGCCGATCCGCCGAAACGGACCAGTCAACCGTGAGAGCCTAGAAACAGTCCCCATGGGAAGTCAAGCGCTACACTCGCTTGAACACATTTCTTTGCTGTCAGTCAGTCTCGACGGCGAGATGCCACAGCCAGGGCTCCGAGGATTCCCAACCACCCGAGGCTGCCCGGAATCGGTCCGCTCGCGCATCGGAGTGCCTTCGGGTATTTCGCGCCGATCGGGCGATTCGCGTCGCCGAAGTCCCGGTCGTACTCGTCCATGTCGATGGAGTTGTCGAAGGGGTTGTCGCCATTGCCACCATTGCCATTGCCGTCGCCCTCGCCGCCACTGCCCTCACCGCTGCCCGCGAGGATGACATCGGGCACGTAGCCAATGATCCAGGGGATATATACGTCGACCCGAGTCGCGCCGTTATTGCCCCCCTCACACCCCTCATTGGAGGGGTAGATGAACGCGTTGACGCCTGCGAGCTCGAGATTTCCGTTGTTTTTCGTCTCGAAGGCCGCGCCGCCAGAGTCGCCCGAGCACACGTTGGTGTTGTCGTCCTCCGAATACACGTACTGGCTGTCGTAGCTGTCGATGGGCATCTGGGTCGTTCGCTTGGTGCCCGAATTGTTCGCGTTGGACGATGTGATTCCAAATCCAACGAAGGTCAGTATCTCGTCGTACCAGTCGCTGGTCATGCCCTCGTCGTTGAGCACCGCGAAGTCCACACCGGTCTTCTGCGACTTGAGCTCGACCAGACCGATGTCATTGCGGAAATTGTACGCGTCGTAGTCGGGGTGCTGGTAGAACTCCTTCCACTCGATGGCTTCGCTATAGCCCTCGTTGCGGATGTCATTGCCCCACAGGATGAAGAGGTCGCCGCGGCTCAGCGCCCAGTCCTGGTCGGACAGACAATGGGCAGCGGTCAAGATCCACTTGCCGTCGATCAGGGTCCCAGAGCAGAAGATGTGGCCTTGGGACATGTTCGCGAGAGCGACCACGTTCGGGTACTCCGACGTCTCCTGTCCGTTCCAGATGGCGTTGATGTCGATGTCCGCCGGACGTAGCTCGATGAACTCCGGGTCCTGGTCGGCATCGAAAGTGAGGTCAGCGAGTCCCGGAGGCGTGGCCAGTGCCGCTGCCGTCAGTGCGAGAATTGTGACCATGGGTGTCGCCTCCGGACCCCAAAGATACCCGCTACTGAGGGCATTGAGCCCTAAAAGCGCGTCAACTCAGGCGAGGAACACAAAGAGCAGGAACGCCAGCGAGACGTAGCCGTTGAGATCGAAGAAGGCCTTGTCGATGCGCGAGAGGTCGGTGGGCCGAACGATCCAGTGCTCATACGCCAGGACTCCGCCGATCACGACCACGCCGACCCAGTACATCGGGCCCAGGGCGACCACCGCGGGCAGGGCCACGAGAGAGCCGATGGTGACGACGTGAAGCAGCGCACTGACGATGAGGGCGTTGCGCAACCCGAGCACTGCGGGGATCGAGCGAAGGCCCACACCCTGGTCGTACTCGGCGTCCTGGCAGGAATAGATGATGTCGAAGCCCGCCACCCAGGTGCCGACCGCGAGGGACATCAGCGCCGGCACTGCGCTGTAGCTGTCCGTCAGGGCGATCCACACCCCAGTGGGCGCCAGGGCGAGTCCGAGACCGAGAAACAGATGGCACAACGCCGTGAACCGCTTGGTGTAGGAATAGCCCCAGACGATAGCGAGGGCGACCGGGGACAAGAGCAGGACCGTGTTGCTGAGCAGGGCGGCAAAGAGCACGAACAGCCCTGCGCTTCCGAGCGTGAATCCCCATGCGGCCGCGACGCTGATCTCGCCGGCGGGAATCTCCCGGTTTGCCGTGCGCGGGTTCGCGGCGTCGATGTCGCGGTCGATGACCCGATTGAAGCCCATGGCAGATGAGCGAACGGTGACCATGCACCCGATGATCAACGCGATCTGAAGTGCGGTGACCTCCACATCCCGAGCGGCGAGAATCGCGGCAGCCAAAGCAAAGGGAAGCGCGAAGATGCTGTGTGAGAGCTTGATCATCTTCGAATAGGTAGACAGTGCGTTCATCCGGTAACTCCGGGGCGACAGATCCAGCTTCGTTCGGGAGGCGTGCCCAGGTCATCCGGTCCGGAGACGCCCTTCAACAACACCAGACCGGGGGACTTCCCGACGGCGATCTCACCGAGATGATCGAGCTGAAGCGCACTTGCGCCGCCGCGGGTGGCCAGGTCAAGCCAGATACCCGCGTCGAGGTCCGGGAAGGCGCTCATGAGCAGGGCGACCTCACCCATCAGGTCCAGATCGCCGTTCGAGGCCAGGGAATCTGTGCCGAGGCAGAGCCGAATACCCGCTTCCATGAGTCCGGGGACATCGGGCAAGCGACCGCCGATATAGGCGTTGGATCGCGGACAGAGACAAAGTGGCGACCCACGCGTGGCGATGATCTGCCGGTCCGACCAGCTCGCGTGCACGCCGTGGACGAGCAGCATGCCCGGGCCGAGCACCTTCAGCTTGTCGAGGTACGCCACGGGCGTGAGTCCCGGAGGCTCCCACCACCGCCACGGAACGCCGAGCTCGTCCATGAAATACGCGTACGAGCCCGTCCCGTCCCGCAGGAAGTCGAGCTCATCCACGTCCTCCGCGATGTGGATGGTGCTGGGCACGTGGTCCTGTTTGCGGGCGCTGGCAACGACCAGCTCGGGTGCCGTGGAGAAGGCTGCGTGGGGCGCGGGCCGGGTGACGACCGTCGCGTTGTCGGTCTCCAGCCTGTCCCCGCACTTCTCGATCTCGGCGAGCTGGGCCGGGATCCGAGCGGGATCCATGCTCAGGAACTCGTGCTGCACGATGCCGGAAATCCCAACGCCAGCGAAGAGATCCGCAGTGTCCCCACCATTGGAAATGTCGCAGACGGCTGCGGTTCCATACGCCACCAATCGCTCTGCAGCCCGCCGGGCCGACGCGCGTTGATCGGCCTGCGTCGGCGGTTCTTTCCGAACGAGCATCATGCGACGCACCCATGTGCTGAAGCCCCCACCCTCCTCGACGAGACCGGCGAGCCAGGACATCTCCAGGTGCAGATGGGCGTTCACCAACCCGGGGACCAACAGGCCGATCAGCGCCTCGGGATCGCCCGGTTTCGCAGGCCTCACCTCCGTGATGCTCCGATCCTCGACGACCACAGACCAGTCTTTTCGGACCCCATCTGGCGTCCAGACGGCGGTGGCCCGATGGATCGTCATACGCGCGGACCCGCGTTCATTGGACTCGGACCGGCGTAAATCCCGCGTCTCGGATGGCGCGTTCGACCTTGGCGGCGAGCTTATCGAATCCCTCTCCGTCGAAGCCTTCATAGAAGACGTCTCCGAAGTTGTCGCAGCCCATCTGCAGGCTCGCGGCTGCCATGCCGATGCCCTCACTGGCAGGAGCGGCGTGCAGGCTGGGCACGTCGGAGAGGATCAATCGCGCGAGTGCCGTGGCCCGAAGATGATCGATGGCCGTGTTCGCCTCGGACGCGGCTGCACCATCACCAAAGGCGGCCTCGCAGCGATACCAGGGCACATCGCGCCCCCGAAGGGCCATGAGCTCGGCGACACGCTGATGTCCGGATTCGCCACGACCGATGACCTGGACGGCCCCCTCTGGCGCCAGGACAACGGCCATGCCCGGGTATCGCTCTTTCACAGCGACGACCCATTCTGGCGGGGAATCCTCCGGAATGTAAACCGCCGAGATACCCGCAGTCACGGCGTTCTCGAGGTCGTCGAGACCCGACATACGCCACACCGGGCGCCATTGGACCTCATTGCCGTGAAGGCTCATCCGGCGAAGGTGAGCCGCCGCCGCCAGATCGGCCAGCGAGGCGCCGACCTCGAGGCGCTCGGCCTCGGCGGTGTTGATGGCCTCGCCATCGCTGGCTCTCAGGAGGATCTCGTCGACCCCTGACATGCGTGGGATCCTGTCGTCCGTCGGCGGGAAGAGGGAGATGAGCTCGTCGTCGACCCAGCCCCCTGCAGCCGCCAGGGCCGCGAAGCGACGCAGGCCCATCAGGGCGCGATCGTCGAGAGGATAGCGAAGGTTGTGGGTGAGATATTCGGCATCTGCGCCCGAGTATTCGTCGGAAATGCAGGCGACGCCTTCGGCCGCTGCGAGACGAAGGTGGCGGCGCAGATCGGGGTCGAGGTCGCGGTTGCCGGCCCAGACGGCGAAGACGAAAGGAAGCCCGGTCCAGCGCGTCCACTCCTCGGCGAGGTCGATCCGGTGGGTCAGGTGTGCGGGGATGTCACGTGCGCGGTCGCCAATCACCAGGCCAGCAGTGGTGCCCGATGCGCTCGGCAACCCGGAACCGGGGGCTCCGGCTACGACCTCGACGGCCCCGATGCGCTGTCCCAGCGGTCCTGCAAGGAGAACTCGGGTGAGCACGGCGCTGGTTCGGCTCACGCCATCGAGAACGATGCGCTCCCATTGGTCCGGGGGCGTCTCGGCGACAAGGAGAACGGAGGCGACCGCACCCTCGGCTCCAATACAGGTGCCGGCCAGGATTCGGTGTTCGCCGTTCAAAATCGCGGCGACGGGGACGAGACCCACGTCGATTTCCCCCGCCTCGAGCATCGCTGCGATCGAGGAGGGATGGTCGGCGATGACGTCATAGCGATCGCGATCAATTCGGTCGGTGAGGGGTCGAGCGTTCAGATATTCGACGATTCCAATGCGGCTTTTCACTTATGCCTCCGCAACGACGCGGTACAGCGTGTCGCGCTCTACTGGGATGCGCCCGGCCCGCCGAATCAGCCCGACAAGTTCGCTTCGGGTGAGCTCCTGGGGCGTCTTGGCACCGGCCATGTGGTAGATGCGCTCCTCGCGAACCGTGCCGTCGAGATCGCTGACCCCAAAAGCCAGGCTGACCTGGGCCACCTGAATCCCGAGCATCGGCCAGTAGGCTTTGATGTGCGGGAAGTTGTCGAGCAGCAAACGACTCACAGCGAGCGTGCGCAGACAGTCGGCATCGGTCGGGCCCGGCAGGTTGCGGAGCCGGTTGTTCTCGTTGTGGAACTTCAGTGGAATGAAGGTCTGGAATCCACCGGTCTCGTCCTGGAGCAGGCGAAGTCTATCGAGGTGGTCGACGCGTTCTTCGATGCGCTCGATGGAGCCGAAGAGCATGGTTGCGTTGGTCCGAAATCCCATGCCGTGGGCCACTCGGTGAACGTCGAGCCAGTTTTTGGAGCTGACCTTGTCGGCGCACAGCTTCTTGCGCGCGCGATGGGCAAAGATCTCGGCGCCTCCACCGGGCATCGAGCCCAGACCGGCGTCGCGGAAGCGGGTCAGGACGTGCTCATAGGTCATGCCGTACTTCTCGGCGTAGTAGTGGATCTCCACCGCTGTGAAACCCTTGATGTGCAGGTCGGGCCGCTCGGCCTTGATGGCCTTCATCAGGTCGGTGTAGTAGTCGAAGGGCAGGTCTGGATTCAGCCCATTGACGATGTGGACCTCGGTCACAAAAGTACTTGCAAGCTTCTTTATTCGCCCAACGGCCTCTTGGATGGACATCGTGTACGCGTCGGGGTCGCCCGTCTGAATGCGGGCAAAGCTGCAGAAGATGCAGCTGGCCTCGCAGACATTGGTCGCGTTGATGTGCAGGTTTCGGTTGAAGTAGGTCAGGTCACCGTGAAGGCGCTCTCGGACCAGGTTGGCAAGGGATCCGACCGACGCCAGATCCGCGGACTCGAACAGCTGGAGGCCGTCGGCGACGGAGAGCCGCTCGCCCGCGAGCACCTTGTCACGGATGGTCCCGAGGCCGTCGCGCTGCAGTGCGCGGGAGGCGACGGTCGACAGTTGGGTGTGCATTACGAGGCTCCGGGTGCGTTGCGGGCGATGGCGCCGCCGCGGCTCATCGAACCCGACCAGCGGGTGACGAGATCGTTGTCGAATCCCAGATGATCGAGCACACGGGCGGTGACGGTGTCGAGCAGCTCATTGCGATTCTGGGGTGCGGAGTAGAAGGACGGCGAAGCCGGCATGATCACGCCACCGGCCTCGGTCACCGTGGCCATCGACCTCAGCAAGACCAGCGAGTAGGGCATTTCTCGAACGACGAGCAGGAGCTTCTTGCGCTCCTTGAGCATCACGTCCGCGGCTCGGCCGATCAGATTGGTAGAGACACCCGTGGCAATGCGACCGACCGTTCCCGCAGAGCACGGCACAATGACCATGGCGTCGAAGCGGGCGGAGCCGGATGCGAACGGAGCCGTCATGTCTCCGGGTTTGTACACCGGGAACGCGTATTCCGCAGGATCGAACCCGACCTCGTCGTTCCAGATGACCCGACCCATCTTCGAGAAGACCAGGTGCACGTCGAGGTCCAGATCGGCCTGATGCGCCCTGAAGAACTCGAGCAGGCGCACGGCATAGGGCGTACCCGAGGCGCCAGAAACACCGACAACGATTCGTTTCATGATGCGCGCTCCACGAGGTAGCGACCGACGGACGCGAGGGCTGCGCGGCCCTCGATGGCCGGCAGGATGTCGAGAGCAGACACGCCCGCCGTGACGAAGGTCCGGGCTTGCGAGAGCGCTTCGTCGAGCGCTCCACACGCCTCGATCCGAGCCATCAACGCGGGAAGTTCATCCTCCCTCGGAGCGCTGGCGACCAGCTCTTCCCGGAGTCCGTCGATGCGGTCCATGGCGATGAGGAGCGGCAGGGTCACCTTTCGCTCGCGGAGGTCGGCGCCACGGGTCTTGCCGGTCGAGATCGAGTAATCGAGCACGTCGTCCGTGATCTGAAAGGCTCGGCCGACGGCGCGACCGTACGCCGTCAGGGCTTCGGCGTGCAGCGGCTGGCCGGCAGACCAGGCGGCTGCGGCTGCAGACCAGGCGATGAGAGCCGCGGACTTGCGGCTGATCACCTCGATGTAGGTGTCGTAGTCGCAGGACAGGTCGCCGGCCCGCTGCAGTTGCATGACCTCGCCCTCCGCCATCTCGGTGATTGCAGCCGAGAACGCGCGAACCGCGTCGAATCCACCTTCTTCGGCGGCGAGTTGAACGGCCCGGGCCAAGCAGAAGTCACCCGTGAGGACGGTGACTGCCGCGCCGTGGACCCGATGGCTGGCCGGCTGCCCACGCCGCATCAATCCGTCGTCGACGACATCGTCGTGCAACAGCGAGCCCAGGTGGATGAGCTCGCTCACGCACATGAGTCGAGCCACGGGTCGCTCGTAGGCGATGGCTCTGGCGCCCAAAGCGGTGAGTGCCGGGCGGAGCCGTTTGCCGCCGGCGTGGAGCAGGTATCCGGCCACCGCCGGGACCGCGGCCACATCGCTGTGGATGAGACACTGGAGCTCGATCTCTGCCGCGTTGAGCTCTGGCGCGACCAGAGCCAGGGCGGCAGCCGGTCCATTGACAACCGACAGCGGGGCCCCCGCCGCTACACCTGCTGGGACTTCTCGCACAGCGTCGCCACCGGGAAGGCTGCGGATCGCGAAGGACTGCATGAAGTAGGCTCCTTTGTGGACTGGTTCTTATTCACCTTTTCAAAGATTTCAATCATTTTTGAAAAAAGTGATGCGCACCTCCGTTGAACGTGTCATATCGTCGACACGATGCCAAGAACTCCCGAACAAGCGCGCCAGCGCGCCATCGATCTCGCGTCTGAAACCATGGGCGAGCTCATCGGTTTTTGGGGCTTCAAGGCATCCATGGGTCGCATCTGGACGCTGCTCTATCTGACCAGCGACGCGCTCCCCGCCGACGCCATCGCCGAGCGAACCGGGCTGTCCACCGGTGCCGTCTCCATGGCCATCTCCGATCTCCTCATGTGGGGGATCATCGAACGCACCCCCGCACCGGGAAAACGAAAGCGGCACTACACCGCCGAGACCGACGTCTGGGCCATGGTCCGCCGCATCTTCCGCGACCGCGAGCTCCGGCTGATCAAACGAGCCATCCAACGCTTCACCGAAGCTGTTGAGATCCTCGATGCATCCATCGATGCAAACCCCGATGACGACGAGGCGCGCTTTATGGTCGGCCGCCTGCGGGGGCTCCTCGGCCTGGCCAATATCGGATACTCGATCATCGAGGGCTTCGCCGAGGTCGGGCGCCTGACCCTCGAGCCGATCAAAGGCGCCCTCAACAGGCAATCGGGCAACTGACAAAGTGCACCCGCACTGGTAGAGTCCCCATCGTGAACACCCCAGGGGTCCCGATGACGCTGGTCGCTCTTACGCTGCTCGCAGCTTGCACAAACCCACCTGCCACCTACGAAGGAACGGTAGCGGACTACTGGGGCAACCCCATCGAGGGCGCCACGGTGGTCATGGAGGGGCAGCCCGAGCGACCCCTGACCGATGCCGATGGCCACTACACGTTCAATCTCGTGGCCGGCAAGCACATCATGAAGGCCGGAAAAGACGGCTACATCCAAGAATCTGCCGAAGTCGAGGTCAAAGACGGCGAAGTGCCCGATGCACCGGTCTTCAAGCTCCATCAGAAGCCCGAGACCGTCGGCTACTACCTGATCGGAACCAACAAGTACGAAAAGCTCGAAGCGCAGCCAGTAAAGAGCATCGGCAACGAGCTCAAGAGCCACCGCGGCGTGAAGTCGATCGGTGAAGCCCAGGCCAACAACGATCTCCAGATCCTCTTCCACACCGATCTCAAATACGACGAGATCCTTCGACTCGGGCTCGAGCTGCACAAGCTCAAGTTCGTCAAAGAGACCAAGCTGCCTGGCGGCGAGCAAAAGAGGCAGAAGGTCGAGCTGAACCTCTACGCGTCCGACTCCGAAATCCCTATCGAGATCGAGCCGATCCACAGTCGCGAGGACTACATCATCAAGCCCAAGGCAGCCATCGAGCCGGGCTACTACGCGTTCCAGACGCAGGACCTGCTCGACTCCAACGACGCACAGGCTTTCGCTCAGATCCCCGACGAGCTCAAGAAGGTCTACTCCTTCGAATACGGCAAATAGCTACCGGCGCACGGGCGCGTTGACCTTGTTCGGATTCCATTACTCCGGCCGATAAATCGGCCTCCGCCCTCCGCTACGCTCCGGTTGGCTCTTCGAATCGAGCCAGACGATCTCCCTCCGGTCGATAGTCCACCTCGAAACATCAGTTTCGTGACGCGCAAGCGCCCCACTGGGGAGATTCCATTCACAGTCGACACTCAAAACGGGCGGCGCAAGCGCCTTATTTCCCGTTTCGGGAGCCGACCGTGAACGCAATCCGAACAAGGTCGACACTCAAAACGGGCGGCGCAAGCGCCTTATTTCCCGTTTTGGGCGCCGACCTTGTTTGGATTCGCGGCCCCGCGATGGCGGTTTGGGCGCGCCTTGCGATGTGGCGTGCCGACAGCCTGAGTCGTGCGTGGGGCCTTCATCGTGTAGTGAACCTTGACCTTGGTCGAATCGCTCGGGATGTCTCGCTCGAGGAGAATGAGGTCTCCGCGCTCGGAGACCGAGAACGGCACATCGACCTCACCGATCTGCACATACTCCACCTCATCGGCCTCTTTTCCGAGGGGGAACATGGCCTTGGTCGGCACGGATCCGGTCTCGGCGATGTCGCGAATGAGCGTCGAATAGTCCTCGGCCGTGCAGACATCGATGCCCTTTCCACCGCTCGCGTCCACCGCGTCGAAGTACACCGGGCCGATCTCGGACCAATTCTCCGAGCAGTTGGTCTTCGGAGCGACGGCGTGGATTCGGAAGCTCGAGACGGTGTTTGTCTTGTCGACCAACGCTTTCAGCTCCGCGAAGTCGGGCCGCATCATCACGAGCTCCATCACGTCCTGTTTCTTCGGGCTCGCACCCGGATCGTGCGTATCGGTGATGTAGATGACGTTTGCGGCGGCACCGGTTCGGAACAGCGGCTCGCCACCGTCCCGCAGCAGCATTTGCTTGAGTACAGTGAGTCCAGCTTCGACGCGCACATCTCGCATACCCGTCTGGGTGTGGGCGACGATGCAGGGCACGCCAGCGGCGTTCTTGTCGCCCGGCTTGAACCAAGCCTCATCGCAGCCATCTACCTTGAAGCGATCGGCGATCTCCGGCATAACAGCTCGGTATTTGGCGATGCGGCTGCCGTCGATGAGGTTCATGAACCCCGGGTCATTGCCGAGCATGCTCGAGCTGCGGACAGCCCGATGCGTCTTGGATGAGTTGAACTCTTTGCCTGGCAGGGTGCCCATCACGGCGATGCGGGACTTGGCTGGGAACGGATTGTCCTCGACCAACTTGTCGAAGCCCTTGCGAACGCGGTCGATGACGTTGGCCATCGACGAGCTGTTGTCGACGATGAACAGGAAGTCTGCGATCGGCGTCTGTTGTTGGGCGCCGAAGTCGAACTCCTCGACGCGAACGCCCTCGTTGACGTCCTCCCAGGCCCGGACGGCCGCACCGTTGTCGTCTGCAGTCGAGACGGGCTTGAGGTCGTATTCGGCTTCGCAGCCAGCCAATGCGAGCGCAATGAGACCAAACCAGCGCATGGGGTTCCCTCCGAAGGAGTCCATCGTACTCCTTTGGAACGCGCTGGAGCGTCGCTTATTGTCAGGATCTGCGGCGGATTCCGAGGAGGGCGAGGCCGAGGGCAAAGAACCCGACCGGCGTACCGGAGGTGTTGCAGCCACCGGCGAGCACGCCACCCGTCTTGATCACATCCACGGCGATCTCGACATCAGCTCCCAGCGGCTCGGAGCTCTTCTTCCACTTGTTCTTCCGGGGAGTGCCGTCGTCGACCACGGTGACCACAAAGCTGTCGGGCCCGTAGTAGCCCTCGTCCGATGTATAGGCGATGGTGCCGTCGTCGCTGATGCTGATCGTGCCGTGTTCGGGATCCTCGACCACCTCGATGGAGGACATCGCGCCGCCTTCGGGGTCGTTGAGGTCGACAATTGTTGTCCCAATCTCACCGGACTTGACTTCGATATCGGCCGCGTCGGGCTCGGGCGCCTGGTTGCAGTTGTGTCGCGGGATGTCCTTGCCGGCTACGTCGTCGATCCAGTCCATGACGGCGTCGGGACGCACATAGATGCCGCCCAGTCCACACGGATAGGGAACGCCCATGTACGCGCGGGAGGTCACCCCCACCAGGAAGTCGCCCTCGGGCGTGTTCAGGTAGAGGGGGCCTCCGCTGTCGCCAAAGCAAGCGTCGACGTCGTTGCCGCCGGCGCCGATCTCGCCGCCTGGGCTCACACTCGAGTTGCAGCCGCTGTAGATCCCGTCGATGTACTGCTCGTCGCAGTCCTTGTCCTGGACGTAGGTCTTTCCCTGGTTGAGGAGGCTATTGCCGCCGTTTCCATTCTCCTGCACACCGCCGAAACCGACGACATCGACCGTAGCGCCGTCCTCGAGGTAGTCGTCGAGGATGCAGTCGAGGGCAATGCTTCGGTAATCGTAGGAAGATGCCGTCTCGAGCTTGAGAACGGCGATGTCATAGGTCGACTGTGAGTTTGGATAGGGGATGGTCTCCTTGACCGCGATGACCTCGCCTTCATCGCCGTACCAGTCCTTGGACCCGACCAGGACGTGGGTGATGCCACCGACGCAGTGGGCGGCGGTGATGACGACTTTGGGCGCCACCAGCGTTCCCGTACACCCCACATAGCCACCCATGACGATTCCAACCGCGTCATCCCACTTCGACTTTACGGGCTTACCGCCTACAACTTCCGTTGGGTAGTCGAGGGCGGGACTCTCGCCGAAACGGATGTCCTGGTCGTCGACGGCGAGGGCGGGAAGAGAGAGAACAAAAGCGGTAATAAACACGACGCCTCCTGCGGGTGCCTCTACCTACACGGGATCTGCGAATCCGGAGGCAAACGTTTTGTATACCTTCGACACATGGAGCTTTACGGTGTGTGTAGCGTTGCTTGATTCTTACTCACATCCATGGGTGGGGTCAGGTATGAAGAAACACTTAAGGAGACCGCGATAACGGGCCTGGAAACTACCTACCTGGAGGGGTCAGGTATGAAGGAACACTTAGACGGAAAAACGCTTATCTGTTCCTTCATACCTGACCCCTCCAACTACCGGGTTTGTAAGGCGTCAATTGGGTGGGTCGTTTGCTGTTCCTTCATACCTGACCCCTACTCGACCTACTCGATGTAGCCAAGCGCCTCGAGCGCGGCCCTCGTCTCCGGTGTCAACGTCGTCGGCATGTCGACCTGGAACCGGCTCTCGAGCTCGCCCTCGACGCGCTCGTCCGGGGTGACCTTCAGCGTGCGGCCTACCGATGCGGGGGCAAAATCACACCCGAAAACCGACCCCCATCGCGACAGCTGCCTCGGCGGGTGAGGATGGGTCTCGGCGCGGGCGACCGGCTCCCTGTCCAGGGATTCCCCAGCTGCCAAGGCCAGTAACCAATCGTGAAGCCCCGCCAGGTCGATCGGCTTGGAGTCCACCGTGCCGGCGTCGATTCCAGCCGGATAGCGGACCACCAGCGGGATCTCCACCAGCTCGTCGGTGAGCCAGACCATGTGGCCGAGGCGACCCTCCTCGCCGAGGTGTTCGCCGTGATCGGAGGTGACGACGAAGACTGTGTCCCGGTCCCGGCCGGCGTCCACCAGAGCCCGGCGGATCTCGCCGATCCGGGCATCCACGTAGGCGACCCCAGCGTCGTAGCGGTCGACCACTCCCCGAATCCGCTCCGAGTCGGCCCGGTAGCGGCCGTCTTCGCAGGTCAGATCTCCCGAGTCGCCGCTGCACAGGCACCAGAACAGCGGCATGTCCCGCACCCACGCGCGGCCGAGGTTCGGGTCCAGAGGTGCCTTCGAGAATCGGGAAAGTTCGGGCTCCGGCAGGGTGCCCAGGGGCTCGTGGGCCTCGAGGTAGTTCGCGAACAGGAAGAGCCGTTCATCGGCATCCGCTGCATCGGAGATCGCAGCGATGGCTGCGTCGGTGATTGCGCGCCCTCCAAAGTCCTCGGGAGTGGAAAACACGAGAGGCAGCAGCAGCTGGCTGGTGATCCCGTCAGCACCGAGGAACTCGAACTGCTCGAAGCCGCGATCGAGGCCGGTGCCTCCGGAGACCCAGGCGTTGGCAGACAGGCCGACGGTGCGGTATCCACGGCGATCGAACGCCTCGGCCAGGGTCTCGCGCTCGCCGTCGAGGACCGGGGAGCTCGCGTGGGCGCCATGGGCGGAGGGGGGCTCCCCTGTGAACAGCGAGGCGTGGGAAGGCAGGGTCCAGGAGCTGGTGGAACGCGCCGCTGTGAAACAGAGACCCTCGGCCGCCAGCGCGTCGATGTTTGGGGTCGTGTCACGCCCGTAGCCGGCGGAACCCACGTGATCGGCCCGCAGCGTGTCGACGACCAACAGCACCACGTCCGGGCCGGCGTCTGCCTCTCCGCGAGGAGACTCGCCCGGGACCCCGATGGATCCGAGAGCGAGTGCCACCGTGAGCCCGGTGAGTCCGACACCGTGGTGCGCGCCTGCAATGACCCAGATCCGGCTCGCGCCCTCGATCGCCAGCACGGCGAGGAGAACGAGGATGGCACTCACCCAGCGGGGGGCCACTCCGGCATCGGCCAGGACAACCAGCGCAATCCAGCCCAGCAACGGCCCGCCCATCCGCGCCGGCGTGAGCCGGGTCAGGCCGATCAGTGCGCCCACAAAGAGGTAGGCCAAACCCCACCGGGCCAGCGGCGTGCGAAGGGCGAGCAACACTGAGAACCCCCCGATCGAAGCATTCACCCCGGCCGCGGCGACGCACTCCGCGAACCAGACGACAGTACCGGTCCACGCCCCCAGGGCCGCTACCCTGGGCCAACTGGGCTCCCCGGGCTTGCCGATCTCCTCTTCCGCCATGTTCGCAGTCTCGCACCGCCCGCGGGGTTAGGGAGGCCTCATGTTCATCTGCCTCGCAATCCTCGGCTGCAAGGGCGTCTACGACGGGCCGCCACCGAGCGGAGACGGCGCCGCCATCTATGGGCGCGTTCTGGGCATCCTGGGCAGCGGCATCAACGAGGTGCAGATCTGTGCCAAAGAGGTCGATGTGCCGTGCGTGACCACCGAAAAGGATGGGGACTTCCTGCTGGATCATCTTCCAGAAGACGAGGACATCGTCGTTGTGATGAAGCGGGATGGCTACCTGACCACGGCCTACCACCACAACACATCGCTGGCGCAGGAGTGGCGCAAGACGCTGATGTCCGACAGCATCATCAACACGATGACCAGCCGGGCAGAGACCGAGCAGAAGCCGGGCAAAGGCCACGCCATGTTCATCGTCTGGTCGGGGCCCGACTACGACGAGTTCGACCGGGTCGAGGGCATCTCGGTGACCATCAGGCCGTCCCAGGGTGAGAAGTTCTACCAGGCGGGCGGTGGCTTCCCGGATCCCGAACTGAAGGCCACCAGCAACAGTGGCGGGGGAGGCGTCTTCAACCTCGAACCGGGGGACTACGAGCTGACCTTCTCCGGCGCCGGAAAGACCTGTGAGCCCTGGTTCTCCCACGACTTCGAGCCGGGCGAGCCGGTGCCGATGACCGTCTACCCCGAGATGGGCTCGTACATCGACCTGGTGTGCAAGTGAAGGTCCACTGGCGGTCGGTCGTCGCCCTCTTCGTCGAGGCCACCGTCGCCTGGTCCACCGCCGCCCTCGCCGTGTGGCTGTGGCACCCGCTGTGGACCCCGCTGTTGTGCGTGGTCATCGCCACCCGGCAACACGCGCTCTTCATTCTCTACCACGACGCTGTGCACGGTCTCATCGCCAAGCCGCAGCGGCTCAACGACGCCTTCATCAACGCCTTCGTCGGCGTGCCCCAGTCCCTGCCCATCCACCTGTACCGGGCCTTGCACCTGGTCCATCACCGGACCCTGGGCAGCGAGCTGGACCCCGAACGCGTGCTGCTCTACGCCGGACAGGACTGGGACTACCGCCCGCTGCCCGCGCGACCCTTGATTCGCCAGCTCGCCGGAGACCTGCTGTTGGTGAACAACCTGCTGACGTTGTTCCTGTACATGCGCGAGCGGATCTGGCCCACCGGGAGGCTGAAGCTCCCGAAGGGGAGGATCTACCCAGAGTACTACGTGTTGGCTGGTCTGTTCTGGACCGCATTTGTCGCCTTCGCTTGGAGCTTCCCCGCGTTGGCGCTGAAGGGCTTCATCGTTTGGTTCGTTCCGCTGTTGACGCTCACCCAGGCGATCCAGAAGGTCCGTTCGTTCGCCGAACACGCCGCTCTCGATGCGCCCGAGTGGTCGTATTCCTGGGAGCCGGGGCTGTTTGGCCGGCTGGTGCTGTGGCCGTACAACATCCAGTACCACCGGGAGCACCACGAGCGTCCGGGGATCCCGTGGGACGAGCTGCCGGCGGCATTTCCAGACCGGGTGGCCAGGCCCGGGAAGACGCTGCCGCGCCTGATGTGGGACGGGACGTTCTAGGTTGGGCTCCAGCAAGCGACGCCCCGAAATCCAAGGGTTGCGCGGGGTGGCGGTCGCGCTCGTGTTCCTGTTCCACACCTGGCCCGCGTTGGTGCCAGGGGGCTTCGTGGGGGTCGATGTCTTCTTCGTCGTCTCCGGCTACCTCGTCGTAGGCCTTCTTCTCCGCGAACTGTCGAGCACCGGCCGGGTGGACTTCAAGCGCTTCTATGCGCGACGCATCCGACGGCTGCTGCCGGCGGCCACCGCGGTGCTCTGCGCGGTCGCTGCCTCGACGCCATTTCTGTTGCCTCAGACCCGCTGGCGCGATGTGGCGACCGACACCATTGCCAGCGTTTTCTACGTACAGAACTGGCATCTGGCGGCGCGGGCGGTCGACTACCACGCTCTCGATCAAGCCCAGAGCCCGCTGCAGCACTTCTGGTCGCTGTCGATCGAGGAGCAGTTCTACCTGGCTTGCCCCGCCCTGCTCGTCATCGCCTACAAGGCTGGACGGGCCGGCCCGAAAGCCCTCATCGGGATCATTTTTGTCGGGTCCCTCGCCGCCAGCATCCTGATGTCCGCCGATGGCGCCGGCTACTTCGTTTCAACCACCCGGATGTGGGAGCTCGCCCTTGGCGGCCTCCTGGCCGGGGTGACGCGTGTCCCAGGCAAGGCGTGGTTGGGCATTCTGGGTGCCGTGGCCGTCGGACTCTCGGGCTTCTTGATCCGCCCGGAGCACGCTTTCCCAGGGTGGATCGCCTTGATGCCGACGCTGGGTTGCGCCGCCGTCTTGGCGTCTGACGGGGAAGGGCTTGGCGGCCGCCTGCTCAGCGGGGGACTGTTGCGGTGGATCGGCGATCGATCGTACTCGATCTATCTGTGGCATTGGCCCATCTTGGTGGTTTGGACCGCCCATGACGGGGACCTCGGACCTTGGGCGACAGCGGTCATTGGCCTGGTCACATTGCTGCTGTCCGAGGCCAGCTACCGCCTCGTCGAGGAGCGGTTCCGTCATGCTGGCCCATGGGTTCCACGAGCACCCATCATGGCCTTGGCGAGCCTGGTGCCCCTCGCCATTGCCGGCTGGACCTTGCTTTCGTTCGGCCCCACGAGAGTGGCCGACGCCCATCCCGGAGGTGCCGTGCTCTTCGGGGCCCCCACGCCTCCGGCCGCGGAGCCCATTCCCGGACCCTTCAAGATCCAGGAACCTCGCCATAAGGCCTTCCTGGTCCAGCACGCCGGCGAGACTCGGAAGCCTCGAGACTTCGGAGTGCCTGGTGGTCGTAAGGTCCGCCTGATCGGCGATTCCCATGCCCAGCACTGGCAGGAGGCTTTTGCGAAAGTGGCGGAGGACCGAGGTTGGTCCTTGACGATGGACGCGAAGATGGCCTGTGGCCTGACGACTCGGGACGTCGTTCGACGGGATGAGCCCTACACCGCCTGCTTGACGTGGAGCCGAGAGGTCTTCGACGCCGTCGAGGCGGACCCGCCGGAGATCGTCATCCTGTCCCACACCAGTCGCCAGCGGCTCTGGGACGTCGGTGAGGGAGAGGCTGGCCTCGAGGCCAATCGAGAGGGCCTAAGGGAGGTCTGGAACCGCCTCGCGGATCTCGGAGTGACTGTGGTGGTGGTCCCCGATCTCCCCCGATGGCCCTTCAATCCTGTGGAATGCGCGCTCGCTGGCAAGGACTGCGCCCTGCGCATCCGAAAGAACACCGAGTTCGGAAAGGACCTGGTCGAGTCTTCTGCTTTGTCCGGAACGTCAGCCAGGGTGCTCGACCTGACCCCTCTCGTGTGTCCGGACAGAGTCTGCCGGCCCGTGATCGGCAATGTGTATGTCTACAGAGACACCCACCACCTGACCCCTGAATATGCGGCTTCAATCGCCGATGAAGTGGGTCGACGGCTCGACGCGCTTCTGGCCGAACCCGAAGCGCGTCAGTAGGTTTCGCCCCAACCACGCACGAATCGGGCGACGTGCTCGTCGAGAAAGGCGTCCAGGTCCAGAGGGCGACAGCCCGCTCCACCGAGCTGCTGTTGATGGAGCAGGCCCAGGATCACCGGACAGATCAGGGCCAGCGACGCGGCCCGGGCGTCGGCATTCGGATCGATGTGTCCCAGCTCCTGATGGTGCTGAATGCG
>Ga0315336_1002779_pt1 | contig 25557 bp, 19 predicted proteins | sample ASW5metaG_FD_204512 | JGI IMG/M metagenome (GOLD analysis project Ga0315336, IMG submission 204512) | Ammonia-oxidizing marine archaeal communities from Monterey Bay, California, United States - ASW #5 | ecosystem: Environmental > Aquatic > Marine > Intertidal zone | place: USA: California... | reverse complement strand
CGCGATGAAGTTTGGGATGTCAAGTGTTACAGATCCATAGCTGATTTGCCCGAGGCCCCGGACCATCTGGTGGTATTAGTGCCGGCCAAGGTGGTGTCTGGCGTGCTGCGTGATGCTGCCGCGGCTGGCGCGCGGAGTGCCACCGTTATTTCGTCAGGTTTCAATGAGATAGGGAGCGAGGAAGGCCTCGATTTCGCTGATCAGTTACGCGCCACGATTAATGAAACTGGGATGGCTGTGTCCGGCCCCAATTGTCTCGGTAATCTGGCGGCGGGCAATTCTCTCATGACTATGCCCGACGACCGTCCTCAGGTCATGGAGCGTGGCCCTGTCGCCATCGTCGGCCAGTCGGGGGGGCTGGCCATGGCCATCAAGCGGACCTTGGAAGAACGCGGCATCAATACCGGCTACGTGGTGACTAGCGGCAACGAGACAGGCTTGACCACTGCCGATTACATCCGCTTTTTCACCGCCGATGAAGATACGAGGGTCATCGTCTCCTACCTGGAGGCGGTTCACGATAGAGACGGGTTCCTAGATGCCTGCCGGGCCGCCCGCGCGGTAGGCAAACCAGTGGTTGTGATGAAGCTCGGGACCTCGGAAGATGGCCGCGGTGCGGCTCTTGCCCATACAGGTGGCTTGGCTGGTTCCATTGCCGCCTTTGACGCGGTGGCGGGAGCCGCCGGCGCAATCCGTGTTGGTACTCTCGATGACGTGGTGGAGGTCACTGAATACTTGCTTCACGCACCGCTTCCCAACGGTCCAGCGCTCGGCGCCATCACTTTTTCGGGCGGGCTGCGGGGTCTAATGTTGGATGCTGCGGAACGGAACGGTCTTCGCTTCCCGCCATTGTCAAATACGTCGCAAACGTTATTGGAGAACATGTTGGGGGCAGGAAGCGCCGTGGGGAATCCACTGGACGGCGGCTTTGGTGTGTTGACTAGCGCTGAGACCTACCGGAAAACGATTGAGTTGGTTCTTGATGACCCGAATATCGATATCCTGATCCTTCAAGAAGAACTGATGCGCGAGCCGGGAAGCAACCGTAAAGAGGAATATCTACGCATGGTCGAAGGGATGGCGGCCAAGGCTAAAAAGCCCATCGCCTATGTCTCGATGATTTCCTATGGTCTCACAGATTACAGCCGTGGCATGCGGGCCGAACTTCCCCATTTGCCGTTTCTACAGGAACAAGATAAATCACTTAGGACTCTTAGCTCCGTGGCAAATTATGCGGCAAGTGGTTGCCAGGTTGAGGCCGCGATGCCTGCTCCCACCGCCGAGGAGAATGCTGCTGTGGCACGGGTGCGTACCGCCGCTGCCGGAACCAGCACCCCACATAGCCTGAGCGAACCAGATTCTAAGGCTCTGCTGGCCAGCTACGGCATTGTCGTGCCCGATGAGTCTATCGTGAGCAATGCCAATGAGGCGGCAAAATCAGCGCGTGAATTGGGATTCCCAGTGGTTTTAAAAGCGGTATCCGATGTGCTTCCCCATAAGACAGAAGCGGGTGCCGTGCTGCTGGGTCTTGCTTCGGAAGATGCGGTCCGGGCCGGTTATGACACAATCTTGGAGAATGTAGCCAAAGCGTCACCGGGTCTGAAGCTCGACGGAGTTCTGGTGGCGCCGCAAATTTCGGGTGGGCTGGAGCTTGTCCTCGGCATCAATAATGATGCCGAGATAGGGCCTGTGGTGATGTTCGGCCAGGGTGGGGTGGCGTTGGAACTTTATGGTGACGTTGCCTTGGCGGACCCCGACCTCGATGAGGCACGAGCAGCAGCTTTGATCTCCAGGACCAAGGCGGCCAACTTGTTGGAAGGGTTTAGGGGCGGACCTGCCTTTGATCGCGATGCAGTAATCAAAGCGGTCATGGCCATGGGGCGAATCGCGCGAGACTTGGGCGACGTGATCGAAGCCCTTGATGTCAATCCTTTCGTCGCCCTTCCTGGTGACGGTGGCGGCTTTGCGCTGGATGGCTTGGTGGTGGTGCGCGGCGAATAGCTTTCTCATGAGCGGTCCCAATTACCTAATTGATCAAGTTCGGGCAGCCATGCCGGCGCCTGACAAGACCTTTATTGAGACGCCAGCGGGGACGCGCCTCAGTTACGGCGACCTGTTTAAACTTTCGGCACGTTATGCCCATGTTCTTTTTGGTCTGGGATTGAGATCGGGTGACCGGGTTGCACTGCAGGTTAAAAAATCGGTCCCAGCATTGGTTCTTTATTTGGCGACATTGCGCGCGGGTGGCGTATTCGTGCCGCTTAATCCTGCGTACACAGTGGCAGAAATGTCCAATTTTCTGGGTGATGCCGAGCCGCATCTCCTGATCTGCGATCCGGCCATGTCTCCTGCCCTAAACGATATCGCGGCGTCGTTAGGCGTTGGTCATGTGGAAACTCTGGATGGGGAAGGGCGGGGCAGCATATCCGATCGGGCAGCTGCAGGAGCTTCGGACTTCACCAATGTGCCACGATCGGAAGATGATCTTGCCGCCCTTCTATATACCTCGGGGACCACCGGTCTTTGTAAGGGTGTCATGTTGAGCCACGGGAATCTCACTTCTAACGCCCGCAGTCTCGTCGAGGTTTGGCGATTTAGAGGTGACGACGTGCTGCTCCACGCACTCCCCATATTCCATACCCACGGTCTGTTCGTTGCCACCAACGTCGTTCTATTTTCAGGTGCGTCTCTCCTTTATCTTCCACGGTTCGATGTTGACACCATCATCGAACATCTGCCTCGCGCGACGGTGATGATGGGGGTTCCCACATATTACACGCGGCTTTTGGCATCGGATGCCTTGACGCAAGACAGCACGCGGCATATGCGCCAATTCATATCAGGCTCGGCACCCTTGTCGCCTGAGGTACACCACGAATTTAAGGCGCGAACTGGTCATGCCATTGTTGAGCGCTACGGTATGAGCGAGACCAATATGAATACCTCTAATCCCTATGACGGCGAACGCCGCCCCGGTACTGTGGGACTGCCCTTGCCTGGTGTAGAAATCCGGATCACCGATCTTGAGACAGGTGCGCCGCTGGAATTGGGTGAGGTGGGGATGATCGAGCTCAAGGGCCCGAATGTATTCGCCGGCTATTGGCGCATGGCCGAACAGACCGAAGCGGCATTCCGCGAAGATGGTTATTTTGTTACCGGTGATATGGGACGGATTGGAGCTGACGGCTATGTTTCCATAGTCGGTCGGGAAAAAGATCTGATCATCAGCGGCGGCCTCAATGTCTATCCGGTGGAGGTGGAGGGTGAAATAGAAAAGATTGAAGGGGTTAGCGAATGCGCGGTGATCGGCGTGCCTCACTCTGATTTCGGCGAAGCGGTGGTGGCCGTGATTGTCCTGAAGCAGGGGTTCAATCCAGTCCCAAATGACATTATTGGTATGCTCGCCAGATCACTCGCCGGATTTAAGAGGCCTAAGGCAGTATTTTTTGCCGAGGCTCTACCACGTAATGCCATGGGTAAGGTTGAAAAAGTGCGGCTCCGGGAAACCTATGAAGAAGCATTTTCGGGTTGAACTGAATGAAGATGCGTAAGGGACCCATTTCCACACTAAAGAAGTATCAGCTTGTAGTTCAACCCATTTATCAAGGATCCCCTTTGTCCTTTCCAAGGTTGACTGCAAGATATTATTCCGATTTTTACTGCGCGGTAGCGGCACCAACTTTTTCATCGTAGGAGTTGGGAAAGTCGACACCAGGCGGCCCAAAGACTCGGCCCCAGTGGTTGGTCGTGTAAGAATTCGTATTTAACCGGGAGAAAAATACAATGCCGGACATCCACAAAATTAGTCCTGCCCAGGAGACCTGGGACCGTCTCTTCGCTAATGTCGGCCAGCTTGCGATTATCACCACCGTCGATGCTGGCGGCAAAGTCAACGCGGCGACATTTGCCACCTGTGTACGTGTGGTGCATGACCCGGTCCATATCGCCTTCACGACGAGCTTATACAAGGACACCTATAAAAATATCCAGGAGACCGGCCAGTTCACCATTAACTTGCCGTCTTTTGATAAGGAAGTCTTAGAGAAAGCTTGCATCCTCGGGCTTCCGTTCGAGCGGGGGATCAATGAACTTGAGAAAGCCGGTTTCTCCGCGTTGCCAGCGACAGCAATAAAGCCGCCGCGTGTGGTCGAGTGTCACCGTCATTTTGAATGCGAAGTGGAATGGACGAAAGAATGGACTGGCCGGGTCACCATCGTTGGAAATTGTATCGCGGCATCAGTTGACTCAGACTGTGTTGATGAACGCGGTTATATCCTGTGGGATCGTGTTAAACCCGTGCAGTATTGTGGTGCGCCATACCAAAAATACAAAGGGCCCCCATACGAACACTTGTTTGCCGCTGCCTATGAAACAATGTTCGTGGGCACTCCCTATGACGGTCCGGAATCGGCTGTTCACGATAAGATGGTGAAGGACGAACTCCATTTTCGTTGATCCGGTAGGTCGCCTTGCTCATCGCCATCGAGGTTGAGCATTCGCAACATGAACCTTCCCGTGCTCTTCGTCTTTTCTCATCCTCTGTGGTCTAAGTATGAGACCTCTTCTGGCTGGGCGACATTGACCGACTGTACTTTCATTTATGACATGGCCCTCTTTTTCTCAGCCGTCCAATGTTAGGAGACGGTGGGCAGAGCCAAAGCGAGCCCATAAAACAATTCGGCGTATTTCTATCCCATTGCAGGATGCAAGTAGATTACATAAGCGCAGCTATTCCTCTAGGATAATTCTTGTGAGCGCATCGGGCATGCTCAGCATGGGATAGTGGCCGGTATCGAGTTCGTGCCAACGGGCTCGGAGCGTCTCGGCGGTACGTCGCTGGTGACCCTCACCCGGCTTCCCCGCCTGGCGGCAGAACACCACCGATGCATCCCAGTCCTGGCCCCAAAATGTTCCCAGCACCACGGGCTGGGTAGAGACTCCAATGGGATGAAGAGTGGACCGATCTGCCGCCCATTCAGCGAGACTCTCATCCATGTCGAGGAGAAACCTTTTCAACCTCTCTTCTTGCGTCGGTCCGGCGGCGTGCTCTTTTTCAACTGACATCGTTCCCGAAACGATGTCGCGAATTCTCTCGCCATGCATCAGCGCTAAAGCATCCACAAAGACCATCCGGGTGATGCGCTCACGCGCAAGCTCTGCTGTCTTGGCCATGACCATGCCGCCTGACGATGCTCCAACCAACACCACATCGCATAAATCTTCGGATCTCAGGAATCCCGCTACTTCCTCGGCCTGGGATTCGGTGGTGATGCCAGGCCTGAGCTGGCCAGCCCGTTCCCCGCACCCCTCGAGGGTCGGTGCAAACACCAAATGGCCTTTATCACGCAACCGTGTTGCTACAAATTTCCATATCCAGCCGCCCTGATAAGAGCCATGTATTAACACGATTGTGGTCACGATAATTCTTCCTAAAGGAATTAATAGAAGCTTGGAATTGGAACGGCGAAAGTATATCGAACTCTTTGTGTCCGTTTCATACCTATTGAGGTCACCCGGGAATAGTCGTGGGACACAGCTTAGAGAACGAGCCGAACTATGATGTTAGGAACAAAGGAGGAAAAATTATCACTGGCGAAACGGTGTGGCAACTTCACGTGAAGTGAGAACGCGAGCTTTACCGCTGATACCTTTCGAACGAATTCAAAAATCCGCATCATAGACGACTAATTTAACTCCCGTTTTAGGCTATACAGAAAATTAAATTAAGAGACCAGTGTGACACGGGGACTTGGTGCAGGGCCGTTTAGCATCTATCCTCCCAACGCAAATGGAATACCCAACATTGGGTTAACTTGGCAATGGAGGAAAAGGCATGCCGAATGACCCATCACCCCGTGATGTCGGTGCCGCGGCCATGCGGGCCCGGTTTATCCTTGACGCTGCGGCGGGGATGGGGGAACACCCCGACGAACCATATCGCGAACCCGAATTGACCCTCCAAACTGAAGGCATAGGCCCCTCGGTCAAACTTAGCGCATCGAGCATGCTTGACGGTTTCACTCGCGTTGTCGGGGGCGAGGTGGACCTTGCTTTCCTTAACCCGTCTTCAGCGTTGACGGTCGCTTATCGCGGCAAGGGATCGTATTTCAGCCAGCCACAGCCAGTGCGCGCCGTGACAGTGCTGCCGTCCCGCGACCAATGTCTATTCGCCGTGCATGGTTCCACAGGCCTTGCATCCATAGAAGATATAGGCCGCGCTAAATATCCTCTCAAGCTTGGTCTGCGTGGCCGTGAGGCGCATTGGCTCCACAACATGCTGGATGACATCTTTGCTGCCGCCGGATTCTCCATTGCCGACATTGTCGCTTGGGGCGGTGAGGTGCTAAAGACCGGCCATATTCCCCGGCCTGGCACGGATAAGTTTGAGGCTCTGGCCAAGGGCGAGCTCACAGGGCTGTTCGATGAAGGGGTGCATGGTTGGGCTGACGCTGTGACCCCGGCGGGTCTCACTGCGCTCAAGCTCGAGGACGAATCACTGGTCAAGTTGGAGGAGATAGGCTACCGCCGCGATACTCTGACCCGGGACCGCTATCCTACCTTGCCCGAAGACATCCCAACACTCGATTTCTCGGGCTGGCCCGTTTTTGTGCGAGACGATGCCGACGAGGACATGGTTCATCGATTTTGCGCCGGGCTTGAGGCGCGTCGGGACATGATCCCCTGGGAGGGCACGGGCCCTTTGCCTCTGGATATTATGTGCGGTAACACGCCTGAGGCCCCACTGGGTGTGCCGCTACACCTTGCGGCCGAGGCGTTCTGGAAGAAGCAAGGATATTTGTAGGGGGCGTGTTGCCAACGTCGGATCGCTGCCATTAGAGAGATGCAAAACGGATACGTTTGGTATGGGGCGCCGATGAAAGGGTAACGAGGGAAATAATGAAAGCGGTTCAGATAGAGGAATACGGAGATCCGGAGGTCCTCATCCTGCGTGAGGTACCTGACCCTGTTGCAGGCGAGGGTCAGATTGTCGCCGCAATACATGCTGCCAGCGTCAATCCTATCGATTGGAAGACACGGGCTGGAATTAGGAAGGACGCTTCGGCGTTGCCGATGATCCTCGGCTGCGAATTTTCCGGTGTGGTCTCCCAAACCGGTCCCGGGGTGAACGAATTCGCGATGGGTGATGCCGTATTCGGCGTGGCATCTCAAACCGGCGATGGTACCTATGCCGAAGCCATCGCCATCGACGCGAGGCTGATTACTCGGAAGCCGGACCGACTCAGCCATGTGGAGGCGGCGTCACTCGCCCTCGTCGGGCTGACAGCGTTGGTGTCCCTGGAAGATACTGCCAAGATCAAGGCCGGAGAGACGATTCTTATCCAGGGCGGTGCAGGGGGGGTCGGGGGATTCGCTGTGCAATGCGCGAAAAATGCAGGCGCCACTGTCTATGCCACCACTTCGACCCGTAATCTTGATTACGTTCACGGGCTCGGCGCTGACAGGGTGATCGATTACACAAGGGAAGATTTTACTGAGGTGGCTCCACCATGCGATGTGGTTTTCGATACTGTGGGCGGTTCAGTACAAGAGCGCAGTTATTTGGTCTTGAAACCTGGTGGGCGGTTGGTCTATATCGCGCGCGGTAGTGATGGTGCGGCGCCGCCACCGGACCATGTTGAGATGATCCGTCCGAGGGTCGATCGCGACGGCGCCCACATGGCACGGATCAGCGAACTGGTGGCGGGGGGGGCGGTCACGCCACCGGAAATCACCGAGTTTTCCATGGCACAAGTCGCCGAGGCCCATAATATGAGTGCCACCGGTCATGTGCGTGGCAAGATTGTTCTAAATATGCGGTGATTCAAGCTTTTGTAACTGCACAGTGGTATTATCAGGAGAGGTGACAGCGCCCGAGAGCCGATTAGCCCAAGGGAGGTCGTTGTGGTTATATTTCGTCAGTTATTCGATCATAAATCGTCCATCTATAGCTACTTTCTTACCTATTTCTCAACCCATGAGGCGGTGCTGATTAATGCTGTTTTTAAGCATGTGGAGCGGGACTGCGAGCTTATCCGTGAACTTTGCTTCAGGCACTTCCACTAGGAGCGCCCTTTGGCGAGTGTTCATGGCAAGCAGGAGATTGGGGCCTTGGTCGTTAACGAGGTCGCGGCCGATCACGTCGAGACCGATCACGTCATGATAGAATGCTTCGGACTGGTCAAGGTCCGTGACGTGAATCACCAGATGACTGAAACCATTGACGATCGACAAACTTTCCTCCGATTCGCCATTCCCCTGATATTTAGGCAGCGATTTTTATTATCGAATTGATAAACCGTGATGATCGTTGAAGAAACACTTATTGCCACCTGACCCTTTGGGTTTGTAGTCAGGCCTGCGTGCTATGCTATAAATGAAGGTAGGCCCCCCAGATGGCGTGCTAACCAGGAATGTAAGTGACAACGAAAAACGAAAGGATCTAGGGAGATGACCGACAATTATAACGCGCGATCAGAAGGGGATGCGGCCACCAAGAAATTCGTGCGTCCACCGGCTTTCTATGATTCCTGGATGGAAAACGAAGGTATTCCCATCCATAACTTATTTCATGTGGACAACCTGATGGATGTGGAGCTTGGACCCTGGGAACGCTTCGGTGTCGAAGGTGCTTTCGTAAATATGGCCGATCCCTTCATCACTTCGGCGATGATGATTGAAATTCCTCCCGGCGGGCAAACCAAGCCCCAGCGCCACATGTTCGAGACATGGGTCTTCGTGGTGGATGGCAACGGGGAAACTCTGATTGAGCAAGAGGGCTGCCCCACCAATACTGTGCCCTGGCAAAAACGTAGCCTCTTCGGGCCGCCGCTGAATACCACCTATCGGCACGTCAACAAGGACCAGGACACTGCGGCGCGGTTGCTTATGGTGACTAATGCACCGCTGACACTCAATCTCTATCACAACGACGATTTTGTCTTCAAAAACGACTTTATTTTTGACGACCGTTATAAGGGCGAGAATAGCTTTTTCAACGCCGAACGTGAATATCTCGGTGGACGAATCACCAAGGTGAACCTCATTCCTGATACCCTTAAATTCCAGCTTCTCCAGTGGAAGATGCGCGGCCACGGGGCCAAATCCTTCCATATGTCGATGTCCGACCACACCATGGCTTGTCATCTTTCTGAATTCGATGTTGGTACCTACAAGAAAAGTCACCGCCATGGCCCTGGGGCCCATGTTATCATCCTTGCCGGTCAAGGCTTTTCGCTTCTCTGGAAAGAAGGAGAAGAACCGACCCGGGTCGATTGGCAGGAGAACTCGATGTTCGCGCCGCCGGAATGGTGGTACCACCAGCATTTCAATACCGGACCGGAACCAGCACGTTACCTGGCGCTGCGGCGCGGCGGTAGCCCCGAACACCCGATCACTCTTGGTATGAGCGGTGGTACTGGTGCCCCCGATCAGATCGAATCCGAGGATGAGGATCCAGCCATCTACGACATGTATCTGGAAGACCTCAAGAAGAACGGGGTCGAAATACAACAGCCCCGTCCGGAATATAATTCCGTGGGCTAAATTTGTTGCTTTCCAGCGTCCCGCTTTGATTCGGGGCGTGGCCTTGCTTATTATTGGCCTCCGAGTGCGTCTAGCGCTGTGAGCCCTCGGTTTAAGCTACGCAGGCATATTCAAAAGATAAAAACCAGTTCGGTTTTGCACAACAGGCGTCCATAATAAATCTGTAACGAGGCAGGTACTGTACGGTTAGGGGTCATGAGCACAAGTAGGCTGAACGACGAAAAAACTGCCGCCATTGGCGACCTTCGGGAATTTTTACGAATTTCCGAGGCCAATGGTGAACTTCAGGTCGTCGAAGGCGCCGATCCCCATCATGAGATGGGGGCAATGTATGAACTGAGTCTGGAGAACCTTTACCCACCGGTGCTCTTGTTCAAGGATATGAAGGGTTGTGACCCGTCAGCCCGCGTGATCATGAACGTTCGCACTTCGAAGTTTATGGTAGGGGCTCTCGACCTCGATGCAGTCATGGAATACCGTCTACGTCGCCGCGAAAGCCCACCTGAACCGATTCCGCCACGCGTGGTTGAGACTGGCCCGGTACTGGATAACGTGATCGAGGACGAAGCTGTTGATATCTTCCGCTTTCCCCATCCGGTCTGGCACGCCGAGGACGGTGGGTCTTATCCTGGGACTGAATGCCTGATAATCATGCGGGATCCAGATTCCGATTGGATCAACATCGGTACCTATCGAACGCAGGCCCATGATGCTCGTACACTTACCGTCTTCACTGAACCAGGTAAGCATGGTGACATTATTCGCCGCAAATACTGGGCTAGGGGTGAGGCCTGTCCGGTGGTAATTTGCCTTGGACAGGCCCCAATCCTTGGAGGAGTTGCCCGAGTCGCCCACGGTCCCGGAGTTTCCGAATTGGATATCGCCGGCGGACAGTTGGGACGTGCCATAGATGTGGTCGTCGGGCCGCGAACCGGCATTCCTATCCCCGCCGACGCAGAAATGGCGCTGGAAGCCCGCATCCTGCCGCCCGATCAGGAAACGCGGGTCGAGGGCCCCTTCGGCGAATGGCCCGGATATTATGCTTCCGGTTCTCGGGACGAACCGGCGGTTAAAATCGATACTATCTATCACCGCGACGACCCCATCATGATTGGACAGCCGCCGGTACGCCCCACCCTGCCAGGACGACATACCCATATTGGTGGCGCAGCGGCAATATGGGATGCGCTGGAGGCGGCGGGCGTGCCCGAGGTCACAGGGGTTTGGAAAATGGAGGCCGGCGGGAGCCGGTTCATTAACGTCATCGCCATCCGCCAATTGCACGCCGGTCACGCCAAGATGGCTGGCTTGGTCGCCACTGGCTGTGGCGCGGCCGGATTTATGGGGCGGATGACCATTATCGTTGACGAGGATATCGACATCACCGATGCATCAGAAGTGATGTGGGCCATGGCGACTCGCTGGGATCCCAAAAACCAGACAGATATTATCGATGGATGTTGGTCGGGTAATCTTGACCCCACGCTGTCGCCGGAGAAACGCGCGACCGGGAATCTTACCAATAGCCGTATCATTATTTACGCGGTCAGGCCTTTTCACTGGAAGGACGAATTCCCCAAGGTCAACATGGTGTCGCGGGATTATGCTGCCCAAGTTGCGGAAAAATGGAAGGGCAAGCTTAAATTCCTTCAAGATTGAGGGAGATAGAATTGCGGATGGCACATGCTTGACCGGATAAGAATCGATCCCGAAATGGGGATTGGATTGAAGATAACAAAAGGAAGGGTGAAATGAAGATCATTCAGATGCCGGAGGACGAGGCAGTCCCCTATTTAGACAAACTGGAACAGGAGGTCTTGGCGCATTGGGCGGAGAAGGTTGAAACGTCACCATTCATGACAGAGCTGTGCGACGGCACGCTGCCCATGGAGAGTATCCAGCTATTCTATAAAAACTGGGGTGCTTTCGTGCCGGTCATCAACTCACTTTATATGACGCAATTTTACAATAATCTCTGGTTTTTCGTGTCCAATGTCGACCTCATGAACACTTTCACGGAGAAAGTGCTGGATGAGTTCGGTCATCCTGAGCCGCCGGGCCATATCCGCATTCTGATTTCTACAGGTGAGGCCCTTGGGCTTACTCAGGATGAAATCCTGATTGCGCCAATGCTTCCCGAGGCGCGGGGACTGACGGATTTTCAGAGGACCTTGGTGAATAATGGCCCAATACATGAATATTGGGCATCGGTTCTGTGGGAAAGTTCTTTCGGGCATTCCTGTAACAGATGGTTCAAGGCTCTGACTGCGCATTACGGGTTAAGTGAGGAGCAGGCAGACTATTTTTATAAACATTACGAGGCCGACACCATGGATCACCTTGGCCGAGAGGCCCATTCCTCGGTGACCAAGCATGTATTGGCGCGGTTGTTTTCTACAGGCATCACCGAGCGCCCAGGCTACCCATTCAAATATTGCGCGCAAACACCGACAGACCTCTATCGTCAAATGTTGGACGGGGTATACGCGGCGACCCATTAAACTGCGCACTCTCAATTAAGACTGGCGCGGGAAACCGGGTGGAACTATCGGCATGGAAAACTATGACGGCTTACGTAGCTTCATCGAAAGCTGCCGCGAAATCGGCGAATGCGTCGATATCGAGGATGCCGATTGGGACCTGGAGATAGGTACGCTGACTGAGGCAGCGGCGGAAAAGATCACCGATCCGCCTATGCTTCTGTTTGATAAAATAAAGGGCTATCCCAAGGGTCGCCGGGTGATCTCTCTACCCCTTGGATCACCGAATCGCGTCGCCTTGGTTCTAGGACTACCGCTCGACCGCCCCAAGCTGGAGCTGGTACGTCTGTGTGCGCGCAAGATCGGGGAGGGGGCGCCGATCCCGCCCAAGGAGGTCGCGAGCGGCCCGGTCATGGAGAACGTGATCCAGGGCGACGACGTGGACGTGTGTGCATTTCCCGCGCTCCGGTCCCATCCGTGGGATGGAGGGCGCTATATAGGAACTGGCGATACCCTGATCAATCGTGACCCCGAAAGCGGCTATGTTAATGTTGGCACATACCGCATGCAGGTGCACGAACCGGGGCTCTTGGGTTTGTGGATGAGCCCCGGCCAGCAGGGAAGAAGAATTTGCGAACGCTATTGGGCCAAGGGTGATTCTTGTCCCGTGGTGGCGACCTTTGGTGGTGACCCACTGATGTTTCTAGCCTCTCATATAAAATTCCCCTGGGGCACCTCTGAATTAGACATCGCTGGGGGCATTCGCGGGACCCCCATGGAAGTGATCAAGGGGCCGTTGACCGGCCTGCCGATCCCTGCCCGCGCCGAAATTGCCATCGAGGGTGAGGTGCCACCCCCAAGCGAACAATCCCGAGCCGAGGGGCCGTTCGGAGAATGGCCAGGTTATTATTCAGGTGGAACCATCGGTACCGGCGAGGCACAGCCAGTGATCCGGGTTAAGGCGATTTACCATCGAGATGATCCCATCCTCATCAACATGGCACCGCTGTGGCCAGGAGCTCCCCAGGATGGGATCCAGTTCCGTTCCGGTCTGATTTGGGACCAGATCGAAGCGGCGGGTATTCCCAACATTACCGGGGTCTACGCCTATCATTGTTATATGGTGGTGGTCGCTATACGCCAGGCCTATGCCGGTCACGACCGGCAGGCGGGCATGGCGGTGGCAAGCTGCGCGGCGGCGGCTCGCAACGGTCGCTACGTGGTGGTTGTGGATGACGATATCGATCCTACCGACATGAAGGAGGTTAATTGGGCCATGCAGACCCGAGTCGATCCGGCTAGCGATATCGAGATATTGGATGGTTGGTGGGGAACGCCCCTGGATCCGCGCATGCCGCCGGATAAGCGAGAAAACGCTAATTACACTAATAGCCGTGCAATCATCTACGCCGTCAGGCCCTATACCTGGCGTGACAAATTTCCCAGGGTCAACCGGGCCGAACCGGAATATATGAAAGAGGTCATAGAGAAATTTCGAGCCGTCCTCGACTTTCCCAAGTGATCCAGTCCGTAGGGCAGTCCCGTGGTCTGCAGAAGCCAATAAAGATAGGGTCCATGAAGATAGCTGATGGGCCCCTGGAAAGCGTGTGACTTGTTGTATCTTTATCGCTCAATAATCGAGAAATGAGTAGAGAAGCCGAATGATCAATACGACCAAAGATGAGACCGAAGACGCGGCGCGTAAGATTGAAGCCATGGCCGATCTACGTGTCTTCCTGAATAAGGCCAAGGACGAGGATGAGTTTGTGGAGGTTGCCGGCGCGGAAACCGAAGAAGAAATGGGTGCCTTGTTTGAGCTCGCCAGTGAGCATCTCTATCCGCCAGTCATGATGTTCACAAACATCCCCGGATATGATCCTGCTTTCCGCATAGTTTCTAACGTGCGCACAGCTAAATTTCTGGTGGGCGATTTGAACCTGGATGCCGTCAAGGCCTATCGCCAGCGGCCCAAGGAAAAATCCGATCCGATCCCCCCCGAATACGTCAATACCGGACCTATCATGGAGAATGTTATCGAAGGCGATGATGTTAACGTGCTCAAATTCCCAGCACCCAAATGGCACGGTGGTGACGGCGGGAACTATATCGGCACCGAATGCATGGTCGTGATGAAGGATCTCGACAGCGACTGGGTCAATGTCGGCACTTATCGGGTCATGGTGCAGGATAAAAATACCCTCAGCATCTTCATTGAGCCAGGCAAGCACGGCGATGTCATCCGGCGCAAATACTGGGAACGGGGAGAGCCTTGCCCGATTTGCGTGTCGGTGGGCCAAGCGCCGATCCTGGGAACCGTAGCATCTTCGTCGGCCAGGGCCGGGCAATCGGAATACGATATTGCTGGCGGCCGAATCGGGCGACCAGTGCGGGTGGTGGCCGGCAAGGAAACCGGGCTTCCGATTCCGGCTGAGGCCGAACTCGTATTCGAGGGCTACATGCCGTCGCCGGAAGAAGATTCACGTATGGAGGGTCCGTTTGGCGAATGGCCCGGTTATTATGCCTCAGCCGACCGGCCGGAGCCGGTGCTCAAGGTCAAGACCATCTATCATCGCGATGATGCCATCATCCTCGGCCAGCCGCCGGTGAAGCCCAATTACCCGGGCCGCCAGATCAAAATTCCTCGGGTCGCGACCTTGTGGGATGCCATCGAGGCGGCTGGCGTTCCCGGTGTTACCGGCGTATGGCAGCTTCCCGGGGGTGGGTCGCGCTTCATCAATGTGGTTTCAATAAAGCAGCTTCACGCGGGCCACGCCAAGATGGCCGGACTGGTAACTGCCGGCTGCGGACCGGGGGCATATATGACCCGCATGGTCATCATCGTCGATGATGATATCGATATCACCGATCCCTCGGAGGTGATGTGGGCCATGGCAACCCGCTGGGACCCCAAGACGCAAACCGATATCGTCGATGGCTGTTATACTGGCCATATCGACCCGGCCCTGAGCCCAGAAAAACGCGATATCGGTGACATCACCACCAGCCGCATGATCGTCTACGCGGTCCGGCCCTACCACTGGAAGGATGAATTCCCCCAGGTCAACATGGTTAGCCGTGACTACGCCGCTGAAGTACGTCGTAAATGGAAAGGTAAATTGAGATTTCTTGACGAATGACTAAAGAGCTACCTCAACCGACCCTGGAAATGATGCGTGAGCAGAAGCTCCTCATCGACCCCTATCTGTTATGGTCCGATGGCGAAGGTGTTCCGATCATCGAGGATTTCGGCGTTGATCTACGCACGGTGGAGACCAAGCCCTGGGCCCGCATGGAGGCGAACGGCGCCTTCGTGCATCTCAAGGGCCGGGGCGATTTCATGGCGATATTCGTGATCGATATCGCGCCGGGTGAATCAACATCGTCCCAGCGCCATCTTTACGAAGAAGTCATCTACGTACTCGATGGCCACGGCTCCACCAGCGTCGAACTTCCAGACGGCACCACCCATTCCTTCGAATGGGGCCCTAATTCAATCTTTGCCCTGCCGTTGAACGTACGCTATCGGCATTTCAATGGTTCGGGCGTCGAGACCGCACGTCTGGTGTCGGGTAACAACCTTTGCATCATGATCAACCTGTTCCACGATCCGAAATTCATCTTCGAAAATCCGGCCCATTTTGCCGCTCGCTTCGGCGAGGCCGACTGGTTCGACGGCGGCGGCAAGATGCTGGAAACCCAGCCCTCGCGGTTTATGTGGGTGACCAACTTCGTTTCCGATGTTGCCCAATTTAAGCTCGAGGGATGGGAGAAGCGAGGCGGTCGGTCGAGCAATATCCGTTTCTGTCTGGCCGACGGCGTAATGCATGTCCACAGCTCAGAAATGCCGGTCGGCACCTATAAGAAGGGTCACCGCCATGGGCCTGACTTCCACGTTTTGGTGGTGAAGGGTTCAGGCCATTCATTGCTCTGGTACGAGGGAGACGAGGATTTCGTGCATCTGGATTGGTATCCTGGCGTCGTCTTCGCGCCGCCCGACCAGATGTTCCACCAGCATTTTAACACCTCAGCCGATCCCGCCCGCTACGTGCCTATCGCCTGTGGAAGCACCCGCTACCCGCTAACCCAGGCCAAGAAGAACGTGACACTGGGGGTCGACGTGCCGGTCCAGCAGGGCGGTTGCCAGATCGAATACGAAGACCAGGATCCGCGCATCCATGGCATTTTCCTCGACGCGTTGGAGAAAAACGGCGCAACCTCGCTGATGGGGGAATATATAGATGAAAGCTCCTATGAGCTGCCGGCAACGGCGGCCAAAGAGGGGACCTAGGAAAGCACATGACCGACCAAGTCGAATATACCGGTATGCTGTACGAGCCTTATCTCGACTGGTCTGCCGACGAAGGCATCCCCGTCTTCGAGGATTTCTGTGCCGATTTGCACAAGGTAGAGACCGCACCCTGGGCACGCACCGGGGCCAATGGTGCCTTTGTTCATCTCAAGGGTAGGGGTGACTTCATCGCCATCGATCTGCACGAACTTCCACCGGGAAGCCAGACGGTGCCCTTAAAGCATCTCTTCGAAGAGGTGTTCTTGGTTGTCGAAGGTCACGGTAGCGCCGTAGTGGAAACCTTGCCCGGGGTACGCCACAGCTTCGAATGGGGTCCTGGCAGCCTGTTCGCGATACCGCTCAACGCGCGCTATCAGTTATTCAATGGCTCAGGCAGCGCCCCGGCACGACTGGCCTCGACCAATGACCTGCCGCTCAAGATGAATCTTATCCATGATGAAAAATTCATCTTCGACACCGATTGGCGGTTCGAGGACAGGGAGGGGGCAGACGATAGTTTCTTCGAAGGCGACGGAAGATTTGTCCAGGCGCTTCGTGGGCCAGAGATGTGGGAAACCAATTTTGTGCCCGACGTCACCACTTTCGAGTTGCAGAATTGGGCCAGCCGCGGGGCGGGCAGCGCCAACATCCAGTTTTGCTTGGCCGATGGCAACATCCATTGCCATTGTTCGGAAATGTCCGTGGGCACTTATAAGAAGGGGCACCGCCACGGCCCAGATTTCCACGTTTTCATCGTTTCCGGCTCAGGCCATTCGCTGTTCTGGTACGAAGGTGATGAGGATTTCATCCGCCTCGACTGGAGCCACGGCTCGGTCTTCGCACCAACTGAGATGATCTACCATCAGCACTTCAACACCTCAGCCGACCCGGTGCGCTACGTGGCGACCGCCATGGGCTCAACCCGTTACCCGTTTAGTGCCGAGAAAAAAGCCATCAAGATGGGTGTCGATGTCAACGTCAACGACGGGGGCTTCCAGATTGAGTACGAAGACCAGGACCCGCGCATCCATGCGCTCTATCTGGAAGAACTAGAAAAGAATGGTGCCACCTGCCGTATGGGCGAATTCATGGATGAATCGGTGCTGACCCGCAGCGCCACGGAGTAGCGCAGGCATTATTTGGTGGATTCTTCGCGGTCGAAACACAGCGCCCGCATGATCGGGCCGTCATTGATCGAGAACAGGATGGCCTCGTCGGATACGTTGTTCTCGTGATGATGCCAGGTCCAGGTTGGCACCACGAACGTGTCGCCCTCTTCCCATTCGAAACGTTGGTCGGCGATGACGCTCACCCCTTCCCCCTGGAAGACGTGATAGACCGCGGCCTGGGTATGACGATGAGCACGAGTGACCTCGTCCGGGCGCAGCATTACCATCTCGCAATCCACCGTCGGCAGGGTCGGCCCGCCAGTGATAGGATCGGTGTAGCGCACGCAGATGGCATCGTGTGGGTCGCCCGGCCCTTCGGCCAGCTTGTCAAGCATTGCCCGCATATCCTCCCAGGCATAGCGGTAGGGCGGCCTGCGGGCAGTATCGGAATAGTCCGGGTTTTTGGGCTGTAGTGGCCCAAATTGGGCTTTGGACCAGTCCTTTGGTTTGTGGACCTCCTGGGAGTCAGCTTGGTGAGGCTCGGCGAAGCCGATGCCGAAATTAACAATCAACGGTGCCATAGCCACGTCGATCCACAGCGTCTTTCCGTTGCCACCACTGACGTGGTCGTGCCAGCTCCAGTTTGGCGTGGTCACCAGATCGCCGCGGGCCATTGGAAAGGCTTCGCCCTCCACCACGGTGGCGGTGGAGCCGTCCCCGATGGTGACGAATCGCACCGCGTCCATGGTGTGGCGGTGGCAGGGTGCATATTCGCCCTGGTCGAGCAACTGGGCCCCCATCATCAGGTTGGGTGTGGTGCCCATTTTAATTTTGGGATGCTGGAAGCCAATGAACCGGCGCATGGCCTCTTCGGGTGGGATGTTGTCGATGGCTTCGTGTACGATCTCGTTGATCTCGTCCCAATGCCAGAGATAGGGGCCGTAAGACGGCGTCGGCTCGCGAAAGCCATCTGACCGGCTTGGGATCATCCAATAGCCCAGTAAGTCGGCCTCGCGGACTTTGCGGTCGAAGGCCTCCCGGCTCTGTTCTGTAATCGCGCTGATATCAGCCATGTTTTCCTCCCAAGTAAATCGGGATTCGATTTCTGTGCCGTTTCACCCTGATGACGGCAGAGTTCTATTTTGGGCCATTGCTGGCGATTTGGAAACCTAATCCGTGATTTTCTGGTTCCCTTGGGCGCCAAACAGGCGGAAAATGCGGGATATGGGGAGAGGGCAAATTTGAACGGCGACAACACCAAAGTTATACGCATGGCGGCCCTAGGTGATCTCCGGCAATGTTTGGAACTGGCCGAGGAGATGGGAGAGCTTGAGCGCATCTCCGGTGCCGACCCGCATCTAGAAATGGGCGCGCTGTGCGAGCTTAGCCTCAGCAAATTCGTTCCGCCGGTTCTTCTGTTCGAAGATATCAAGGGTTTCACAGCCGGCCACCGTGTGGTGGCCAATGTGCGCTCCTCCGCGTTGCTTAACCCCGGTTGGGGCGGCGGGCTAGACTTGGTGCGCGGCTATCGGCGGGGGCAGGGCAAGGCAGAGGTACCCATCGACCCGAAATTCGTTGCCACCGGTCCGGTCTTTGAGAATCGCATGGAAGGCGATGCGGTGGATATCGGCACCTTTCCCGCGCCCAAATGGCACGCGGACGACGGTGGCAACTATATCGGAACTGAATGTATGGTGATCATGCGCGATCCAGACACAGGCTGGGTCAATGCCGGCACCTACCGCCTTCAGGTGCAGGACCATACAACACTAGGAATTATGGTAGAGCCCGGCAAGCATGGCGATATCATTCGCCGCAAATATTGGGCGCGGGGCGAGATCTGTCCGGTCGCTATCACCATCGGACAGGCGCCGGTACTGGGCGCTATGGCGGCCACCACCGTGCCCTCAGGCGTGAGCGAATTCGCCGTTGCCGGCGGACGCATCGGCCGTGCCATCAAGCTGGTGGAAGGCCCAGTGACGGGGCTGCCATTTCCTGCTGATGCTGAAATTGCCTTTGAGGGTGTGATGCCGCCACCAGATGTTGAGAGCCGGAGCGAAGGTCCGTTCGGCGAATGGCCGGGCTATTACGCCTCAGCCGATCGATTGGAGCCGGTGATTAGTGTGGCGGCCGCCTATCACCGCCATGATCCCATCATTACAGCCGCGCCGCCCGCCAAGCCCACCTATCCTGGGACGTATTACGGCACGGCCGGAACTTCGCTCTTCCGAGCCGCCACCCTATGGGACGAGCTTGAAGTCGCGGGCGTACCCGGCATCACCGGTGTCTGGAAAATGCCCGGCGGGGGCTCGCGCTTCATCGACGTGATTGCCTTAAAGCAGCTTCACGCGGGCCACGCCAAGATGGCTGGGCTGGTGGCTGTGGGGTGCAGCGCAGCCGCCTTCGCTGGGCGCATGACGGTAATCGTCGATGACGATATCGACATCACCAATTCGGCGGAGGTGATGTGGGCCATGGCGACACGCTGGGATCCCAAGACCCAGACTGACATCATCGACGGGACCCGATCGGGTAATATCGATCCTAGGGTTGAGCCCGACAAGCGCGCCTCACAGAATCTGGTGAATAGCCGTATCATAATCTATGCACTTCGGCCTTTTCACTGGAAAAACGATTTTCCTAAGGTGAACGCGGTAGCTAAGGATTATGCTGAAAAAATTCGTCAGAAGTGGGAGACTAAACTCCCCTTCCTGGGGGTTGGACATGGGTAGTAATGATGAATGGGGCAGATGCCAATATAACATCTGCCCCATTTGAAAATAGCAGTCTTGATACCTAGCTTTTCTTCTTCTTCTTCTTCTTCTTCCGTTTTCCAAAAATTTTCTTTGCTGCCTTGGTGATGTGGGTGGGCGAGGCGACTATTTTACCTATCAGTTTCTGTAGGTCGGTGCCCTTGACTGGGCTGATCACCAGGCCTTGCTTTTTGGCATCGGCGAGGAACTTGGGATCCTTCAACATTGCGTTAAATGCTGCACGGAGTGCTTTGACCTTGGCTTTGGAAACTTTGGGCCCGACGGCAATTGGTTTGCCTACGTCCATGGCTGTTGAGAAAAATTCCAAGATTAATCGCTCTTCCTTGTTGCGAGCGAGTTCGTGCATAAGGGGTACGTGTTCCAGTCCCTTAGCCTTGTGGCTACCGATTTGCACTACAACTGTGAACTTGTTGGCCTTGATCCAATGAGGATATTTACTCTGCATGACCGACCAGTTGGCTCCGGCACGGGCCGCGACTTCGCCTCTTTCTAACGCCTGGTCGACCCCGAGGCCACCCCTGTAGCCAGTTACAATTTTCATTTTTGTACCGAGCGCATAATTCATAGCCTTGGGAATTGTGCCGCTCAGGCCAGTGGCTGTGGTGGCGCCAATGATCACATCCATCTTGCGTAGATCGTCGACCGTGCGTGCCTTGGTGGAGGAGTTCCAAACCGTCAGCACCGATACGTCATTGGTGATGTTGCCGATCCAATTGAACTTGTTGACGTCGAATGTTTTGCGAGTGCGGCCGATGGCCTGACGCATGGGTAGGGTGTTCAAAAGCGCGCACATGACGGTGCCGTCTTGGGGGGCGACGCCGTAGACGTAACCTGCGGTAATCTGGCTGCCGGCGCCCCGTTTATTCTGGACGATGATGCGGGGCTTGCCTGGAATATGGCGCCAGATGCTACGCGCCACGGTGCGGCCATGAACGTCATAGGAACCGCCGACAGAGGTGCCGATGATCAGGCGGACATCCTTGGTCTTGTAAAAGGAGCTGATAGCATCTGCTTGTGCCGTGGATGGGCCCAAGGCGAAAGCGGCGGACAGGATAACTGCCAGGCTGGAATACTCCAAGCCGGAATACAATGACGGTAGCTTCATTTTCCATCCTCCTTGTTAGAATTATTTTTTTTAGGTTCTTACTGGTTTGTAACAGAACATTTTACACTATTTTAGATTATTAATAATGGATTGTGAGTAGTTTTTGATATTTTATATCAGGTTTTAAAGACGTTCAGTCGTCCTCCGGTGGGCGCCTCTCGCCCTTCGCACGTTCGCCGACACGGCCATGTTCGCCTTTCACCGCCCAATCGGCTTCCTCGCGGTCGCGGTCTGACCAATCGCCCAGCTCGTAGCCGTGCCAGGGAGGGCGCGGGTTGAGTGCCGGCAGCTGTAATTCTTCCCAAATCACCCGTGCATGTTCCATGTGCTCTTTTGTCGGTAGCGACACCGGCGGGTAATCCCATTTGCGCATGGCGTTGATCAGCACGGCGGAGCCGAAATGCCGTTGTACCGTGTTGTCGCCGGTGGCTCCAGCGGCGGGCGGAGCACCGGAAGGATCGAGCCCGACGCTGCGGTGGGGTAGCACGTGCATATCAGCTTCCGGCTGCATGCGATAGCTGAGCGCCCAGATCACCGCTTCCATGTCGTCGATGTCGATATCCTCGTCCACGGCGATCACGGTCTTGCCGACCATGGCATTGCGCCCGGCGATAGCGTAAAGGGCCTGCCAGGCGACAGCCTGGTTGCAGCGGCGCATCTGGACCACGCAGAAAGAATCGACGGCGATATCGTGAAACGAGATGTTCATCACGTCGGGCAGGTTGCAGTTCTGTCGTAGGTGATGGAGGTAGTTGGCATCCTGGGCGACCTTTTTCAGGAGGCTCGATTCGCTCGGTGGCATTTGGCTGAGGATGGCGCAGAAGATCGGGTTCTTGCGGTGGGTGATGGCGGTCACATGGAAGACCGCATTAAACACGCGCCCTCCCATATAGCCGGTGTATTCTCCGAACGGGGCTTCGGGTTCCACGTATTGGTGGGATATGCGACCCTCGACCACGAGCTCGGCATGGGCTGGGACAGTCAGGTCGACGGTTTTACAATCCACTAATTCCAGCGGTTCGCCCATCAGGCTGCCGGCGACGTCGTATTCTTGCAACCCGTAAGGGATGCGTGAGCCCGACGCGTAAGTCAGCGCCGGTGGGCCGCCGATTGCCAGGGCCGCTTCCAAGTCGTTGCCCTCACGGCGCGCTATGTCCCAATGCTTCCAGCCGTGGTTGCGGGGGCTGATGAACATGCCAAAACAATCGGGCGCTTTGACCTGGCCGCGGTAATTGCCAACATTGATCCAGCCGGTATCCGGGTCGCGGGTGATCCAGTTGGATGCAGTAGTGTAGGGACCGATATCTAAACCCGGTGTCGAAATGGGAATCGGGAATTCCTCGATCCCGCCATGCTCCAGAAGGTCGGCCCCCACGTGGACCTCTTCATGGACCGGCGCGTCGGCGACCATCACCGGTGCCAACGGCGTCGCCTGGGCCTTGAGCCAGCGTGGGCGGATTTCGGTGGCGAGGCAGCCCATGCCGATGCCGTAGATCTCATGGGATGAAGCGTAGATACCCGCCGCCACTGCGCCAGAATAGGTGCGGCCCTTGGCATCAGTTACGTTATTGAAAAGAAACCCGCGCCGCTGTGTTTCCTCGAGCCCGCGGAACTGCCAACGGACCAGGGGCATCAATTCCGTATCCTTGTTAATGGGACGCGTGATCCGAGTTAGCAGCCCATGGTCGTCGAGCCGCCCGATATGGGCCCGCAAATCCTGGAGGCTGGTCTCGGAATCGCCTCTTCCGTCCATGGACGGTTCTCCCGTATTTATTGTTAGCTTTCGGCCCCGGTCAACCGAGCCGAGGGAACCAGGCGCGGGAGTTGCTGCTCAAGATCTTTACCCGCGCCTCTTCGGTGATTAGGGCGTTTTCGAAGATCCAGTTGGGTGGGTCGAATGTGGCGTGCGGCCAGTCCGAGGAATAGAGCAACATGTCCTCGCTCTTGCACAATTCCCACAGCATTTTGAAGTGCTTGGGATTTTTGGGCAGGCACATGGGTTGGCTGGAAAAGCGGAAGTTCTCGAACAGATATTCGCTGGGAAGCTTGTTCAAAAATTCCTCGCCTGCCTCTATCTTGCGTTCGACTAGGCTGACGTCGCCAGGATGGCTCAGATAAAACTCATCGCTGCGCAGCGCAAACTCGGGGAGCCACCAGAATCCGCCTTCCTTTACCGTGATGTGAAGGTCCGGGAACTTGTCGAACAACCCCTGCATAATCATCGCCCCGACCGAAGCCATGGTGAAGCTGATGCTGGAGATGCCCAGCAATTCCGTCCAGGTGCGTGTGCCCTGGTGGATCGGCGTCATCTGTTGCCAAAAACATCCGGCATGGATGGTGACGGCGAGGTCGCGTTCCGTCGCCGCTTCGAAGATGGGATCATGGTCGGCGGTGCCGACAGGTTCGTAATTCCCGCCGTATTCAGTGTAGACGCTGATGAAGCCGGGATGGTCGCCAATCCTCTTGATTTCCGCCGCTCCAGCCGCCGGGTCGCGGTGATTGATCATGATCTCGGCCTTGATGCGGTCGGTTGCCGGCAGCACCTTATCGGCCAGGTAGTCATTATAGGCCGAAGCGAGGACTGACACCCAGGATTTGTGGTAGAGGCTCTGGGGCCGTTGGAAACCGGGTACCAGCATGACCGTATCGGTGTTCAAAGTATCCATGGCGTTGAGCATGTCTTGGGCGGTGCGTGCGGTTCCCATCACGTCCTGGCCGGTGCCCATAATTCCGGTGGAGTATTGGGGAGAGAAATCAGCGCCGACCAAAGGATAGCGGGTGAGCTTGGAGCGGAAGGGTTCGGGCATATAGCCCCGGAGTACGTCCCAATCGGGCAGGAAATGGACGTCGGTGTCGATGATTTCGTAGCGTTGGGCGGCTTCGTGTATGGGGTCGGGCTGGACTACCACTGCCGGTTCACGATCGCCGCGTGCGGTGACTTCGGACATCTTCGTTTCCTTCCATATGGAGGTGCCGCCGATCCTAGCACGTGGCCCGCCTATTTGTCGTAGGCTGTCTCCTCCCCGTTAAACCGTGAGTACCACCTCATCGCCCACGACCTTGACGTCAAACTGCCTGATTTTTTGGCGTGGGTCGGATTCCAGTTCACCACTATCCAACCGCCAATTCCAGTGATGCCATGGACAGCGCACCACCAGTTTTTCCGGTACGATCATCCCGTCGCACATGGCCCCGCCCTTATGTGGGCAGGTGTTGTGAAGGGCGTAAAACTCGCCATCGACCCGGTAGACCGCGACCACATGCCGCCCGGCCTTGACAGCCCTCACGCTGTTTTCTGACATGTCATCGATCTTGGCGACCAGGTACTCGGTCATTGCTGGTCTTTCGTCAAACTACGGGTGGAGGCCACGTTTCTATTCTTCCATCATCTTGCGCATCTGGCGCAGTTTTGCGCCGGTTTCGTAATGACGCCCTTGAACCGCTAGCTCAGCTTCGTGGGCTTCTTCCTCGGTCCAATGGCCGAGCGAATAGCCGTACCAAGGGTTCTGAAGATCCAGCTTCGGAAACTGCAGTTCATGCCAGAGCTCCTGGGCACGATCCATGAATTCCTTCTTCGGCAGGGATAATGGCGGATAGGGCCATTTCATGGTGGCATCGATCAAGAGGCCGGAGTTTCGCGGGCGGTTGGTGGCATCGGTCAGGCCACGGGATTGTTCCGGTGGCGCGATTGAGGGATCCAGCGCCAGCAGCGGCGTGTTGATGATCTCGATATCTCGGTGGGGTTGTGCGCGCCAGGCAATGGCCCAAAGAATGTGGTCCAGGCTGTGGATGTCGATGTCGTCGTCGACGGCAACGGCGATCTTGCCAATAAACCGTTCGGTGATCAGTTTGAGTGCCTCGATCCCCTGGCCCGGCTTGGGGTCTTTTAATTTGACCACCAGCGAGGCGTTGGACCCGGTGCATTCCAGATAATGGACTTCGAGAACGTTGTCGAAACCGTTTTCGTGCAGTAGTCGTTTTGACGCGGCGGCTCGGCCGATGTGACGCATCTTGCTGCTTTCGCTAGGCGGCACCTGGCTGATCAGCGCTAGATAGACCGGGTTCTTGCGCATGGTGATGCGCTCGACATCCATGAAGAAGCTGTAATCGCGCTTCGCCATGTAACCCGGGAATTCGCCGAAGGCGCCCTCAATCTCCAACTCGGCGCTGGGTACCCAGCCTTCGATGACGATTTCGGCCTGGGCTGGCACGAGAAGGTCATGAGTCTGGCAGCGCACCATTTCTAGGGGCGCGCCGG
>Ga0315336_1002778_pt1 | contig 25572 bp, 24 predicted proteins | sample ASW5metaG_FD_204512 | JGI IMG/M metagenome (GOLD analysis project Ga0315336, IMG submission 204512) | Ammonia-oxidizing marine archaeal communities from Monterey Bay, California, United States - ASW #5 | ecosystem: Environmental > Aquatic > Marine > Intertidal zone | place: USA: California... | reverse complement strand
TCTTACTCATCTCACCCCCGACCAGGTGGAGAACTACAACCGGGACGGCTACCTTTCCGGGATTCCAATTCTCCCGGCGGAGGAGATCGACGACTTGCGATGCTACTTCGATGAACTTCTTCAGGCGGTCGTTGCGGAAGGAGGGGACGGTTACTCCATTTCCTCCGCACATCTCAAGTATGCGCGCGTGTACGACCTGATGAAGGACCCTCGCATCGTAGAGTACGTCCGGGACCTGATCGGCCCCGATATCATTGGATGGGGTTCCCATTTTTTCTGCAAGATGCCGCGCGATTCGAAGCGGGTATCCTGGCACCAGGATGCGACCTACTGGCCGATGACCCCGTCCAAGGTGGTCACCGTTTGGCTGGCGATCGACGATGCGGATGCCGGGAATGCCTGCATGCGCTTCATCCCCGGTTCGCACCGCCACGGCCCCCTGCGTTTTCATGAGAGCGGTGAAGAGGAGAACAACGTCCTTTTTCAAACCGTCGAGAACGCCGAACAATACGGTTCGCCGGTTGATGTTGTTTTAAAGGCCGGCGAAGCTTCTCTGCATGCCGATCTTCTGTTGCACGGTTCGGAACCCAATCATTCCGATCGCCGCCGGTGCGGCCTCACGCTTCGCTTCTGCCCGCCCGATGTTCGCGCGTACCAGGGCTGGAATGAGAAGGGTATCGTGGTGAGCGGATCGGATCGCACCAATCACTGGGGAGACCCGCCAAGGCCGTAGCAAGCCCCCGGGACTCGTGGCACGGCGCCTCCGGCCCGTGTCGGAGCATGGAGGGAGAGGGGAAGAACCCGAATTGAGCCGGCTCTTATCGTGCGCTGCTCTTTTACGTCCCCGGCGCAGACACGGGCGTGGCACGGCGCCTCCGGCCCGTGTCTGAGCATGGAGGGAGACGGGGGAGAACACGAAATGAGCCGGCACTTTACGTGCGCTGCACTTTTACGTCCCAGGCGCAGACACGGGCCGGAGGCGCCGTGCCACGATTTTTCGGCCCGTGTCGGAACGAGGACGGAGATTGCGAATTGAGCCGGCTCTTTTTCTTCCCCTGTGCAGACACGGGCCGGAGGCGCCGTGCCACGATGGGATGTGCGTGGCTGGGGAAGATTCTTTGCGATTGCTTCGACATAGAATTGCATCGTGACAATGAGCGGCGATAGCGCGGCTGAGTAGAACTACTCACGCACTTCGTTGTTGCGGCGAGGTTGTTGGTCCGTCAAAATGCATCGACGCTCGGTGCGCGACAGAGAAACCCTAGAATCGGTCAGGAGAGTTCATGTTCTATTCCCGAAAATCGTCGCTCCTTTTTTTTGCCGGAACCATTGTCCTGGGCGTGGGATCCCTGAATCTCTTCGCGCAGAATGAGCTTCGGGTCGGAATGCCCGCGCCGTTCGTCGACGAATACGGTTCCGGCGGACTTCTCGATGTTCCGATTCTGCCGACTACAAACGTGGAAGTGTTCCTCGAACAGACATTGGATATTTCATCCGGGGTTTGGACGAATCCTGCGTCATCGATTTTCTCCTTTGGAGACCCGGTGGAAATCCAGGTTCCGGATGACGGCGTTGCCGGCCCTCACTTTTTCCGGGCGCGCGAGATCGCAGGGGCATCCGTGTTTGCCGACGATGGGGTGAACATGACCCTCGACGTCACCGCGGCCACACCGGTGGCCCTGGTCATGATGCAGCTTTGTACCGATACCGGGCTCGATATTTTTCCCCAGACCCTCGGCGATCTTGCCTCGCCGGTTCTGCCCCAGTCGCAAAGCGCGGAAAACCCCGAGGACCTCCTCGCGAGCCTCGGCATCGGCGCCTGGGTCCTTCCCCCCGGCGGAGACGATACGAATTACGCCTCCCGCCTCCCGCCGACATCCCCGACCGAGCTTCAATCCGATCCGCTTCCCGATCCCTGTCCCACCTGTACCGGCGACATGGATTCGGGATGGCCGGGGGACAGCGGATTGCCGCTGCCCCTCCAGGGCCTGGCCAACCCACCCGACCCGATTCCCGATCCTCCGGACCCCTCGATCCTCAAGCCCTTCCATCCCACGAATCCCATTCCCGAGATCGGGTTGCAGCTTTCGCCGACGAACCTCGTTTTGGATTCCCACCTGCGCCTGGTCGTGGAGATGGATGCGCTGGGAGCGTTGCAGCTCGTCTCTGCACTGGAGCCACCCGGCGACGCATTGCTGGATGAGCCGCCGCGAACGCCGGGTCTCGGCGCGCTGGTGTGCGTTGTCAGCTACTCCGCCGCCGGGGGCCCCGGCGATATCTACCAGATCAGCACCTATGCGAATCCTTTTACGATCCGTGCGTACGATCCCCCAGACCAGGTTCGCGCCTCGCATGGAATTCTGACCGATTTGACGCCCCAGTTCCGGGTGGCGGCGGCGCTGGATCCGCTGATGGGGACCACCGGTCTGACCGTAGACCTGTATCAATACGTCTCTCTTGCCGACACCGACGTACTCACTCCGGATGACTTCATCAGGAACATCAGCAGCTTCGAGTTTCTCGGTTCCATGAGCGGTCCCCTGATCGACTCCGTTCTCGGACCCATTCTGCCGCCACCGCAGCCCCCCTGTCCTCAATTGGTGCAATTGCACACCAGCGGACCCCGCTCGGAAAAGTTCAACTTTGTAATCATGGGAGACGGGTTCGACAGTTCACAATCCGACCAGGACCTTTTCAATGACTATGTGGATGACAAGGTCATGACGGATCTCCTTTCAAAGGATGTTCACCCGGAGATTCTGAACGGGATTAACATCTTCCGTATGAATCTCTGCTCGGTGGACAGTGGAGTCACCCGGATTAATTCCACCGGCGGGGTGGTCACCGCCAGGAACACCGCATTGGATTTCGAATACAGCGGGAACTGGAACCGGTGCTGGATGGAGCCGGGCCCGAACACGGAGGCCCTGATCCAGTCGAACCTGGATTTGATGATTCCCGAAGCGGACGGCGTGGCGGTAGTGTTGAACCAGACCGGTTCGGGTGGATGCGCGCGCAGTTCTCACTTTGCCGTAACCCGCACCCGCCCCTGGACAACGGTTGCCCACGAATTCGGACACTACTTCGGGGAGCAGGGCGACGAGTACCAGTGCGATTTCGGAGAATCGAATTGCAACAGCGTCTATACGAACGCGGAACCCGCGAAAGTCAACCTGACGAAAGAAACGAACCGGAATCTCCTCAAATGGAATATATGGGTTCCTCCGTACCGGCCGGTGCCGACAGCGCTTTCCAACATCGCGGTGGAAGATCAGGATGTGGGTTTGTTCCCCGGCGCAACCTCCGGGCAAAGCCAATGGTGGAACGGGCTGTTCCGCCCATCGTGGCGGGGACGTATGAACGACAATGAGCCGCCTCATAATCCCGTGGGATACACCGAAGTCCGCTACAATGCCCGGACGCGACAGGAAGGGGATTTTCGAAAGAGCTGGCCCGGTGACTTCAACGGCGACGGCTTTACCGACGTTGTCATCATCGACGACCGCCAGCTTTCTCTTTACCTTGCGGCGGACCGGGACCTGGGTCCGGACGACCCTATCATCAAGCGCCCCCCTCGAAAACCGACCGGCGTCCTGGAACCGACCTGGTATCACACCGATATTCTCCACAACGATCTCGGCACGAGGTCCTGGGAATTCCGCAGTTCAGACATCCTTTTGCCGGGTGATTTCGACGGGGACGGAACCAATGACCTTTACGTGGTGAATCTGGACGCGTGGACGACCCCGTACCTCTGCATGTTGAAATCGCACGGCGATCGTTTCGAGCCGGTCCGGCGGTATGACCTGAAATTGCCCGGTTGGGATGACATGCGGGCCCATGATGAGTTTTATGTTGGAGACTACACGGGAGACGGGAAGGACGACCTGATGGTCTACAACGGAGTGGACTGGGATGTTCCCTACTTCATTCTACTTCGGTCGACCGGATCCTCGCTCCAACACACCCGGCGATATGACCAGTATCTGCCTCCCTGGGAAATGGGGGGTCACGAAAAGTTCTATGTCGGCAATTTTGACGGTGATGGGTCCGGCAGGATGGACCTGGTCGTGCACGACACCGGCACCTGGAGCCAGGTTCACATGCAGATCTACAAGTCCGACGGGGTCAAGTTGCAGTTGATGGACAGGCACTACGGCACCAACAATGTGCCCGGCAGTTTCTGGAGCATGCGTCGACCGGACAAATTGCACGTCGCCGACTTCAACCAGGACGGGCGGGACGACATCGTGGCCTTCAACGGCTGGTCCTGGAATCAACCCTACCTGGGCCTGCTGGGGATGGACGCGGACGAGAAGCTTCGCGGCAAGCGGCGCTACGCCGGAATCGACAATCCCATTCCCGGATGGGAACTGAAACGGAACGACCGGTTTTATCCGGCGAACGTGGACGGGGACGGTGACGATGACCTCGCGGTCTTCAACGGTCTCGACTGGTCCCGGGAATACCTGGGAATCCTGAAGTCCGACGGCACGGATGCGCTCGCCGGCAGCTGGCAGAAAGACTGGATTGGCGGATGGGACCTGGGTCCGGTGGATTCATTCCACGTCGCCGATTTTCGCGGTGACAAGGAGTGGGTGGATCTTTTCATCTACAACAAGAACTGGTTCGGACTCCTGCGAAGCTATCGAAACCGGTACGTCGCCGAAACCATCTATCCAAGGTGGATCCACAATCACCGGTATCACGGGTACGGGTGGTGGTGAACGAATCTTGAACTGAAGGCAACGAAGGCAGCAAAGCGGCTCCCGGGATCGACACCGTTCACTTCGCTGTCTTTGTTTCCTTCCGTTCAATGGCGAAGCCCCGGAGCCGGGTTGCGATCGAGGTGGCGCAGGCGATCATGAAGACGACGCTTGATCCGATGACGTCGGCGTACCAGTCGCGGATATCCTGGTTCCGGGCCGGATTGCCTCCTTGCTGGTATTCATCCCACCCGCCGTAGACTACGGTGAGCAGGAAGGCGCCCAGGGCTGCCCACCAGGCGGTCCACCGGTGGCCTCCGCGAAGGGCCCGCATGACCAGCAGCGCCACGGAGCCGAAGAAGATCGCGTGAACGAGTTTGTCCCGCCTGATCATCCAGAGGGGCGGTCCATGGGGGAGGGCATTTGCGCTGTAAAGGCCCATCGCCGCAACCAGGAGGACGGGAGGGAGCCAGTACCCAAGCAGAATCCGGATCCATCGCTGGGCGCCTTCTTTTTTCTTTCCGGCATTTCTCACTTTCACTAGTGTCTTCCCCTACCGAGTAGACATGAGGGTATTATCAGGCATTCAACCATCCGGACTGCTTCATCTCGGCAATTACTTTGCCATGATGCGTCCGGTGATCGAGATGACGCGGAGCGCGGATGTCTATATTTTCATTGCAAATTACCACGCGATGACCACGGTCGACGATGCGGATTCTCTTCGCCGAATGACCCTGGACGTCGCCCTCGATTTTCTTGCCTGCGGCCTGGATCCTGATCGGGCGACGTTCTACCGGCAAAGTGATGTGCCCGAAGTGACCGAGCTGACCTGGATTCTCTCCAACGTCACCCCCATGGGCCTGCTGGAGCGATGTGTTTCCTACAAGGACAAGATCGCCAAGGGTATACCGGCGAGCCACGGGTTGTTCGCCTACCCGGTGCTGATGGCGGCGGACATTCTTTCGGTGCAGTCGGACGTGGTTCCGGTGGGGGGAGATCAAAAGCAGCATCTTGAAGTGACACGGGACATCGCCGTAAAGTTCAATCAAAGTTTCGGCGAGACCTTCAAGGTGCCCAAGCCGCAGATCGAAAAGGCGGTGGCGGTCATTCCCGGCCTGGACGGCCAGAAAATGTCGAAATCGTATGGGAATACCGTCGAAATTTTTGCCGAGGCGAAACCCACCCGCAAGAAAATCATGCGAATCGTGACCGATTCAAAATCGGTCGACGAGCCGAAGGATCCCGATTCCAGCACGATCTACCAGCTCTATCGGTTGCTGGTGGAGCCGGAACGGGCCGACGAACTTGCCGGGCGGTACCGCGCGGGCGGAATGGGGTACGGCGATGCCAAGAAAGCGCTGGCCGATGCATTTGAGTCTTATTTCGCTCCGATGCGGGCTCGGCGCGAAGAACTGGCCGGTGACCTCTCTTACGTCGAGGATGTACTCGCGGCCGGCGCCGCGAGAGCCCGGGAGACCGTCCGGGAAACGCTCGACGCCGCGAGAAGCGCGGTGGGATTGGCATGAATTGTTTGTTAGGACAGTGCTTTGTGTTCAGTGTTTAGTGTTTAGTTTTTAGCAGGCCGAAACTCGGAAGTTTTGAATATTCATAGGTGGATCAAATTAAGATCTGCGACTCGAATATCGAATATCGAATATCGAATATCGAATATCGAATATCGAATAACGAATAACGAATAACGAATAACGAATATCGAATATCGAATATCGAATATCGAATAACTAAACACTAAAAACCGCCGCCGCGAAAAAACCGCCCAATCGCAATGTCTGACAGCACAAACCAGGACTACAAGGTACAACTCGATGTCTTCGAGGGGCCGCTCGACCTGTTGTTGTATTTGATCAAGAAAGAGGAAGTCGATGTTCACGACATCCCGATCGAAAAGATCACGACCCAGTACATGGACACGCTGGGCTTGATGCGCATGCTGGATCTGAACATTGCGGGGGAGTTCCTGGTGATGGCAGCGACCCTGATGATGATCAAGAGCCGTATGCTGCTCCCGGTGGAAGAGCGTCCCGAGCTCGAAGAGGAAGAGGAGGAGGATCCGCGGTGGGACCTGGTCCGGCAGTTGGTGGAGTACAAGAAATTCAAGGATGCGGCTCTCTTTCTCGAGAACATGGAAATTCGGAGGGAAAACGTTTTTGGCCGGGAGGGCGAGGGCGTTCAGTTGGGAAAGGCGCCGGACGTCTCCCTGAATGATGTCAGCATTTTTGACCTGATCTCCGCCTTCAATGAGGCGCTCAGCCGACTGGAAGACGAAAGTCTGGCCGAGATTTTCGGTGACCGGTTTACGGTGTCGGAGAAGATCGACCAACTCGTATCGATCCTCAGCGAGGACGAAGGCTCCTCGATGACGGACCTTTTCAGGGGAATGCGGAGCCGAAATGAAATGATCTGCACCTTCCTGGCATTGTTGGAAATGATTAAGATGAAGCAAGTCCGTGCCCGACAGGGCGGTGTTTTCGGAGAGATTGTTCTGGAAAGACACGAGGAATGGGACCCGGCGCTCTTTTCGCCGGAGACGGCTGGAGGCGAATGATAGCATGAGCGATGTACTGGTTCTTCCCGAACTGAAGCAGGTGGTTGGAGCCTTGTTGTTTGGAGCTCGCAAGCCCCTGACACCGGGCGACATTCGCAGAGTCCTGCAGCAGGTAGCCGAGAACAACGGCGGCCCCTACAAGGATTATGCCGAGATCACGAAAGAGGAGATCGAGAAGGCGATTCGGGAACTGCGGAATGATCTGATCCCCTTGCGAACCGGATTCACCGTGAACGAGATCGCCAAGGGATACCGGCTCGAGAATGACGTCGAGTGCGGACCCTGGTTGAGGCAGATGCTGGAAAAAGGGAAAGCCGCCAAACTCTCCCGCCCCGCCCTCGAGAGTCTTGCGATCATAGCCTACCGCCAGCCGGTCACCCGCGCGGAAATCGAAAGTGTGCGTGGTGTGGCGGTAGACCAGATTGTGCGGAACCTTCTGGAAATGCAACTGGTGCGGGTTGTCGGCCGCAGCGAACTTCCCGGACGTCCCTGGCTGTTCGGCACCACCAGCCGGTTCCTCGAGCATTTCGGCCTCCGCTCGCTGGAGGAGCTTCCCAATGTCGAGGAGCTCAAGAAACTTGTTGAGAGTAAGCGTCCCGCCGAATCGGCACCCGAGCCGGACGACGATTCCAGCCAGATGGATCTCCCGGTGGATGAAGAAGAAGTCCCGGTTTCCGAATCGGAAGAAGATCCCGGGGAAGAGGATGAATTCGACGACGAAGACGACGAAGACGAGGACGACGATACTTGAGCCTGGAAGAACATCGGAAGAGGATCGATGAAATCGATGCGGAGTTGATCCGGCTGCTGAACGAGCGCATTCGTTGTGCCCTGCAGATCGGTTCTCTGAAAAATCGCGACAACCAGGAAGTCTACACCCCCGCGAGGGAGCGGGAAGTGCTCGAGCGCGTGCAATCCCTGAACAAGGGACCGATTCAAAACGAATCTGTGCAGGCGATTTACCGCGAAATCATGTCCGCGTCGATTTCACTGGAACGGGATACCCGAATTGCCTACCTCGGCCCGGAGGGAACTTTCACGCACCAGGCGGCGAAGACCCGGTTCGGATCGAGTGTCGAGTATGTGCCGGAAGGAGCCGTTGCCGACGTCTTCAGCGCCGTGCAGAAGCGGGTGGCGGATTATGGAATCGTACCCATAGAGAACTCGACGGAAGGTTCCGTGAATCCCACCCTGGACGAGTTGACGGAAACACCCCTCAAGATCTATTCCGAAGTTTGTCTGCCGATCGAACATCATGTTCTGTCCCGGGTGGCACTCGATGATGTTCGCACTGTCTACAGCCACCCGCAGGTCTTCGGACAATGCCGTCATTGGCTTGCCCGTGAAATGCCGAAAGCGTCCCAGGTTCCCACCGCCAGCACTGCGGTGGCGGCGGCCCGTGCATCGACCGAGCCGGCCAGCGCGGCGATCGCGGGAAAGCTTGCGGCGGAGATCCACGATCTCAATGTCATCTCGGAGCAAATTCAGGATGAACCCGCCAACGCGACCCGCTTCTTCGTCATCGGCCGCACGGTCGGCAGGCGAACCGGACGGGACAAGACGTCGGTTGTGTTCCGGGTGCATCACAAGGTCGGCGCGCTCTACGACGCCCTGGGTTCCTTCAAGCTCAGTGGCTTGAACATGACGAAAATCGAGTCACGCCCGAGCCGACGGAAAGCCTGGGAGTACTGGTTCTTTGTAGACCTGGAAGGCCACAGCGAAGATGACGCGGTCAAAGAGACGCTGGCCGAACTGGAGAAGCACTGCCTCACGCTGACCGTACTGGGATCCTATCCTTCCTCCGCGGACCCTGTGGAGGATCAACAGCGTGAGAAGATCGAATAACCGGAAAGAGCCCCGGTCCTTGAATAGACAGAAAGCCCCCAGCTTCACGACTCTCGCGAATCCGCATATCCCGGATCTCATGACCTATGAGCCCGGGCGGCCGATCTCCGAAGTTGCGCGCGACCTTGGATTGGAAAGCGACGACGGGATCGACAAGCTGGCCTCGAATGAAAATGCGCTTGGACCCTCGCCCCGGGCGGTCTCCGCGATGCAGGATGCCGCCGCATCGATGCATCTGTACCCGGATGGAGGAAGTTTCTACCTGAAGCGGGATCTTTCGGCCCGGCTGGGGGTCGATACGTCCCGGCTCCTGATCACGAACGGCAGCAATGAGGCGATCGAGTTGCTCGGACACGTATTTCTCGGTCCCGGCACGGAGATCGTCATGTCCCAGCAGGCGTTTGTCATTTACCGGTTGGTTGCGGACCTGTTTCAAGCCGAGACCCGCGCCGTGCCGGCGAAAGATTTCACCCACGACCTGCCTGCAATGCTGGAGGCAATCACGTCCCGCACGCGCCTGGTATTCATTGCGAATCCGAACAATCCTACCGGCACACAAGTGAGCGCGGAGGCCCTGGACCGGTTTCTGAACGCCGTGCCGGATCACGTCATTACGATCCTGGACGAGGCCTACATCGAACTCCTCGAAGAGGCGGACCAGCCTCCCAGCGTTTCCTATGTTCTCGAAAATCGAAAGATCGTGATCCTTCGAACTTTTTCCAAAACGTATGGGCTGGCGGGTTTGCGAATCGGGTACGTCGTCGCCCCCCCGGAGGCGATCGAGTTGCTGAACCGGGCCCGTCAACCGTTCAACGTGACTGCCATGGCGCAACTGGCGGCGGCGGCCGCGCTCCAGGATGTTGCTTTTGTTGAGAAGACACGCAAGCTCGTGACCGAAGGGTTGTCTCAGATCGTATCCGGACTTGAAGCCGACGGCATCGAGTCCGTGCCTTCGGTGGTGAACTTTCTGCTGGTGAAAGTGGGGAAGGGGCGGGCATGCAGCGACGCATTGCAGAGGAAGCATGTGATCGTGCGTCCGATGGATGGGTATGGTCTTCCGGAGTACATTCGGGTTACGGTGGGAACGCGCGAGCAGAACGAGCGTTTTCTCTGTTCCCTGCGCGAGGTTCTTGCCGAAGTTGACGGGTGACGCGATGACGGATTGCATTTCCATATTGGGACTGGGACTGATGGGGGGATCCCTGGGCCTGGCGCTGAAGAAGTCCGTCCCCTCCATCCGGGTGGCCGGATACGCGAGACGCCAGGTCACGCGAGAGCGCGCTGTGCGGGATGGTGTTGTTGACGAGGCATTCGAGACGCCGGATGCGGCGGTGCGGGGAGCGGAAATCGTGGTGGCCTGTGTTCCGGTGGCGACCATTCCCGAACTGGTGCGTGAGGCGTTGCCCGGACTTACACCGGGGGCCGTGGTGACGGACGTGGGAAGCACGAAGGCGGACTTGTGCCGTTTGCTCTCCTCCGAGGTGGCGGAACGAGGGGGGCGATTTATAGGTTCCCATCCGATCGCCGGTTCCGAACTCGAAGGGTTGGAGTCTGCGGATGCGGAATTGTACCGGAATGCGGTGGTGGTGGTAACTCCCGAGGCGGGCGTGGATGGGAGCCGGGATTCAGCGAAATTGGTTGCCGGAATCTGGGAAGCCACTGGTGCGGTCGTGGTTACGATGAGCCCGGAGGAGCACGATGCAATGCTGGCGAGGACCAGTCATTTGCCGCACATGATCGCGGCCCTGCTCGCGGCCACGGTCGCTCGCGGGGGGGATCTGGACAAAAAGTCTGTCTTTTGCGGACAAGGTTTTCACGATACGACCCGCGTGGCAGCCGGATCTCCTCATGTCTGGTTGGATATCTTGCGCACCAACAGGAAAAGCGTCTATACTGAACTCTCTTCATTTCGGGATCGTCTCGATGAGGTAATATCGTGGCTTGACGCAAAGGACTTCTCGTCGTTGGATTCATTTTTGGAAGAGAGCAAGGCGGCGAAGGAGAAATTGGCCGCGAATCGTCCGGAGCGTATGTGAGCAGACCGTCGAAGACCCAGACTGAAAGGCCGACTGACGCGCTGATCACCGGAGGCCAGAGTGCCTGCGGGGCGCTGGAGGTTCCGGGAGACAAGAGCATCTCGCACCGGGTCGCCATCTTCTCCTCGATTGCGTCGGGCACTTCTTCTATTTCCGGGTTTCTCCAGGCGGAAGACTGCATCAACACCTTGCGGGCTTTGGAGGCGCTCGGGGTGGAAACATTTATCGACGGGGATGGTGAACTTCAAATCACCGGAACCGGGGGAAGGTTTTTTGAACCCGCGTTTCCCCTCGACTTTGGGAATTCCGGGACCGGCCTGCGTTTGATGGCGGGGTTGCTTGCAGGCCAGCCATTTCAATCCGAGTTGGGCGGAGACGAATCGCTGAGTTCTCGCCCCATGGATCGGATTCGCGGGCCACTCGAATTGATGGGCGCTTCGTTCGAATTTCCCCACGCAGATAACTGCGCTCCGTTCCGGGTGCAGGGCGGCACGCTCAATAGCATCGACTACCGGGTCCCCGTCGCGTCCGCCCAGGTAAAGTCCTGCCTGCTGATCGCGGGGCTTTTTGCGGACGGCGAATCCATTATTCATGAACCACGCAGAACGCGGGACCATACCGAACGCCTGCTCCGGGTCCTTGACGTGCCGATCAAGGTCGATGGGTTATCGATTACCGTCGACGGGTTCGGCGAGGATGGGCCGGATGTGGAGGCGACGGAGTGGTACGTGCCCGGTGATTTTTCATCTGCCGCGAATTGGATCGTGTCCGCCGCGGCCTGCGAGGGAAAGAAACTCAATATCGAGAACGTGGGGTTGAATCCACGGCGAACCGCAATTCTCGACGTCCTGGAAAGAATGGGAGCCGAGATCGAAGTCGAGGTGATCAGTGAGAGCGATGTCGCCGAACCCTATGGCGACATCAAGGTTCGGGGTACAAATCTCAAGGGCACTGAAGTCGGCGGCAACGAGATCCCGAACTTGATTGACGAGCTGCCTCTCGTTGCGGTTGCGGGCGTCCTTGCGGAAGGTGAGACGGTGATTCGCGATGCCGCTGAATTGCGGGTGAAGGAGTCGGACCGGATCTCCTCGATGGTCAGAAATCTCAAAAAGTTTGGCGCGGATGCCGAGGAACTCGAGGATGGATTAATCGTGCGGGGCCCCCTCAAGCTCAATAAGAAAGTCACGGTGGACAGTGTCGGCGACCACCGCGTCGCGATGGCGATGGCGATTCTTGGTTCCTATGGTGAGAAGCCGGTGCTGATCAAGAATATTGCCTGCACGGAGACGTCTTATCCCGGATTCTGGGGAGACCTCCGGCACCAGGGAGTCTCGGTTGAGTTCGTTTCCAAGTGAGTTTCAGGACCGCGGATGACCGGCTCCCGCCAGACCGGTGATGCGCGCCCCACAATTCGCGTGGCGGTAGACGGACCTTCCGCCAGTGGAAAATCAACCGTGTCCAAGCGCCTGGCTGAGCAGCTTGACTTCATCTACGTAGACTCCGGTTCGCTGTACCGCGCCATCACCTGGACCGCCAACGAAATGAACGTTGCCCCGGAAGACACCGCAGCGGGGGGGAGCTTTCTCGGAGGCTTGATCGCCGAGCCGTATCTTGTCGGTAGAGATCTGCGTTTCAAAGTCAACGGCACCGATCCCGGGGATGCCCTTCGATCGGAGGCGGTGGTGGAGCGCGTTAGCGATGTCGCGGCGGTTCCGGAAGTCCGGGAGTTCGTTGTCGAGCGTCTGCGTGATGCGGCCCGGATGGGAAATCTCGTCATGGAAGGTCGGGATATCGGGTCGGTTGTTTTTCCGGATACTCCATTCAAATACTATCTTGATGCCGATCCCGGGGAAAGGGCCCGCCGGCGTTTTGCCGAACGGGAGTCCGGTTCGGGATCAGAAGGGCTGGAGGCGGTACGCGATTCGTTGGATCGGCGGGACCGGAAAGATACCTCACGTCAGACGGCACCTCTGCAGATTCCGGAAGGCGCCTGCATTATCAATACGACGAACCTGTCTTTGGACGAAGTCGTAGCCCGGATCGAAGAGTCGATCCGGAAGGAATGCCCAACCCTGTCCTGTCCAGAATAAGCCCTGCTGATACGAGGCTTCCCAGGTAGGTAAGGGGATGGAAACTGCTCTTTCCAGCCCGATTCATAACTTCGCGCTGCACAGCTCGGATTCGGTAGCCCAATCTGCATCAGAAACTCAGATTTCACCATGGTTTTGGGTAAAACGGAAAAAACTTGACGTTGATTGAACAAATCTGCACAGTATGCGTCCAATCACTTAGATCGACGAATGGTCCAGGGGCGACTCGGGGCAGTTGATTGGAACCTTATTGAAGAGTCGTGCTTGATGAAATTCGTACATTGTCTGTATACTCTCTGTATTCCAATCGGCAATCGGTTGGGTCGTTCCTTCGGTCTTGCTATAAGATTCGAAACATTCTGAACATTTGGGCACAAAGAATCCCCTCAAACCGGGGAAAAGGTAGATTATGATACATGTTGCATGGGGAGTTATAGTTGCTTGCGGGAAGTCGGAGCAAATCGATGGTGGCGCGGACGTAGCGTTCTTGAGTTCGGGAGATAGTCCGGTTCTGGCCTACTCCATGAACGCGTTCGAACACTGCGCGGAAATCGAGGGTATCGTAATCGTTGCGAACAAGGAAAAGCTTGAGTACGTGGCGAATCTTGTTCGCTTGTACGGCTGCAACAAGGTCCGAAAGATTGTCCCCGGCACGGCATCGAGGGCGACGTCCATTCAGAATGCTCTCAAGGTACTCGATGACTCGGTTTCACTGGTATCCATTCACGACGTGTCCCGACCTTGTGTTCGCTCCGAGCTGATCGGCGAGACGGTTCGTGCCGCCAAGCGATATGGTTCGGGCGTGGCGGCAGTCCGGGTAGAGGATGCGATCAAGGAAGTCGACAAGGGCCAAACCTCCGAGAAATCCCTGGAGGGCGGAAAACTCTGGGCGATGCAGACCCCACAAACCTTCAAGCGGGATCTGATCGAGAAGGGTCTTGAGGCCGCGACAAAGAAGAAAATTCCGCTCACCGACGAGAGCGAAGCTCTGCATGCCATGAAGCAGCCGGTTCATCTGGTTGTTTCAGAGCCGAGCAACGTAAAGATCCGCAGCGCTGATGATCTGGTGGTTGTCGGCGCGCTCATGAAAGTGATGTAGGTCGGATTCTCCGGACGTTTCACGATTGCCGGAATATCGGTTGCCTGGAGTCCCGGGGTTCGGGAATTGATTCCTCCGCTCGGGTTGAAGATTTCAGGGATCGACACTGCCCGGGTCCCTTGATTCATGGGTGATACCACTAAATCCGACCCGGTTGCGGTGCTGGCTCGCTTCACCGGCCGGGTCCAGGGGGTAGGTTTTCGGTATACCGCGGCCGAGATTGCCCGGGGACTTCCTGTAACCGGGTACGTCAGAAATGAGCGGGACGGCTCCGTAGAGCTGCTTGCCGAGGGACCGGCCGAGGCCGTCGACATACTGCTGGAGACAATCCGGGAATCCCGCTTGGGATCCCTCATTCGCCACCTGCATACAGAGTCCCAGCCTCCTTCGGATCGGTATTCCTCGTTCTCGATTTCGAACTTCTGAGCGGTACCGGGGCAGAAGGCGATTGCACCTCTGTGGCAAATTGTGGTTTAGTGGCGCGATTTTTGTACCCGTATCCGAGACGGAACGGACAGGCACAGTTAGATGCGATACGCGATAATTGCAGATATTCACGCCAATCTTGAGGCGTTGCAGGCGGTGTTGAAGGACGCGAAGGAGCAGAAAGTCACGCACTTTGCCTGCCTGGGTGACGTTGTCGGCTACAATTCGAATCCCGTTGAATGTCTCGAGATCGTTCGGGAGCTCGAATGCCCCACGGTGCGGGGAAATCACGATCACTATGTGGCTCATTCCGACAGCCTCGAAGGATTCCATCCCCTTGCCGCCAATGTGGTGGACTGGACGCGAAAACAACTCACCGATGAGCAGCGCGCCTATCTCGGGCAACTACCCTACAATTTACCGGTGGAAACATTCACCATCGTCCATAGCACCCTCGATGCCCCCAGTGGCTGGGGATACGTGTTTGACAAGCTCGAGGCGGAAGCCAATTTCAGCTACCAGGTCACTTCGGTCTGTTTCTACGGACATACCCACGTCCCGATTGCCTTCGAGCAGACCGAAATCATCAAATCCGGCTATTTTCGCAAGTTGAAGATCATGAACGGCCGAAAGTATTTCGTGAACGTCGGTAGCGTGGGCCAGCCTCGCGATGGGGACTCCCGCGCCGCCTACGTAATATTCGACATGATCGAGAACCAGATTGAGTTGCGACGGATCTCGTACGATTTCACCGTAACGCAAAAGAAGATTCTGGAAAACGGGCTGCCGGAGCGGCTGGCCTCGCGGCTGGCAATCGGACGCTAGTCCGCTTCGTTCACACTTTTTCTACTGCGCGGATGGATGTCACACCAAATCAAGGAGTTATCCCGATGGGTCGACCTCTACATGTGTCCGAAATCAGTCGACTCCAAATGTATTCTCCGTTGATTCGTGCCAGGATTATGGGTGCAGGCCTCCTGGGGGCCTGGTTGCAATTCTCTCTTTCAGCCGGTGCCCAGGTGGAAGTGAGCGCCCGGATGTACAACGATCAGTACCTCCAGTGCGAGGACATCCAGACCCTGGTAACCATTCAGAACCAGACACCGTGGCCGGTAACCTTTGGGGAGGGAGGCAATGCTGAAATTGCGTTTCGTATCGAACGGCGACCGGGAGTGACGATTCAGGACTCCGGAGCGCCCGTCGTGGTGGACCGGTACGAGATCCTCCCGGGTCGGAAGGCGACATTGGAGGTTGAGATTTCCCGGTCATACGACATCGGAAAAACCGGCCCATACACCCTGTGGCCCAGGGTGACCCACAAGGAGCAGACCTATTCCGGATCGCGAATGGTGATGGACGTGGTGCCGGGATTCAACGTGGTTTCGAAGAAGATGGCGTTCGAAGGAGAGGACGGCGTCGAAAACAGGTTGGTCAGCATCCGAACTATCAGCCGGGAGAATGCGCAGTTTGCGTTTCTTCGGGTGGAAAATGATCGGGGAACATATTGCTACGGTTTGGACGAGCTGGGCCGGTACGTGGGGACGGCGAAACCGAAACTTCTCGCCGATGCCTCGGGCCGGATCCACGTTCTGCATCTGTCGCGACCGAGTCGCTATACCTACGGCATCCACACCCGGGATGGAACCGCGGTCGATCGAAAATTCTACACCAAGCAGTTGGCGGAAGCGTCCCTCGGGTACAATGATAAGGGATCAGTGATTGTTTCAGGCGTGTCGCAGTACGAGGGAGACACGACCGTCGAGCGGCCCAAGGTACACAAATTCGACCCGTTTGAATCATCCTCTCGTTGAATCCATTCCGAGGAATGGAAGAATGTAAGTTCTTGAAGTTGAGCGTGTAGTGTCTTGTCTTCCCCGCAGGATGCGCCCGACCGGGGGCACCGGATCCATCCGTCGAACCCCCGGGTCATAGAGTTGAAAGGAAGTGGACGCTGGGGGGCTCGAACCCCCGACCCGCGGATTAAGAGTCCGCTGCTCTGCCAACTGAGCTAAGCGTCCGAGCGCATTAGACGTGATCTTATCCTGCCGATCAACAACATTCCTGTGGACCCGTTCGGGTCCAGGATGGAGAATGGGATATTCGGCATTGGACATTCGCCTCGAAGGACGACAAAGATTGCTCTCGGACAGATGCGGATCAGCAATCCCGTTACTATGAAATTTCTTTTCCTCATGGATCCTCTCGAGACGGTGCACCGGCTCAAGGACACTTCGTACGCGTTCATGATCGGCGCTTCCCGGCGCGGTCATGATGTCTATTATCTCCCCGCGGAGGGGATCACCCTCCAGGATGGGCGGCTACACTTCGACGTGCAGGAGGTGGTCCCGACTCCCGATGAACCGTCCCTGTTCGATCGCCGGCAGGGGGTCCGGCTCGATGCCGAGGTCGTGAATGCGGTGTTCATTCGCACCGACCCGCCATTCGATTCTCAGTACCTCACCCGTACCCTGCTCCTGGACCAGGCGCCTTCCCATCTCTACGTGATCAACAATCCGTCGTCGGTCCGATCCGTAAACGAGAAGATCTGGGCACTCCAGTTCACTGACCTGGTCCCGCCTTCCCTGGTTACTCAATCGCTTCCAAGAGCTCGGGAATTTCTCTCTGAGCACGAAATAGTCGTGGCGAAGCCCACCGACGGATTTGGCGGAAAGGGCGTCTTCATTCTCCGGGACGGTGACCCGAATACCAATGTCATTTTCGAGTCGCTCACCCAGGACGGAAAAGTGGCGATCATTGTTCAGAGGTACATCCCGGAAGCCGCGGCTGGAGACAAGCGAATCCTTCTCCTGAACGGAGAGCCCCTCGGGTGCCTGCTCCGGCTGCACGGCGAAAGCGACCATCGAAACAATTTCTTCGCGGGCGGAACTCCACACCCCGCCGAATTGACCGATGTTGACCGAAAAATTATTGACACGCTCGCGCCGCATTTGCGCAATCTAGGATTGGATTTTGTCGGAATTGATGTGATTGGCGATTATTTGATCGAAGTAAACGTCACATCGCCGACCTGTCTACAGGAAATGAACCGGCTCTATGATGTGTCCCTGGAAGATCGGGTGATCGAGTTCGTGGAGGAACAGGCGCGCGCCGGGAATTAGGTTCGGGCTTTCGGTACGGGTCAAAGTATAATGATCTCTCGAGTGAGTATTCGAAAGTGAAAGTTCCCAACCCCCTGATTATGCTCCCAATCCCAATCAACTAAGTTCGCGATTACCCAAAAACCGAAAACCGAGAACCGAGAACCAAAAACCTGAAACAAAACCCAACCATAGGCCGTCTCACCAAGGGGCTGGAAGAGGAAGTCTATACCGGCACGCCGGATGGTGACATTGTCGGTATGTCGCACATTGTGAAAGAGGCGATGCCTGACTTTCATACGGAACCCGACTGCAGGAATTCCGAATTTGCGACTGCTCCACATCGTGACTATGAAGATCTCCTTCATGAGTTCATGGGTTTTCGCATGCGCCTTCGGGCGTTTATCCGGTCACGCGGGGAGTATACTCTCGTGCCCGGCGGCGCCCTGTCCCTGGGAGACTCTTCCGCCTTTCAGATTACCGATGCGAACAATGATTACTATCGGTATATTCGGGATTCGTACGGGACAAATGTCGTCACCGCGAGCACTCACATCAGTGTAGGCGTGGAAGATCCGGAGGAGATTATTCGCATTTACCGGGTGTTGCGATGTGAGGCGGCCCTCTACCTGGCCATCACTGCCGCATCTCCCTGGCTGGATGGAAAGGCAACCGGGTACCACTCAACCCGTTGGCACATGTTTCCGCGGACGCCGGAGCCGGTTCCTTTTTTCAAGGACCATGAGGAATACGCAAGATGGATGGACGCAATGCTTGCTTCCGGCGAGATGCAGAATTCCCGTCACCTCTGGCTTTCCGCCCGGCCCAACGGAAATGAGCCGCCGCGACATCTGAATCGGGTCGAGCTGCGGGTGTGCGACCGTATTTCTTACCCGAGCACTCTCTTCGGCGTCACCGCAATGCTGGAAGCCCGGATTTTGTACCTTCTGGACCATCCCGGGACGGACCCGTTCAACTCGTGTCCTGCCACCGCCGACGAGTTGATTCAGCGGGCGGCGGCGAACGAAGAGTCGGTGAGCCAGGTCAGCCTGGATGCAACCGTGTGGCGCTGGACCGATGGCGCCCGGATTCCGGTGGGAGCGTGGATTGCGGAGATGATTGACGAGATTCGCCCCTATGCGATGGCGGGTGGGTTCGACGGTTTTTTCAGCGGCGTATCCCGGATGGTCGAAAAAGGATCGATTGCGCGTCGCTGGCTGGAGCGCCAGCAGCAGGGAGAGTCGGTTCGCGACATCCTGAGGGACGCGATCCGGCACGCCGAGATCTGCGACGAGGCCTGCAGCAAGGCACCCTGCGAATGTTTTTCTGAAATGGAGGACGCTTGAATGAGAAATGAAATCCAGGTTGGCCTTATCGGGGCGGGCGCGAATTCGAAGCGGCACCACATTCCGAAGCTGCAGGCTATCGGCGGAGTCGGCATCGTCGGGGTCTGTAACCGGAGTCGTCAATCCGGGGATCAGGTGGCCGATGAATTCTCGATTCCACAGGTGTACAACGATTGGGTTGAGATGGTGAACGACGATGCGATCGACGCCATTGTCATTGGTACCTGGCCCTACATGCATTGTCCCGCTACCTGCGGGGCGCTCGAAGCAGGAAAGCACGTGATGACCGAAGCGCGTATGGCCATGAACGCAGCGGAGGCGCATCAAATGTTGAAAGCATCGCTCGCCCGGCCCGATCTTGTGGCCCAGATCGTCCCGTCACCGATGACGTTGCGCTTTGACCGCACCATCCGCCGGCTGCTTGATGAAGGCTACATCGGGGACCTCCGAGTCGTGGACATCGACGGGAGCGCCGGGGCGTTCCCGGACCCCCAGGCCACGATGTCCTGGCGGCAGGACGCCGGCCTAAGTGGTCTCAATATCATGAGCATGGGAATCTGGTACGAGGCGATGGCACGCTGGGTTGGGCATGCGGCGAAAGTTTCGGCAACGACCCAGGTGTTTACGGACACGCGGAAGGACCAGGAGGGGAATGCAAGACGGATCGAGGTTCCCGATCACGTTGATATTCTCGCCGAACTTCCGGGAGGAGCCCGGGCGCATCTCCGATTCAGTGACACCACCGCCTTCAGCCCGGCGTGCGACACGGCACACATTTACGGAAGCGACGGGGTGTTGAAGCTGGATCTGAACGTAAACGAACTATTCGGGGCTCGGAGGGGTGACGACTCAATGTCGAAAATTCCAATCCCCGATACGGAGGCCCAGGACTGGCGGGTCGAAGAGGAATTCGTCGGCGCCATTCGAGGCCAGGAACAGATCCGTCTCACCACCTTCGAGGAAGGGGTCTGGTACATGGAGTTCACGGAAGCCGTGAGTCGAAGCGCAAAATCGGGGCAGGCAGTTACATTGCCCCTGGATTGAATTCGAAAGTGGTATCTCAACACTCGCGATGAGAGTGTTGAATGGGCGAGGCGGGACTCGAACCCGCACGCCTTGCGGCACAGGATCCTAAATCCTGCGTGTATACCAATTTCACCACACGCCCGGGTGAGAACTTCAGAATGCCGAATGTAGAATAGGGTCTCCCCGAATTTCAAGCTTTAGACCGAATTGTTGGGGCAATTCCGTAAGCCGCATCCCCGACGGCCTCTCAGAGGGCTTCAAACGGCACAATTGAGGGGGGCGTTGTGGGGTGGGTTTTGTGGGGATTATGCTGGAGGGTGAATGGTCACCGGGGTACGATAACGACTCGAAGGTCATTCCCGAAATCGTTTGCGGGAATAATACAGTCTCGTGAAGGATCGAATGACGAGTATCGGTCAATCGTCTCGCGTTTTCGTGCACCGCCTTCGTCCAGCGATTCGGCGAAGAGATCGGGACACGAAGAGGGTGCACGAAGACGGAGCACGATTCCCGGTACCGGGATGGACACGGCGTTCGAGCTAACAGGATGAAGCGTGCAGAGAACAAGCCGCCGGTGAAGACGGCGTGACCGCCGCATCACAGCGGCGCCGTTCCCCCGTCGTGTGCCCGTACGGAAAAGACAAGAGAGCGCGTTGCGGCGAGATTCAAATCCCAAGCCCCAAATCCCAAACAAATTCGAAATCTCAAGCTTCAAACCGAATTGAAAAACCATGGTTGAACCCCGAGTGCACTGCATTACCCGGCCGTGGGACGATCCCGCTGAATCACTCCCCGTCAGCACTCCGGGCGTTCGCACTGTTTGGGACTTGGAATTTGGAAATTGGAATTTGTTTGGGATTTAGGACTTGGAATTTCATCACTGACTGACCGCGCATTCTCAATCGGGCGAACGAGAACAGGGTTGCGCCCGAATGCTGGAGACCTTGAGTTCTTGGGGAACAAGACCATGGTCCTGATTTCCTCCGATGTCGGGAACAGGACATTGTTGTCGTTAGGCAAGCGTGAGGAGGGGACATGCATCGGAAAGCGGCTCTTCAGATTCTGAACAAAGCTCGGAGCATGTATGCGACGGAGCATGTCTACCGGACTGTCAATCCCAGGGATTTTGGACATCTCTCACACAATTTCTACCATGACATGCAGCAAGACTTGGAGTCTCTTGGTTTTAGACACGTTGCGGATGTAGAGGACGAGACTGTCAAGCGGCAGAGACCGGATCCCCGTACGTTCCTTCGGATAATGACGACAAATGATGGCACCGTGAACGCAGCGATCTATCAGATCCACCCTACGATCCTCTGGCGCCTTCTCATGTTCGTCTCCGGTATGAGAACTACCAAGGTAGTAGAGCTCCAGACTGAGTTGGAGAACAGGTATCAGGTCATCACTACAACCCTCAGAAGCCAAGACTTGTTCCCAAACTCACCCAAGCTTTTCAGGAACTTTCAGCCCCGCGGGATTCCCGTTGAGAGACTTTACGAGAGCCATCAGGGCGTCATTGAGCGAGTTGCCATCGAAGTCGATGTGAAGCCCATACCCAATGCAGCCCTGGAAGACATACTGGAATTCGAAAACCGGCAGATGGCCCTCCAGCGTGAGTACCTTGAGAGCGTAAGATGGGTTACGAAGGATTACCTGCTGAAGCAATCCGGTGGCAACAGCAAGCTCGCGGAGAGTCTGTTTGACGAAATCCAGAAAATCCTAAGAGAAGAGGAACAGAATGCCTAACAATGGCATCCATATGATTCCCTCCTTTGCCGGGAACACATGATGCCGTATCGTTGTGTCCGGGAGATTTGAAGTGTTATTGCGCCTGGTATTGTCCTTGTCGATCTTGTTGTTTTTGGGTTCCGCGGCTCTGTCAAACGAGCGACATGCGTGCCCCATTCTCTATCATGATGGTTTGCAACAATTGGTAGTAAATATCCGGAAAGTGGATGACGTTCAAGTTGTCGATCGAACTCCGATTTTCGACAACGTTCCCTTTCTTTCCCTGAAAAAGGGCGATCGCTTCGTTCGAGCAAAGATGTGGAGTGAAAACGGAAAGGGAGTGAAGCCGGGGTTTAGCGATCAGTATTTCTATTTTGTTCATGCGGGAGACCAGTATTTTTTGGTCTGAGCTCACGAAAAAGACGGTGAAATGATTTTGAGATCTGCATACAACTGCTTGTTATTTGACGGGGAGGTGACGCTTGAAAATGGGGGAGCTCTAAAGGACATCTACAATCGCGATACAATCTACCAGTTTAGTGGCGTCGAATTGAAGGCGATAGCCAAAACGGTAAGGAAGGAGTTTCCCGGCATTGTTGTGCGATCTCATCCGACAAGAGAAAATCGCCTCGTCGAGTTGCCTGAGAATCGTCACCTGGCGTTTAATGGCTACGCCTACGATTCGCACGATAATTATGTATTTATGTATGAGTTGAAGATTGGCCCGTCGGCATTTATCAACGTGCGCCGAAAGCTCATTGAAGGACCAAAACGGGTCGATCGTTGGGAGTTTGAAGGGAGAGGGATTGAGTGGGCTGACATCGAGAACTCAATGGGACCATATTCCCCGACCCCTGAAGTCGCCAGAATAAAGAAGCAAGAATTTGACGAGATGATGAGATTTCGAGAAATCGTTATGGATGCGATTGATGACGAGAAGTCTGAACACAACAAATCGCCAAACACGGACGCCGGAGACGGTGCCGGTTAGCTTAGTTTTATGTTGCTTACGAAACTTATAGAGTGGTGGGTGTGCAGGGGCCTCGACTTGGATCCTGATCCATCCCGAAAGGTCTCTGACGACGACTTGGCCTCACTCGAAAACCCGAAGAACGGCGTCATCACGCTTAGCGATGAAGGGGTTGAAGTAACCCACCCGAAGGTGGTGGCTGGTGTGCGCTGGGAAGAAATAGGCGAAGTCTTTGCTTATAAGCGGGACCTCCTTACGACAGACCTGATCTGCCTCGGCTTGTGCACGGAAAACAAGAGCCCCATGCTCGAACCTCATGAGGAAATGCTGGGGTATGTCAGGCTTTGGCGGGAACTAGAGAAACGACTGCCGGGCTTTGATGAAAAGTATTGTGAGTGGCTGCTCAAGAGCCAGCCGTTTGATGCCCAACCAACAAGTGTTTGGAAAAAAGAAACATAACAAGTATCTGAACCCGTCTCCCTCGTGCCTCGGGAGCAGGTCAGATTGATCGTTGGCACCGTGCGGAGCTTGCTACTATGCTCGGTTCGTGATAAGGTGTTCCTATGACAACGAAAGAAAAGGTCCTTCAAGCGGTTCAGAATTTGCCGGAAGACGCCTCCATCGAAGACGCGATGGAACACCTGCTCTTCCTGTCAAAAATTGAGCGTGGAATACGGGAGGCTGACCAAGGCCAAACGATTCCGCATTCGCAAGTGAAGGAGCGCATGGCAAAGTGGCTGAAGTAAGATGGACGCCACAGGCTTCCGATGATCTGGAATTCATTACCGACGTAATTGCACAGGACTCCATTCCCTAGGCCTGTCTCTTCGCTTCCGATGTTCTTGCTGCGGTTGAACGACTCGAGCGTTATCCAAGCATGGGCAGGATCGTTCCAGAGGTAGACAGCCCGATTGTGCGAGAACTTATCCTCGGCGACTACCGGATCATTCATCGCATTCGCGGTGAACTCGTTGAGATACTCACGGTTTATCATGGCAAACGGCTTCTCGATCCGGAGAAACTGGGCTAAGGGTGCCAACCAGTGGCTGGTCGAGATTCCGCTGAGGCGGTACTTAACAGCCTGACTTTGGGAGGATGACAATGACATACGATCGTATCCCCTTATGGGCGGTGGCGCTTGCTTTGGCATTTTTGGGCAGCGAGGCATTGGGGCAATCGAAGGCGCGAGCCGATCGCACACCGCTCGGCTTCCGTGACGCCGGTCTCTACTGCAACGTCGGCTTCACGCACGGTGTAGTGCCGCCCGCCGATGGTGTCGCCAACATGCTCCCGGCCGAACGAGCGGTCAAACCGGGAACGCCCTGGAGCTTCTACATCATGCAGTGCAATTCGAACACACTGAGCGCCGCGGACGTGTCGACGCTGAGGGAGATGGCCCGCAACGGCAAGAAGGTCATCCTGCGCGCCCACGTCGGCCGAATGCACAAGAATCCCGACGTGGATCAGATGGAGCAGTGGCTGGTGACGCTCTTCACGCAGGTCAATCCGGACTGGCTGTACGCGATCACGCTGGGCGAGGAGCAGATCTACTGGCACGGGTGGGCCGACGCGCTCACGAAGCTCTATTACCGCGCCAAGGCACGCTGGCCCGATCTGCCGGTGTACCAGTGGTGGACTCCCATGGTCGCGATCGACGCGAGGACCGCGAGCGGCTGGGTGGCGCTGCCGGCGGACGGCTGGGTGATCGACCTGTACGGCCTGGGGCGCGAGGATTTCGAGAAGAAACTGGTGAAATTTCTCGAGGCCGGAAAACCGGTGGTTCACATCGCCTGGGCGTCGCCGGAATGGCCGGAGTTGAGCGGGGCCGAATCGTGGGACAAGGGCGGCCGCAAGATTCTTGACGACCAGTTGGAGGTCTGCCGCGCGTACAACGTGCCCGTAGCCTATTTCTGCACACAGAAATACGTTGAAGAGGTCGGTAAGCCGAGGGTGCCCATCCGCTGGGGCTGGCTCGCCGTCGATCCGGTGGTGCGCGCCTGGTACCGTGAGCTGGAAGCGATGGTCATGAACCTGCGTTACCTGCCGGACGATCAGATCGGTTTCCGTACCCCTGACCAGTGCCTGTTCGACTGGGCGCACGGATCACCCCGACGGGTCGACTTGACGTATTCGTTGGATGATCAGGGCCGCAAGCGCTTCACCTGGCGCTCGTACCTGTCGAACGTTCCCCTCGAGTCCGGGGAGCATGCGGTCGAAACGCCGTATGAAAACTCTCACATGCGGGTAACGCTGATTTTCGATCAAACTGCGTCGGATCTGGATCAGGCCCTGGCCGTGCGCAGTGTCAAGGGCCGTCCGAACCGTGTACCGCTGGTCTTTCGGATAGATCCCAGGCAACCGGTCGAGGCCATGAGCGTCACCGCCGACGTCACTGCAACCAAAGTGCTCGGCGGATTTGCCAATCTCGCCGTTTCCATCGACAGGACTAGATGGCCGGAACCGATACGCAATGATCCGGAAGAGAAGACAAGCCGCCTAACGGTCGCCTCACCGAGCGAACGCGAACGGGGCGCGCCGCTATGGGTGCGCGTCACGCTCGAGGGATTGGCGGGTCAGCCCACCAACCCGGCGGCAGTGCTGAACTGGCTCGAAGTCTCCGCGTCCTTCGA
>Ga0315336_1002776_pt1 | contig 25585 bp, 29 predicted proteins | sample ASW5metaG_FD_204512 | JGI IMG/M metagenome (GOLD analysis project Ga0315336, IMG submission 204512) | Ammonia-oxidizing marine archaeal communities from Monterey Bay, California, United States - ASW #5 | ecosystem: Environmental > Aquatic > Marine > Intertidal zone | place: USA: California... | reverse complement strand
TTTACACATATTTTATAAAAATGGTCTTCATTTACCTTATTTTGTAGATTTTCTCTTAGATCACCTTTTTCCCATTTAGAATCATCAAAAAGATTATCTATTGAATGATTAAAATTCATAGATTGTTTACTTCCCATATAAGTAAAATTAATTATTTTTTTTTCGGATATAGAATCCAAGGGTGGTGAGTCTGGTTTATTAGTAAAATCTAATTCATCGGTGCCTCTATTTTTATTTCTTAGACCATGATTTATAGAACGAATCTTTTTTTTACGCCAGCCACGATTTTTATCTGCATGATAAGAATCACTTTTACATAATTGATTACCATATTTACGATACGTTTTACCCATTATATATACATACTATGATATTTTTAAGGACTTTCAAACCGCTTCGTTGAAACTTCTTTAATACTATTTGATGTATCGGATTCTTCCTCTTGTACCTCTTCTTCCTCAGATTCTTCCTCTTCTTCTTCAGATGGTTCATAGGTAAGTAAGATTTTCATATTTTCTACGGCATTTCGAATACTTTGAATACTAGTAAATAATTCTTCAAAACGACGTATTGTTTCGTTGTTTCGTTGTATTTTTTGATTTCTTTCTTGGAATTCATTACCCCGCCTGGTATTATATGTATGCGGATGTTCTCCGTCCTTCCCCCCCTGTTCATAACTTAACCCCCTTTTAAAGTCAATACTTTTTTTCGATATTTGAAGATCTTCCTTATCCTGTTGAAGACATTCAGCTACATCATAATGCATGTAATAGATAAATTCATCCATTGAAATTTCTTCCTTTATACCTGGACTATTTATTTTGTAAATGATAATATCCTTGTTACTCCCTACATCTCTCAACTGAAATTCAATCTCGGGCCATAATACATCACGCATAAATTCAGATTGTTGTAATTCAAACTTAAGAATGTAATCATTACTATTGATATCGGTGAACATGTTGATTGTTTGATAAAAAATATGTAGTTAAAAATCAAATTTAGTAGTAGGTAATGAAATGATGTCTTTTTATGGACTTTGTACCTTAAAATTTGATTTAAATATAATCCAATAAATTACTATATAATAAATTACTATATAATGGAATTAGATCACGATGTTTACACAAAAGGGAATCATTTATGTGATGAAATTTCGCTGAAATATGGTTTAAAAACATTACAAACAGATAAAGATTGTTTAGTATGTTTAGAACCTAATATTGAATGGACCAGTTTTATACTACCGTGTGGTCATGCTTTACATACCCGATGCTATGCGGCATATTGTAATACACAAACAGAATTTTCGTGTCCTGTATGTAGAGCGTTTGATTTAACTGACCTAAATATTTATTATTGTGGTTGTTGTCATAAAAGGGGACATCCTATGGATGGTGATAGATTGAGGTGCCCTTATATTACCGAATTAGACACCTATGGGATGTTTTTGAATCCTATATTAGACGCCAAAATTGAAAAATTAATTAGACCTCCTGGATTAGTTGATTTAAAAAAAGATAAAAGAGGTATTCCTTGTAAATCTGTTAAATGTAAGGGGTATTTAATATATAATGACTATGACACATGTTATCGTTGTAGCAAAAAATCGTGTAAAATTACGGATACCATATAAATTGACATATGTATGACATATATCTATTATGATAGGTGTAAATATACTCGCTACTATAACTAAACTATTTTCATATAATATCTGGACAGGATCATTATACATCATTATGATGGTTTCGTTTGATAAAAAAATATGTAATTATTAAATCAAATTTACAATAAACTATCTAAATATTCGTATCTATGCATTTTAAGCATATAGTTAATGATATGTTCTTTTTTTAATATATATGTAGGTGAAGTTATTTCGTTTAAAAATACTCCCCCTGACCACGCCGTGTCATTTTCTAGATGTATCCAGAATACATAATCTGTAAAATGCTCCCATATTGACTCCTGACTCCAACCACTACAATCACTACATAGATCATTAAGATGTGTTAGTTCATAAAAGCATTTATGTAATAATTGTTTATGTTTATCTTCATCTTTATTCATTTGAAATATAGTAGCTTTGATTTCATTGGGTAATCCATCAAAATTAAGTTCATTTTGGGACATGTTTATATATTTAAAAAAGGATATATTAAAAAAAATGTGTAGTTTATAATCAAATTTAAATTATAATATAAATTATATAAGATATATATACCCTATTATAGATGAACCGAATATGTCTTAAGGTAATCATGAATAAAGTTTTGACGGAGTTCAACTGATAGATGGGAAGAATAATAATTAGCATAATATAATGCATAACGCCGCATCTTCTTTTTGGGATTCATCGCTTTCCACATTTTCTTATATCCATAATATTCCATGAATTCTGCTTTTGTATAATATCTTCCATTTGTTTCATCCATACGATATTCAACTCTCCGGTCTTCATCGGATAGATTATCTTTTACATCGGGACATTCGTCATTTGGAATATCCTCGGGAAGATTCGGTTCTTCAACTCTCGGATAGTTATCATCATCTGTATCAGAATATTCCCTCGAACCGGTGTCATCATATTCTGAATCATCCTCCTCACCATCATCATATTCTGAATCATCATCTGAATCCTCATCATCATCTGAATCATCACCACCATCACCGCCATCGTATACTAAGTTAGAATTAACTTCTCCTGTTTCTTTATTTACAATACCTTCTTCTTGGGATTCATATGCTTCATTAATCATTTTCATAATTTCATCTGTTTCATCATGAGGAGATGTATAACATACATCCCATCCACCTTCACCTTCTACATCCATTGGATTCGGGTTTGACCACATATTTCGTGCGATATCAAGGGTATAATTAATCTTCGTATTAGTTGTAAGATTATACATAACACCTATATCTTCATTTTGAGATACCTTAAATAATTCCTCTGCATTGTCAAAATCAATGAAAAAGTTAATATTGTTATTTTGAACATATAATTTATAGTTTTCATTATTCGTGTAATATACTTGGTTCATAGGGACATAATAAATGTCTTTCTTACTCATAATAATGTCTTTAATGTCTATCTGGGGATGCTGAGTATTATGATTTTCACCCGTATGTCTATCCCACAATGTTGTAGGTTGACCATTCATACCGGGTGAAATATGAATTAACTTCGACCAACAACCAAAGACACTATTAGGGGAATCTTGGGGAATATTCCAGGCATATACAGCCTTATGTGAAGGACAAATAATAAGGTTGTCATCTAATGCCTCATGAACAAGGTTTTGGAAATTATTCCTCTGAAATTCTGTATATTGGAACTTATTAATATTACTGGGAAACATCATTTACTATTTAATATAGTATAGTATATTATCAATTTTTTAAATAATAAAAAAAAATATAATATAGTTAGTTTGTAAGATTACATCTTTGAGTGATTATCTAAATGATTATAGATCTTAAATACACCTTCGTCGTTTCTATAAATCATATCTTTTGTGAGTAACACGAGACCTTTTTTATCATATGTTGAAAATCCATGTAGATCATTGATAACCATATTTGTTCCAAAGTATGAATGTTCAATAACATCTCCTTTCAGACCATGACCCAGGGTTGCAAATGTATAATTATTTACAATTATTGCTTGGCGGTTTTTAATTACAAATGAATAAAGATAAGGACATTCTATAATATTGGATATCCCATGGTTTATTGGATGAACCCATTTACCATCCTTAATAATTGGATGATAAGGTGTAATTTTTAGATCATCTAGTTCAACTAATAGTTCCATGTTATCATTACAAATTGTTTTTACAACACATTCAATCGGACTCGTCGAATATTCGAGACATTCATTCACAGTTTTAATCATATCACCTTTTTGTAAATCCTCTACCTTTTTAAATAAACCATCTTTCATTTCAACAAGACTCCCGTGGGCACAACAGGGTCCGGCACTTGAGTTATATGAACGCATATCCACGGGAGTACTTGTTACTCCACCAAGAACACTCCCACTATAACCACGTCCACGATAAGTTTGTTGGACATCTTGGGTAGGGGCATCCAATGATTCAAAGATAACATCCATTTCATTTCGTAGAGAATCAAATAATTCACCTCCAAAATTTAAGACCGCTTTATCCCGAAAGTTGTTACACAATTCATTCTCAAGGGCACCTACGAGTGATAGTAGATAGTCTTTACCCCATTTTGTGAACCAATCTTGTCGTTTCCCTTCGACAGTCATATTAAATGCTTCACGAACCTGGGTTTCAAATGTATCAAATAGATTCATAATATAGTCATTTTCATATAGGTCTGAATTGCTTTGAATTTCTGTAAGTAGTTCGGAAATGCGAGATACATAAGACATATCACCATAGTTGTGTTTATGAATACAATATTTAATAACCTCAATAACTTTATAACGAATATATTGTTCATTATAACATTTCATATCGATACAAGATATTTCAGTTGATACGTTCAGAATATTCCCCAAATCAAGTGTCACATGAATGCCGTTTTGTTTAATCTGTGATTCATCTATGTTTATAAGTATATGGCGGTCTTGACCATATTGTAGAGAACTTAGGTTTATTACGGTATCCTCTAAGTGTAACCCATTGGATAATTGAATATGTAGTTTAGGACTATAACAGGCAGTCGTATAGAAATTACTCACTCCCTGAATAAGAATATTCGCGAGGATACCTGAATCTGGGATAAATGAATAAGAACCTCCGGACATCCTTGAAATATTATCAAGTAATTCAGATTTAATATCATATCCAAAACCATATGTATTAATCATACACCTTGTATTCTTCTTAAAATATGCAGACAACATTGCCTCATGACCTCGAGGTGGTTCAATGTTAGGAACTCCATCCGTTAAGACAAAGATACCTTTCAATTTTTCAGGGGGAGAATCTTTACGGAGTTCTTCCAATGATTTATGAAGTCCATCCCATAAGTTTGTAGACGCAAGTGGTTTAAGTTCGTCTAGTTGGGCCTTAATAATTGGTTTATTAATATCCGTACATTCAGTCAATGGGATCATAACGAATGCTTTTGATGTAAATGTTACGAGTGAGAAGCGGTCACCTTCCCGTAGGGTTTCAAGGATAGCATGTGTAGCATACCTAGTCAGAGATAATACAGAGAATCCATCACCCGTTCTTTCACCTGAAGACTGGCGTAGAGTTGCTTCGGCACCCATTGATCCAGAAACATCAAGACATACAACCATATCAACTGGTTCTCGTGCCTCTACATCCGGCATATGAACCTTAACTAATAGTTGGTTATTATGATAATAGGTTGTAAGGTCAATACCATGTAATTTATTCGTAAAATATTTTTTATTTTCTTGAATAAGTCTTGATTCCTTTTGTAGTTGATCTTCGCGAAGTTTATCACGAATCGATTCAATACTTTTTTTCATAGACATGTTGGGTATAAGATCACTTAGTATAAGGGGGCTACGGGTCATAGGGGATGTTTGTTTCGTTTGGAGCCATGTTTCAATCTGTGATTTTTCATAAGTATGTCCTTCGGGATCAGATACTGGTTCAACCATAAGGTCTCCTGAAATTGGACAGTAAAAGTCATCTGGGACAAAGGTAGTGAGGGGTGATTCTGGTTCAGGTTCCATTCTATATTATTTTGATTGTAATATATATACTAGATTTCAATTTTAAATAATAAAGACATAGTATGTTATTTTATAATATCATATATTTCTTTATTCAAATTCATTAGTTTAAGATATAGACCTTCGGGAATTTTATCGGCTTGTTCATCAATCATGGGTAAATATGTTTGTAATATGTCTTTTATTTTATCATGTTCATTTTGAATGGATTTTGTAACCAATGGATAACTTTCAATAAATGCATTGAATTCGGGTTCAATATCACCACAAGGACGAAATGTAGCCCACACAGATTCTGTATTATCATGACCAACCGAAGTATGCCAATCAATTATGTAAATAATACCTAGGTAACGATCACTTCGTGTGACATAATTAAGGGGTGTATCTAATAATGGATTCCATATCATATTTTCATATTCTTCACCTAAATGATGTGATAATCTATCGTCTGGATTTAAGATGTGCCATGTATCATTTGCTGGATCATAAATTTCCCGTAGTTTCATTTTCCCTTTCATCCACATACAAATATGTGGGTACTCAAAGCAGTCATGGTCTTCTTCCCACCAATACATGTTACCTCGTTTATGTTGGCAACAATTTCGGGCATAAGGTATTTCTTCTTTCATTTTTTCTTCATACGATTCTTTTGCTTTCAGATATTGTGTCATTTTTTTTTGTCGGATTCTTTCTTCATTTATTTCTTCATCGGTTTGATCATATACATTGCCTGGGAGAATCATATCATGTGAGTCCATGATATATATAATATTATATATCTTATATAGATTTAAAAAAATGAATTTAAAAAAAAGAATATCACAAATTATCGTAATAAGTCGTTCATATATCTAATGGTTTTTTTATGTTGAGGAATACCTTCATGTATCCCTTCCTTTTTTCGTAGTTCTTTAATCCTTTTTTCTTTTAAATGGTAGGCTTGTTCTATAAACCCATCTAATTTGTAAAAATCATCCTGTAAATGATGCATTTCATCACTATGGATAAATTGTAAATCACGATATTGTAATGAATTTACATCGAATTCAAGGAACAAGTGGGGTGGGGCTTCAATAACACGATACATCTTATTTATAGTATTTGTATATTAAAATAATTACGATCCTCGACACATTCTTGAATATATATATTATATTCTAATAAGTAATATTTTGGGGGGGGCGACAGATTGACAATCGTACATATTGAAATCGGGATATTTAATTTTAATTTTTTTTAATAAATACGAACCTAAGGAAGAGGATGACCCTTTCCCTATAAATGTGAAGCGTCCAGTACAAAAAAGTTAATATCATCTATAAATTATTAATTTATGTACATTGATAAAAAAGTTCTCTACATTCTTTCATAACACTATTCTTGAATGTCTGTGACTTTATTTTCTCTATAATATTTAATGACCAACGTATTTTATCTTCCGCCATAATTCTTTTTATTTCATCGTTATCATCACTTATATTTATGGGGGCTTCAATTATCTTCGTACATTTTTCAATATTTAACTCATACAGTCTAATTAAATATTATGGATTTTCTTGATGGATTTCTTGTAAAAACCAATAATAGGTAGTTATCATATCACATTCTTTGTCTGTAATATTTGCTTGACACTTCTTTGCTCTTATTATATGTCCTTTTTTTTTATCTTCCGGTATTATATCATGTTGTGCCGGTTGCCAATCTGGAGAATTACGGATTAACCAATAAAATTCTACTAAATTTAACGGACGAATAGAACCACATACACCTACTTGATAGGATGGTGAATCAATCATTAATTGCATATCATTATATATACCCATTATTGTCCTCGCACCCCATTGTTTATTTCCCGGTATTTTTTGAGATTGACGTAAGGCTTCTAATATGGGAACATATCGTTTTGTATCCACGTAACACGCAAACTGATTTGGAAAGCTTCTCCTTAACAACGGAGGTAATCGGGTGTATATTTCAAATGCCGAAACAAGTATACCTGACGTAATTCCTATATATTCCATATAATTCATATATGATTACTTAGATTTTAAATTATATATATAAGGTATATGTGTGTTAGTAAAGAGGTTTCCTTAGGAGCATTTATAATTTGTTCATCAACGTGTTATTATCTTTATAAGCGAAATAGAATGAATGATCGTTGGATTGCAGTTATGGTTGGATATTTAGGAACTATGCAATTTTTAGAATATCTTATGTGGAAAGATCAGGAATGTAATGGATTAAATCAAACTGCAACAGATATAGGATTTATACATAATATATTACAACCTGTGCTTTCTCTAGGGACAGCCTATTATTTTACAAGAGGAAAGATACCCTTATATGTATATGGGGTTTTCATAATATATATAATAACGTCTCTACCTCGTATTATAGAAGCTAAGAAAGGTAATATTTGTTCCTTACCATGTAATGGTACGGATGATGGATTATCTTGGAAATATACAGAAACAAAGAATGCTTGGTATGTGTGGGGTATATTTTGTATTGCTCTGGCATTACCATTTATAACTATGAAAAAGAATGGACATATTTATGGTGGAATTATTGTCGCAATATATATTATTTCACATTTTATATCTGTGTCCCGTTGTCCCAACCATATAACTCCTCCAAATGGGAGTTGGTGGTGTTTAATGGCCGCATTTATTCCCTTAGTTGCATTAAAGATAAATTAAATAAATTTGATTTATATATTAAAACGATAGTTATACAACATATAAATAATAAATAAAAATATACAATGAATACTATCCCATATGATAAACCATTACCATCAACCGAATCATTCTTTAAAGATTTTAATGAAAGGTGGAAAGGTGTTGTCATACCACATACAGAACCCAAACTATTTACAGGAAACGAAATTAATACCATGAATAAATCCGCATTATGGAGGAATAGTATCCATATTATCAAATCAGATAAAAAATATACATTAGAATGTCATAATGAAATCAATGGAACTATGGATAAAATATATTATGCAAAACCATATCATGGATAAAAATATGTGAGATATTCAATTATATAGTTTATTTCCCTGGTAACCCTTAATAGATTCTTCATGAATGTCTGTTTGTAGAATTAATTTTATCAACTTGTTTTGCGAATGTTTTCATGAGTGTTTTGATATCTTTTACATCCTTTTCAAGATCTTCAACCCGTTGACATAAGAGATAGGCATCAATTGTTTCTTGAACTTCATATTGATTCATAGAATCCATTTTTTCAAAGAACATATACACAATGGGAATCAATAGTATGTATCCGAGATACAATAGATACATGGTTTACTTTTTTTAGATAAGGATACTATTAATTTTCAAATTTATAATTACAAACCATAAGATTCATTATATATTTTGTATAGTACATTGCCCCTATTAAACAATCTTCATTACTTCTTCATAATATTCAGATAAATCTATTAAAGGATATTTATCATAATCAATTAGGTAACTATTATTTCCATAAGTCTGTGGTTGTAATGAATTTACTTTTAAAGGATATGCCCAGTGAGACGTTGTCCGTTGAGTTAAAAGATATTTAAGTCGTTTAATTTGTATCGCTTTTGTATTTTTAGGATTATTCTTAGGTAAATAGGAAACATATTGAATAATTCGTTCTTCTGAACCAGGTTTTCCCAGTTGATTTTGGTGAAATGTCCGTGAATCCCATACAACAAGTGCCCCTGCTGGAACATGTAATATCCGTTTTGTATCTTTAATTTTTTCTAAATAGTCATGTTCAATTAGTTGCCAATTTTTAGAATCACACATATGTCTATCTTTAAAATAAGTTTCATGTAATTTGTGTGATCCTTCATATACAACAAGTGTTCTTTCTTTATTATCTGTTAATGTTACGAATCCTTGATAACATTGTAATTCAGATGATTTGGATGCTTGATCTGTATGTGTCCATATTTTGTTGGTAATATTCATATTATCCTTCGATACATAACACGATCCATCAAAGGAAACAACTAATTCATCGGTATCCCATATTTGCTTAAATACATCTTGTATACTTGGTCTTGTTCGAATAAACCAAGCATGTTTCGTATGTCCTACACGGTGATATTTATAAATGCCATTTGGACTCATGTATTTATGAAATTGTTCATGATTTACGATTGTATTTTGCCATGATTTAAATAGTGTTTTCCCTTGAACAACTTCGTCAGGTGTTAGTATATTAGGGATTATTGTATATCCTTTTTCATCAAGATCTTTTTTGTAATCCATAGTATATATTATTACAAAAATAATATATTTTCAAATTACAATGTATATTACAATGTATATTACAATGTATATTACAATGTATATTACAATGTATATTACAATGTATATATATTGTTTTATTTTCGTGAGGACTTAAATGGCGGGTCCATACAATGCATCCAGGCAGCCCGCGCCACAGCTTCCTCGCTCTTCACGAGGGCAGCCCGTCGTTGTTGACTTTTGGAAAGCACTCCTCGTACGCCTTGGTGGGGGAATCCTTGATAAATCAATTCTTCTAATTCATTATTGTATGTAATTTGATTTTGCTTAAACGTTTCCAGGTCTCGTTGAATCATCACAAAACGATCATTCAAATTAAATATTTCTTTTGTGAAATTCTTATGGGTTGTATATTCATCCTTAGGAATTGTGTCCATAATATATTTATTAATATGTTTTAAAGATGTTTTAAAAGAATATTCCATTGCCTCCAGATTCATATCTATCTTTTGTTTATGGAGAATGTGTTCTTTACGAAGTTGTTTGATTTGAAAGGTAAGGTATATGAATACCGTAAAAATGACACAATATATCATATCCATCTTTGTGCGTTGTTTAAAAAAACAAATAACATAAACTTCAAATTTTCTACAAAACGAATAGTTTGATGTATAGTCTACCACAAGCTCTATTATGATATACAATGTTTGTGACCCACTATATATCCAATCCATGCAGATAAACATGTAATCATGATAGCAGGTGCGACTACTTTACATATATTTATACATTGTGTACCGTAGGTTGGTCGATTGACATGGGGATACACTTCATTAATTAATTCCAAATGATACATTTATTTAGTATACATAGTTAGTTTCTAAATCACGAAGAGATTCTAAACATATTCAATAAATTTGAAAAAGTATAGTAAAGTTCATACCAAAGGGGAATATGAGTCAAATGATCGTTCATACGTGTTTTAACAATCGCAGTGAGCATGGTTATAAATCAAGCATTCTCAAGAGTGGGATATGTAAATACTTCCGGAGAGGTGAAAAGGAAAAATTTACATTTTGTGTCATGGAGATGGCATATTTCCAGAACCACGAAAAGGGGAAGGGTCTTGTGACGAACCTTATTAATCGTTTGAAAATTTTGGTGATGGAGGATCTGTCCTTTCATAATATTGGATTAGCGTCTTACCTCCTTACTCTCTTAGATGAATATGATAAGGATCGGGATACATCCGAAAAATTACTCACATTTTGTGATATGGTTATGGATGGGAAAAGGAATCGTCTTGTGAGTTATACAAATTGTTGGTGGAGGAACCATGAAACCATCATGGATAAAGGTGTGATGGATAAGGTACAAAAATATAAGATGAAAGGTGATTCCCACGAGTTACTACTTCTTGGAGAAAACCTGATTCATTTCATAGAGACGAAGGATGAAAGAATGATGGGAATCTTTATGAAAATGTATAAAATGGAAGAATCTCAGGGAGTAAGGTATCGTAGGAAGGATGGGGCATATCTCTGGTTTCAGATATTGGAGGCGTATATGAAGGATGATATGTTAAAGGTTATCTTTGATGTTGCGTTTGATATGTTTACTCGTAAGGGGATGACTGAGAGATTTGCGTTTGGTGTGTGGATTGGGTTGATTCTTTGGAAGAGGGAACATTTACTTACAGAATATGAAACAAAAACATATTCACAGGAACAATGTAAGGAATATTATACTCGTGTAAAACCCATCCAGATTGATGAATATGTTGTGAATGACTATCATGTAAATAAAGGTTTTGGTCTTGGAGACTTTGCAGAGAATGGTGCCTATGTGAAAGATGAATATTTGGATCTTGTAGATAATGGGGATCAATATAAGGCCTATTATATTCTTCAGAAGAAAGAAATGGATCAGGTGAAAAAAGTTAAAAAAGTTAAAAAAGTGAAAAAGAAAACGAAGGTTATTGAAACGAAGGTTGATGAAACGAAACCAGAACCTTCATTACATATCCATATTCTTCAGGAGATAGTAGATACATTTAGTGGTACATCATTTACGGAACAAGATATTGTAAATCATTTCATGTTACAGGAAATTGTGAAGAATTTTAGTGGAAAAACATTCACAACGATTGATATTATGAATCATTTTAAAAAAGAAAAGAAGGTTACAAAAGATAATTTCATTTCATGGGAACATTTTACAGATATGGAAGTCATCCAGGAAGGTGTCTGTGGTGGAAAGTTCCCTTGTATTATTGTGAATTATGAAGATAAAAAATATGTATTAAAGGAGATGGGTCCATCTATGAATTATGGAAAGGATTATTTAGTCGCAGATACATGCAAACATTTATTTGGATTGAGGGATATGAATATGAAAATTATTACCTCTGATAAGGGGTTACTTCGTAAAGATCCTGCTAAGAATAGTTATGTAGATAATTGGGACATAGGTAAGAAAATGGCGACCTATTGTATGATGGATTATTTTGAAAATATGGGTGATATTGGAAAACATAAAGATAGGATTGAATCTTCAAAGAAAGAAGTTTATAAAATTAGATTATATGATGGATTATTCCGTTCATCAGATAATATTATGCGGAATATTTTAGTGAATAAAGATGGAGATGTACTGAGTATTGATGAAGGAGATTTGTTTGGAAAGAGGGATAAAATCTTTAATAAGAATGAAATTAAAAAGATGGAAGGATGTCCTGAATATAAATCATTGATTACTGATATTCTCAAAGAGATGTTTGAAAATAAAGCAGAAACAAAAGAATATATTGTAAACGTATTGACTGAGAATGGATTTGATACTACCGAGTTTTCACAACGATTTGACACGTATGCTTGTATTGTGAATGAGGAGTTGAGTTTTGAGTAGGTGTAGGAGTAGGGGTAGGTGTCGGGGAATATTTTTTTTTAATCATACGTTCATTATTTTTTGTAAGACATGCGCGTTTTACGAAGGGCATCTTTGTTCATATATTGTTTGTTATAAAAATAATAGTACAATCAAATTTGAAATTTCATTTGACATACTCCTAAACACAAATAACCGCTCTCAACATCTCTCAACCGCTCTCAACTGATATGTCCGCCATACAGCTTACGGACGAACCATCCACCCAATTCGAGGCCTGTGTCGGAACATCCGAAAAAATATTTGATAAGATACAATCTAGAATTAATTCATTACCCGGAGAAGAACAAAATAAAATCCATTTACTAAAAAAAATGAATGTTATTTTATGGATTTTAGGAATTACTACTTTCTTAGACCCCGAAAATCCAATAGTATCATATAGATTTAAAGATATTCAAGAAGAAACTGATGAAGTTTATACATCAGGGAAAAAAAAAGGTCAAAAAAAAATAAAGAAAAGGAAAGTTGAAGATAAAGATAAACCTAAATACAGATATAATAAAGGTCAATTATTAGATAAGAAAAGAGAAAAGGAAGCCAAGTGGAATATGGAATTGATGAAGGAAAATCGTCCTGATTTATTTAAAAAAGAACATTCACAATCTTCACTATTTGGTCCTTTTGGTGAAATATTAGTAAAAGAATACTATATTATGATAGGCGAATTTAAAACAGATAAACCCGAAAAACGGGGAGGACACGATTTAGATTTAGAAACTTTTAAAGAAATGATAGAAGTAAAAACTGGTTCTTATTTTACAACTGGAACAGCGGGAGAAAAAATATCTGGTGTGCCTCATAAATATAGAAAGGTTCCTCGTTTATATAATAAACCTCTATTAATTATACTATTAGGTGGAGATAAAAAAGATTCAGATTTAGTGTGTGAAACTGATGACCCCGAAAATGAAATACATAAAGAGTTCTGGAAATCTCAAAATATAACCTTTACATGTTTTAAGAAACTTCTTAATAGTTTGTAACGATTACTTCTTCTGTCTTTGCCCCTGGGTTTTTAGAATTAATTGCCCTTCTACATGAAACTACTTCGTATTTATAATCATCTGGAGATAAATTATCTCGAATTAATTGAACATTTGCATTACTCATCATAATCATATTTTTTTCAGATATTTTTTTTGTAAGATTAAATAATAATTCATGTTGCTCAATTCCGAATCCATCTTTTGTATAACCTACAAAAGATTTTTCATTTTCTGGAGCATATGGTGGGTCTAAATATATGAAATTATTTAGACCCTGTATGTTTTCAAATGATTTAGAGAAATCACTATTGTAGAAATTGACATCTTTAATTAATTTCGAAATATAATCTAATTCATCTTTATCTATAATTTTAGGATTTTTATAATTACCATATGGAATATTATATCCATTCGGTCCTTCACGATACATACCTCTAAACCCCGTTTTATTTAGAAATATGAAATAGGATGATGATTTAATTGTAGATTTATCAGATTGTTCGTTATATTGTTTACGTATCCAATAATAATAAGATTCTTTTGAAGTCATTGCATCTTCTTTAGATTCAGGTTTTCTTTTTACATCTCCATCTATTTCACAACTATTAAAATATGTTTCTATTTCTTTAATACTTTCAAAAAGTTCATTTTTATTATTTTTAATATTATTATATGTTTCAATTAATGCTTCATTTAAATCGTAAATATTTATATCACCATCAATCGTAATCAATCCATTTTGTTTTGCCCATAAAATCATAATCAAGAAACTTCCTCCACCTACAAATATTTCATGGTAGTTATTTATTTTTTTGGGGATTTGTTTAAAAAGTTTGTCAATTATCTGTCCTTTTCCACCAACCCATTTAAGTAGTGGACGGGGAATATCTTTTTTTGAAATATTATCCATATTAACTTTATTACTATTTTGATTATTTGAAATCAATCCTTTATTTTTTATTTCAATATCTCCTTTTTCTACTAATTCTTGTATCTTTTCATCAAGAATGTTTGCAACTTTTTCTTCAACAAGTTTATCAATTTTATCTTTAATGCTTTCACACGGTATTTTCATTTCTAAATGTTTCATGTAATGGCATTTTTGTTTGAATGTTTTACCACATTTCTCGCAACTATATATAACCATTTTTAGTTATATATTATATTGTAATTTTAAATATAATTATATTTTCAAATTTACTAACACATTTTTTTGCTGTAACCAATCACACCACACGCAATACGTTTTCCGGCATTTCCAGTTTTCAGGCTTTCTTCATACACCTTCGGTTCAATAATAATATCGTGTTTATCTATACCACCTACACCACAATCATCTTCGTCTTCATGGATAACGACAGCACGTCCAATGATAGAGTGTTTCCCACGTAATTTGATAAGGTGATCCTTCATTGTTTTTTTGGCGATACCTTGTTTATTGGCGGTAATGTTACCCAAATCTCCAACATGTCTTTGTTTATCCTTAGGTCCTCCGTGAGTTTTATGTGTTGGGTTGAAATGAGAACAAGCGCTTTTACAGTTATCTGTTAAATCACCTGCTTCGTGGATATGGAATCCATGTTTTCCGGGTGTCAGTCCTTGAATATCAATTTTGATTTGAACTTCATGTTTCGATAATTCTTTAAATTCGACGGTCCCACTTATTCCGGGATTGGTATGTGATAACACACATATAGCTATGATTGGATGTTCCATTGTATAATTATAAATTTGAAAAAAATACTAATATTTAGACCAAATAAAAACGATGAGTTCACTTAATGATACGATTGACTCATTTAATGCACATACAAAACGTATCCAAGATTACCTTACTTTAGAAACAACACAAACATTGTTTCAAGATCATGAGTTAGGAACATTAAATGATCAAAGACAAAAAGAATATGACAGCCTTCAAGACATTATTAGGGTAAATAAAGAACAGAAATATATATTGCTTGAACAAGTAAAATTAGTAAAGAAAGGTAAGTTGGAAGCCCTGGAGGCATTAAAACATATTGTACCGGAAACGGTAACGTATTATAATATGGATTCATGGGTCGATAATTAAAGTCTATGTAAATTATTACGAAAATAGGTTTGATCAAAATGACCCTGTAATACTCTTAATGTATTAAGTAATTCTTTATCTTTTTCATCATTTGGGTGAATACTTTCTTTACGTTCTATATAATCTTCTAAACTAAGTATTAATTTAACATATAAATTGTAAATACTATCATATTGTTCGTAAATTATTTTTTGATTTATGATATGGTTACACATTTTTTTGAATCGTTCCATTAATTATATTATTTAATTATATTATTTATTTACACCTTTGAAAATTTAAAACGCCGAATATTTAAGTAATTTCATTATTTAACTAATAATGACATTACTTAAACATTTATAGAAAAAATGTACTATATCTACATGAAAACATATAGAACAACTATAGTAACGAAAGGTAGCTTTAAGGGATGGTCCTCACATTTATGTTCAGTTAAAGTGGGATACAATCCTACAAAAGATAGTGTTGATTTTATTAGGGTGTGGAAACAACAGTCAAAAAAAGGTCAATGGTTACTCCCTCATTTTTCAGATAAACAAAAAGAGGTAATAAAACAAAAAGCTAAATGGAATTATGAGATGTTTAAATCTAATGGATTTAAAAATGGAACCAAACAAAACCATGCTAATAAACATCATATAGAAGATAAATGTGAAAGATGTATTGAATTAGGAAGTTATTGTAAGAATGGAAAAACTAAGTATTAATTTAACATATAAATTGTAAATACTATCATATTGTTCGTAAATTATTTTTTTGAATCGTTCCATTAAATTTGATATTTAATTATATTATTTAATTAAATAATGTTCATTTTTCGTATATTTTCGCGAGGTTATAGTCGTCGCATATCTTTTGATTATGATATCCAACCAATATATAAGAAAGTGTTGAAACCTTCAAAGGATAAAACATCTAAAGATGATAAAAAACGTATCCAAGGATCGTCAAATATATTTTGTGACCATGTATCTGAATCGATTAATGATAATATAACATACTTTTACAAATATATTTATCCCACAAGAAGATAATATTTTATAATTTGAATATTATTTAAAACGAGTAGTAGATAAATATAATATAATAAACATGGAACTAATTAATGAACTCAAAGAAAATAACCATACATTTACCTCGAAGATTCGAGATTCTTTATTTATTGAAGGACATGTAAATATGGATGAAAGTAAAGAATCGTATAAAGATATATGTGAATGTTTTATTGCAAATAATGAAATTGAATATTCAACACACCCATCAAAGGATACATTTACAAACACAAAAAAATTGGAGATTGCTTCTGACATTGATAATTCTACATTTACAAAAACATTCTCAAAAAATATGATTCAAAGGGGATTACAAAAAGATAATCATTATTCGTCTGTATTATATTTGAACCATTATTATAAGGTGAAATGTGTGATTTATAATTCAGTGACACATAAATATTATAAGACAAGTGTGAAAGAAGCACCCACCTTAGTATGTATGTTTGGAAATAATAATCAGTGGACGATTATGAATGAGGATATACCACAAGATATTGTTTATTCTGCGAATGATGATCTTGAACATATTTTAACAATGGATAGTAACACATATATGATTTTTAAGACTGATTTATTAGCGATTGGTAAATATAAGGTAGCTGAACTAGAAGGGAAAGCAAAAGAGTTAGACATCCCCCTGACAATCAATGGAAAAAAGAAAACGAAGAAAACATTATATGAAGATATAAATTTGAAATTATATCAACAACTTATTTAAAAAAAATAATACTCTGTAAATATAATAATGAAGTTATTTGAAAAAGATAATCAACGATTCGATAAATATTTACAACAACCAATTGAAGCTGTTGGAGAAACTGAACTGGAAGTGATATTCGGTTCAACGGAATATAAAAATCCAATTACCAAACCTATCTTCTTAACATTACTTGATAGATGCAAAGAATATTACCATTTCATAAGCGAGGAAAATTCTCTTGATATACGTCAGGAATATTCAAAAGGAATGGTATCAAATGTTCGTTGTACAATCACAGGATTACAATCGATTAAGAAATATTGTAAGCAAGAATCGTTGGATGATATTGATAATTTAATATATATTCAAAAGAAGTATTATAAGAATCCGAATGAACCAACCTATAAATTCCAACCTTTACGAGATGATAATTATAACATCCGATTAACTCTTAAGAAGGAAGAATCATTATTAGAGGATGATACATTGGTTACTAATTTTATGTCGAAGTTTGAGCGAGTCAAGAAACATTTTCGTTATAAAAAACGATTTAGTTTTATAACTCAGGATAAGTTATTTCGTATTGATTTAACTGTTATTAAGTCTTCGAAACGGAAGAATGGAAAAGATGTATTAGAAAAAACATTTAAGGCATCCGGTATATTAGGGAATCCTGAAACATATGAATTGGAAATTGAATATGTGGGAGATAAAGAAAAAAAGACAGGGGATAAATTAATTGATGATTTATATGATAAAATACAAGAAGGTCAAATCATCAATGGTCCTGGAAGTGTAACTATGGGTAGTATATTTGATCCGATGAATATTTCACCATATGATGAGTTTTCGGGTAATGGATTTACACCGTCGCATGTATTAGAACTCGATGTGGATGAGTATGTAATTACAGAGGAAGAAAAAATGTTACCCTATATAGATGATGATGGTTCAGAGGTGATTTATGGTTCTCCCAGATATGATAAAATGGTAAAGGTTGAATCATATAAGGTATCTTCGGTTAAATATTCTCAGGAATCCTATGAAACATTACTGGGTAAATTTATAAGGATAAAAGATGATTTTTGGGTAGATAATCCTCAGTTTACAGATATTAAAAGTGGATTAAATGACATAAAAGATAGACAAAGAGATGGCATAATTATCGATGTTGTTGAAAAAATTCAAGGGGACGGCGAATATATTGCAACATATGTAATTATATCTCTTGATACTTCAATTGATGAAAAATCAACATTAACGGTTCCAATCGAACAAATATATGGAAGATTTGAAATAACTCCATCCGAGATAAGGGAAACAACAACAATCATTGGGGGAGAGGAAGAAGAACCGATTATTCAAGGTGGGGGTGCGAAAAAAGTACCTTCATGGGCCGTAGCGGGGAAAAAAGCAAAAAAATTAAAACCAATGGATGAATTAAAGAAACTTGTTAGTAATTTCCTTGAACAACATGTTTTATATTTATCAAAAATAATATACAATACAGATAGATTTATTTCCTTACAAGTAAAGGATGATATTATTCAAGCATATAAACGATTAACAGGTCAAAAGTCAAAATATTTTACATTTATGGGTCCTCAACCGGTTACGTTGACAAATAAGCATATTGTCCCTGGTAGACGGTCTATATTACTCGACTATGCTGTTACTGAGAAGGCTGATGGTGATAGATATGAAATGTTTATTTATAATAAGAAAGCATTCTTACTTAATTCTAAACAGGATGTCATTGACACGGGTGTGACATTTCATGATGTCGAAGGAGAATGGTTATTTGATGGTGAATATATAACAAAAGATAAAGAAAATAACTCTATTAATTTGTACATGGTATTTGATGTCTATTATTGTGGAAAATTACGGGATGAAAGACCTGATTTTGCAAAGAAAGACACGCGGGAAAAATTTCCAGATAATAAGTTGCGTCCTTTACACAATTATCCATTTGTGGGTGAATCACCTACAAGAATTGATAGGCATACGATTTTAAATGATTTCTTTATGAGTATGTTTCATAATGTTACAATGGAAGAAGGATCCATTGAAATTGATAAAAAGGAATATATGTTTGGTTTTAATTGGGCCGCATATCCCGATAAATATGAAATGACAAACGAACAAAATGTACGGATATTTGAAGCATCTCGTGAAATATTAAAAAAAAGTGAAGATGGATATTTCCAGTATCGTATAGACGGGTTAATTTATATTCCCTTGAGATTATCAGTTAAGGGAAGTATACAAGGGGTTCCTATGAAATATATAAATGGTCAGTGGGATTACAATTATAAATGGAAACCGCCCGAAGAAAATACGATTGATTTTATGATTAAGGTTGAAACAGATGTCGTTAAATCAAAAGTCCGTGACAAGATTTATGAGTATAGTATGACAGAAGAAAGTGGAAATCGTATCATAGGAGAATATAAACATATTAATTTATATGTTGGTTATGATAATAAAAAAGATAAAACACTTGATTATTGTATGATGATATTAGAGGCAACAAATATGACAAAGAAAGACATTATCCCGTTTGATGGAGATGATATATATAATAAAACAAATATTCCCTTAGTAAATGGTCGTATGTTATGTAGTAATTTTAACAGAGATGAAATTAAAGATGGTGATATTGTTGAATTAAGATTTAACCCGGATGCAGAAAATGGAATGTATTGGGAACCGTTGCGAATACGTTCAGATAAAATACGGCCTCAGGATTTTATGGTTGCAAAGAATGTATGGGATACAATCTTACACCCTGTAACAACTGATATGATTCAAGGTGGATATAAAGAAAAAGAAATAAGAGATGGTGTTATGGATAATACAAAATATTACGTGAATGATGGAGAAGATGATTTACCTGAATTAATTCCATTACGTAAATTTCACAATTACATTAAATCTAATTTAATTGGTGGAATATGTTCTTCATTTTCAGGAAAACCAATTAAATATTTAGACTTATCATGTGGGAGAGGGGGAGACATTCCAAAATATGTGAATCGAGATAACAATATTTCATTTATACTTGGTCTTGATATTGCATCAAATGTATCTGAAGCGTGTATGCGGTTTTACCATACTAAGAATCGAGGACCTGGTGTATTCTTACAAGCAGATACAAGTAAAAATATTATGAATGGAGAATGTTCAGATGTAGAAGATATGGATGATAAATCAAAAGAACATACAGATGTTATGTTATCTATACTTTATAATCGTACAAATAATGTACCACAGAAATATTCAAATATATTTAAGACGTTTAAGAATAAAGCAACCAATGGATTTGATATTGTTTCCTCACAATTTTCCATGCATTATTATTTTGAAACACAAGAAACATTTAATGGTTTTATACAAAATCTGAATGATAATATTGCCCCGGGTGGATATTTTATTGGGACATGTTATGATGGAAAGCGTATATTTGAATTAAACGACGATGTAACCCAGTATGAGGATAAACAAGGACATTTAGTCTATAGAATTGAAAAGAAATATACAATTGAAAACTTCGAAGATGAAGAAACTATGTTTGGACAACAGATAGATGTTTATATGGATTCGATTGGTAAGTCCATTCCCGAATACCTTGTTAATTTCGAGTTTTTCACAAAAGTTATGAATGATAATGGATTTGAACTAAGTATTCCTAAGGTTGATTTTAAGCATTCAACTATCTTTCAAAAGAAATATATGGAACATGGAATGGGGCATTTTGGAAAGATTATACCTGATTTACCTTTAATTCATAAAAATGATAGTTATGTTAGAGAACATTTCACGGAGGCATTAAAAGTTAAACAAAATAAGGGTTTATCTTTGTTAAGTGGACTTAATAATTACTTTATCTTTCAAAAGAAATAGTATTTAAAATAATAGAATTAATAGAATATATGAAACTTTTTACATTTAATAATCATGAAAAGAATATACACTTTGTCATAGACAATGGATTATTAAATTATACAGATGAAAATAAAAAGAAATTGATAGAAATTAAATGTAAAATTGATGGACATGATATTCATAAATGGGAACGATCAAAAAAATCAAATAATCAATATGAATATATATATACTTCTTCACGAAATAATAAAAATATTTGTGATATATCCCCTGTAAGTCGCTCATATTTTAAGTTGTATGAAATGATCATTGACTTTCAATTAGTAGATACAGATATTTTTTGTGCTTCTTTGGCAGAAGGACCGGGTGGTTTTATTCATTGTTTGAATGACTTTATGTTACAAAAAGAAATTACTATCCATAAATGCTATGGTATAACTTTATTATCTGATGACAAGAAAGTGCCTTATTGGAATCCACTGATTATAAAAAATAATCAGAATGAAATCATTTATGGTAAAGATAATACAGGTGATTTATATAATTTAGAGAATGTAAATACCTTTATAAATATAGTTAAACAAAATCCGTGCCACTTAATAACTGGGGACGGAGGATTTGATTATTCGGATGATTATAATTCACAAGAAATTTCATCTTATCGGTTATTTTATAGCGAGATATTTATTGCTTTACATACTCAAAAAGTAGGTGGTCATTTTGTGTTAAAGGTGTTTGATTTATTTGATTATAAAACAATTCAATTATTATATTTATTATACTGTCATTATGAAAAGATACATATATATAAACCATCTACAAGCCGTTTATCAAATTCTGAAAAATATATTATTTGTAAATCGTTTTGTGGGTGTTCCGATGAAACAAAACATACATTACATGAACTATTTAATAAATGCAATGAATTAGTCATTGATATTCCTAAGAGTTTCTTAGATGAATTAAACATGTATAATACTGCTTTTACAGAATTACAAATAAAGAAAATAGAAGAAATATTACAATCAATACATACATCTAAAAATTACCCCACAAAAAAGCAAATAGAGGATGCGAAGGAGTGGTGTACTACATATAAATTAACTACGAATCAAGATTGTATTTATTTAAAAAGCATACACTGAATTCTTAGGAATATTTGTAATTTGGAGGAAATCTTCATTTATTGAACTAGACCCAATAACATTACCATATAATTCACCACCATTCATAACCTTGTCATTATCATATTTCCATACTTGATGGGGATTATTTTGAATAGACATTATATTCTCTGACATAACACTTTTTGTTATATCTTTACCTATACTTTGAGTCACTTGATTATTTTCACTTAATTTAGGGGGAATATTATGGAGACGATTATTAAAATTACATAATATTTCATCATCTTGATTTAGAAAACATCTATCGGGAAGATTATTAATAGCATTTGGTGATGTAATATCATTAAATCTTACCTTTTCATTAAAGAAATTACCTACATTTGTTAATTCATCTTTAACATTCGATGTATAATTTTTAGGATGTTGTGAAACATTTACTTCACTCCATGCTTTCCCTGTATTTTCCCCTACAAAAGAATATTCAGTTGATCCAACCGGATTTGCAGAAACTGTTTCAATTTCGTTCGTTGGATTCGGTAATCTCACAACATTATGTAATCCTTTATTGCGGACGATATAAAGGGGTTTTTGTTCTAAACCCACCGTTTTTAGAACTGTATTTTTCATCTTTGTTAATTGTTGCGAAATATCAGATAAGGCAGGTATCGGAAAATCAGGTTTTTTTGTTTCAGCAACAAGGTCCCTGGTAGGGGGGTCTTCTTTTGACCCTATATGTATAATTTTATTAACTGTTTTTTGAATTATATTTTCTGTGGGAGGGGATCTTGTTACCTCCGCACCTATATCCTTTGTGGTAACAGGTGTATGTTTTTCTAATGTATTAAGATGATAATGTATCAATAATACTCCTACAATTATGATTGGAATAAATATGTATTTTTGACTACTCATTTATATATATCTATATAATATTATTTTATTAAAAAATCAATCGATTCTTTATTATTTCCTTCTATTTCAAATGTAATATACTTATCATATTCTTTTAAAGCGATTACACAATCATTTATATTTTGAGAATATAATGTATATGTATCTTCTAAATCAACTTTATAAAAATTAAATGGAATACATTCTTTAATATCTACATCCTGTATTAAATATCCATTACTATATACAATAGATGTATCATTATAATATCTGAATGTTTTTTGATTATTTATATCTTGTATACATACATTCATGATCCAATATTCCTTGATTATCCCTTTATCTATAAGATTATATTGATTTATATATTTATCTTTCATGGATAATGGTATTGTTTCATCATATGAAAAATCATTGATAGACTTACATTTATGATAAATAAACATTAATTTATCATATATATATGGTCCCTATCTTAAAATATTATCCAAATGTATTTTCACTCGTATACACAACGTATAAAAATCCATCTTCATTTACATTATCCTCATATACTTTATTAATAGGTGTTGAACCGGTAACTAAATTACCATTTACAGTTAAAAAAATAGCGGTTTCCGGTTTTAACTTAATTCTTTTACGAATAATAAATATAAATTGTGAAAATGGCATATCTTTCGGAACAAGGAATTTACATTTATCAATATCAGGGAGAGTACATGATTTATGTTTATTTACAATAATTGGGTATCTATCCGGATATTTTTGTTTAATTGATGACGATTCGTTAATTCTTTCTTCCAATGATTTGTTTAAAAACATATTTATATAATGTTCTGATATTTTTTATTTAAGGTTTTACTTTACAAATAATAAATACTAAATATGAAATTTGTTAGGATTAATACAGATGGTTCTTTGGATAACCTTACTATGAATAAACCTACTAAAAATATAATAAAGTGTTTGGAAAAATATGTCACATCCAAAGGAACTACTGAATTACAAGAATTATATAGATGGACATACGAAGATAAAATCATATTCTGTTATGGTTGGTATGATGGAGACGCAGGATTTGAGAATGAACATAATTTAATACCAAATGGGAATTCACCTTTCTTAGAAGAAGAGTCTTCCGAAAAATTATTATTTGGAAATATTTTTTTATTTACAAAGACACTTGATGATAAATATACACATTTTACAGAAAAAAATTATGAAGATGCTTATAATGCATTATTTGAAGGTTTTGATGATTGTGATGATGATTCTGATGATGTAGATGATATCGAAGATGAAGATATCGAAGATGAAGATGATACGAATTTTATTGTAAATGATAGTGATATAGAGACAGAGGACTCGTATGAATATAAAGAAGAAGATGAACTAGATGAGGATTTAAATGAATATTAGGCGCCGCCGCGGCCCGTGTGCCCAAACTTTACCACACCAGAGGATTAGGGGACCGCTCTCCAAGGCACAATTGGAGGGGCATACTTATGACTCATTAATTCTTGGCTCATGTCCGCTACGACCATTTAGCTAGATGCGAGCGCCCGCCGGCGGGGCTGTATCTACCTCTACTTCTGCGGCCTTCTTATTAGCCTTCGCCGCAACCCGCGCGACGACTTTGCGAATGGCAGCTTCTTTTTTCGCCTCTTTTTTCGCCTCTTTTTTAACTCTTTCGGCTTCCTTGTTCGCCTTTTTTTTCGCCTCTTTTTTAACTCTTTCGGCTTCCTTGTTCGCGGCCGCTTCGGCCTTATCCTCTGCTTTAACTCGTTCCATTCTATTCGGGTCCTCCGCCATGGGTTTGGGCACAGCTTGAACTACATCACTATATCCAAAATAATTATTTAACTCACCGAGCACTGTTTTTTGTTCCGGGGGGGGTTTGGGCACAGCTGGAACTACACCACTAGATTCAAAATAATTATTTAACTCACCGAGCACTGTTTTTTGTT
>Ga0315336_1002775_pt1 | contig 25589 bp, 17 predicted proteins | sample ASW5metaG_FD_204512 | JGI IMG/M metagenome (GOLD analysis project Ga0315336, IMG submission 204512) | Ammonia-oxidizing marine archaeal communities from Monterey Bay, California, United States - ASW #5 | ecosystem: Environmental > Aquatic > Marine > Intertidal zone | place: USA: California... | reverse complement strand
AGCGGCAGATTGAAAAACTGTTACGCGACTCCCTAAACAACGCTCCATGGGTGTAAGGCATGGACAACTCAACACACGGAGCTGCCAAGTGATCTAGCGGGCGCAAGTTGTGGGTAATTGAAAGCCTGCCAACCCCATCTATGCCCGTTGTGGCTGGTTGCGTTACGGTCATGATCGATCCAACGAAAGGAGAAGATCATGGTGAAACGAAAAGCCCGGAGTCATCGGGAATGGGTGGAGCTGATCAGGGAACAAAAGACGAGCGCGGTGGGAGTCGGAGAGTTTTGCCGGGAGCGCAACCTTGCAGAGCACAGTTTCTATTATCACAAGCGCCGGATGTGCGAGGAAGCAAAGGGCGGAGGTTTTCAGGAAGTGGAGGCCCCTCAGGGCCGGGGCGTCCGGATCGTTGTCGAAGCAGAGAGTTTCCGGGTGGAGGTGGAACCGGGTTTTGACGCCGGGTGCCTTCGCGAGGTGATGCGGGCTTTGCAGTGAGTCTTGCGATCGGAGCGGCGCAGCGGATCTTTGTCTACCGGGCTGCGTGCGACATGCGCCGCTACTGCGTTCTGGAGGAAGACGCCGAGGCTCTGCTGAAGATGGCAATCACCGATCTGAACTTCAGTGCCCGAGCCTACGACCGGATCCTCAAAGTTTCCCGCACCATCGCCGACCTCGACGAATCGGACATCATCACCACTCCGCACGTCTCGGAGGCGATTCAGTACCGGACCCTGGACAGGGAATTGTGGGTTTGAAGCCGCGATCGAATTTCCGCCAGCGACTCTTTTGAACAGAAGGAAACTAAGGCAACGAAGAGGGGGGGCATCGCTGAAATCTCCCCGTGGTTTTCCACTGCTGATCTCAATGTTTGAGCCGAATGTTAAATGTTAAGATGTGACCCCTCTTCCCCCTCTTCCCCGAATCAGAGCTCGCGAATTGTGGGTTTAAAGCTGCGATGAGCTCCCGCAACAATCGGATCGCTGGACTACATGCTGGGAGTGATTCGATCGAAGGAGAATTCGACCTTGGTCTTCGCGGTCTCTTCTCCGATTTCAAGTACGGGGTAAGCGAGGAAATTGATCGGGCCGGAGGCCGGACCCGGATCCACCACGATGTCACGTCCGCGGCTGAATTCGAGTCGGTTTGCCGGGTGATGTCCAAAAAAGTAGGTGGACAGACTGGAGTACTTGTCTCCTTCACTGATGTCAATGGGCCACCATTTACCATCGGCAAAGAACTCTGCCCAGCAGTGATATCCGCCGATCCCGCCCTCGTCTCTTTCTGAGGGGATGGAGGCGCCGATTGCGAAACGCGCCGGGATGCCGATGGACCTGGACAAGGCGATGAAGTAGGAGTGGAAGTCGGTGCAGTTTCCGCTTCGCGCGTCGCAGGCATAGACCGCATCGCCCTGTCCGTAGCCGGAGCCGACCTTCTTATAGTTCATGCGGTCAATGGTGTGGTCGTAGATCGCCCGTGCACGATCCAGGTCACCCTTCTTCCCTTCGACGACTTCCTCCGCAATCTCTCGAAAGGTATCGTCGGCTGGCACCAGGCGCTCCGGGCGGAGGAATTTCTCGGGATTCTCCGAATCGTCCGCGTGCGCGCCCTTTTCAAGACGCTCTACCTGGTAGCGAATCGCGATGGCCTTTCCACTGTCTTCCTCATCCAGGGTGAGAAACAGGACCTTGTTTCCGTTTTCGTGATCATCCAGGAACTCCTGGTCTCCGGGCGCTTCGATGGCCTTGATCCTGACTTTCTGAAAGGCGTCCGAGGACGGGATGGGAATCCAGGCGCGGGCGGAATCGGTGATTTCGGGCAATGTGGCGCGGTAGAGAAACTCGAACTCGTCGCGCTCCTTGATGACCCCGAGCTGGCTCGGCGATGCGCCTTCTACGGGAACCCGGTGCCAGGTTTCATTGCGCTTCTGCCTCCACAGGTACAGGGGCTGGCCATTGATCTTGTGGACGGTGGTATCCGTAACCGTCATTGCGCCCGGGTCGCCGGTCAGAGAGAAATCGACGTCGTACATATCGCCCTCCGCGTCGGCCAGATCCACGCATGCGAAATGGCGGTGTGTCCCGAGGTTGGCAAGGTATTCGGTATGAATCCGAACCAGTTTGAGCTCGAGTTCAGTCTCCCGGAATGGAAGGCGGAAAAACCCATTGCCTAAACGGGTCTGCTCTTCGATATGTTTTTCAATGCCATCCTGAATATCCGCCGTCACCACGTCCGGCACAGGCCCCAGGAGTTCCGGGTTTGAATTCGCGTGGCGCGCAGTCGAGCAGCCTCCGAGCAAAACGCACGCGATGATGTATGGCAACGATGCCTTCCCCCAACTCACAGCAGAAACTCGAGAAGAGGGCCGAATTACTCGGGCTGTTCCGGATGCTCGGGTGCATTTTTGCGACCCGTAATGCCAGGAAAAAGCCCCGTCGCCGCGACCGCAGATATCAGAGTCCTGTTCAGCATTATCACTTTCGTTTTCCTTCAATTGTTCGTCCCACGGTTTTGCGAATGGCGGACATTTTGCTCCACGGTTTGTTCGTTGACAACCCTGAAACAGGGTTTTCCGCGGTAGCCGGCAAGAATTGAAGCGGCAGAAGATAGTTTCCCGCCGGTCCGGCGTCCGGCCATGAGTTTGTTGCGCTTGTCTACCTTACGTCCGTCTCGCTCGCTATGCGGGTTAGAACGTGACTATTGATCCGACTGCTACTAGTCTCTTCCTGGATTGTAAACACGCGGCCTCAGCAGGACCGCGGGTGTGGCAGTCTCGAGAATACAGGAGCACGAATGACCGGAAGATCCGGAGTAAGCCATGTTTCGCGGGTGAGGACTCTCGCCCTGCTGGGTTTGATGATGTCGGCGGTTGCGTCGCCGGGAGATACATCCGCCCCTCGAGCCTCTTCGGCAACCAGTGAGCTGCCTCCGCTTCCCGGATTTTACCTGGAGGCCGAAAACCACAATGCGGTTCGTCCCTCCGGGGAACGGCCCAACGTGCTGGTTATCATGGTCGATGACATGCGCTGGGACGCGTTCAGTGCCGCCGGCCATCCTTTTGTCAAGACCCCGAACATTGATCGTATTCGTAACGAGGGCGCGCATCTGCGAAATGCTTTCGTCACCACCTCGCTCTGTTCTCCATCCCGGGCAAGTTTTCTCACCGGTTGCTATGCACACAATCACGGGGTGGTCCGAAACGACGACACCGATTTCAATTCCACCCGAACCCCCTCCTTTGCCCAGTACCTGAAAGCGGCAGGATACCGGACGGGATATGTCGGCAAGTGGCACATGAGGCGGGACGATTCGCGCCGCCCCGGCTTCGACGATTGGGTGAGCTTCGTAGGCCAGGGAAGGTATCTGAATCCCGAAATCAACGATAATGGGAACCACTTCACTGCCGAAGGCGAATACATCACCGACCTGCTTTCTGATTACGCGGTGGATTTTCTCGAATCCAACAATCCCGGCGAAACGGGCAGGCCCTTCCTGCTCTTCCTGTCGCACAAGGCCGCGCACGCCCTGTTCGTGCCCCCGGTCCGGCACAGAAGGCTTTGGCGAAGAGTGGATGCACCCATGCCGGTATCGTATGAAGACGACCTGAGCGGCAAGCCGGCCTGGCAGCGCATGGACTTTGTGGACAACACGGTGACGAGCAGCACGTATCCCGGCGCCGCCGCGGAGAAGCGAACGTTCGAGCCGTGGGATCCGACAGATTTCTGGTATGACTACTACCGTACCATCAAGGCCGTGGACGAAGGGGTCGGCCTGGTGCTGGCGAAGCTCGAAGAGATGGGCGAGTTGGACAATACGTTCATTGTATTCACCGCCGACAATGGTCTGATCAAGGGGGAGCACGGACTTGGCTATCGTAAGCGCATCGCTTACGAAGAGTCGATCCGGGTCCCGTTGCTGGTTCGGTATCCTCCCGTGGTAAAAGCCGGATCGACCGTCAATCGACTCGCGCTGAACATCGACCTGGCGCCCACGATTCTTGACCTGGCCGGATTGCCCATTCCTACCAACATGGACGGACGGAGTTGGAGGCCGCTCTTTATCGAGCGCTATCCGGATTGGCGCGAAAACTTTTTGTACGAATACTGGGTGGAACTCAACATCAGGACGCCGCGACTGGTGGGTGTGCGCACGCAGGACGGCTACAAACTGGTGAAGTCTCCGGACACCGGCGATATCGACGAACTTTATGACCTGAATGTAGATCCGCACGAAGTAACCAACTTCGTCGGGGACCCGAACTACCGCGATGTACGCTTGCGCCTGGAGAATGATCTGGCGGAGCGAATGTCGGAGACCGGATACCGGGCCTTTGTGCCGTCCCCGACAGATGACCGGTCCGCAGTTCCCCGGGGCCTGGTGCTGGATTATGACTTTTCCGGTGGGGAGGTCATGGATCATGCCGGAGGGGACAACAACGGATTTCCGACCGGGAACGTGGCCATCGTCAGCGGGAGATCCGGACGCCGGGCGGCTGATTTTTCCGGAGGTTACATCACGGCGGAGCCGACGCGCGCGATGGATTCATCGGGGCACACCACGATCGAACTGTGGGTCCACCCGGATTCCGGTGACGGAGTGCTGGCGGCACATGGCGATTCGCTCCGGGGGTATGCCCTGGCTTTGCGAGACGGGAACCCCATATTCATTCTGAGAGAGGACAACGTGCAGCCTCTTGTCTCGATTGCGGATTCCTGCGAAGTAGACGTTGTCGGCAGGTGGGTTCACCTGGTGGCAGTGATCAATGCCGGGCGCGTGGAACTGTATGTCGATGGGCAGTATGTCGACGGCGTATACAGCCCGAACCTCTGGACTGCGCCGGTTGACGGGTTGTCCCTTGGCGGGGACGCGGACAGCCAGGTCCACAGTGCCTTTGCAGGAGGCTCTTTTGAAGGGAAGATGGAGCGGGTGCGGATGTTCAAGGGCGCCCTGTCTCGTTCGCGGATCGAGGACCTTTACCGTGAGAGCCTTCCATGAAGTCCGCCCTGCACGCGATCATTCTGGCGCATGCTCTCTGGCTTGCTTCCGGCGGGCCCGGGGCCTTCGCGGAACCGTTCGTCGAAGCGGTTGACCCCGCGGCCTCAAAGTCACGATTCATGACCGTGCCGGAATCTTCCGGCCACGCGCTCCAACGACCGGACAGCGCACTCGCCGACGCTCTGGAATATGATTTTACGCTTGCCGCGGATGGTCCGATCCAACTCTGGGTCGCGCTCAAGGCGCGGGATGCGGGATCCGGTTCCATCAGGATTCAATTCGACGACACCGACTGGATACGCTGGGATGGGGGGGAAGCAATTGACACCTGGCGCTGGGTGAAGGTTGGGTCCTACTCCGAGTTCACGGCCGGTCCTCATACCGTGCGCCTGGCCAACGGTGAAAACGGGATCTCTATCGACCGTCTGTTCCTGGGGCAGGACCCCGGCGAGGAACCGGAGCCCTACACTCTCGTTGCCGGGGAGGATTCCTTCATTGTGTATCCGGGTGAAAGCGTGCTGCTCGATGTCCTGGCAAATGACGGTTCACCCACGTCGGGGGCCACCCTTTCGCTCGACGGAATCTCCGCTCCGGAGCAGGGGACCGCATCGATTGCCGACCGGTTTATCGCTTACGATGCTCCCGAGGCATTCTGGGGGATGGACCCATTCACATACACGGTGTCGCACGGCGCGGATGCCAGGCGGACCACCGCAATTGTCCACGTGACGCAGCGTACCGCTCTCAACGAACTCATTCGGCATTTACCGGAAGAGGCGCTATCAGGTCAGGTTTCCGAACTACGCGTCTGGCGGAATGGGGATCCCGATGGCGATGGCGGGTTCACCGCGCTGGAGTTGTACCTCGGGCGCGACCCGGGCGCTTCCGATTTTCCTCCGGCTCGACTCGAATTCGAGAGCGGGAGTTTTGACACGCTATCCATGGTCACCGGGCCGGACGTCGCCGGCATTGCCGGCCACCTCGAGTGGAGCCCGAACCTTGCAGACTGGTACCGCTCGGATGTCGAAGGCCTGCCGGCCGTGGAGCAGGGCGGTGGCATGCGGCGCTCGTGGCGATACCTCGGAGCACTTCCAAGCCGGATATACTATCGCATTTCCGTCGACGACGGCGGGCTGGCTGCATATTACGCATTTGATTCAAGGGATCCATGGGTCGTGGAAGAGCAGACCGGCAGCGGATACGATCTGGTACCCGTGGGCCCGGTCTTCTCCTTCACCGAACGGGGCTCGTCTCTCGAGTTCGACGGCGTGGATGACTACGCGAGTGCGGCTGCGGAGGCAGTGCCGGACTTCGCCGGCGGCTTTTCCATCGCACTGCTGATCAAAATCGCGGATGCCTCGGAGAACCGATACATGCGCATTCTCTCCACCAAGGAATCGTGGAACGATGAACGGGGCATCGAATTGATATATAACCCTTCGCAGAATCGCCTGATCTTCTGCGGCAGGGGCGCCGAACAAATGATCGCATCCGGCATCGATTTGCCCGCGGAGTGGGCGCACGTGGCGATGACGCTCGAACCGGAGCCCGTGTCGGGTGAGTTGTCCGGCCGTTTTTACGTCAATGGCACGGAGGAGGCGCAGTCCGTTGTGTACTCGGTGGCGGACCGGGAGACGAAGAGTTCCGGCACCCTTACCTCTCCTGAACAGTCAGACCACGACTTCACGATCGGCTCCTATGTCGGCGGCGGCGCCTGGTTGCATGCGTCCCTTGATGAACTCCGCCTCTTCCAGCGCGTTCTTTCCCCGGACGAAATTACAATACTCGCGAATGTTCTGCCGCCGGTCACGGATCCGGTTCAAGCCCCGGCGGACTTCGACATGCTTTACGTGCTGTCTGAAGAAACCGGGCCCCGGTATGTATTGGCGTCTTTCGATCGTGACGGCACTTTCGAGGACAGTTCGGGAAATACCGGAGAGTGGGTATACCAGAGGTCTCACCGAAGGCTGATATTTTTCACGGAGGGTTCGGGGCGAAAAATGCATTTCCTTGCCAGCGAGAATGCAGACGGAAAGCTCATGGGTGTGAAGGTGACACTACCGGATCGCGAGCTGAAAAGCTGGATTGGCGTTGTTGTCGGCGGGACGCATCCAGGAGTTCGGTAATCCGAATTCATTTGCATTCAATCCGATCCGTTGGCGATGGATGGGGACTCCTTGGCAAGAAATTTGCAATGGGAATTGGACAACTGCCTGATCGTATTGGAATGTTAGGCGTGACGGCGATCAGATGTTGAATATCTGATTCTCAATTTTGCATTATTCGCTATGGCATCAAGTGCATTGAGATACCTGGAGAAGCCGCGGACCCGGCAACCACGGATGCTGATGGGGTTTTCGGGGTGGATGGACGGAGGAGACGTTTCTACCGGCACCATTGGGTACATGGTTGAAAAACTTGCGCCCACGCGATTTGCGGAAATCCGGCCCACCGGTTTCTATATCTACAATTTCCCCGGTTCGATGGAATTCACTTCCCTTTTCCGGCCTCATACCGAGATCGAGGATGGTCTGATCAAGGACTACGCTCTCCCGGACAACGCTTTTTACTATTGCGCCGAGGCGAACCTGATTCTGTTCGAGGGAAAGGAGCCGAACGTCGATTGGGAGCGGTTCGCGGAATGCATCTTCAATGTCGCCGCGGAGTGTAATGTCGGAACTATTTATTATGTAGGCAGTTATGCCGGCGTTGTCCCGCATAGTCGCGATGCCCGCCTCTATGCCACCTCTTCCAGCGAGCCGCTTCGCGATGAGATGATTGCAAAGGAGTTTCGGCCGACTTCCTACGAGGGGCCCGCCGGTTTTATCAGCCATCTTCTCAACGAGGCCTCGAATCAGAATGTGCGGTTGTCTTCAATTGTTGCGGAGATTCCCGCCTACGTGCAGGGCCGTAATCCGAAGTGTATCGAACGGGTCCTGCGACAGATCTCGAGAGTGTTTCACCTGGAGCTCGATCTTTCGGATTTGACCGAGAAAAGTGAAGCCTTCTGCAGAGAGGTTGAGAAAGCGGTAGCTGGAAAAGAGGATCTCACCGAAATGGTGCGGAAGCTTGAAATCGAATACGACAAGGACTACATGGAAACACACATGGGGGACTTGAAGGATTGGCTTACCGGGCAGGGGTTTGAAGTTCCCTGAGGGCGATTTTCCGGCCAAACCTGCGCCGCAATAATATCAGCCAGTAGCCGCCAAGGATCAGGAGTCCGAGGCTTCCCGGTTCGGGGACCGTATGGGTGGCTGCCTTGGATGAATCGATCGGTTCGAGACCTGCCGCTTCGTATTGTTCACGGGATTCCAGGACTACCGCACCGGAGACCGAGGTTACCAACTGGTAGCGCGCGCCTTCGTCGGCCAGCCCAAGCTCGTTGTCCACGCCGGCCTGGAGCTGATTCTCGATATCCTGCGCCTTCCAGAGCCGAACCAGGTGATCCGACGCCTGCGTCGCATTTTCCGGGGACGGTGCCCCTCTCCCGGCGCTCTCGACGGATCGATAAACCCAAGTCGATTTCGGCTCCGAGAGGGAGGTGACAAAGCTGTTCAGGCTTTCGACCGGATTTCCGGATGGCATGATTCTCCGGACCCGCCCGGCAGTGCGGAGGTCGCTCAAAACCTGATTGGGTCCCGCCCCCACCTGCAGGTGGTGAATCTCCGGCGAGCGGGGCCCAACCTTGCTTCGATACAATGTTGACAGTTTTGCCGGCTGCGGTGCGTGCACCCAACAGACAATGCTGTCGTGTTCAGCTTCTGCCCACTCCAGAGCCCGGGCCAGCGCCGGCACGTTATCGCAACCGCCTCCGAATCGTGGCCACTCACCCTGTGGCCCCTCGAGTACTCGATCGTGTGCGATGAAAACACGAAGGTCGTACGGTAGATCCAACTCTTGAACCCACTTCTGAATTCTACTCCGATGAGGTTCCATGGACCTCGATCCGTCGACAATCAGTGCGAGGCGTTGAATGTTTTTCGGTGGCACGTCAACCAGTTCCGCAAAAACCAGCATGGAAGGATCTACGTAATCCGCCGCGGTTACGGTGTGAATCCCGCTATCACGGTTTACCGTTGCAACGAAACCTGATTTCAGGAGGGTTGAGTTCCCGATGGAAATGTTTGTGTCGGCACTGCCCACGACTCCAAGGCTTTCTTCAATGTCGACCGTGGATGCAAATTCGATTTCGTGGTGAAAATCCTTATCTATCTGGAAGTTCCGCTCAATGATTCGAGGCAACGGGACCGAACAGGCGTCGCGGGATTGGAGGGCCAGCGGAAATGTGATCCCGACTTTTGCTTTCATCTTTCCGTTGTTGGGTAGAATCGGGAAACACTGGACGAGCACCTGGCCGGGTCCATTCGAAGTTACCAGCACCGGATCACGGCTGACGCGAACGACTGACTCGTACGCCCGGCGCACCGTCGTATTCCCTGCATACGCGGCCTCCTGCTCGATGCCGTTTATCCAGAGGGTGACCCGTGATACCACCCCATCAACCGGCAACTCCATGATACACCTGGCTTCTTCCCTCCTTGATCCGCTATTGTTGAATTCCAGGATCCACTCCACGTATCCCAGCCCCGCATCCGGATCAAGGGACATTTCCATGTGGCTATTTTCAAGGGAGACCTCGAGGCGCCGGCCGCCGACGACTTCTCCGCCGATATCTCCGTCCCATGACGCAGCAATGGCGCGCCGGCCGAATATTCGATTCCCGGGTAAACTCTGGTTAAACGGTTCGCCGGTGACGCGGTAGTAGATCTCACGAGATTCTCTCCTGGAAATTTCGGGCATGATTTCGCTGAGAATGCTCCGGTCACCGAAGGCCCCCGTACCGTTATAGCAGGAGCGAAGCAGGTCTGTGCGGTTTCCGAAGTTTCGCAGTATCCTGAGCCCTTTTTCCCGCGTGGCGGAGTTCTCGGAAGTCGCAAGTTGCAGACCCTTGATGTTGATTACCTGCGGGACGGTCATCAGCGTGACGAGGAGCGCGGCGACCGCGTATCCCCACGCAGGCCGTCGCGACGCTCCCGATTCCTGTCGCATGACAAGCCGTCGGCGATGAGCGAGAGACATACAAAGCGTAAAGTACGGTCCGAGGGGAAGGAGAGCGAGGAGTCCAATGCCGGCGAAGGCGATACCGATCAGCCCGATGAGCGCCACTGGGATGACAGGAAGGAAAACCAACCCGTAAAAAATGGAAATGAGAATGACGGCCCGGTTTCCGCAGACCAGCAACCAGGGGACGGACTTGTCGTGTCGCACCGCGTACCATGATGCAGCATTGATGAATACAACGCCCAGGAGCGCGATATGATGCCATATCGTTGGCATCGGGTTGAAAAACAGGCTGGAGCATCCGTGAAAAATGACTTCCACCAGATAGCATGCGGCGGGAACGAATATGCCGAAGAAGAATGCCCACCGGCCTCCGGACAGCGGTCGCCGATGTTCATTGAGCCGATCGATTGCGGGAGAGGAAGATTCCTTTGATTCTCGTGTTCCGCTTTGCCGCGTGAGGTCTTTTGGACTCGTGGTTTCGTTAGTCGATAGCACCTGCAATGCCCTCCGTGACTGGTTCTAAGTATACCCATGTCCGACATTCTCGTGCAGGGAGCGTTCGAAGAAATGGTTTTATGAAAATAGTGTGAAGATCCACCGTGGCACGGCGCCTCCGGCCCGTGTCGGAACAAGGGTGGAGGAGGAGAAGCGCACGAAAGGAGCTTGCGCTGTTTGTGCACAAAGGCTTCTCAATCCTTGTGCAGACACGGGCCGGAGGCGCCGTGCCACGGGGGAGGTGTCGGAACAAGGGTGGGGGACGGGAAGCGCACGCGAGGAGCTTGCGCTGTTCGTGCGCAAAGGTTTCTCAATGCTTGTGCAGACACGGGCCGGAGGCGCCGTGCCACGGGGGAGGCGTCGGAACAAGGGTGGGGAAAAGATGCGCGCGAGAGAGGCTTGCGCTGTTGGTGCACAATGTTTCCGTCAATCCATGTAGGGACACGGGGCGGGATTGTGTTGAGATAGGCTAGTAGGATTTCGCGAAAACTACCCGGCGGGGGGAGGCTTCTGCGCAGGCGATGCAACTGCCGGGTGAATTGCTGTTTTCACCGGTGGGAATGCAGCGGATCGTTACCGCCAGTTCATCGTTAATTCTTTTTTCACACGCATCCTTTTCACACCAGTGCGCGAGGGCAAAACCGCCGTGGATTTCGGGTTTCTTCTTGTTTTCGGGCGTGAAAAACTTCTGGAAATCGCTCCAATCATCGATTTCGCGCGTGTGTTCCTCCCGGAATGCAAGCGCTCGCTTGAATAGGGAGGACTGAATATCTTCCAACAGTTGACCAATGCCGGCTGCGAACTCGTCCTTCTTCTGGCCGAAGCGCTCACCGCGCCCGAGATCCCGGCGGCAGACGAAGACCGAATCATCTCCCATGTCGCGGGGCCCGACTTCGGCAATGACGGGAATACCCTTCTTGATCCACTCCCAGCTTTTTTCGCCCGCGTTCATGTCGCGATCATCCACTTCCACCAGCACCGGCTTCCCGTCGTAGGTTTGACCACGCACCTGCTCGGCGACGTCGCGGCAGTACGCCAGTACCGCTTCATCCTCGTCGCTCTTTCGCAGGATGGGCAGCAGGACGACATGTTGGGGGGCAAGACGGGGAGGCATGATCATACCGTTGTCGTCGCCATGAACCATGATCATGCCGCCGATGAGGCGGGTAGAGACTCCCCAGGACGTTGTCCACGCATGTTCCAGTTCCCCGGTGCGGCTCTGGAACTGGATCTTCGAGGCCTTGGCGAAGTTCTGCCCGAGAAAATGGCTCGTTCCCGCCTGCAGGGCCTTTCGATCCTGCATCAATGCCTCGATACAGAGCGTGGTGTCAGCGCCGGGAAAGCGTTCGCCTTTCGATTTCTCTCCCGTCAGGACCGGCACCGCCATGTACTCTTCCGCAAATGTTTTGTAGACCTCGAGCATTTTCAAGGTTTCCTCCCAGGCCTCTTCTTTCGTCTCGTGTGCGGTATGGCCTTCCTGCCAAAGAAATTCGGTGGTGCGCAGAAAGAGACGGGTTCGCAATTCCCAGCGGACCACGTTTGCCCATTGGTTTATGAGGATGGGAAGATCGCGGTAACTTTGAACCCACTTGGCATATGACGCGCCGATGATCGTTTCGGAAGTCGGCCTCACCACCAGGGGTTCTTCGAGTTCGCCGGCAGGAACGAGGTTTCCGTCCTCTCCGCTTTCGAGCCTGTGGTGGGTGACCACGGCGCATTCCTTTGCGAATCCTTCAACGTGCTCAGCCTCCTTTTCAAGAAAGCTCAGCGGAATGAAGAGAGGAAAGTAGGCATTCACGTGACCGGTAGCCTTGAACATGGCGTCGAGGCCCGACTGGATGTTTTCCCAAAGCGTGTAACCCCAGGGTTTGATCACCATGCATCCGCGCACCGGACTGGTTTCGGCCATGTCCGCGGCGCGTATGACTTGCTGGTACCACTCGGGATAGTCCTCGACGCGGGTGGGTTGGATCGCTGTCTTCTCTTTTTTTGCCACGTACTTTCTCCTGACGATGAGGGGACATAGGTACAAGTTTTCGCGAGCTTTGGATAGTCGGAAGTGCAGGGAGGCAGGCAATACGGAAGACCCGGGTTCTGGTTGGGCTCCGCTACACGGGTCGGACCCGAATGGCACTGACTTAAGGCCTCATCATGATCAATTCATTCGCGGGAACGGCGGGGACCGCCGTCTCCAGTGATTCGACAACATCCTGAAAAGCAGGAAGATGTGAATTTGGAGACGGCGGTCCCCGCCGTATATAGAATGGATGGGTCATGAATGGACCACATCGGTGCGACAGCTTAGGTAAGCGCCATTCGGGTCGGACCCGCTACGTTGCTTTGGGTTAGGTTGAGGCGGGGGGTTCCGCCGTGACGGGTTGCTCCCGTTCTGCTGAGACATTCCGATACATGCCCAGGGCCATCACGGGAAAGTAAAGGCGGTACATCGTGTATTCAAGGTAGAAGACTTTCGGAAATCCGGTGCCTGTGAACTCGGATTCATCCCAGTTCCCATCCGCGCGTTGCACATCCACGAGGTGGCGGATTCCTCGTTTGACCCCGGGATCGTCAGATAGTCCCGCGGAAATCAGGCCCATGACCGCCCACGAGGTTTGCGACGGAGTGGAAGGGCCTTTTCCTTTTTGATGAGGTCTCTGGTAGGTCTCGCACGTTTCGCCCCAGCCCCCGTCCTCATTTTGCACGGACAACAGCCAGTCGACCGCTCTACGAACATACGGCGCGTTCATATCTTCGCCGATGTCGGCAAGGCCCTTGATTGCCTGCCACGTTCCGTAGATATAGTTGACGCCCCATCGACCGAACCAGGAACCGTCCGGCTCCTGCTCCTGCCGTAGAAAAGAGATCGCATCGCGGACACATTCATCCGACTTGGTGAATCCGTATTGGGCGAGGCACTCGAGGGTTCGCGCGGTGATATCCGCGGTCGGCGGGTCGATCATGGCATTGTGATCCGCGAAAGGAAGCTTGGTGAGGAATGACTTGGTGTTGTCCTTGTCGAAGGAGCCCCAACCGCCGTTCCTGCTCTGCAGCGAAAGAACCCATCCGAGGCCGCGCATTCGGGCGTCCTCGTGTGCCTGGCCCTCCGCCCCCTCGAATTTCAAGCCCTGGAGAGCCATCAGCACCATGATGGTGTCGTCGATGTCGGGATAAAACGAATTATTGTATTCAAAGCACCATCCACTCGGTTGAGGGTTTTCAACCTTGGCGCCCCAGTCGCCCACCACGGAGATCTCCTGCTCGATCAACCACCGGCCGGCCGAGAGGAGTGAGTCATGATCCGGTTCGGTGCCTGCCTGTCGCAGTGCAATCATGGACAACGCGGTGTCCCAAACGGGAGAGAGGCAGGGCTGCATGCGAATGTTGTCGCCCCGGTCCACTTCGTAGCGGGCCAGCTCGCGCAGTTCCTGCTGGATGGCCTCGTGATCATCCGGGTAGTCCATCGCCTTGAATGCCAGGATCGCATTAACCATGGGCGGGAAGATCGCGCCGAGCCCGTCGGTATCCTTCTGATGATCGAGGATCCAGCGTTCCGCTCTCCGCAGGGCGGGCCGCCGCAATGCCAGGAGAGTATCCCGTCCCGCCACTTTCTGCAGGGTGTCGAGAGTAAAGAAGGATGCTTTCCACAAGCGGTCCAGAATGTCGTCGTAGGAGACCGTGTGCCGGAGAGGGAGGAATCTCCGCTCATCGGGAAACAATTCGTCGAGGGTGGCATGGGGCGGCGGCGTGCGCTGGAACTTCAAGGCGGAAACGATCGACAGGGGAATAACGATTCCCCGCGTCCACGAAGAAAGATCCATGGGGCCGAAGGGCGACCACGGCGGCAGGAACAGCAATTCCGGCGGGATCGATGGAACTCCGCGCCAATCATACTGGCCGAAGAGGGCCAGGTAGAACTTCGCAAAAGTGTTGATTCGATGAATTCCGCCCAGCTGCTGAATCCGGGTTCGCGCCCGCTCCATCACGGGTTCATCCGGGCGGTGGCCGGCAAATTTCAAAGCCCAGTAGGCCTTTACCGTTGCCGAGATTTCGGACGGGCCGTGGGCATAGATTGGCCATCCCCCGTCATCCAATTGCTCTGAGAGGATGAAAGCGGCCAGTTTTTGAATTTTTTCCGGATCCGGATTTCCGAGAAAAGAAAGTAAAAACACGTAATCGGCATTGACGGTGGAGTCACAGAACAGGTCTCCGCGCCAGTGTCCGTCGGCGTGTTGCCGCCTTCCCAGTGCCCGGCAGCCCTCTTGTATTGCCTCGATCGTGCGTTGCTGAATATCTTCTTCTGTCATACTGTTTCCGGAATTCGCGCAAAGTACACGCTTGTCTGCACGTTTGTAAAGCGATAGGTTCGTCGGCCGATGAAGGCAGCGGCCGTTACGCCTGCGCTTCGGGACCGAAGGAATAACCATGCGATTTCCAATGCACATCATGACCGACGCCATTCGTTACCAGGCGCTGAATGCCCTGAAGCGACGGAAGCGGTTTCCCATGGTCCTGATGCTCGAACCGCTGTACACCTGCAATCTTGCCTGCCTCGGGTGTTCCGTCGAGCGGCACACGGGCAAGTTGAAAGACCGCATTCCGCTGAATGACTGCCTCCAGGCGGTGGAGGAATCCGGCGCGCCCATTGTCTCTCTTTGTGGGGGGGAGCCGACGCTCTATCCCGAGCTCAAGGATCTGATCTCCGGGATCATCGCCCGCCGACGGCACATCTACCTTTGCACCAACGCCCTGCTGCTTGATAAGAAAGTGTTCGACGTCATCGAACCCAACAAGCGGTTGACCGTGAACATTCACCTGGATGGTCTACGGGAAACGCATGACATGGTTTGTGACCGCGAAGGGACCTACGACAAGGCCATTGAAATGATCGGCGCCGCCAAGGAGCGGGGGTATCACGTCACGACGAACACCACCGTGTTCAAGGAGACGAAAATGGAGGAGATCGAGGAGCTTTGCGAGATCCTGGCCGGATTCAAAGTCGACGGCATGCTCATCGCCCCCGGGTATCAATACGCAACCGTAGACCGCGACATGTTCCTGGTGCGCGAAGACATCGACCGCAAATTCAAACGGGTTCTGGAACTGGCCAAGAAATATCGGCTGATGTCGACCCCGATGTACCTCGAATTCGCCGCCGGGATGCGTGAATACAGCTGCTCTCCGTGGAGCACCGTTACCCGGACCCCGCTCGGCTGGAAGGGTCCCTGCTACCTGATCGCCAAGGAATATTACGAAACCTGGACTGAATTCTGGGAAGGCGTCGATTGGTCCTATTGGGAATCCCGCCAGGATCGAGCCTGTCGGAACTGCAAGATGCACAGCGGTTTCGAGACCTCCGCCATGCTGGAGTTGAGGAAAAGCCCGCGCGACATGGCGCGGATGGCTGCCTGGAACTTTACCGGCTGACTTCCCCCCCCTCCATTGCAATCACTGCCGCCCTACGGCTGGAACTGGCCGGATTTCATCGATGTACTCCCTGCGGCGCGCTCCTGGTTCAAACCGGGGTCGGAAAGGAACGGGCCGGGCAGAAACTTCGTAAACTCCTGGCTTCCGGAGATATCAAACAGGTCATCAGCACCGGGATGGCGGGTGCGCTTTCTCCCTGCATGGAAGTCGGCGACCTCGTCATCGCGAAAAGTATTCATGGAGAGGTTGACGGTCCGTGTGATGGAGAGCTGTTTCAAAAAACGGCGACCCTGGCCGGGACCCGGACCGATGTCCACATATCAACTTGCGTCCCGGCTGACGAAATCGTCTGGCGCGCCGATGACAAGGCGGCCCTGGCTCGCTCCGTTGGCGGAGATTATCTATTTGTCGATATGGAATCCGCGGGCATTGCCCCGATTTGCAGGGAATACGGCGTGCCCTTTGTAATCGTTCGAGCCATCAGTGATTCCGCTGAGGAGAGTTTGCCATTCGATCTGAACCGCTGCCGCAATCGGAGCGGTGAGATCAGCCCCGTTCGAGTTGCCGGCCACGCCCTGATCCGGCCGTCTTCCCTTCGGCGCCTGCAGGATCTGCGCGCGCGATGCATTGACGGAAGCCGGAAGTTGGCGGAATTCGTTGCGGGGCTTCTGGCGTAGTTGCAGGGTTGTGGACCGCGCCGTCGTGTCAGGAGCGCGGGGCGCTTTGACTCGCAACCAGTTTACGCGTCAGCGAAGGACTCATCGCATGCAGCCAGGCAAGGATGCGGTGGGACGCCGGCACGAATACTTCCGGCCGCGGCCGATCCAGCAGGCGCACGATCTTCTTCGCGACGACCCCCGGCTCAATTCCGTGCCGGTCTGCCTGGTGTTTGAGTCCCCGGTAGGATTCGTTTTCAAAGAATTCAGTTCGAACGATTCCAGGATAGACGCAGGAAAACTCGATGCCACGCCCTGCATAATCACAGGCAAGAGATTGTGTCATGGCCGCCAGCGCACACTTGGCCGCGGCATATGCGGAGTGTCCCGCCGGCCCCCAGCACGTCGCCACCGAGGCCACGTTGATGATCTGCCCTGCGCCCGCCTCCAACATGCCCGGCAGGATGGCGCGAATGAATCGGGAAGAGGCCCTATAATGAAGATTCATCAGCGCGTCCTCTTCGCCGGTCGTCAACTCCAGGAATGGTTTATAGATCCCATACCCGGCGCAGTGAATAAACAGGTCGATGGTTGGAAATCTTCGTACGATTTCAGTTGCAGTGCTTCGGGCAGCCTGTTCATTTTCAAGATCAGCCGGCATTACAACATGGTTTTCGTCGCCGACTCCGTCGGAATGGTCCGCCTCCTCGGCGACCCGCCGCAACCTCTCCTCCCTGCGCGCAATCAGCACCAGCCGGTATCCACGCTTTGCCAGCAGCAGCGCCGTTGCGTGCCCGATTCCGCTCGACGCTCCGGTGACAACCGCGATCTTTCTGTCTCGAGACGACATGCACTCCTTATTGCGCAAGAATCATTCGGCGTCAATGGAATCGGATTGCGCAAAAAAGGAATGGCCTGCCAAGGCCGGGCCACGTTGATGCGGAGCAAAGTAGTCGTCCACCTCCGGGGGACGGGAGGCTGTGGGGAGCGAAAAAGGAGGAAGGATGGAGCCCCGCGCAATTCTTCCGCTTCGTGCGCTCAATACAGCCACACATCCCCCGGAGGTGGATGGCTACTTTCCTTGCTCACGTTGAAGCGGAGCAAAGTAGTCGTCCACCTCCGGGGGACGTGAGGCTGTGGGGAGCGAAAAAGGAGGAAGGATGGAGCCCAGCGCAATTCTTCCGCTCCGCGCGCTCAATTCAGTCACACATCCCCCGGAGGTGGATGGCTACTTTCCTTGCTCACGTTGATGCGGAGCAAAGTATTCGTCCACCTCCGGGGGACGTGAGGCTGTGGGGAGCGAAAAAGGAGGAAGGATGGAGCCCTGCGCAACCCTTCCGCTCCGCGCGCTCAATTCAGCCACACATCCCCCGGAGGTGGATGGCTACTTTCCTTGCTCACCACGGGCCCGGAAGCGCACGTTGTGCGTATGCTTGAGCAGGGGGGGCAGCAACAGCAGCGTTGACACCATGACAAGGGCGGTGCCGAGCACGAGAAAGATGCCGAGGCTGGCAGTCCCCCGGTGTCCGGAAATCATCAATGTTCCGAAGCTGACGATGGTCGTGAGAGTGCTGAAGAAGATTCCTCGCGATGTGCTGGTATCCACGGCGTCCGCCCCGTCCGACGTCCGAAACCTGTGAATCAGATGAATGGCGCTGTCGACTCCCAGTCCGATCAGGAGTGGTACGACAATGATGTTGGCGAAGTTAAACGAAAGTCCGATGGCAGCCATGATTGCAAGGGCCAGGATCGCGGCGGCGAGGATCGGCACTGCAACCAGCGCGGAGTCAACGATCTTTCGCGTCATGAGGAGCACCAGGAAGCCGATCAGCAATGCGGCCGTGAGGGTCGCCTGGATGAAGGCCCGCGCGACGGCGTCCCCGGAGTAGGGGAGAGTCACCGGATCATCGGTCGCGCCGGGTGAAACCTGTAGCACCGCGGAGGCGAACGCGCGCATTTGCCTCATTTCCAGCAGGCTCTGCGAGGGGAAGATCTCGGCGAGGTGCCACCCGTCGGGAGATTCGTAGCGGCGTTTGATCTCTACCGGAAGATCCGCCCTGTGAACGGCTCCGGCGGAAGTTGCCTGTTGCAGGCTCACATAGAACGCACCCAGTGGGTCCGCCAGCGAATCGGGAATCCATGCGATCTCGGGGGGGGCATCGGGATTTCCGGTATCTCCAAAAGTAATGAGAGCGTGAAGCAGGTCATCCAGTGCTGCCTTGTGTTCCGGGTTGCTTGCGCGGTTCCGTCCCGCGGTCGCGGACTGCTCAAGGATTTCCAGGGCCGCCCACACCTCCTGCGCGTCCTCTGTTTTGTCCGGTGCGAGTGGAGGGACCTGGAGTTCCCGGATCATTCCCAGTTTTACATCCTGATCCACGGGAATCCAGTCATCGAGCGTTACCACCCTGCTGACTTCCTCCAGGTCTTTCAGATCATGAACGATTTGCTCGAGCCGGACCGGGTCCTGCTCCAGCACCTTGATGGTCCAGGGAGATCTTTCAGATTCCTCGAGCAGGCTTTGATAGACTTTGAATGCTTCCGTGTTCGGGTTCTGAAGGTGCATGGGGTTTGCATCGAAGGTCGATTTTGCGGCAAAGGGCAAACTCAACAGCAGCAGGCTGGCGGCAATGATCCCTGTGGTCAGGACGTTGCGGTGAGACCAGGTGGTCAACCGTCCGCCCAGCGAGCCGCCCAGGGGCCGGAGACTTTCGGCTCGAACGGGGAACAGGGTCAACAGCGCGGGTAGCAGTGTCATGTGCACGGCAAAGTTTATCAGCATCCCGGTTCCGGCGATCAGGCCCAGCTCACTGGTTCCCGAATAGGACGTGGGAACGAAAGCATAGAAGCCCGCGGCGGTGGTGACCGTGCACAAGAACATGCTGTGACCAATCTGGGCGACGGCATGCCGCAGCGCGGCCTGGTTCTCTTCCCCGGCACTCAGTAGCTCTCGATACCGGAGGCATACGTGAATACTGAAATCAATTCCGAGCCCTATGAACAATACCGCAAACGCGATGGAAATGAGGTTGAGGTGTCCGACGGCAACGGCGGCGAACGCTGAGGTCAGGATCAGGCCGACCGTGAGGTTGGCGAGACTGAACACGATCAGACGGATCGAGCGAAGAGCCCATGAGAGGATAAACGCAACCAGCACCATGGACAGCGCACTGGCGATGGCTGCGTCCTTGCTGACGCCCTTGAGTTCTTCGTAGGAGAGGAGAGCGTCGCCGGTTAGTGACAATTGGATCCCCGGCGACTGGAGTGGTTGGTCCGACACCAGAATGGACTTCAAGGCTTCGACCGCGGGTTCCGCCGGCAGAAGTTTCGAAAAATCCATCACCGGTTTCACTGAAATAAATTGCCGGGTTTCCTGCTCCGGCATCTTCAGAAGCCGCGAGAGTTCCAGCCTACCCGGTTCACCGTTCGCGGCGGCCGTAAACAGGCGGGCAAGCTCCCGAGCCCAGGGGGCCCCGCTTTCCTGCCCGATGATTGGACCGGAAATCGCAAGCACCCCGGTTGCAGTAGGTTTTGCCGCGTAGGCTTGAATCAATGGCGTGAGTTCCCGCCAGCGGGAGGAAAACGACTCCACATCGCTTCGGTCCATATAGAGAAGGAATCTTTCGTCTACAAACGGATGCCCGGTCAGGAGCAGCACGTCGCTGAAGCACTCCGGTTTTCCATTCAATGCGTTTGTGATTCGGTCCGCAGTGGATCGCGTTTGCTCCACGGAGTTTCCGTCCACGATGACGATGATCGTGTTTTCCACCGCAGGAAACTGCTTCTTGTATTCCTTCCACCGCTTGTGAAAGGGGAGGTCATCGGAAATCATGTCCGTAAGATCGGTATCGATTCCCAGGCCTCGCATCGAGGTGTACACGCCGGCTCCTGCCAGGAGTAGGATGATAATGACTACGGGAACCGCGAATCTTTCCACGGCCCGAACCCATCCGGAGAGAACTCGAATTGCCAGATCAGACTTCAAACAGGATTGCCGAACTTCCTTACCATTCCACCGCGCCGCGCCGGAAATACCGGAGCGTTCCAACACAGACGGCTACATAACTCAATAACAATACGGGTATCGCTCCCAGCGGGTGATCTTCGATCAGGCGCGCATTGAAGCGCATGCATAGTGCGCCGATCACCAGCAGGGCCGCCGCACAGATGGTCAGCGGCCAGAACAGCATCGGGGAGTAGATCCCAAGTCCGATCCAGAGAATCGCCAGGGGCACGGGAAGAATCATTCTCAAAAACTTGTGGGAGATGAATACCCACATTGCGAACCGGGATCTCCAATTGAGAATCCGGGGGAGGCATGAGAGCATTTGCCAGTTTCCGTAGGCAATGCGCGTACGCCGCCGCAGAATCTTTTGCAGGCTCGGCGGGGATCGCTCATCAATCCGCGCCTGCGGTTCGTAAATGACGCGCTTGCCTTCCGCCGCGGTTCGAGCCGCCAGCACGAAGTCGTCATTGAGCAGGCCCTCCGGCAGAGGCGTAAAATCCCGCCGTCGCATGGCCAGCAATGCGCCGGTGCCACCGACGGCGGTCCAGATTTCGCTTTCGAGAGTCCTCAGGTGCATCTCGTGCCCAAGACAGGCCGCCGATGCCTTCGCAACATCATTTGCGGCCGACGCAGAGCCACGATAGATTCCACAAACGCATCCCACCTGCCCGTCATGAAAGTGGGCGATCACGGACTTCATCGCCGAGGATTCCAACTCCGCTCCCGCATCGGTGAAGGCTATGATTTCTGCTTCTGTCTCCTCCACCGCCTCGTTGAGCGCGGCGGACTTGCCGCGGTTCGTACTGAATTCGAGGAGGCGGACGCGAGGATCCCTGCACGCCGTGACCACCTTTTCACCGCCATCGGTCGAGCCGTCTGAGACGAAGAGAAAATCGATTTGGTCGGCCGGGTATTCGAGGGCGAGGCAGTTCGTGATTTTCGCGCCCAGTTCGACCGCCTCGTTGTAGAAAGGAACGATCAGGGTGACGGATTTCGGCTCGCCGCCCCGCGAAGTGGGCCGACGCCGGCGATCCGCGAAAGCGATCACCAGGACAGGAAACAGGAATAACGCGTAGACCACGACGGCCGCCGAAAGCCTGAAAAGTCCCGAAATCAGAAACGCGATAAAATCCATGGTACTATTGAACGCCGCGGTACAATCCGTGCTCTACTGATATGGGTTTACAGTACCCGTCCTTTCATTCCAAGTTGTAGCGTGTTTTTTCGACGAGGCAGAACATTAACCCTGCGCAGCAGCCTCCTGGTTGCCTGCGACATTCTTTGCGTCCTGGCAGCTCTCTGCGCCGCCACCTACCTTCGGTTTCGGACGAATGACCCGAGTTGGGAAGGGTACGTTGCCGAGCACCTCGGCGATTTCGTGAGTATCGCCTTCATCTTCGTGATCGTGTTCTACGCCGGGGGCATGTATGAGCGGGAAATTCTGACGAGAAAGTCTCATTCATGGATTCTACCCATGGTGACGGTGGTGGTGAGCCTCGTGCTGACCTCCGTTCTCTACTACGCGCGCCTGGAGGTCGGCGTCGGCCGCGGGATCTTTGCGATTGCCGGAGTCTTCATCGTCGGTGGGGCAGGCGGTTTGAGGCAGGTATACCGAATCGCGGCGGGGCACGGGTTTCTATCGCGCAAGGCGCTGGTCATCGGAGACGGCGCAGAGGTGGTTCGAGTTCTGGAGTTGATTCAGCGCGAAGACCGGTCGGGAATCCGGGCGTTGGGCGTCGTATCGTGCGGAGCTTCGGAGCCGGACACCTTTGTTTATGGGATCCCCATATTGGGTTCGGTCGATCGCCTGCCCGACTACGCCACCGCGTTTGATATCGAAACGATTATTGTCACCGGTCCGTCCTCCGAAGCCGCGGAGCTTGCGGGTGCGTTGCGGCCGCTTCGATATGCCGGGGTGGAGCTGATGGATTTTGTCTCTCTTCACGAGGAAATTGCCGAGGAGATTCCAATCGATCATATCGACGATGCATGGCTCATGAATGCCGCCATGAACAGTTCGGTCATCCATATCCGTAAAGTCAAACGTATCATGGACATCACCATCTCTCTCGTCGGCCTGGTGGCCACGCTTGTGATCACGGTCCCGGCAGCCCTCGCTGTCCGGCTCACTTCGCGGGGGCCGATCCTGTACCGACAGCGCAGACTGCAGCAGGGGGGGCGTCCGTATACGTTGTTGAAATTTCGAACCATGCGGCACAATGTCGAGGCGGTCGGAGGCCCCGTGTGGGCGGACCGGGATGATGCGCGGACCACCTGGGTGGGGCGGCACCTTCGCAAGTGGAGAATCGATGAGATACCGCAATTGATCAACGTGTTGAAAGGAGAGATGAGCCTGGTGGGACCCCGTCCGGAACGTCCCGAGTTTGTCGAGAAACTCGCCGGAGAAATTCCCTTTTACCGGGAACGCCTCCTGGTTCCGCCCGGGATCACAGGGTGGGCGCAGGTGAAATACCCCTATGCAGCCAGCGTCTACGCCGCGCGGAAGAAGCTCCAGTTCGACTTGTACTACATCAAGCACATGAGTTTTGTCCTCGATTGTCAGATTTTGCTCCGGACGTTCAAGACCATCTTGCTAGGGGCAAAACACAGTGACGACGATTCGGAATCGGGAGGCCGCGGCCAGGACCCGACGCTTCGGGTCCTTCCGGATGCCTCCACGCAAGACGGCTCCCGAACGGCCTGATGATTCCCGGGCTGTCATCGTTGCTTTCGGCGCAATTGATTGACAGGCGGCATCGCCATCGAAGGAACGTTCTTGCGGCCTTTCACGGGCGGCTGTCCGAATCGCGGCTGTCTTGCGAGAAAATTCGAAAGTTGCAGGATGCCAGGCTCTGTTCCCTGCTTCGGCAGGCACGAGATGGCGTGCCGTTCTACCGGGATTTGATACCGCCGGAAGGTGAGTGGTCGCAATCGAGCGTGCGGGAGGTCCTGGCCGCGCTCCCGATTGTCTCCCGGGAGGAAATTCGGCAGAACGCAGATCGGTTTACTTCGTCCAACTCCCCCGAAGTCGACTCCGACTCGACAAGCGGATCGACCGGTACCCCATTCCAGTTTCGAATCGACCGCGCGACGAGAATTGCCAGGGAGTCATCCCTCTATTGGGCGGATAGCCTGGCCGGTTGGCGGTATGGAGACCGTTGCGCGTACCTGTGGGGGAATGAGAGGGAGGTGCAGATGCTGCAATCCGGAGGCAGGATGCGTACAAGGGCCTGGTTGGAAAACCGCCTGTACCTGAGCGCCTACGACGTGAGCGCAGACGCTCTCCTGGGCTACCACCGCAGGCTTTCGCGATTCAGGCCTCACATGCTGATTGGCTACGCAAGTGCATTGGAAGAGTTTGCGAGGATGCTGGGGAAGATCGGGGTGAAACCGGACTATCCAAGGCGAGCCGTCGTCAGCAGCGCGGAGGTTCTGACACCGGAGGCCCGGGCCGAAATAGAGTCTGTTTTCGATACTCGGGTTTTCAATCGATACGGGAGTCGCGAGTTCGGAAGCATCGCAATGGAAGATTCCCTGCATCATGGACTGGTATTGAACGAGCAGGATCTCATTCTGGAAGTTGAATCTGCGGATTCTGCCGCGGAGCCAGGCCGCGTGATTGTCACGTACCTGGCAAATACAACGATGCCGTTCATCCGGTATGACACCGGGGATGTCGCCTTGTTACAGGCCGGATCGGACGTTCGAAGGCGCATCGCCACCGTCCTGGGCCGTCACGGGGAGATCATCAGAACGCCCGGGGGCCGGTCCGTCCACGCAAACTTCTTTTCGAAGTTATTCAGGGTCGACCACCAAGTTCGCCGATTCCAGGTGATCCAGGAAGTGGACGGCGCCTTGAGGATCCTCCTCGAGAGGAGAGGGGAACTGCGGGGGCTTACTGAGAGTAGATGGCGGGAAGAGATTGCCGTTTGCTTTGGTCCATCCACGGGCGTCGTATTCGAGTACGTTGAAAAAATTCATTCTCTTCCTTCCGGGAAGAGGCAGTTTCTGACCCGAATGGCGCCAGGATAATGCTGTTCGCTTGAGCGGCGTTCCTGGCTGCGCTCTGCCGGCGCACTCCGAAAACGGAGGCAATGGAAAATTCAAAACGACTCATTCCTGGCGACCGTATTTTGTGTCATTCGTTTTTGACGGATGATCGTCGATGCTAGTGAAATAGACGGAGCCGCAAAGCTTGATGTTTTCAGGAAATCTCGGCACTGTCCTCCTGAACGTGCTCATCCTGGAGGTTATTGAATGAAGATCATCAAAAGAATCCTGACCACGCTTGCCCTGCTGATTGTCGTTCTTGCTGTTGTTGGATTTCTACTTCCATCCCATGCCCACGTGGAGCGCAGCATCGTAATCAATGCTCCCGCGGAAGCGTTTTTTCCCCTGATCGCCAACCTCAAGGAGAACAGCCAGTGGTCTCCGTGGCACGCGCGCGATCCGGACATGAAACAGACGTTTACCGGTGAGGATGGGAAAGTGGGATCCAAGGTGGCGTGGGAGAGCCAGGATAAGCACGTCGGAACCGGCACCCAGGAAATTACCCTGCTGGTTCCGAATGAGCGAATCGAGACGCACCTCGATTTCGGTGACCAGGGCGCCGCCGATGCCTATTTTCAATTTGATGAAACCGATGGAACCTGCAAAGTCACCTGGGGATTCGACAGCGAGCTGGGGAACAATCCGGTCGGACGTTATTTCGGCCTCATGTTCGACGGCATGATCGGCCCGATGTACGACGAGGGGCTTGGCAAAATCAAGGAGCTGGCGGAAGCAGGGATTGAGCCGAATGGCGTTGAGTAAAGGCGGTTCGCTACCTGTAAAGAAAGCTTAGCGAAGCAACTTTTGGAGTGCGGTGGCTTCGTCGGGCTTCGCCACGACTTCGCCCTGCGTGGCTTCGTCGGGCTTCGCTCTGCCGGTGCACTCCAAATCTTGAGGCCATGGAA
>Ga0315336_1002774_pt1 | contig 25597 bp, 16 predicted proteins | sample ASW5metaG_FD_204512 | JGI IMG/M metagenome (GOLD analysis project Ga0315336, IMG submission 204512) | Ammonia-oxidizing marine archaeal communities from Monterey Bay, California, United States - ASW #5 | ecosystem: Environmental > Aquatic > Marine > Intertidal zone | place: USA: California... | reverse complement strand
TACAGCTGCGGCGTCCTCGACGACACCTCCATCCTCTGCTGGGGGAGCGAGGAGTACCACGGGTCCCCAAACGACCTGGATGGGTGACCGTGGCGCACAGGGAGACGCTGCGACACAGTTGAGACATTGGGTGTCCGACGGCCTGGATAGCGTGAGTTCAAAGGAGAACTCATGTTCCGAAACACCCCTGCATCCGTCCTGATCTTCCTCACCCTCTCCGCCTGTGAGGTGCCTGATCTCGGGGCCGACCCACCGGAGGCCGACCCGACGACCCCGGAAGAGACGACCTCGACCAGCACGCCCACCGTCCCAGATCCTGGAGACCCCTGCGCCTCCCTCCACAGAGACGCCACCGTGGCCGCCGCCTTTTTGTACGCCCACGCGGCCAGCGCTGACGGCACCGTCGCCGAGTGGGACGACGCGGCCATCCTCGACCCGGCCTCGGTGGACGACGCGTGTGACCCACCCACGTCGGCAGGCAAGGATCTCCGCGGTTTCTCGATGACTCAGAGCCGCGACAAAGTCGGATTCCTGCTCCAGCTGGACGGGCCGCCCGAGCCCGGTGTCGGGTACGTCATCGACCTGGTTCCGGCCTCGGACGCCGCCCAACTCCCCGACCTGCGGGTCATGGTGACCGGAGACGGCGCCTGGGGCGGAGAGGTGACCTGGCTCGACGACGACATGCCCATCGGGAGCTGGCCGGTGGAGGCCGCCGTCGCCGGCGATGCGCTGGAGATCACTGTCGACATCGACTTCGACCTCATCGGCTGGCGCGCTCAAGCCATCGTCGAGTCCCCCGAGGGCGTCGATCACAGCCGCTGGGCGCCCCTGGCCCGGGTCGCCGGGATCGCCGATCCCACCAACCAGGTGTACACGCCTGGCCAAATCAACGTGGCCATGACCGAAGGCGCATCCGAAGCCGAGCTCTTCGACGTGCTCTCCATCACCGGCGGGAGCGTGACCGCCTTCGATGACGTGCTCTCCATGGGCCTCGTAGAGAGCGGACACGACGATCTGGCCGCCGCGAGGCTCCTCGCCGAGGCCATCGCCGCGGAGAGCACGGTGGAGAGTGCGTCGGTAGTCATGCCGGCGGCGGACACCGCACACCTGGTGCACGGCGCTCTGGACGCGCTGGATGGCTCGGACACCCCAAGGGCGAACTGGGCGCACCTGCAGATCGAGACCCGCCACGCCCAGCAGGTGCTCTGGGACTGCAGCTATCGCCTGCCCCAGTTCGGCGAGGAGGAGACGCTGGAGATCGGCGTCATGGACCAGAACCTGTTCGAGACCACCGTCTTTCCCCACGCCGAGGTGACCGACTACACGACGCCTGGAGTCACCAGCCACGTCGGCACCGAGTCCCACGGCCTCGCCGTCGCCAGCGTCATCGGCGAAGCCGGCGCCACCGGTCCGGACGCCTTTGTCTTCCAGGACGCGGTCAAGGGCTGGTACGACGCCGACCGCCACGCGGGACTCCTCGAGTTCGCGGGCATCGACGGCTGGGAGATCCCCTACCACCTACAGTTTCACAACACGCGAACCGACGGTGCCGCCCTCGGATCAGGTGGACTGGCAGCGGTGGTCCGCAGCATCGGGGCGACGGCGGTGATGCCCGTCGTGGTCAACTCCAGCGTCGGCTACCAGAAGAGCCTGGACTACGACTGCAGCGACGACAGCTGCGCCATCGATACCACCGACGTGCGGCCCCGCTGTCTGTGTGAGGGAGAGACCTTCGAGCAGCCCATGAGCAGGTGCCGGGGCCACAATCGCGGCCTGCCCGAGGCCTCCTACACCACGACGGTGCTGGCCATGAACCGCGCCCTGAAAGTGGTCGACGAGGCCGACACCGACGTGCTCTGGATCGAGGCGGCCGGCAACACCTGCACGGACCACAGCACCCGACACAACACCACCAGCGAGTTCAACGCCGCCTTCGGGCGGGTCATGGCCATCGGCGCCGTTGACCGCGACCTCGAGCGCACCTGGTTCAGCGACTTCGGCGTAGCCATCGACCTGTGGGCGCCCGGCTACCAGGTGCTGGCCTGGACGCCCGAGGTCGACCGCGTCAACGACGGCGTGATCTTCGTGAACGAGACCAGCCACGTGAGCATCAACGGGACCTCCATCGCCTCTCCCCTCGTCGCCGGGGTGGCTGGGCTGGTGCGGTGGATTCGCCCGGACATCACCGCCATCGAGACCCGCGATCTGCTCCGCGAGACCGGCGTCGACGGCACCGATCTGAGCGCACCGGTCCTGAATGCCTCCCGCGCCGTGACCCGGGCTCTCCTGGATGAGATCGGCGAGTCCGGAGACGACGTCATCCTCTCCCTGCGATCGACGGCCTTCGCGGGAAGCTGCTCCGTGGGACCCTCGGAGACCCCGCTGGCGTCCGGTGTCGTGGTCGGCTGCGCCAGCTACGACGACGAGTCCGGAGCCGGCACTTCCCAGGTCGTACCCAGTGATCCGGAGAGCACACATACGCTGACCGTCACCGGGACTCCCGCTGCCGGCAATCTGGTGTTCGCGGTCACTGGGACCGACTTCAGTCCGGGACCCGGCCCGTCGACGACGACGTTCACGGTGACCTCCGCCAGTCAGGACCACCCCTCGATCGTCACCAATGGCTCGGTGTGGAGGGTCGAGGGCACCTACGCCGGCTCCGTGCAGCTGCGCGACCCCTTCGCCGTGGTCACCGACGACTGCCTGTGGGCCGGGGACTTCGTCGGCGAGCTCTACACGACCTCGGAGTGACACCCACTCTTCGACCGTGACCCGGGTCCTCGGCTAACGTCGGGCGCAGATGAACATGCTGTCGCTCCTGCTTCTCCTGGCAGGCGCCGCCTTCGCCGGCGACGCCGACGACCTCCAACGCGCAGAACAGCTGGATGCGCAGGCCATGACCCTCCAGGAACAAGGAGAGTACGCGGCGGCGGAGAGCGCGACTGCGGAGGAACTCGAGATTCGGATCCGGGTACAGGGGCTCGACCATCCCGAGGTGGCGGCGACCCGAGCGCTACAGGCCTACCTCATGCACATGCAGGGCCGCTATGAGGACGCCAGCGCCGCCTACAAGCAGGCCACCGATGAGTTGACCGCCGCCTTCGGGCCAAATCACGAGCGCGTGGCGTCGGTGCTCGGCAACCACGCGGCACTCATGATGATGAACGCCGAGTTCGAGCGGGCCGAGACGCAGCTCGAGCGCGCGCTGGCCATCCTCGAGAGGAAGTTCGGCCAGGACCAGCTCGAGACGGTATCCGTCCTCAGCAAGATGGCTGTGAGCGCAATGAACCGCGGCGACTACCCCACCGCATTGGCCCGGTTCACCAAGGCCGTGGAGATCGTCGAGACCCACGAGGGGCCAGAATCCGAGAACCTCCCTCACATGCTGGCCAACCTCGGCGCCGTGCACTCCGTCACGGGCGATCTGAAGCAGGCGAGCGAGTTGCTGAAGAGGGCGATGGAAATCGACATTGTGAAGCTCGGTCCAGAGCACCCGGAGATGGCCTACTACTACGTCAACCTGGCCACCCAATACATGCGTCTGGGAGACCATGCTGCGGCCAAGCCGCACCTCGACAAGAGCCTGGCCATCCGCGAGGCGAGCCTGGGGTCGGAACATCCCGACGTCGCCTTCAGCCTGGGACAACTCGGCGCGTACCACATGGCCGTCGGCGAGTTCGAATCGGCCCGTCGACTCCAAGGACGGGTCCTCGCCATCTTGGAGACCACCCTGGGTCCCAACCACCCCGATGTGTCGGACGCACTGTTCGATCTCGCGACGACGAACCAGGAGCTCGGGAACTTCCACCGCAGTCGGCAGCTCCGCGAACGCGGTCTACAGATCGCAACCGAGGCGTTCGGCCCCGAGCATCCGAGAGTCGCCGACGCCATGGGCTACCTGGCAGCCGATCTGGAGCTCGGAGGGGAATACGGCCGGGCGAGGGAACTCCTGGTCCAGGCACTCGATATCGTGGAGCGCAAGGTGGGACCAGACAGCTTGCCCGTCGTCGTGCACACCACCACCCTGGCCAATCTCCTTGTGTCGTTGGGCGACCTGGACGCGGCCAGGCCCCTGTACGAACGCGCCCTGGCGATCAACGAAGAGGCGCTGGGGCCCGATCACCCCGAGGTCGCGGACGCGCTGACCAACCTGGCGTCGGTGGCCTGGAGCCAACGCGACTGGGAAGCGGCACGAACGCTCCTGGAGCGGGCCCTCGCGATCGACCAAGCGACCTATGGGCACGACAATCCCGAGGTCGCCCAGACGCTCGCAAACCTTGCGGCAATGCTCCACATGCAGGGCGACGTCGCCGCGTCCAGAGCGATGCAACTTCGGGCGTTGGAGATCTACGAGACCACCTTCGGTCGCGAACATCCCAACGTCGCCGGCGTCTTGAACAACCTGGCAACGCTGCACGCGACCGAGGAGGATTGGCCCGCAGCCCGCAAGCTCCTCGAGCGCAGCATTGCCATGTATGGGCGGTTTCTGCTGCCAGACGACCCGACCTTGATGACCAAATACCTCAGTCTCGGGCGGGCGTACCGCAAGGGAGGCGACGCCGAACGCGCGCGGCCCCACGTGGCGCGCGCCTTGGAACTGGGGGAGCACCAGCACGCGGTGGTCGATGTCCTGAGCGAGCGCGAGGCCCTCCTCTTCATGCGCAACAGCCAGCCCGTCCTGCACGAGTACCTCAACACCTTCGACCTCCCCGAAGAGACCGAGCAGGCCTGGTCCGCCCTCTTGCGCTGGAAGGGGTTGGTGTCCCGGCGCGTGCGCCAGCGGAATGCCGCCGCCCAGAGCAACTCACCCGAGATCCGCGAGCTGGCGGAAGCCCTGCGCAGGACCAAGCACAACCTCACCCGCCTCACCTACTCCGACTTCGACCCGAACTTCCTCGAAGATCGGGAGCGCTTGCTCCGCGATCTCACTGCCGAGCGCGACAAGCTCGAGCGACAACTCGCCCAGACCAGCGAGGCGCACCGGATCGAGGACCGCGCCCGCGACGCGACGCCGTCGGCCCTGTGTGCCGCGCTGCCCGCCAAGACCGCCCTCGTGGACTTCATCGCCATCGGCGCCGGTGAGAAACGACGCTACATCGCCTATGGTACATCGAACCCAGGGTGCGAACTCCACAGGTTCGACCTGGGGTCTGCCGACGCGATCGAAAAAGCGATCGACGCGTGGCGTGCGGTGATCTCCCAGCCGGACCAGACGTCCACCCGGGTCTACAAGCGCGGAGCCGCCGTGACCGAGCGGGTGTGGAAGCCACTAGCTCCGGTTCTCGACGGGGTCGATCGCGTCATCGTCGTTCCCGACGGAGACCTCGGTGGCCTGCCCTTCGCAGCTCTGCCGGTGGACGACGCCTACCTCGTGGAGCAGTTCACGCTGAATGTGCTCAGCGACGCGCGCGATCTCCTCCGTGAGGATCAGCTCACCGGAAGTGGCCTCATGACGGCCGGCGAGATCGACTTCGGCACGACACCCGCCGAAGGTGCCGAGCCCGACTCGGGACAACGCGCCGCCTCCTGCGTAGGGCGTGGCTTCAGCCCGCTGGCTGCCACGGGTGCCGAAGCCGCGTACGTCGCGAGAGCCTGGAAGCGGAGCCCCCATCGAAAGGAATCCGTCGCCGCGCTCGCCGGGGCCGACGCCACCGAGGCGGCCATCTCCGAGCACATGGTGGGCAAGCGCGTCGTCCACCTCGCCACCCACGGCTTCTACGCCACCGGACGCTGCAAGAGCGCTCTGGCCGGTCAGCGCGGCCACAGCTCTGCCGCCTTTGTCGGCTACAACCCCATGCTTCTGGCCGGCCTCGTCGCCGCAGAGGCCAACGCCATCCCCGCCGGGGCCGGCTACGACGGCATCCTCACCGCCGAGGAAATCGGCAGCCTCGATCTGCGCGGGCTCGAGCTCGCCGTGCTGAGCGCGTGTGAGACCGGCCTCGGCGAGACGCGCTCCGGAGAAGGGGTGCTCGGGCTGCAGCGGGGGTTCTCGATCGCCGGGGTCGACAGCGTGGTGATGAGCCTCTGGTCCGTGCAGGACAAAGCCACGGCCGACCTCATGAGAGCCTTCTACGACCACCTCTTCCACCGACGGCGGCCCCTTCCTCCGGCCGATGCTCTCCGAGCCGCCCAGCTGCAGATGCTCGAACGGGCGCGAAAGTCCTACGGCGAAAGCAGCGCCAATCGGTGGGCGGCCTTCGTGGTCTCGGGGCGGCCCTGAGCTTCGCCACCACCACCACATCGTCTCGGTGGGTCCGGCGCAAGCGGGAAAGAATCGATGCGGACTCCCCGATCGTCGCCGGGAATGGCTCGAAACGGCTGGTGCTACACGCTGTCGTGGTCAACTCCAGCGTCGGCTACCAGAAGAGCCTCCCTGAGCTTTGGAAAGGTTGGGTTTCAGAGCGCGCGGAGTGTCGAGCTCTGGCCGTGCCGCAACTCGCCACATCTTGCCGCAAAAGAACACAACACCGGAGGGTATAAGAGTTTCCACCAAAGATTAAAGCGCTTCCGCATGAGGCGGAAGAAAGAAGGAGGGCTTGATGATGGGTGTTCGGACATCGAAAAATATCGCGCTGGGCATGGTGGTCGCTATCGCCAGCCCCGCCGTCGCCGGCGCGCAGTGCACCGACGCAGAGAGCTTGTGGACGGCCTCCGCCCCGGGCGTGGGCATGGTGGAGATGCTGTCTCACGACGGGTCATACAACCCCAACGGGATCGCCACGGTCTATGTCAGCCAGGGAGGCGACCTCTTCGCCCTGGACACCGCAAACCGCGGCCAACTCCTCTGGCACCGGCGCTTCGCCGGCGGCAGCATCGCCTTCATTGGTCCGGTGATCGGGTCTCGCTGGCGGGCGTCTGGCGGTGCGTGGGGCGAGGCTCTGGACCTGTATGTCACCGGAACCGACGGATATATCGGCATGTTCGACGGCTACTCCGGAGAAGCAGTCTACGACTTCGGCTTCGTCGGCGTGGACACTCGCCGCGCCGCGTGCCGCGGCGATGGTCTGGGTGGCCCGACGGTACAGGTCCACCAGTGGTCAAATGCCGACTTTCAATCGGCCCAGAGCAGAGATCTGACGATGGCGCCCACACGCTTTCAATGCGGCACCGAGTCCGCAAACCAGGTCGTCGCCATGTCGGGCGGCCAGGTGGCTTGGCGCTTCAACCACGACGAATTCGACACCATGGACTACGGAGTCGCGGGCTGCAACCTGGACTACGACAACAATGCCCTGTATTGCGGCACCAACGAAGACGATCCCAACCTGCGGAAGCAGACTCTGTGGGCCATCTCCACTCTGGATGGAACCCTGCTTTGGAGCGCTGCGGCGGGCGCGGTACTCCACACTCCGAACCTCACACCTGATGGACTTCACACCGCTTCGGTAGACGGCGTCTTGCGCCAGTTCGATGCCGCCACCGGCGACCAGAAGTGGTCCTACGACGTGGGAGAGGAACTCCTACCCATGCTCTGGACGGAATTTCGCGGAGCGTACGCGGGCTCGTTGTTCGTCGCGACACTCGCCGGCGAGCTCAAGCGCATCGACGCCAGCTCCGGCGTACCCGTCGAGGCGTGGTCGGCTCCCTATCAGACGCGGTCCTTCGGCGTTTCGCCGTCCGCCGAGAAGATCTACGTCGGTGCAGACGACGGCCGGATCTACCAGCTCGACCTCGGCACCGGCGCCGAGGAGGCCTCCGCGAATGCGGGCTCCGATCCCACCGCACTTGGATTCGACCTGACGCCGGGCGCGCAGGACATCGATCGGCTCACAGTGGGAACGGTCGACGAAGTGAAACAGTACTGCCTTCCCTGGCAACAGGGCTGGCAAGGCAACGAGTAGGGGGCGGACATGCGATTTTCTCTGTGGTTTCTGGCGGGCATCGGCCTGGCGAACGACCCTGTTGACTCGGACAGATCACAAGAGGTCCGAATGGACGGCGATCTCGCACAGCTCCAGTGCTTCAATGACGCGCTGAACGGAGAAGTGGTGCTCGCCGATTCGGAGCCAGGCCTCGACAGGCGACCGAGGCGGGTGCCCGACATCGACGTCACCGCCGATACGTTGTGGTTTCGGATCTCCGTCAAGCCCCGACTGCACAACCTGGAGCGGGTCTCTATTTCCCTCGTCGATCAGGACGGAATCGTGAGGTATCAGGCCCGAAAGCTTGTCACTTCTGAAGTGGAATACAGTGGATTCATGTTCGCTGGAGCCTGGCAGGGGGCGCTCCTGAGCACGACCTCCATGAACGCCGTGGACATCCAGGGCTCGATTCCCGTGCGTGGCACCGTGCTCCACCGCGCGCCAAAGCCGGGTCGCTGGGAGGCGCGCGTCGAAGTCGCCGGACTCCCTCAGGTGCTCACCGCCGAATTCGATGTCACCGCCAACCCATAGGAGTCGACATGCAACTCATGATGTTGTTCTGGATGTTCGCCACGCAAGGGCACAGTCAGGCTTGCCCGCAGGATCTCACCTTGACCGGTGCGCTCACCTTCGCCAACACCGAGTCCGCTTTGGCCAGGGGCGACATTGCGTCGACTTTCCAACTCTACCGGATGCGCAATCTGTGGATCCGACTGGAAACCGAGACGGAGCTCGATACCGTCGAGGTCGAGTCGCTGGTGTTCATCTCCCCCAACGGCAGCCGGTTCTACGAGACCTCGCGTCTGTACTCGCGCGATGCGGATCTGACCATCGTAGACGGGCCGAACATGCACCACCCGCGGGACTCGTACCCCGCCATTGAGCTCGAAAGCGGAAACGTCGCTCTGGACCTCTTCATCCCGATCCGAGGGACCGTCTTTCAACGCTATCCGCAACTCGGAGAGTGGACGGTCGAAGCGACGATTCAGGGGCGCAGGGGGACAGTCGTCGGCCACTTCGACCTCGTCAGGTGAGTGCCATGCGACGAACGGCCACACCCATCAGCCGCGCGTCGACGGACGCGCTGTCCGAGCTGCGCTCCACCGCGGTTCGGAACTCTGCAGCCACCCCGTCGGCGCCTCCTCTTGCGAGGTCCACAGCCATCTCGGCGAGCGCGACCAGCAACGCGTCTGCGGCGGCCTCCTGCTTGGCAATGCACAACATCTTCTCCGCCGCGTCGACCTCGGCCGTTTGGGCGAGGGCACAGACGAGCACCAACCTCGCTGTCATGAGCGCGAGGAGTCTCATGTCGTGCTGCAAACATAGCGAACACGCGCGCTCAGCGCGGACGACCGCGTCCTCGGCCTGCCCGACCATGGCCGCCAAGGCACCATTGATGGCCGACGCCACGATCATCGCCCGAAAGCCAGTGCGAAGCCCAATCTCCAGAACCTGATCGTGGATCGAGACAGCCTCGGCGTGACGCCCCTGCAGACTGCGGATGCACCCGAGCGTCTTCAGGAACTGGGCGATGTCACTGCGTTTGTCTCCGTGACCGAGGGCCGCGAAAGCACCGAAGACGTGCCCTTCCGCAGCATCCACGTCACCCTGGGTCAAGGCGATCTCCGCCCGCGCCTGGAGCACCCTCACCTCGACGTCGTCGTAACCGTGCCGCCGGGCCAGCACAGAGGCGCGGTCGAGGCTTGCCAGCGCGACCGGGTGGTCGCCCAGCAGCGTGTTGACGGTGCTCGAATAGATGTGGCCGTACGCCTCGAGATAGGGGGTCTGCCCGCTGAACTCGAGAATGAGCTCCACGGTGTCCCGCGCTTGGCGAAACTGCCCATTGTCGATGTACTCCCTCGCCCTGTCCATGTGCGCGCGCGCCTGACCATCGCAGTCGCCAACCAGCTCGAACAAGCCGGCCGCACGCGCGTAGGCATCGAGTCGCTCGGCGCGAGTCTGGCGCCGTTGGCCCCACGTCAACAGGCACTCGGCCCTGAGTTTCGAGGGCGCGTTGTCAACCTGGCATGCCTCATCAAGTGCCTCGGTCTCAAGGGATGAATCGGCCACTGAGATCGCGATGGTATGCACGCCCAGGGCCGTCTGTATCATCGCCACACCGTGCCCCGACCCTCGGGCGCGGCGGCTCGCCTCCATGACATCCGCCCGCAGAGCCACAGCGACCTGGCGGGTAGCGGCAGGCGACGTTCCGACAATCGTGACCTCGCGCAGCCACTTCATGCACAGTCCTGCAAAGTGCTCCAGGTGCCGACCTCGGGCCGCCTCCAGACACCCGCTCTCCTCCAATCGAAGCCGGGCAAAGTCCCTCACCGCATCGAAGAGGCAGAACCAGGCCGTGCCTCCGCTGGGCTTCAGGCGGCACACAGTGGACTTTTCGATCAGCTGTCGAAACACCACTGCATGCTCGGCCGTACCCAGGACCGAGAGCCCGTGGGCGTCCGATCGGCGAAAGGGTCCCTGGAAGACGGACAGCCCAGCCAGAGTCTCGGCCTCCACGTCGGACAACAGATCCCACGAGTGGCGGATTGCCGCCTCCAGGCTGACGTGGTGTGGCTCGACATCGCGAGGTCCATCTCTGAGTACCTGGATGGGATCGACGAGCATGGACAGCAGCTCCGCCGGGGGAAACCACTGCATCCACGGTGTGGCGAGGTTCAGGGCCAGCGGGATGCCTTGAAGTCTCACCGCCAGCGCATCCAGGTCGTGCTGGCTCCACGAGCCCTCGCCGACCGCCAGTCCCAACAGCTCCGAGGCCGCCGATGGCGCCAGCGGCTCGAGCTGGTGCGCGACCTCGACACTGATGCGGAGTCTCTCTCTGGAAGTCACCAGGAACGTGGCATCTGGAGCGGCCGCCACACAGGCCATGATCACCCGCGCCGCCCCTTCGAGGGCACCCTCCACCGCGTCCATGACCACCAGGAAGTGCCCGGCGAGTGTGAGCGAAGCGACGACGGAGTCGAGCACCGACCCACTCCCGGACACAGCCAGTTCTATTGCGAGTGCCTTGGCGACATCCGCCTCACTCCGCGCCTGATTCAGCCGGACCAGACAAGCGCCGCCTGGAAACTGATCCAGCAGGTGATTGCCCACTTCCCGCGCCAACCGAGACTTGCCCACGCCCGCCGTGCCCACAATCGTGACCACCGACGACAAAGCCAGCAGGGAAGCAATCTGCCGTTGATCCGCCTCGCGCCCTACAAAGGGGGTCAGCGGCACACTGAATCCGCCGGTCGTGGTGTGGGCCTGCGGCACCTCGCGGAGCGGCTCCGAAGGCTCGAACCGGTATCCAGAACCGTGGACCGTGAGCAGGTAGATGGGTCGCTTTCGGTCAGGCTCGAGCTTCTGCCGGAGGCGCTGAACCACCGAGTCCACGGCTCGGGTCGGGACGTGGGTGTTGCGAAACCCCCACACCTCGCGCAGCAGATCGTCGCGGGACACATCGTGCCCGGGCCGAGACGCCAGATACGCAAGGACTTCCGTCTCCTTGGTTGTCAGGACCATCACCTCGTCGCCGCGGGTCGCTGTCTTGCGCGCCAGATCCACCTTGACGTCGTTCAGATACAAGGTTCGCAAGCGGGCGGACAAGAGGCTCCAGATCATCGGGACCACACCGCAATTTGGCGGGAGTCACTCCGCACATCGGGCCCGCGTTGACCGGAGCAGTCTACGCCACAACTACATCGACGAGCCACAGATCGTTGGGGGGTCCGTGGCTGTACGAGTCGGACGCGTCGATGGCGACGAAGTTCCCACGACGATGTCCGCAGGATCGCGGCTGGTATCGTCCCGCTCCTGGGGGACGCGTGGCCGGTACCAGTCTGCTAGCGCTTGTCGACGACATCGCGACGCTGCTCGATGACGTCGCGTTGATGACCAAGGTCGCGGGCGAGAAGACCGCCGGAATCGTCGGGGACGACCTGGCGGTGAACGCCGGTCAGGTCACGGGCGTCGACGCCGATCGGGAGATTCCCGTGGTGTGGGCGGTCGCCAAGGGCTCGGCGGTGAACAAGGCGATCCTCGTGCCCGCCGCCCTGGGAATCAGTGCCGTCATCCCCTGGGTCATCACGCCGCTACTCATGCTCGGCGGCACCTATCTGTGTTTCGAGGGCGTCGAGAAGGTCCTCCACAAGGTCTTCCACAGCGCCGAGGAGGACGCCAAACACCACGACGAGCTGGTCGAGGCGATCAACGACAACGCCGTCGACATGGTCGAGTTCGAGAAGAAGAAGATCTCCGGAGCCATCCGCACCGACTTCATCCTCTCCGCGGAGATCATCGTCATCGCCCTGGGCATGATCGTCGAGGCCGAGCTCCTCACGCGGGTCATCACCCTGGTCGCCATCGCGGTGATCATGACGGTCGCGGTCTACGGACTGGTCGCCGCCATCGTCAAGCTGGACGACCTCGGGCTCTACCTCAGCGAAAAGGGAGGCGCGGCCGCCAAGATCGGCGGGTTGATCCTGATGGGCGCGCCGTGGCTGATGAAGGGACTCGCCTTCTTCGGTACGGTGGCGATGTTGCTGGTGGGCGGCGGGATCATGCTGCACGGCATCCCCGGGGTCGAGGACTTCCTGCACCACGCGCTGCCCCACGAGGGGTGGGTGGGTTCGGTGGTCACCTCGGCGGTGAACGGGGTCGCCGGTTTCATCGTCGGCGGCGTCGCGGTGGGCGTCGTCGAGGGTCTGAAGCGGGTCCGGGGCGGCGGCGGCAACCACTGATTCCGTTCTTCGCGCTACAGCGTGTCGATTCTGTCGCAGATCGTCTCGACCACGCTGTCGCCGTCCAACTGGTTGCGGATGCGGGCGCAGCCGTCGGGGTTGGTGACCGGGCCCCCCTCGATGTCGTACCAGGCCTCCTCGACGACGATGTCGGGGTGGTTGCGCAGCAGCCGGTGCTCGGCGAAGCCCCGCTGGGCTAAGGTCGGCTCTCCGTCGGCGTCGAACCACCGCTTTCGAAGCACGCCCCCAAGCACGGTCGCCCAACCCGCGGCACAGCTCGTCGGCTCGCCATCACTTCCACGAGCTCGTCCGAGACGCCGCGATTGGTCTGTTCGATCGGCAGGCCGTCGCGGTGTTGCCACGACACCTTGGCGAATCTGCTGCCTTTGAAGATTGCGGCGGTGCCGTCGGGACCGAGGCAGGCCATGTCGGTGAGGTCCCCGTCGTCGTCGTGGACGTAGCGCTCGGTTGCGCAGCCATAATCCCCACCGGAGGTCGGCTGTCGTTTCGTGTCGAGATACCGCGTCTCGGCGACGTGGCCCCGGTCGTCGAAGTCGTACTGCCACAGGTGGGCGCGCCGACTGAGGTGGAACACCGGCTCGCCGTCGAGCCCATATAACGCCCACTCCGTCGTCTGATAGCACGCGTTGTGCTGGAGCACGACGCGGTGCACGCCCTCGTGGTTGAGCACGGGTTCGTCATCGACTCCGAGCATGTGCCAGGCCATCTCCTGCCCGCCGTGCTCCTTGAGGAGATCCCTGGCGGATCAGGGCGGTGCTGTCGACGAGATCGGTGAACAGCAGAGTCCGAAGGACGGCTTCAGAGGGGACTTCGGGCATGTACCTACCCGAGGGCGCGGTCGATCTGCGCTACGGCCCAGACCATCTGCCTTTCAGCGGCATCTCGTCGGAGGGCCCCCAGTCGGTCCCGGGCGCTGTCGTCCCCCTCGGCGTGGTCGGCGACGGCAGCCCCGAGCTGGCCGTAGAAGGCCGCCCAATAGACATACTCGTACTCCGCCTCCCAGCGAAGCAATGCGTCGGCGTTCCGCCGCATGCCCACCAGGTCGCCATCGGCCTGACAGCCCTCGATCGCGAGGCGGTGAAACCAGACCGCGTTGTGGCGGATGCCCGCGCGGACGGCCTCGTCGTAGCCGGTTTCCCGCATGGACTCGCGGGTCGCCCGATCCGGCGACACCAGCCCCATCACGCCCATCCCCCAGGCACCGGCAAAGACCATGGCGTGGCCGCGGACGACTTCCATTGCCCGCACGGCGGCGTCAACGGCATCGGGATGGCCAGCCCGGTACAGCGCGAGGGACCGCTGAATGTCCATGGACCCGACCCACGTCAGAGAGCCGAGCTGCGCTGCAATGGCCGATGCTCTCTCGAAAGCCGCCGCCGAGGCCGCGCAGTCCCCGATCTCCATCTGGGCGACTCCGAGCCCGGTCCCGTGGCTGATCATCTGTCCGCGCACGGTGCCCGACGCAGTGGACTCCTCGAGCGCGAGGTGACCCTGGCGGATCGATTCACCCAACTGGCCCTCGTAGTACAGGCACACCGTGATGCTGGCCCGGTGGGACGCCCGGATGTCCGCGAGCGCGGGGTCGTCTCCGCAGGCGTCGACGCATTGCTGGTACAGCACACCACTGCTGGTGAAGAGCCCTCCGACGTACTTGGCATCGGCGAGGCCGCCGTACGCCTGGGCCTCGACCCGCGGCAGATCGGCGGCGCGGGCGACCTCGAGCGCCCCTTCGAAAGCCGCCTGACTGGCATCCGGCTGGCCCGACGCAAAGTTGATTCGCCCCCGAGTCACCAGCACGCTCCCCAGGGCGGGCGCATCGTCCAAATCGCGGGCCAGACCTTCGGCCTCATCGAGGCGTCGGGTCGCCTCATCCTGCAGGTTGAGGACCCGCAACCGCGCACAAAGCGCCGTCAACAGCGCCAGCCTCTGGCCCCGATCGCCCCCGGAAGTCACCCGGTCCAGACAGTCGAGGGCGGCGCGGTAATGACCGGCGCCTTCGTTGTTGGCCGACCTCGCCGTCGCCAGGTCGCCGGCCCGCTTGAAGTAGGTCGACGCCTCCTCGTCCAGGGTCGCGGCGCGAAAGTGCTGGGCAAGTTGGTCGGGTTCCCGGGTCGCGATGTCCGGGAAGTGGGCCTCCAACGCCCGTGCAATCCGACCGTGGAGCTCGTGTCGGGTCCGGCGCAGCAACGACCCATAGGCGGCGTCTCGGATCAGGGCGTGCTTGAACTCGTACAGGACGCGCGGCTCCCGCTCCATCACCATGCCGCTGGAGACGAGCTCTTCCAGGCCAGCAGAGAGGGTCCCGGCCTCCACAACCCGCTCCAGAAGCCCATAAGAGAAGGTACGCCCGATGACCGAGGCCAGCTGCGCAAGGGAACGCGAAGACCCGAGCGCATCCAGCCGAGCCCGCAGGGAATCCTCGAGAGAGGCCGGTACTCCCGCTCCGGTTACGCCGGCGAGGACCGACTTGCTCACTTCCTCCAGATACAGCGGCACGCCATCGGCCCGTTGGATGATCTGGGCCACCTGGTCGGCGTCGGTGATGCCGAGCTGGGTGAGCATCTCCCTGGCGTCGCGCTGACGGAGCCGAGACAGACGCAGGTGGGTGGCCGACGACCAGGGATTCATCTCGTCGAAGGGCCGCGAGGTCACCACCACCAGCGCGTGACGCCGCTCAGCACGAGAGACCACATGGTCCAAGAAGGCGCGGGAGGAGGGGTCGAGCCAGTGCAGATCCTCGACGACGTAGACCAGCGGCAGGTCTCCCGCGGCGGCCTGGTGATAGGCGTCCAGCGTGTTCCTGAGCTGGGCGTCGCCGCTCTGGATGTCGAACGGCGGCCAGGTCGGATCGGGTGGAATCCCCAAGAGCATCGCAAGCGGCGCTCCGGACTCGAGCGGGTCGAGGTCCAGTTCCCGGAGCCGACGCTGCAGGGCAGCCACTTCGGGTGTCGCGCTGTCCTCGATCCCGAGATCCCGGCGCAGCCCGACGGCGAGCGGGTGGCGTGGGCTCTGCCGGTGATAGGGCGAGGCGGCGATGAGGGTGCGGTGGTGTGGCTGCTCCTCCAATCCATCCAAAAAGGCTCTCAGCAAGCGGGATTTACCCATGCCGGCTTCGGCCACGAGCAGGACCGCCCCCCCCTCACCCTGCTCGGCATCGGCCCAGCGCTCTCGCATCTGACCGAGCTCGTGGCTCCGCCCCATCAGGGCCGTCAGTCCCTCCTCGTCGCGGAGCGATCGCTGCCCGGCGCCCAGCACTCGCCAGGCCCGGACCGGTTCGGCGATGCCCTTCACCTGACGAGCTCCGAGGTCGCTGTAGCGGAAGCTGGCGGAGATGAGCTTCTTCGTCCGCGGACTGATGACCACCGATCCCGGCTCGGCGAGCCCCTGGAGCCTGGCCGCGAGGTTGGGGGTGACGCCCATGACCTCACGCTCGGAGCTGGCCCCCTCTCCGATGAGGTCGCCGACCACGACATTTCCGGTGGCGATGCCGACGCGAACCGCGAGGGCGTGCACGGCGTGCAGACCCGGAACTTCGGCGGCGATGTCGAGCCCGGAGCGGACGGCCCGCTCGGCGTCGTCTTCGTGGGCGCGCGGATAGCAGAAGTACGCCATCACCCCGTCCCCGAAGGTCCGCGCCACGAAGCCTCCGTAGCGCTCGACGCCGGCGCGGACGGCCGCCTGGTAGTCGCGAATGATCTCGGACAGATCTTCCGGGTCCAGCCGCTCGGTGATCTCGGTGAAGCCCACCAGATCGCAGAACATCACGGTGAGCTGGCGGCGCTCGGCCACCTCGGGCGCGGCTCGTGTCTGAGCCAACCGGGACCCGCAGTGGGAGCAAAATCGAGCGTCGTCCGCAACTTCGTGCTGGCAACTCGGACAGACCGCGGACACGCCTTCCCTCCCGTATCCGGAGGCTACCGCATCGCGGCGCGCGTCCGTTGGCCTGGAAGATCGCGGTAGGGTCACAAGAGGGGGCCTGGTTGCCTGGATTGGCGAGACTCGTCGCGCTCGCGCTGCTGCACACCGCTTCCATCGCATCGGAGCCCGCCGATACGCTCGACGCGCGCGTTGAGGCGCATCAGCAGGCGGGCCGGTTCGCCGAAGCCGAGTCCGCTGCGCGGGAGAGCCTCGAGATCCGGAGGGCGGAATCCGACGACACCGCAACCGCAAAGTCTCTCTACAACCTGGGTTTGGCCCTTAGAAACCAGAACAAGCTGGCGGACGCGCGAGCGTTCTATGACGAGAGTCTGGCCCTGCGGCGCCAGGCGCGAGGCGATGTGCACGTAGACGTGGCAGAGGTGTTGAACAGCCTCGGTATCCTGTCGCTCGTTGAGGGCGACCTGGCCGCGGCGCGCGCTCACTTCGAGGAGGTGCTGGCCATCAGCCGAGCCGTTCTGGTCGAGGATGACCAGCGCATCGCGGCTGCCCTGAACAGCCTCGGCAAGGTCGCCAAGGACGAGGGCGACTACGAGACTGCCCGGGAACTGTGGCGGGAGAGCCTGCAGATCTTGACGGACGCGGCGCCAGACCACCCGAACGTCGGAATCGCCCTGAACAACCTGGGCTCGCTCGCCATGACCCAGGGGGACTATCGCGCCTCACGCCTCTATCTCGACCAGGCACTCGCGTTTCAAGAGCGACTGAGCGGTCCAAGCCATCCCGACGTCGGCCGGTCTCTGAACAACCTGGCGGCGTTGCTGAAGGCCCTGGGAGACTTCGACGCGGCGCTCCCCCTGTTCGAGCGATCCCTGGAGATCCAGCGACAGACGCGAGGCCCCAGGCATCCCAAGGTGGCGACGACCATGAGCAATATGGCCGGGCTGTTCAGCCGGACCGGTGACGATGCTCGCGCTGTCACGCTGTACGAGGAGGCGGGCGCCATTCTGCGCGAGGCACTCGGACCGCGACACCCGGCCGTCGCCAGAAACATGGCCAACCGGGCGACGCTGCTTGGCGATGAGCAGGCCATTCCGATCTTGCAGGAAGTCGTGGCCATCATCCGAGAGGCCCTCGGAGAGCGCCACCCCGTAGTCGCGACCCACCTCCACAACCTGGCCACCGCGCAGCTGCGGCAGGGGAATGCCGAGGCTGCGCACCGTGGCCTCGAACTGAGCCTCGAGATTCGCAAGGAGACCTTGGGCGCGCGTCATCGCGCGGTGGCCACCACACTCACGGCACTGGCCAATCTTCACGAGGGCGCCGGAGATGTGGCAACCACCCGACGCCTCCGAGCCGAGGCCGTCGGCATCGTAATCGGACATCTGGACTTCCTCGATGGACTCTCGGAACGGGAGGCCTTCCGATTCCTGCCATCGGTGCGCACAACGCTCTACAAGTGGCTCGTCACCTTCGACCGGCCAGAGGACGCGGCCGACGGGTGGCGCCACGTCATGGACCTCAAGGGCGCCGTGGCCGCCCGCGCGCGGGCCGCCCGCGCGGTGGCAGGTGTGGAGCCCGAAGCCGCCGAGATTGCCGCTGAGCTCCGAGGCGTTCGCCGACAGCTTGCCCGGGCGGCGTTCGCCGAGTCCTCGCCCGAACGGGACGAGAGTCAGCGTGCACTGGCGGCTGAACAGGAGCGTCTGGAGCGCGATCTGCTCACCCGCAGCGCCAAGTTCCGCTCCACCTCGGCCGCCCTGCCTGCAACCCCCGATGCACTCTGCGCGGCACTTCCTGAAAACGCAGCTCTGATCGACATGTTTCGGTACAGAACCTACGGTCCTCCTCGCTATCTTGCCTTCGTGCAGCGCAGCGGCGACTGTTCGGTACATCGCGTGGACCTCGGTAACGCCGTGGAGCTCGACGCCGCCGCGGCAGCCTGGAGCGCGGTGGTCGGCGACCCTGCCGGCCAGGCGAATCGGGTTCGGAGTCGCGGGCTGGTCGTCTCGGAGCAGCTGCTGCGCCCGCTGGAGGCCATCGCCGGTGACAGCGAGCACTGGCTCGTGGTGCCCGACGGCGCCATGGCGGCCCTCCCACTCGGAGCCTCCCGACCGACAATGGGTTCGTCGTCGAGGATCGCCTCATCACCTACCTGGATCGGTCCGCCGACCTGCTGAGGCCGTCCCCCGTCGAGTCCAGTGGGGGGCTCGTGATCGGAGACGTGAACTACGACGCCGAGCGGATCCCGACCGATGGAATCCGCTCTTTCCTGGCGCCTTGCAACGGCGGCGACTTTGCGCCATTGCCCGGGGCCGCCGTCGAGACGAGCAACCTCGCTACCCGCTGGGGCGCCCGTCGCGGTTCGCTATCCGTCCTCGATGGAAGCGCAGCCACCGAGCTGGCAGTCAGTGCAAAGATGGAAGGCAAGGCCGTCGTCCACATCGCCACCCACGGGTTTTTCGCGACCGGAGACTGCCGGTCGGCCCTCGACAACGGCGTCGGCTACGACCCGATGCTGCTCTCGGGGCTGGCGTTGGCTGGGGCCAATCATGCACCTGAGCCGTCGTCCACCGAGGACGGGATCCTCACCGCTTCCGAGGTCGCGACCCTGGATCTATCGAGCACGGGGCTCGTGGTGCTCTCAGCGTGTGACACGGGCCTCGGCGAGATTCGCCAGGGCCAGGGAGTGCTCGGACTCCGTCGGGCCTTCGCCATCGCCGGAGCGCGCACACTCGTCATGAGCCTCTGGGCGGTCCCGGACGACGAGACCGCGCATTTGATGGACGCATTCTACGCCCGTCATCTCAAGCGGAGGGGTGTGCCCGCTGCCGTTGCACTCCGCGACGCCCAGCTTGAGGTCCTCGGCGAACAGCGAGATTCCGGTGTCGAGTCGCCCTACGCGTGGGCCGCGTTCATCATGGCGGGTGACTGGACGATCTGACATCACTTCGTGTGAGGCGGACTCCATCCCGCGACCACGAACGCACCCCAGAGATCGGGCCGGGCCATGCCGAGCTCACGCTGAGCAGCGAGCATCTCCAGCTGTGCGGCCCGCATGGCATCTGCTGGTGTCAACGGTTGCCGGCGGTGGAGCCATCGGCCGTAGAACCCCTCCATCAGCTGCGCGGTTCCCACATCGGAGACCGCCCACAGGCTCATCACCAGGTGTTCCGCACCCGCAATGGCAAAGGCCCGACGCAACCCCATCACCCCCTCCCCCGCTCGCGATACGCCCAGGCCGGTCTCACAGGCGGACAGGACGACGAGCTCCGTGCCCCGCAGGTCCAGCGACCCGAGCTCCTCCGCAGTGAGAATCCCATCTTGGGGGTCTCCCGCCTGGTGTTCCGCGTTCACACCGGCGAGTACGACTCCTGACAACAGCATCGGGTTGTGTCCCAAGACCGTGGGCTGTCCGTCGATCTCCGACCCAACCAACGCCATCTGACAATCTTCGGAGGCGAAGAACCCATGAGTCGCCAGGTGCACGACGCGACGTCCAGCCATGGCCCCGTGGACCCTGGTTTCGGATGCATTCTGTCCCGAGAGGACGAGAGCATGCTCCCGGCGATATCTGCCGCGAGCCCACCGTCGGCCCAAGGCGCCGATTTCATCGGCTGTGGCATCGAGAGACTCAAAGGCGCGATTCACGCAAGGCGCAGACCGTGTTCCTGCTCCCTTTTCCAATCCGCCCTCGCCCGCGACCTGAAAGTCCACGTCACCGACCAGCAGAGCCCCCGACCCGACCGACGCCGGTCGACGCAGCAGATCCTGCGCACTCTCGAGCATCTCGATCGGCATCTCTTCCAACAAATAGCGGCCCTTCCCCGTCGGCAAGGCGGGGAACGGCAACGCCGAGAGGGAGCTATCGGGCACAACCACGACGCGGTGGGCGGTTCCGAGCGCATCCAGAAGGGGCTCCCAGACCTGCTGCCAGACGACCGCCCCCCTCCTGTCGATGCGAAATGTCGGTGTTAGCGGTTTCGTCGCAACCAACGCCGCCCGCCACTCCCCCACCGCCCGATCGATCCCCGCCGCCTTCCCCAGCTCGATCCGGTGCACATGGCAATCGGGAGAAGTCACCACAAATGCCAGATACCTCCCTCGATACCGGAGGAAGTCCACGAGTGCAACACCCTCCGGTAGCGCGGCACAGATCTCCGACTCTCCGGCGGCTTCCAGGGTCTGCTGGCCCCGCCAAGCGACACTCGCGATCGCGAGCTCGCGCTCGATCGATTCCTTCTCCAGGGTGAGTTTGTCGAGGCGCTCGGCCCGGTCCAGGCCAGCGGTGCCCACCTCCGCAAAGGTGATTCGAGCGATCTCCGCCCGTGTCTGGCCGAGTTGCTCGTGGAGGTCCCTGGCCGTCGGGTCGAGCCGACTCGCCGTAGTGCGGGCGCGGATCCGCCGGGTCGCGACGCCTTTCCATCGAATGGCGGTCGACCACGCCACTCGGTTGTCGGCGACGCGATCGAAGGCCACCAACCAGTTGTCCACGACTCTCCGGCTAGTGGCAATGTAGGCAATCCCCTCGCGCTCGCTCAGGGTGTCGAGCAAATCCAGTCGCACTTCGTGCACGCGAAGGCTGCGGTCGAACAGCGATCGGGCCGCCTCCACATCGCCTTTCCCTTCGAGAACGACCGCGAGATTGAACAGCGTATTCGCGACCAACGGGTGGTTCGGGCCCAGGGCGTCGATGCGAATCTCGAGGCAGCGCTCATACATGGGTATTGCCCGCTCAGTGTGGCCCATATCGTCGAGGAGACCAGCGAGATTATTCAGCCCGAAGGCGACGAACGGGCTGCGATCCCCGTAGACTTCCTCGCGAATCGCCAGGCTGCGTTCCATCAATGGCAAGGCGGCCTCGTAGTCCTTGCGTTCCTGGAGCAGGAGAGCGAGGTTGTTCAAGGCACGCACGAGGTCCGGGTGCTCCCAGCATCTGCCGAGCGCGGTCATGGTCTCCCTGGTGAAGGAGAAGCATTCCGAAAGCGCCCACGACGGTCCCCACTTCGGCGTGGTTGGGGCCGTAGGTGTCCGCAGCGATGGTGAGTGCCCGTTCGTATTTCGGCCGGGCCTCGGCGAGCTCGCCAACGGCGTCGAGGAGATGTCCCAGGTGGTAGAGCGTCCGGCCCACCTTCGGATGGTGTGCCCCGAGAGCCGACTCGCGGATCTCCAGGCTGCGCTCGAGCAGGGGCTCCGCGGCCCCGAACTCCTGGAGGCTAATGAGGAGAACCGACAGGTTGTGGAGGCTCTCGGCCACATCCAGGTGATCGGGACCGAGGGCCGCTTCGCTGAGGGTCAGTGCCCGTTCGTACATCGGCCGGGCTACCTCGAAGCGACCTTGCAGTCTGTGAAGCGCCCCCAGGTTCGCCAGGCCACTGGCGATGAGTTGTGGGTTCGGGTCGGGATCGTTGGTTCTGATCTCCAAACTCCGCTCCATCATTTGGCGCGCGCGTTCGAAGTTGCCCCGCTGCCGGTGCAAGAGCCCGAGATTGTTGAGGCTGGTGGCGACATCGGGGTGGTCGGGACCGAGCACCGCCTCACGTATGGCGAGGCTGCGCTCGTAATGGGGTTGCGCTTCCGCGAGCTTCCCCTGCCTCCGCAACACAATCGCCAGATTCTGCAGACCGCTGGCGACATCCAGGTCGTCGGATGCCAGTATCTTCCCCCGGATCTCGAGGCTCCGACGCGCCAAGGCCTCGGCCTCGACGTAGGCGAGCTCGCCTGCCAACTCCCACATCCTCCGATCCAGGGAGACCACTTCGTCCAGCAGCGCCGCATCCGGCTCGGGCGCCGCGTGGACCGCAGCTGCGAGGAACAGGAACCAACTCAGGACGACCATTGACCCCACGATGGCACGCACGACACCTCAGGGGGATCCAGGGGGGATTCCAGTGCGGGACCAACTCCGTAGATGGGCGGCGTGGGAAACAACTCCCCACCAGACTCAACGGAGCCCAACAATGCGAATCGTCATCAGCCTCACCCTCGCCGCCCTCTTCGCCTCCGCCGCCACCGCCGCAGACGTGCGCTACAAGTACAAGGGCACGGTCGTTCGCCACGGTCAGGGCACGTGCTCCAGCAGTGCGAGCGGCAGCCAGCACTTCTTCACCAACAGCGCTGGCGACACCATGGAAGTGAGCTGGTGCCACGTCAACTCCGCGTCGCCGGGTTGGGTGGTCTACGAGATGAACATCGACGGCCTGGTCGAGGACGATCTCGACAAGTTCGGCGAGGACATGAGCGAGTGGTGCGAGGACTACGACGGCACCTACTACTACTGCCCCGAGTTCGAAGAAGCCCCGCGCGGCCGCTAGACCGCGACATCCAGGGTGTCGTTCTCCAGGGTGACCAGGGACACCTGGCCCCCCGTGCTTCGCACCAGATCCGGTCGGATCCGGGCCTCGCGCAGCTTGCCCCTCAGACTGGCCAGCGCTTTGTCCCAGCGCCGTCGGCGGCGGGCGTCCGCCAGATCGGGCCACAGCTCGGCGGCGACCACCTTCCAGCCGACCGGGGCGCGCAGATCCGCCAGTTCGCTGACCAGGCGAGCCGGGATCCCACTGAGTACCAGGACCGGCTGTTGACCCTGTCGGAGCTGCACGGTGTCGTACCGGGCCACGATGTGCAACGGCTCGTACAACCCGCGGGCACGGGTGGAGGGGACCTCGGCGCGCTGTCGGTCGACATAGACGACTTCCAGCCTTCTCCTATCGATCTCGATCGGACCGAGGAGCGGTTGGGGCGGGTCCCCGGCGAACCAGTCCTCGTCCACTGCCCACACTTCGGTCGCTCCCTGGACGGGACGGCTGTGCACGCTGCCGTCGATCCACACTCGAGGGGCCGCGAGGGGCACGGGGGCCTGCCCGTCGATCTGGATGGCCGGGATCTTCTCCGGCAGCACCAGGTCGTCCACATGGAGCTCGAGGCCATCGGCCAGGGCGATCTTCTGGCCGCGCCGGAGGATGGCGGCCTCTACGGGCATGCCGCGGACCCAGATTCCGCCCCCGAGGCGCCGGAGACTCAAGGTGCCTCCTCGGAGGGAAACCACCGCGTGAACCTCGGAAACCCGAGGGTCATTGACGACGAGATCACACCTCCAGGAGCGGCCGACGATGCAGCCTGGGTACAGGTCTACGCTGCTGTCGGCGGATTCGACGCGGACCCAGGCGCCGCTCACGGGCACAACTCCGGTGGCGCCCAGCGGCTCTCCGGATCCGGGAAGGGAGCCACCGCCACCAGGGCCGCTGCATCTCGACACGGCCGCATGTTCGTCACCAGGGGCTCGCGCTCCGAGGTCAGCCGACTCGGATCCCACCACTGGACGATGCCGTCCAGGTCGACCGACACCAGATTCCCGCTCTTCGGATCGATAGAGAGGGAGGATAGCCGACTGTCATGTGCCTGGATGGAAGCAACCTTTCGCCCACTGCGTGTCCAGGCGTCGATCTGCCCATTGGCGCGGCCCGCAAAGAGGAGCGCGTCGTTGGGTGCCCACGCCAGTGCGTAGATTCGGCTGTTGTGTCCGTCCGACCACGGCTCGCCGTCGACGTGGATCGTTCCGCTGCCGTCGGCCCACGCCAGGCGCTTGGCACCGATCCCCAGAACGTACAGACCGCCAGGCACCACGACCTTCAGCTCGGTGCCCTGGCGCATGGCTACCTGGCCTTGCTTGCCGACCACCACCGGCCCTTGCGCAGTGAACTTCAGCCCGTGCAGGCCATCGACGAAGGGGAGCTCAAGCACTTCGCCGCTGTTCGACCAGACCTTTCCGGGTGATCCAGCGTGCAGCCACACGGTGCCATCCCCGTCTAGTTTCGCGCATCCCGCGGGTTGTTCGCCCAGGGATCCGGTCTCGAGCACCTCGCCATCCGAGAGGCGGAGCAGCCGATAGGCCTCGACATTGGACAGCAGCAATCGGTCGGCGCCCGGGCTGAGCTGAATGCAGCGACTGCCGCTGAACCCGCTATCGAGGGTGCGGGTGGTGCCGTCCGCCAGGTTGGCCACCGTGACCCGACCCGCAGAGTCGACCACCGCAGCACCACGCGCATGCGGATCGAGGTGTGAAGCATCTCCGCGACCCATTTCGAGGATACCGTGGGCGCTCGTCCAGACCGCCAGCTGATCGGCATCGGTGAGCCCGAGCAGCGCGACCCCTTCCCCGACCGCCAACTGCTTGGGCTTGAGGCCGGTCAGCTGCCGCTCGAGCCAACCGGTGTCGAGGTCGTGGGGACGCCAGATTCGCACCGTCCGATCGAGTGAGGTCGTCACCAGCCACTCCTCGACGACCGCCATGTCGAGCAGACTCAATGCGTGGCCGTGGAGCTCTCGCTGTACGTGGCCATCTCGAACATCGACCAGGTGGACTGCTCCGTTCTCCGGCGAGGTGGCCAACAAAGAGGGACCGCCCCATGGCAGTGGCGCGTGCCAGCCGACGTGACGCAGCGGCCGGCTCCCGCTCGGGGTGTGCAGGGTTCCGATGCGGCTCCGACCGCCGGAGTGGGTCAGGCCCAAAGTCGTGTCTTTCACCAGGTGGCCATGGGACGCGCTCACCGCGATCGCGCCGTCCTCCGAGATCGTCGTGACCGAGTCCCGATCGGCCCACCGGAACCCTTCGGTGGACCAACTGAATGAGTGTGACCGGTGCTCGGGCAGGTCGGCGGCGATGAGACGACGCTCGCCGGTTCGCAGGTCTACGGCCTCCAGTCGCCCATCGGCGAGCTCCGCCAGTTGGTCCGGCAGCTCGGCGTGCAGCGCCCCACGGACAACGGAGGGACTTTCTGCCGTCCAGAGGTGCTGGCCAGAGTCGAGGGATACCGCCGCGGTTTCGCCCGTCTTGAGGGCGTACCAGACAATGTCCCCGTTTGCACCCAGGAGAACGTTGTACGGCGGCGCGGCGGTTCGGACCCGGCACTCGCCGGTGGCCAGCGCCCAGGCCGCGCAGTGTGATGGATTCTTACCGAGGACGGGGTGCGCGATGAGGGTGAAGTGGGTCTCGGACGCCGCCAGCGCTTGGGGGTGAACCACGCCGGTCTCGAGGGTGTGCAAGACCTCTCCGGATTGGGGATCCCACACCTGCACCCGGCCGTTTTCGTCCGCGGTCAACAG
>Ga0315336_1002773_pt1 | contig 25600 bp, 11 predicted proteins | sample ASW5metaG_FD_204512 | JGI IMG/M metagenome (GOLD analysis project Ga0315336, IMG submission 204512) | Ammonia-oxidizing marine archaeal communities from Monterey Bay, California, United States - ASW #5 | ecosystem: Environmental > Aquatic > Marine > Intertidal zone | place: USA: California... | reverse complement strand
CCGGCCTTTCGGGCCCGGGTGCAGGGTCATGCGTTGCTCGCGAATCGAGCCAGACTGTCTCCCTCCGGTCGATAGTCCCCCTCGAAACATCAGTTTCGTGACGCGCAAGCGCGCCACTGGGGAGATTCCATTCACAGTCGACACTCAAAACGGGCGGCGCAAGCGCCTTATTTCCCGTTTTGGGCGCCGCCCGTGAACCGAATCGAGCCAGACTGTCTCCCTCCGGTCGATAGTCCCCCTCGAAACATCAGTTTCGTGACGCGCAAGCGCGCCACTGGGGAGATTCCATTCACAGTCGACACTCAAAACGGGCGGCGCAAGCGCCTTATTTCCCGTTTTGGGCGCCGCCCGTGAACCGAATCAACAGGTCGGGCTGCGTGTGGCGACGACCTGACGCAGCCGGGCTGCCCAGGGAGCGTGCCCATCGACCTGATCCAATGCACGGCGCGCGGAATCTACGTGGCGCTGGAGCACTGCTCGCCAGGCCTTGGCAACGGACCCGCGGCGCAGTGCTGCGCGCACCGCCTCGATGGCGTTCGGGTCTCGCTGAGCGGCCTCCAACTGACGGGTCAACTCTACCCTTCTGTCTCCCGCTTGTTCCAGGGCCAATGCCACGAACAGCGTGCGCCGGCCGGCTCGTAGATCTCGCGCCTCCGGGTCGTGAAACAGCTCCTGGTAGTCGCTCGTGAGCTGGTACACCGCCCCGAGGGCCCGCCCAAAGTCCCGCCAGTGAGCGACCTCCTTCCCTGAAGCTCCTCCGGCGATCGCGCCCAGTCCGGCGTAGAGGGCTTGGGCGGCCCCATTCTTGCCGACCACCGAGGCCTCGACGGCCGCCGGTTCCGCCATAGTGCTACCGAGCAGGAGGTCGTCGCGCTGTCCAGCCGCCATCTCCAGGCAGCACTCGCCCACCAGGTCATGCAGCCGTGAGCCCATCTGCGGCTCGAGGTCGAAGGACGCGATCGCCCGCTGCGGCACCCACGCTGACGTACCGAGCACTGCGAGTACCAATCTGTCGGGCGCCCACTCGGTCTTCAGGTCGCCATCGCTCCAGTCGTCCAATAGATCCGCACCGGCCCACACCAGAGCTCCAACCGCGGCGATACGCGGATCGATCTCGGTGCCGCTCATCGTCCCGTGCACGAGCGGCGCGAGGTGGAGTTCGGGCCAATACCCACCCCGCCGATGCACCCGTGCACCGCTGAGAACCTGGACCACCTCTGGACGCATGCTGCCCCCGAGACCGTCTGCGAGGGAGGCCGCGGCTTCGCGGACCCGATTGCCGGTGTCGGTCAACCAGGAGGTGTAGCCCTCCTCATTCGCGCCGGATTCCCAGGTCTGCGGCTCCGTCATGTTGCTCCGCCGCCGACTGTACACCGTGAAGCTCATGTCGGCTTCTCCTGCGAAAAGCGCCGCATAGCGACGGCCGCGATCAATGTCGGCGTCGCGGCTGGACAAAATTCGAGCGCGAGGGTCGCACGTCAGGAACCGGACTGGATGGCTGCGGACGACCACCAATGCTCGGCATACGAACAGAGTCGGGGCGGGACTTTCGTCTCCGGTGATCACCGATTCCCGACGGCCACGAATCCCAGCTGACGTCTTTGCAGGGTTGAAGTACGCTTTCCCTTCTGGGGGAACGATGCTACGACCTGGGTTGGTGCTGCTCGCTCTTGTGCTCACCGCGTGTGGCCCCTGGATCACCGACGAGGTCGCTGGCAACGCCGGCCAGCCCGACTGCGCGTGGTATCCGGACAACGACAAGGACGGCTTTGGAGATCTCTCCGCGGACCCCCTTCACCAATGCTCAGATCCGGGCGACAGATATGTAGATGGCTCGGGCGAGACGGACTGCAACGACAAAGAGCCGGAGGAGTGGCCTGGGCGGACCTGGTTTTTGGACAACGATGGCGATGGCTACGGCCTGGCGCCCACCGTGTCATGCGCCCGTCCGGAAGACCATAGCGACGTGGGCGGCGACTGCGACGATGACGCTGCGGGGCGTTTTCCGGGCAACGAGGAGATCTGCGACGGCCTGGACAACGACTGCAACGAGCAGGTCGACGACGGGCTGAGCACCTCGGTCTGGTACGACGACGATGACGGCGATGGCTTCGGCGACCCCAACGCGAGCGCCACCTTGTGCGACGATCCCGGCGACGGAAGCGTCCTCGACGACACCGACTGTGACGACAGTGAAGCCACGATGTTCCCGGGAAATACCGAGATTTGTGACGGCCTCGACAACGACTGCGATGGGGACACTCCCACCGACGAGACCGATGACGATGGGGACGCATACGTCGAGTGCGACCTGGCCACGCCTCCGTGGGCTGGCGTCATCAGCGGGCGGGACTGCGACGACGGCCGATCGTACGTGTATCCAACGGCCCCAGAGGTCTGCGATGGCCTCGACAACGACTGCGACGGGTCCCTGAGCTTCGACGAGAGCGACGATGACGGCGACGGTCGCGTGGAGTGCGCCTACAACCAGCAGACCTGGGAGGGCGATCCCGCGGTCAACGGGGGAGGAGACTGCAACGACAACGACCCCAGCATCCTCGGCGGTGTACCGGAGATCTGTGACGGTCTCGACAACGACTGTGACGGCGTCATCCCACCGGGCGAGATCGACCACGACGCCGATTCCTATGTCGAGTGCACCCTCGATGTTCCTCCGTGGCTCGGTGTGGTGGGCGGCGGTGACTGTGACGACACCTCCGACGCCGCGGCCTCGGTGAACCCCGGGGCAGCGGAGATCTGTGATGGTCTCGACAACGACTGCTCCGGGGCGCCACTACCCGATGAAGTGGACGATGATCTGGACCAGTTCGTGGTCTGTGAGCTACTCGGGTCGTGGGAGGGGGGTGGCGTCGTTGCCGGGGGCAGCGACTGCGACGACGCGGATCCGACGGTCTACCCCGCCGCTCCAGAGCTCTGCGACGTCCTCGACAACAACTGCGATCTGGTGATTCCGACCGATGAAACGGACGACGACGGGGACGGGGAGAACGAGTGCTCGGGACTGGACTGCAACGACGACGACAACACCCTTCACAGTGCGTCGGAGTGGTATCCGGACATCGACGTCGACGGGTTCGGCAGCGACACCGCATCGCCGGTCGTGCAGTGCACACAGCCGCCGAGCCATGTCCTGGACGAGAACACCGACTGCGACGATCTCGAGCCCCTGAGCTACCCCGGGAACACGGAGGTCTGCGACGGGCTGGACAACGACTGCAGTGGGCTGCCCGACGACGGGCTCCTCTTCGCAGATTGGTTCGATGATGTCGACACCGACGGCTTCGGCGACCCGGCCACGCTGGCCTCCCTGTGCGAAGATCCTCAGGATGGCCGCATCGCGGATGGCAGCGACTGCGACGACAGCCAGCCCACGCGATTTCCCGGCAATCCTGAGGTTTGTGACGGCCTCGACAACGATTGCAGTGGCGCAGCGCACCCGACCGAAGTCGACGTCGATGGCGACCAGTTCGTCCTTTGCGACCTGCAGGTGCAGTGGCTGGGCGGCGGCTTCGTCGTGGGTGGAAACGACTGCAACGACGCCGACCTGACGATCTACCCCTCTGCACCTGAGCTGTGCGATGGCCTGACAAACAACTGCCTCACCCCGGCGCTGCCGGCGGGTGAGAGCGATGTGGACGGCGACGGCGAGGTCGCCTGCGTCATCGACCCCGACGGCTGGCAAGGGGATCCGCTGGTCCTGACGGGCGGGGATTGTGACGACAACGATCCGGCTCTTCACAGCGCATCGCAGTGGTATCTGGACTTCGACGCCGACGGTTTCGGCAGCGACATTGCCTTGCCCGTCGTCCAGTGCGATCAGCCGGCGAGCCACGTCCTGTACGACAACACCGACTGCGACGATCTGCAGCCCGCGAGCTTCCCATTGAATCCCGAGGTGTGTGACGGCCTCGACAACGACTGCCTGAACGGGCCCGACGACGGGCTGCTCTTCGTGGACTACTACCCCGACTTGGATAGCGACGGTTTCGGGGACGAGAGCGCCATTGCCGAATCGATGTGCGCCGACGATCCGCTCGACGACCTGATCACCGACAACACCGACTGCGACGATGCCCTGCCCAGCGTCTTCCCGCTGGCCCCCGAGCTCTGTGACGGGGAGGACAACGACTGCGACGGCAGCCCCAGGGGCGACGAGATCGATAGCGACCTGGACTTCTATGTCGGTTGCGACCTCGCTACCCCAGCCTGGGCGGGGATCATCGGCGGTCTGGACTGCAACGAGAACGACATCACCGTCTACCCCGCTGCGCCGGAGCTCTGCGACGGTCTCGACAACGACTGCAACCTGATCCTTCCCGGCGACGAGAACGACGTCGATGCCGACGGATACTTCGCCTGCGAGGGGGACTGCGACGACTCGGAACCGACGATGAATCACATGGAAGTGGAGATCTGTGACGGTCTCGACAACGACTGCGACGGGATCCTCAACGTCGTCGAGCTCGATCTCGACCTCGACACCTACGTGCCGTGCACGCTGGACGTCCCGCCTTGGGGCGGGGTCACCGGCGGAGACGACTGCGACGACGCCGCTCCCACGAGGTATCCGACGGCCGTCGAGCTCTGCGATGGCCTCGACAACGACTGCGACGGGTCGCCACTGGGGTCCGAGGACGACTCCGATGGGGACTTCTATGTGGGTTGCGCCCTCGACACCGCGCCCTGGGGGGGCATCATCGGCGGGCTGGACTGCGACGAGATCCGGCCCGATGTGTACCCGTCGGCGCCCGAGCTCTGCGACGGTCTCGACAACGACTGCAACGGTGTGACGCCGGGCAACGAGCTCGACGGCGATGCCGATGGGGCCGCGGCATGTCAGGGCGACTGCGACGACTCAGAGCCGACCGTGTATCCGGGGAATTCGGAGATCTGTGACGGTCTCGACAACAACTGCGATGGTCTGTCGCTCCTCGAAGTCGACAACGACGTCGACGGCTACGTCGAGTGCACTCTCGACGTCGCCCCGTGGGCGGCGGTCCTCGGTGGGGACGACTGCGACGACACGCTCGATACGGTCTTTCCAGGCGCTCCCGAGATCTGCGACAGCCACGACAACGACTGCGATGGGTCTCCGATGCCCGAGGAGGAGGATGCCGACGGCGACTTCCACGTCGAGTGCATGCCTGTGGCGCCGTGGCCGCTTGTGATCGGCGGCGGCGACTGCGACGAGACCGACGACACCGTCTACCTCACGGCTCCCGAGCTCTGCGATGGCCTGGATAACGACTGCACGGGTGGGGTGCCGGCCGACGAACAGGACGCCGACACCGATGGGTTCTTCGAGTGCGAGGGGGACTGCGACGACTCACAACCAACGGTGTATCCGGGGAATATCGAGATCTGTGACGGTCTGGACAACGACTGCATCGGCGGCAGCGACGACGGGCTGTTGTTCCAGTTCTGGTACGTCGACGGCGACTCGGACAACTTCGGCTCCGACGCGGCGGGGACACAGCTCTGCGAGGACCCATTGGACGGGCGAATCACCGTCGGCGGCGACTGTGACGACACCCGGCCCACCGTCTACCCGGGAGCGTCGGAGCTCTGTGACGGACTCGCCAATCCCTGCGGCGGCAACCTGCCCGCCAACGAAGACGACAACGACTCCGACGATGTGGTGGCCTGCACCATCGATGTTGGAGGATGGCAGGGACCGGTCAACAAGACCGGGGACGACTGCAGGGACAACGATGACACCGTCTATCCGGGAGCTCCGGAGCTCTGTGACGGCCAGGACAACGACTGCGATGGGTCGATACCCGCGGTCGAGACCGACGACGACGCCGGCGGGGGCGATGGGTACGTGGAGTGCGCCCTCGACGCCGGAGGCTGGGACGGGGCCGCGATCCTCGGAGGCGACGACTGCGACGACGTCGATCGAACGATCTATCCGCTTGCACCGGAACTTTGCGACGGCATTATCAACAACTGCCTCCTCCCGTCGCTGCTCCCCAACGAGGAGGACGACGACGGCGACGGCTACGTGGAATGCACCCTCGACGGCGGGGGCTGGGACGGCCCGGTGGCCAAGCTGGGAGACGACTGTGACGACGGAGATCTCACGGAATACCCGGGACTACTCTGGCATACCGACAATGATGGCGACGGTCAGGGCCAACCCGGCGTGTCCTCGTCCTGCGACCGTGCGGTGATCTCTGATGTGCTGGTGAACACCGACTGTGACGACACCAACCCCACCATCTACCTCGGGGCGTCCGAGCTCTGTGACGGTCTCATCAACGCCTGTGGAGGCAGTCTACCCCTAGACGAACAGGACCCGGATCTGGACGGCTGGGTGGAATGTGCCTTCAACCCCGGGGAATGGGGTGGGGCAGCTGTCTCGGGCGGGGGCGACTGTATTGCCAACAACAACACTGCCTATCCGGGAGCGGTAGAGCTCTGCGATGGCCTCGATAACGATTGCGATGGCTCCCTTCCCGGGGTCGAGACCGACGACGACGTCGGGGGAGGGGACGGCTACGTCGAGTGCAGCATCCTGGTCCCGTGGGGCTTCCTCGGAGACGACTGCGACGACACCGATCCGAACATCTGGCCCGGCGCAGCCGAGGTCTGGTACGACGGCACCGATCAGGACTGCGACCCGGTCACCGAGTACGACCAGGATGGCGATGGGTACTCCGACCCCAGCGATCCCAGCGGTGGTACCGACTGCGTCGACACCGATCCGACCATCAACCCGGGAGCGGTGGATTCCTGGTACGACGGCACCGATCAGGACTGTGACGGCGCGGACGACTACGACACCGACGGCGACGGGCAGATCCCCGATGCCTTTGTGGGCTTGTCACCCCTTCCGATTGGAGACTGCGACGACAACGAGCCGACCATCTTCACCGGCGCTCAGGAGCGGTGCGACGGTCAACTCAACGACTGCGTGGGGGCCATGCTCGCCGCGGAGTTCGACGGCGATGGCGATGGACACGTCATCTGCACGATCGATGCGGGTGGATGGGACGGCGACCCCCTCGTGGTCGGCGGCAACGACTGCAACGACGCCGAGATCACCATCTACTCGGGAGCGCCCGAGCTCTGTGATGGCCTGGCCAACAACTGCAACGCGGCGTTCCCCGCCCAGGAAACCGATACGGATGGCGACGGCTTCGTGGCGTGCACCATCGACGCTGGCGGCTGGGATGGGCTCGGAAGCCCCGGAGGCGATGATTGCGACAACGCTGAGGCCACGGTCTACCCGGGCGCGCCGGAGCTGTGTGACGGCCAGCTCAACGACTGCGACGCGAGCTTCCCCACCAATGAGGCGGACAACGACGGGGACGGAGACGTCGAGTGCACCTTCGACGCCGGCGGTTGGGACGGGCTGCCTGCGGTCACCGGGGGCGACGACTGTGATGACGCCGACCCCACCAGCTTCGTGGGTGGGTTCGAGGTCTGCGATCTGGCGGACAACGACTGCAATGGCTTTCCCGATGACGGGTGCCTGTGCGAGCTGGTAGTCAACAATCTATCGCAGCCCGACTCGACGACCTGTCAGTTCCAGATGCCCCAACCCGGCGGCGTCCAGGTCATGCTCGACAACCCCGATGCGTCAGTGGACGGCTACTTCCAGGTCGAGGAGGCCGTGCTTGGCAAGCTCCCGCGCATGCACACCTGTACCGGCGACGAGGTCTTCTACCCCACAAATTGCGACCCGGGAACCGGCGTAGCAAGCTCCGATCTCCTCATCGACGTCACTGTGGGCACAGTGCTGAACCTGACCCTGAGTTACGACCCGGCGGGTGGGATCGACTACGCGGGAACCGACACGCTGACCGTGGACTTCGTGGCCGGGACTCAGGTAGCTGGCGGACAGGGCTCCCTGGTCACCAGTCTGGACACCGACTCCGGCGACGTCGTGACGTTCACACAGGTGCCGCTCACCATCGTCGGACCCGGGGAGGGCATTGTCGTCGACGCCGTGTCCTGCTCTCCCGGTGGTGGGGGACATGTGGTCTATCTGGATGGACAGGCGATCCTGGAGGTTCCGACGGGCGAGGCGCCTTGTTGGGCACCGACGTTTGTGCCCATTGATCCCGGGAGCTACACACTCAAGCTCACCCACGAGAACGACGCTCCAGCGGGCAGCGACCCGCGGCGGGTGGACATCTATGGCTACAGCGATTGCTCGCCGGGCTGCAATCTCGAATCGGTTCTTCCGCTGGCTTCGGCCGATGTGAAGCTCCACCGCACCGTCGGCAACGACCTCGGCACCGCGCTGCTGGCCGTTCCCGACTGGAACGGTGACGGCAAAGAAGAGCTCCTTGTGGCGGCGCGAAACCAGGTCTTCCTGGTGCATGGCGGAGTCTCGGCCCCAATGCTCATGGATGACGCGTATAGCGCCATGGTGGCGGGGAACATCAACCGGCCGAAGTTGGCTGACGTGGGCGACGTCGACGGCGACGGGTTGCCCGAGTACGCGATTGCGTCGACGAGCGCCGCCACCAATGGGCTCGCTGGCTACGTGATGAACGCCGACGACACGGGTATCCTCGACACGACCCTGGATGCTGTTGCGACGTTTACGGGCGGCGGCCACGGAACCGGAGGGCCCAGCAGTGCCGTTACCGGCGGCGACTTCGACCGCGATGGCGAAGCCGACATCGTGTTCGCCCACTATTACGGTACGGGTGACAACGGAAAGGTCCAGATCTACCCGGGCCCGGTTTCGGGGGCCTACGTCTTCGGCGACGCCGTGTGGTCGGAGTATCGGGGGAACGGCAGCAGCGGCTTGAACATTCTCGCGACTGGTGACGTCAACGGTGACGGTGACGACAATCTCCTTATCTCCGCTTTCAACGGGCCAGGTGGCGTAGGCGCCGTGTGGCTCGTTCTCGACCCCATTGGCGGAGTCGCCGACCTGACAACCGACGCCGACGCCACATGGGCCGGGTACGGGAGCCGGAGCAACCCGAGCGCGCTGGTCAGCGGCAGCGATCTGGATGGCGACGGGCGCGATGACATGCTGGTTGGCGCTTCGGACTTCGATCTCGTGGCTCTCGGCGACTACAATGGCGCGGTCCATCTGGTGCTTGGAAGTGCCATTCCCGGTGGTGGCCTCCTTTCCGCCGCGAGTACCATCTTCTATGGGGACGTGGGCGACCAGCTGATGTCAGCGGCATTCGTTCCGGACATGGACCGGGATGGCATTGCCGAAGTGATGGTCGGCCCGAACGGCGGAGGGACGGGCCTCGGCAATCGAGCGCTGATCTACCTCAGTCCGGGCATCGGGACCTACGCTCCCATCGACGCCGACCACACGATCTTGGGCGAGTTCGACATGGATCGCGCCGGGCGCGGTGTTGCCGCGGGAGATCTCGACGGCGACGGCAGTCCAGAGTGGATCGTCGGTGCTCCAAACAACGCTGGGCGGGGCGCTGTGTACTGGTACGGCCTGTCACTGTAGTCAGCACCCCGATCCGGGGAAGACCGACGCATCCAGGTCGTCGCAGTCCCAGCCGCCCCCAGACCACGGACCTGGCACCCACCACTCGTAGTACCCGTCGAGGTCCAGGTCCCACAGGTCGGCATCGGGTCCGCCGTAGACGCCCAGATCCGATTGCGAACCATCCGGGTCCAGGATGGAGGGGTCGCCCACGTCGATGAGCGGCGAGCCGACCTGGAGGTGCAGATCCCACTCCAAAGTGTCCAGCGGGTTGGTGTTCGCGAACTGTGGGTCCACCGACACATTGCCGAACGTGCCGGTTGGATCCGCGATCCCATCGAAGTCGTCTGGGGTGTTGCCCCAGAAATCTGAGTACAGGATGTCCAGCGGCTCGTCGTCGATGTAGATGCCACCACCGGTGTTCGCGACGTTGTTCGCGACGATGACGTTCTTCAGGGTCTGGACTGGGTCGTAGGTGTCAGCGAAAATTCCGCCGCCTCGTTCCGCGGTGTTGCCGGCGACGATGGAGTTTTCGATCGAAACGGGCATCGAAGTGAGGGACTGGACCGCGAGACCGCCGCCCGAGTAGGCGGTGTTGCCTGTGACGACCAGCTTGGCCGCCTGCAAATTGCCGACGATGAAGTTGGTTGCATACAGGCCCCCACCCATGCCGTCCGCGCGATTTCCAGCGATGACGACATGATCGAGAACGACGTTGCCATCCTGTTCGATGAGGATGCCTCCGCCGTTTCTCGACGAGACGTTGTTCGAGATCACGGCGTTCGCGACCGTGATGGTGTATCCCGGGTTTGTGCTCAACAGCAGTCCTCCGGCGTCGTAGGTGCCGATGTTGCCCTTGATGAGGATGTTCTCGAGTGTGGAGTCTTGTGCGAACCTGAGTCTTACGCCCCCTGTTCCACCCACATTGTCGGAGACGACCACACGATCCATCGTGAGGGCACATCCATCACAGTCGAGGCCGGCGATACCTTGTTCCGTGAAGTTGTCTCGAATGGTGCTGTTCGTCACAATCAGGGCGCTGTCGTCGGCGGTCATGCCCGCTACGCTCTGGCCGCTGTTGTTCGCGATCGACACGAAGCGGAGGAGGGCGTCCGATTCGTCCAGGTACAGGCCTCCGCTGTCGGTTGCAGTATTCGCGTGGAACTCGGCGTCGGTGATGTCGACCACCTGGTCCTTCATGTACAAACCGCCTCCTCGTGATGCGGTGTTGCCCGCTACACGGAGGTCGAACGCTGTGAATTCATCGTCGTCGAATTGCCCTCGCCGCGGACCATACACACCGCCGCCATCCCATCCGGCCGCGTTTCCGTACACACGGACCGTGCGAAGCAGGATTTGCCTGCCAGAAATCCCGCCTCCGTAGTCTTCCGCAACGTTGTTCGTGAAGAGGGAGTCGCTCAGATCCACACCCACCGCGGACACGCCGGCGCCTTCCGCAGCCGTGTTCTGGTCGACGAACAGGTCGCCCCAGACGAGTCCGCTCGAGTCTGTGAAGATGCCGCCGCCCAGCCCAGTGGCGTGGTTGTCGGCGACGATCAGTCGCCGCAGGGTCGGCGTGCTGTCGTTCACCACCCGAATGCCAGCGCCGTCCACCGCGGCACCGTTTGTGATCGTGAACCCCTCGATCACGGTTGCGGCCCGCTCGTTCCCGGAGTCCACGGTGATCACTGAGCCTGCAGCTTGCCCATCGATGACGGTCGCCTCCGCCCCGTACAGTCCCACCAGCCGCATATTCGGGCCTCTGAACAGCACATTCTCGAAGTACGTCCCGGGCTCGACGCAGATGGTCTCACCGGCCCCGGCTATGTCCAGAGCTTCCTGAATCGTCGGAAGGTCGGTCGGGATCAACCAGTCGCAAACCCGACACTCGTCGTCCACCACGCCCTCGCAGTCGTCGTCGACCCCATTGCATTGCTCCATCACCTGGCCGTGACGCGTGTTGTCGCCATCGTCGCAGTCCTCACACTGCGGCGAGCCGTCTGAATCCCCATCGACCTCGTTCGGAGGCAGCACCCCATCGCAGTCCGAGTCCTTGCCGTCGCAGATCTCCGGTGCCTCTGGATTCACCAGCTCATCCAGGTCGTCGCAGTCCCCCTGACAGAGATTGAAGCCGTCCCCATCGGTATCGGTGGTGTCGTCCTCGTCGGTCTCTCCGTCGCAGTCGTTGTCGATGCCGTCACACCCATCGGATTGTGTCGGGTAGATGGCGTCGTCGCCGTCGTTGCAGTCGCCGTTACAAGCGCCCCAGCCATCGCCGTCCACATCGTCTGGATACGCACTGGCGTCTCCGTCGTCGCAGTCCCCAGCACAGGTCGTGAAGCCGTCGCCATCGGCGTCGTCGAGGTTCATGGTCGCATCGAAATCGGTGCAGTCGCCACCACAGCTGGTGTGCCCGTCGCCATCGACGTCGATCACGTTCAGCCCAGCGTCGCCATCGTCGCAGTCCCCACCACAGGTGGAGTTTCCGTCGCCGTCCAGATCCTCGGGAGAGACGTTCGGATCGGTGTCGTCGCAGTCCGCCGGGAACCCACAGGCCGTGAAGCCGTCACTGTCATTGTCGAACGGCCCCACCAGCGGGTCGCCGTCGTCGCAGTCCCCGGCACAGATCGGCGCACCGTCGTAGTCGCCGTCGGTCTCATCGGCGGGAACACCGCCCAGACAGTCATTGTCGAGGCCGTCGCAGATCTCGTAATTCTCGGGATACCGGGCACCGTTCTGGTCGTCGCAGTCTCCCTCGCAGGAGGTGACGCCGTCGGCATCGAGGTCGTCGAGGTTGAGCATCGGATCGGCGTCGTCACAGTCGCCCTCGTTCTCCGAGACGCCGTCGCCGTCGTCGTCGTAGTTGAGGGTGCCCTCGTCCACCAGGCCGTCGCAGTCGTTGTCGACGCCGTCCTCGACCTCGGGCGCGTCGGGATTGGCGTTCGGGTTGTTCGGGTCGCAGTCGCCCATGCACGGCCAGAACAGGTCGGCGTCGACGTCTTCCTCGTCGATGGGCAGGAGCTCGTCGCAGTTGTTGTCGAGACCGTCGCAGACCTCGGGGTTGCCCGGATAGCGCACGGCGTCGCTGTCGTCGCAGTCGCCAGTGCAGCTGGAGTAGCCGTCTCCATCGCTGTCGACGGGTGTCTTTACCGGATCGGCGTCGTTGCAGTCTCCGGGCTCGAGGTCACCGTCGCAGCAGGCCAGCCCCTCTCCGAAGTCGAAGCCCACGCAGAAGCCGTCTCCGTCGATGTCGCTGGTGGAGAGGTCCTCGTCGACCAGGGTGTCGCAGTCGTTGTCGATGCAGTCGAGGAGCTCCGGCGCGCCCATGTACGTGTTCGGATCGCCGTCGTCGCAGTCGTCGATGCCGGCGTCGTGTCCATCTCCGTCGGCGTCGATGGCCTCGTCACCCGTGCAGTCGTTGTCGACCCCGTCGTTGGAGAGCTCTGGCGCGCCCGGGTTCACCGTCGGGTTGTTGTCGTTGCAGTCGTAGATGTCGTCGTCGGTGAGCTCGTCGTTGGCCGGGTAGAAGTCGCAGTCTTTGTCGACGCCGTCTCCGGCTCCGTTCGGGCAGGCGTCGCAGTCCTGGTCGACCCCGTCTCCATAGGGGTCGGGTGCGCCGGGAAATGTGGTCGGGTCCTTGGGGTTGCAGTCCCCGGAATTGCCGACGTATCCATCGGGCGGACCGCAGGATTTATGGGTCTTTCCGGCCAGTCCCCAGTCGTCCCCGTCGGTGTCCAGGAACCAGATCTTCTCTTTGTCGCAGAGCTTGGTGTTGATCTCGTGGAGGTCGGCACCCACCCAGGGGTAGCAACCGGACAACAATGCAAACACCAGGGGCCATCGAGGCATGAACTCTCCCACGCCTCTCTTGTGTTGTGGCGATGACGAATGTCACACGGGGCAGCCAGGCATCGCTCGAATGGCCTCATCCGACTCCGTGAGCGCTGAGCAGGGTGAGCCTGGTAGGATTGTGCGTGCCCGTTCCAAGATTTTGGAGGAGGTCGAGATGCTGACGGTCCTGCTTCTGGGAGGCGCCCTCGCCGCGGAGTGAGCCGGCTGGGCGAATCGGTTGGGCAAGGTGGGACGGCCTGGGTGTACTTCGCCGGCCACGGTGCGGCCTCTCCAGAGACCGGCGAGCGTCTGTTGATGGGGGTGACGACGTCCCCCGATGCCGAGGTGTTTGTCGAGGGCACGGTGGGCGTCTCCGACATGGAGAATCTGGCCGGTAGCGGAGGCGGCAAGGTGTTTGTCGTGCTCGATACCTGTTACGCCGGAGCGGGCGTCGCCGACTTGAAGCGGTTCGCCATACCAAGCTACGTGACGAGTGGATCAAGCGCGGTCGCAAGCTGGACGGCCGCGGGTCCCAACGAGCTGTCCGGTCCCATCGAGGCGGTAGGTCATGGTGCGTTCACCTACCTTCGCCATTGGTGCGCTGCGAGGCTGGGCCGACGGCGTCCTGGACTCCGCCGATGGCACCGTCACTGCGGAAGAGGCCCAGGAATACGTCGCACAGGCCCTCCGCGCCGCCCAAATACGAGATCAGCGGCCAGTCCTGGACGCGAAAGCGGCCAATCAATGGATGCTTTCCTCTGGCAACCTGGAGGCAGGACCCGATCTCGCCTCGCTGTCCAACCGTCCGGCGGTGGCGCCGAGTGCGAACTCCGATTTCGCGGCGGAGATGGCCCAGTTGCAGGCGATGCAGGCCAAGGAGAAGGAGCTGCTCAAGAAGCAGGACGATGCAGTCGCAGCCGCGCGGGCCGACGTTCTGGCCGAGGCGACAAGCAGCGTGGAAATCGGTGAAGGTGACCGTTGATGGTGGGGGGGATACCGCACGTATGGCATTGAAGGACTTCGTATCCAAATACCGAAAGGTCACCGTCGAAGTTGGCGGATCGACCTACCCCTTTGTCGTTCCGGAGGTGGCCGAGGCCCGCGCGATGCTCACGGCAATTGGCAACTCACGGTAGCCTCGTTGTCGAGACCGGTATCGAAGTCGAAGCCCACACAGAAGTCAGCCGGCCCTCAACAATTGGCGTTGAACACGAGGTTCGTCACACCCCCAACGGTGACCAGCGCAACGTAGATGTCGACCTGACTCCGGCAGAGCACGGGGTTGTCGTGGATCGCCAAAGTGTTGGGTACAACCGTGATTCCATAGAGTCCATCGATGTTGATGAGGGCGTCGTTGTACATGACGACGAGATCCTCACCGACTGACGTGATGTTGGAGAGTCCATCGACATCGGGGAGCGCTTCGTTGTTCTCGATCAAGACGCGGCCGCCGACTGTAGTGATCCCGGAGAGCCCATCGAGGTGCATGAGCGTGAGGTGGTCTTCGATACGGAGGTCTCCGCCCACGGTCGTGACCCCCGAGAGGCCGTCCAGGTTCGGAAGCGTCGCGTTGTTACCGATCCACAGATCATCTCCAACCGTTGCGAGGTTCGACAGACCACCGAGATCGGTGAGTGCGGGGTTTCCAGTAATTACCAGCATCACTGGCAACGATGTGATGCCCGAGAGCGCGTCGACGTTGGTCAGGGAGTTGTTGGTGGTGATTTGAATGTCACTGCCGATCGACGTGATGCCCTGGAGCCCTTCGAGGCCGGTGAGCGCGGCTTCGTTCTTGATGAGCAGATCGTCGCCAATCGAGGTGAGATTCGACAGACCACTTATATCGGTGAGGGCATCATTGTCGTTGATGCTGAGGTCTGTGCCGACCGAAGTGAGGCGAGACAGCCCGTCGAGGTTCAGCAGGGAGTTGTTGTACCCGAACGTCAGCTGTCTACCTGTGGCAGTCAGGCAGGAAAGGCCGTCGACATGCGAAATGTCGGTGCCCGTGACGATCAGTGCTTCGCCCACCAGCGCAACGCTCGCGAGGCCGTCGAGGTTTGCGAGCGCGTTGTTGTTTGCCAGAGAGAGCCAGCCCCCAGTCGTGGCGAGCGCGGACAGAGCATCGATGTTGACGAGGTCGTCGTTTCGTTCGATCTTGAGGTCTCCTCCGACGGTCTCGAGTGACTCGAGGCCGGTGAGGTCCACCAACGGCGTGTCGTTGATGATCAAGTCACCGGTGATCTCGCAGACGCCGGACAGCGCGTTGAAGTCAGCCTGGCCGGTGACGATGTAGTCGCCAACGAGCACGTTGCCGCAAGTGCCAGTGGTGGCCGGTTCGCACGAGTCCGTGTCGGTATCCGTGTCAGTGTCAGTGTCGGTGTCGGTGTCGGTGTCGGTGTCGGTGTCGGTGTCGGTGTCGGTGTCGGTGTCCGTTGCTGTTCCGTCTTCGCCGTCGGTTCCTCTCTTGTCGTTGTTGCAGGCGAGCACGGCCAGCAGCAAGGCACAACACCGCATGGCGACCTCCTTGCCGTCAGTATGCCGGGCGATTCCCCTCGATAGCCAGACGCTTCGGCGATGACCTCATCGGACGCGAGAGAGGGTCACGACAGGGGGCAGGACGTTAGGTCTTAGATCTTCCGATGATTAACACCTAACGTCCTGACCCCATGAATGTTGCCCGGCCTACCAAGTGCTCCGAGTCGCGACGAAGCCGGCCCACTCTTGCAGTCGGATGTCGCCGAGCCGCCTCTGGGCCCCCAGCCGGTCGAGCTGGGCCTGTCGCAGGGCATCGATAGGATCCAGGGGACGCCGCTTGCGCAGGTGATAAGCGTAGAAGTCGTCCATCAGCTCTGCGGTTGCGGCGTCGTCGATCGACCACAGGCTCATCACCAGGCTGTGGGCGCCAGCGATGGCGAAGGCCCGCCGAAGCCCGAGGACGCCTTCCCCCGATCTCACTTCGCCGAGTCCGGTCTCGCAGGCCGACAAGACGACGACGCCCGTTCCGGTCAAATCCAGGGCGGCGACCTCGGCGGCCGTCAGGATGCCGTCTTCGGCGGCGAGCGGGTCCAGGGGAAGGTTGGCGCCGGCGAGGACGAGACCGGAGAGCAGCATGGGGTCGAATCCCTCGCCCTGGAGCGCGGATTTGCACCGTCCGGTGGCGAAGAAGCCGTGGGTGGCGAGGTGTGCGACAGCCCGGCCTCCCAGCGCGGCGGAGACCGCGGTCTCAGTGGCTTGCTTACCTGAAAGGTGGCGGGGGTCGGCCTTGTGGGCGCGTCTCCAACGTTTGGAAAAGGCGGCAGCCTCGGTCTCGGTGCCGGGTAGAGGCTCGAATCCGCCGTCGTTACAGGCCGCTGCCAGAGCTCCGCGCTTTGCCTCGTCAGCACGCAGTGCGCCCGCTTCGTAGTCGACGCCCCCAACCACCAGCGCGTCGGAGGGCTCGCCTTCCGGCGGGAGCAGGAGGTCGTTGGCGCGGTCGAGGTAGATCACGCCGACTCGTTCCAGCAGGTAGCCGTCATCGGTAGGCAGGGCTCCGAAGGGAATGGCTGCAAGGGGCCCATCCGGGACCACCAACAGCTGATCGACGTGGCCGATCTCGGCGGCGATTGGCGTCCAGAGCAGCTCGGTGAGTCGGCGTCCTCGGCCGTCGATACGCTTGGCGAATGCCCCGGGATCGGCAAGGGCGCCGCGCCAGTCACCGACGGCTTCGTCGATGGGACCTGCCGGGCCGAGATCGAAACGCGCCGGCTCGCAGGTGCCGGAAACCGTCGTGAACGCGGCGTACCGGGCTTCCTCGTCTGCGTTGAAACGGAGAAAGTCGACGAGGGCTGCTCCCTCCGGCAACGCTCGGCACAGCTCTGTTGGCGTGGCCTCGAAGGCGACACGGTCGGCATGAAACCTGGCGCTGGCCGTCATCAGCTCTCTCTGGAGCGCTTCGACCTCGGAGGTCAATGCCGCCAGTCGCTCGACACGGTTGGGGCCGGGTTCGCTCGATAGCGCGAGGTTTGCGAGCCGGCGACGAGTGGCGGCGAAGCGTTCTGCCAATGCCGAGACGTTCGGATCGGTGGTCGCCGTGGCGCGCGTGGCGCGGAGCCCGGCGCCGACGGTGCCTTTGAAGCGCAGCGCGTGGGTCCATGCGGTGGACGGGTCGTGATAGGCGGCAAGCCAGCTGTCCAACTTCGGCCGGAGCTTGGCGACGTAGGCGAGGGCCTCTCGCTCCGAGAGGGTCCCGAGCAGCTCGAGGCGAGACTCGGCGATGGCGAGGGCCTCGTCGTGGTAGAGCCTGGCCTCCTTCATTTCGCCCTGGTCCCAGAACAGCCTCGCCAGGTTATTCAGGCTGATTGCCACCTTCAGGTGGACCGGACCGAGCGCCGCCCGTCGAATGGCGAGACTCTCCTCGTACAGCGATTGGGCGGCGTCCCAGTCCCCCTGCTCGTCCATCAGGCTCGCCAGGTTGTTCAGGGTGGTCGCGACTTCCGGGTGGTTCGGACCGAGCACATCCCGTTGAATGGCGAGGCTCTCCTCGTACAGCGGTCTCGCTACCTCGGGCTCCCCCTGGGTGTGCAGTAGAGCCGCCAGATTGTTGAGGCTGGTCGCCACCATCGGGTGGCTAGGCCCCAGCGTCTCCCTCCTGATGGCAAGGGTCTCCTTGTGCAGGAGTTTCGCGTCGTCGTACTCTCCCTGCACCTCCAACACGAGCGCCAGGTTGTTCATGTTGGACAAAGTGTGTGGGTCGTTGGGAGCGCGCGTCCTACGTCGGATGGCCAGGCTCTGTTCATACAGCGGTCGCGCGGCCTCGTGGTCCCCGAGCGCATACAACAAGCTGGCGTGATTGTGCAGGCCGGTCGCGCTTTCGGGGTGGTCGGGACCGAATGCCTCGCGGGAGATGGCGAGGCTCTGCTCGCCGAGCCGTCTCGCGGCCACATACTCCCCTTTCTCCATAAGCAACGTCGCCAGGTTGTTCATGATGGCCAGCACCCGCGGGTGGTCCGGACCAAACGCCTCCCGAGCGGCGGCGATGCTCCGCTCGTAGATGGGTTTCGCCGCCTCGTAGTCCCCCTGTCTGTGCATGACGACGGCCAGATTGTGTAGGTTCGCCACGACTGTACGGGGGCCCGCTCCCGATGCGCCCTGCAGGATGGCAAGGCTCTGCTCATACAGCCGTCGCGCACCCGCATTGTCCCGTTGCTTCTCAAGCATCAGCCCCTGCTTGAACAGGTTCAACCCCACTTCCGCGTCCTCGGGGCCGAGCGCCTGACGCAAGATGCCAAGGCTCCGGTCGTACAGCCCTCGTGCGGTCGCGTAGTCCCCCTGCGCTACCCGCAACATCGCGATACTGTCCAGGGTGCTCGCCGCGTCCAGGTGGTTTGGACCCTGGGTCTCCACCACGATGTCCAGGCTCTCCTCGTACATCTGGGCGGCGGCCTCGTAGTCTCGGAGCAGGTGCAACGCTGATGCGAGATTGTGGATGGAGTCCGCCACTTTCGGATGGTTGGGACCCAGCGCTGCTCGGCGAATGGCGAGGCTCTCCTCGTACAGCGGTCTCGCGGCTTCGTGCTCCCCCTGCCGCTGCAGCACGATGGCCAACCCGTTCAGGCTGGTTGCCACGTCGAGGTGATCCGGACCGAGCGCGTCCCTGCGAATGGCCAGCACCTGCCGCTCCAGCGCCTCGGCTTCGGGATAGCGCTGCTCGTCGTACAGGGTCAACGCGCGCTCTTGGAGCTCGGCGGCCTCGTCGAGGGCGTTCAGCCTCTCCGCATCCTCTGTCGGGGCGGCCCAGGCCGAAACCATCAACCACACCGTCACGACGCCCGCCGCTGACATCGGCCTCCAATTCGACCGTACCATGCCTTGGCGGCGCAGAGCCGGTCGGCGCTATGCTGATGCCGCTTTTCTCCAGAGGCCACTCGATGACTCCGATTGCATCGCTGTGGGACCGCATCGAGTCCCATATGGCGACCCTGTGGCCCACCAGGACGCTGAATCTGCGCCCTCCAGCTACCGAGGCGCAGATAACGGCTGCGGAGTCTGTGCTCGGGTTGGTCTTTCCCGCCGATTTTCGAGCCTCTGTCCTCGTCCATGATGGGCAGGAGGGGCAGCCAGAGGCGAGCTTTCTCCCCGGTGTGCACATGCTCGGCTCCCTCCAGTCCATTGTGGAGTGCTGGGTGGGCGATGCACAATCCTACGTCCCGAACGAAACCGAGCCGCTCCAATGGTTCGACGAGGTGGGACGGACCCACCAGGTCCACTCTCACCCCCGGCGGATCTCTTTCGCTGGCAGCCCACATTGGGACTACGATCGGTTGCTTTTTGACTTCGACCCTGCACCTCGGGGAAGGGCCGGTCAGATCATTATCCGCAGGGGAGGGGAGTTCTCGTACGTCTGCGAGTCGTGGCGTGAGCTGCTCGAGGGCGTTGTCGCTGGCCTCGAAGGCGCGGTCAAGCGTGAACCTCGGTGAGGAGTCAACACCCGTCGTCGTTGGCCCCGATGTTCACCCCGCCGACGGTGATGAAGGCCACGAAGTCGTCCACACGACTCTGGCACAAGGCCGCGTTTCGCCGCACGACCAGGTCGGACACATAGGGCACCCCGTACAGCCCAGCCAGACTGGTCAGGCCGATGTTCTCGACGACAGACACCTGACCGGCCACCTCCGTCACATTGGAGAATCCGTCGACCTCTGTGAGTGCCGGATTCCAGGCGACGTTGATCTGGCCGACCGAGGTCAGACCGGAGAATCCGTCCAGGTTGGCCAGCACGCTGTTCGCCTCGACAAAGACCATGCCCTCCACCGACGGGATTCCCGACAAGCCGTCGATGTTCACCAGGGACGAGTGGTACTCGACGGACAAGGCCACGAGTGGGGAGGTCACGCCGCTCAAGCTGTCGAGGTGGGTGAGCGCGTCGTTCTGTCGAAAGTACAGGAACTCCGCACTTCGCAGCCCCGACAGCCCGTCGACGTCGGACAGGGAGGCATTGAACCCGATGCTCAACAGCTGGGTGGACTCGAGTCCCGACAGCGCGTCGATATCGGTCAGCTGGTCGTTGTTGAGGATCTGCAGAAACCCTCCGACAGAGGTCAGCCCGGACAGGCCGTCGATGTTCTCCAACGACTCGTTGTGGTTCACGTAGAGGTCGCCCACGGAGGTCAGTTCCGACAGGCCGTCGAGATCGGTGAGGTCGGTGTACGCGATCTGCAGGGAGCCGGTGATCTCGCAGATGCCGGCGATGGCGGCGATGTCGTCGACATCCAGGATGTCGTGATTGCCCTCGAGGACTTCGGTGCAGTCCGCTGGCTCCTCCGTCAGGTGGGTAGGGCCGGCGTCGGCATCGGTGTCGCTGTCCCCGTCCCCGTCAATGGTGATCTCGAGGTCGGCATCGGACCCGTCGTCAGGTCCGGTGCGTGACGCGTCCGCTGACCCGTAGTACCCACGGCAGGCGGTGCATATCAGAAAGAACCAACGCCACAAGAGACCTCCTCGTACCCACTCCCAGTATGTCCGGGCACGCCGTGGTCCGGTACTTCAGTGGATTTCGTTCACGGTCAGCGACCGCCCTTCGTCAGGGCGCGGTGAGGTACAGCGCTCCCAGACACATCTCGTCGCCCGTTCCCTCGCCCCACTTCACGTCGGTGTCGCCAACGTTGTCCCAGGTACAAGAGACGGCCAGGCTGTCCTCGGCGTAGAGCTCGGCGGGCTGCGACAGCCAGTAGGCGTTCTGCCAGTTGAAGTCCCAGTCGTCGATCTTCAGCAGACACTCGTCGCCGTCGGGCCGCTGGATCTCCAGCTCGGCCGCCTGCCCGAGGGTGTGCATGTGCAGGGTCGCGGAGTGAATGATCAGGGGCTCTTCCGGCGCGAGTTCGAAGCCCTCCCGCAAGCGGTGCAGCATCAAGCTGTTCTCGCCCCCGTCGGCGAACCGGTGGGTGGTGACCTGTCCGGCGGGGATGTGCATCGGGATCATGTCCAGGACCCAGAAGGGATCGGTGAACGGGAGCGTGATCGCCGGCCGCTCGACCTCTTCGGCGACGCTGATGTTGAGCACCGACTGATCGGGCGCGGGGTCGGACGCCTGGGTGTTGTAGTGCATCTGGAGCACGATGAAGTCGTCGGTGTCCATGTGAATGCCTGTTCCCTCGGGAAATACCGAGGGGATCGCTCCGGGCACCCACGCCCCGAGCCAGGTGAATCCCGCGCCCTCGAAGTCGTCGGACTCCATCATCTCGACGATCTCGTCGAAGGACATGCCCTCGGTGTCCAGGAACGAGGAGCCATCTCCGGCGGGGCCGCCGAAGCAGGCGTAGCCGGGTCCCTCTTGTTCGGCGTCCCACATTTCGTAGTCCTCACGCATGGAGCCATCGAGGATGAAGGCCACGGCGTGATGGGCGACGGCGGGGTTTCCGGGGGTGATGTCGACGCCGGTGATGAAGAGCTCCTCCTCGGGCTGCCAGTCGAGGATCTGGCACCGGTAGTCGTCGGGTTCGGTGACTGGCGTGTACGGGAGGGGCAGGGGAAGGGAGTGGTCCTTGAGGAACACCTGTGACTCGGGAGGACGCGGTGCGTCGGCCTTGTCTCCCTCAGGGAGGTCGGCGGCGATGAAGTCGAGGATCAGGTGCTTCTCGTGCTCGGTGAGATCGAAGCTGTTCTGGTAGTCGTTGCAGTCGTCGGCCGGCTGCCAGGGGGGCATCGTTCCGGCTTTGACTGTGCTCTCGACGAGGGCCGCAACGGCAGAGACCTCCTTGTAGGTGGTGAGGGGGAACGGGGCGATGCCGGAGTCGTTGTGGCAGCTCGCACAGCGCTGATCGATGACCTCCTTGGCTTCGCCGTAGTAGGTCGGGTCTTGGTGGGCTTCGTTGTTGCAGGCGGCCAGGGCGAACAGCAGGATCATTTTGGAGCTCCGTCACATGGGCGCATAGTGATTCGCTGGTGTTGAGGACTTATGGAGATGCGGTGCCGCTCCGGCCGATGACTTTTGCAATCAGGCCGGTTGGCTCGGCGTTATCGTACTCCACATTCCAGCCGAGTTTCGCGGAGAGGCCGGTAACGATCGCCAATCCGAGCCCAGCGCCCTCCCCGGAGACCGAGCCGCCGAGTTGCACACCTCTCTCGGTCATCGCCTCCAGATTGGCCACACCGGGTCCGTCGTCGGCGACCTCGATGGAGAAGCCCTTGTCAGTCCTCTCCAGGACCACAGCAACGTGGCTTCCGTCGGTGTTGTGCACCACAGCATTATGCACGAGGTTCGCCAGGATCTGCTCTGCGAAGACCGCCGACGTCTGCGCGATGACGGGCGCATCGGGGACCGCATAGACGACCTCGATCCCCCGGCGGGAGCCAAGTGCCGCGCTTCGCTCCGAAACCCGGCGGATCAGGGCGCCAAGATCGACATCGGAGAGCTCGGGCATCCAGCTCTCGAGGCGGAGTTTCCCGGCAGCACCGAGGTTGTCGGTCAATAATCCGAGGTAGGCCACATCCTGCAGGGCGGTCCGCAGCGCGTCTGGATCGTGTCTCCGCACCAGGTCATCGAGCCGGAGTTGCAGCGCTGCGATGGGGGTCTTCAGGTCGTGGGCGACGTCGGCGAGGTGTTCCTCCAGCGCGCGCTGGTGTGCGAGGAGGCTCCGCTTCTCGCCGAGGATCCGCTCGTGGGCATCGTCGAGAGCGCTCGCGACGCGTTGCAGGGACGCATCCACCTCCCCAGAGGAGGACGAGAACCCGTCCTGTCCGACGCTGCGGCTGGAACGATCGAGGGCGAGAACCGAACCCAGGATGGGTTGGACCGTCGTCCGCCAGCCGGCGATGAGGGCCACGACGCCGATGGCGAGCATCCAGAAGGCGATGCGCTCGAAGAAGCCCTGGCGAGTGTTCTCCGTCTCCGGCCAGACCAGAAACAGCGTCTCGCAGGTGTCGGGGTGGTGCGTGTCGAAGATCATGCCCACCTCGAATTCGTGGGTGCCCAACAGTGCGAGGGGCTCCCGTTCTCCGAGGAAGATGCGGAGGGTCATCAGTGGAGAGATCCCGGGCGCAGCCGGATTGTCGGTTGTGTTGGTCTGGCGATCGAAGGCGTAGGCACGCAGCCCCTGCTCGTTGCTGAACGTCCAGCCCACCCGGTCCTCTAGACACCCCTCCAGGGCTTCGTCTGGGATCGCGTCGAAGAGGAGGACGGCCCGGTTCATCGCGGTCGAGGCCATGGGTCCCGCCAGCCCCAGGAGTGTCACCCCAATGGCCACCAGGGCCACGGCCAGCATCGTGCCGGCCACCTTGAGCTGGAGCAGGGAGGTGTTCACGGACAGAACCGGTAGCCGACCCGCCACACCGTCTGGATCGCGTCGGCAGAATCTCCGAGCTTGGCCCGCACCCGGGCGACGTGGCTGTCGACAGTGCGCTCCAGCGCTCCGGTGTCCATTGGCAGGGCGCCCTCGAGCAACTGAGTGCGGGAAACGGCGCGATTCGGCCGCTCAACGAGGTAGGCGAGCACATTGTATTCAGAGGTCGTCAGCGCCGCTGGCTCGCCGTTCACCGTCAGCGTGTGCGCGTCGAGATCGACTCTCGCGTCGGCCCATTCGACCGTCCGTTTGCGGACGGTAGGAGCGAGCCGCCGCTTGACCCGGGCGAGGAGTTCGTCCACCCAAAACGGCTTCGGGAGCACGTCGTCGGCGCCCAGTTCGAAGGACCGCAGCCGCGCGTCCAGTCCCTCCCGGGCTGTGATGACGATGACCGGTGCCGTGACGACGCCCTGGATCCCCCGGAGAATGTCGAGGCCGGACTGCCCGGGCAGGCTCAGGTCGAGCACGATGAGGTCGTGTTCGCGGGAGAGTGCCTGTTCGAGGCCTTCATCTCCGTTGGACACCGCGTGGACGGCGTACCCCTCCGACTCCAGTCCCTTCTGGACGGACATGGCGATGCGGGGATCATCTTCGACGAGGAGGATCAGCGGCATGGGCTCCCTTCAGCAGCCAGAACCGGGGAAGACCGAGGGGTCGGAGTCGTCACAATCCCACGGCGGTCCGGGCCAGATTCCGGGCTGCCACCACGCGTAGTAGCCGTCGAGGTCGAGGTCCCAGAGGGCGGCTTCTGGCCCTCCGTAAGCGCCTATGTCCGAATCGGAGCCGTCCGGGTCGAGGATGGAGGGGTCCCCGCCGTCGATCAGCGTCGAGGTCAGGGCAAGATGCAGGTCCCAGTCCTGAGGGTCGGGCGCAGCGGTGTACGCGAATTGTGGATCGATCGATAGGTTGCCGAGAGTGCCGGTTGGATCCGCGATTCCGGAGTAATCATCGGGCAGGTTGTTCCAGACATCGCAGGATTCGACATCTACTGCGCCGTTGTTGTTGACCCAGAGACCGCCTCCCGCAACTGCGACATTGCTCGTTACGATGACGTTGGACATCGCCGCCGTCGTCATCGAGTCGGTGTAGATCCCGCCCCCCGAGGCCGTCGCTGTGTTCCCGGCGACGACCGAGTTGCCCAGCATCACGGCGATGCCGTTTTGATTGCCCTCGATGCCGATGCCACCGCCTCTGAGCGCCGCGTTGCCGACGAGGATTACATTGCGCATGTCGAGCACGTGGTTTGACTGCTCGTGCATGACGTACAGGCCGCCGCCGATGTCGTTTGCCTGGTTTCCAGCGATCAGGGTGTTCTCGATCACAGCGGGGCCCGCGACCCAGATCGCAAGTCCGCCGCCGTAGCCCGCTGCGGGTCCGATGAAGGTGTTGTTCGTGAAACTGCTGTTGCGGATGGCGACCGTGCCGCCGTAGGTCGGTGGATGGAGCGCGGCCCCACCGCCCTCTCCGTCCCCGATCACCAGGTTGTTCGCCACCGTGACACCGTCGATATCGATTTCGATGGCCATGGTTGCGGCCAGGCCCCCTGGTCCGCCTTGCTGGGAGATGTTGTCGGACACGACGGTGTCTTCGAGATGGAGTTCGCAGGCATCGCAGGTCAATCCTCCGGGGCCCAGCGCAGCGGTGTTCCCGCTGATTGTCGAGTCGAAAATCCAACTAGAACCACCAAATATGGTGATTCCTCCACCGTCGTTGACCGACGTGTTGCGCTCCACGATGAGGTTGGTCAGCTGGACCAACAGGGCGTCGCGGAACAGGATGGCGCCGCCCATGTAGCTCGCTGAATTGTCGGTAAAGACCGAATCGTTCACGTCGATGGAGAGCTCGTCGACGTGCAGACCGCCGCCGTCGCTGGCGGAATTCCCGGCGATGCGGCTGTCGTCGATTGCACAGTCGGTGCCCTGGCCCGCGGCTGGGTTGCTGTGCACATACACTGCCCCGCCGTAGTCGACCGCCGTGTTCCCGTACAGGCGGACGTTCCGCAGCTGACAGCTGC
>Ga0315336_1002772_pt1 | contig 25604 bp, 15 predicted proteins | sample ASW5metaG_FD_204512 | JGI IMG/M metagenome (GOLD analysis project Ga0315336, IMG submission 204512) | Ammonia-oxidizing marine archaeal communities from Monterey Bay, California, United States - ASW #5 | ecosystem: Environmental > Aquatic > Marine > Intertidal zone | place: USA: California... | reverse complement strand
AGTCAGGCCAGCCGCGGGTCTCGTGGGGTCCCGGGTTGCTGGTGACTTGTTCCACCAGGCCAGTCAGGCCCTGGGGACCATGGTTTTCCGCGCAATCGTGGAGAGCGTGGTCGACGCCGAATTTGTGAAAGGGATCGCCATAATTGACCCGGCCGCCGATGAATTCGTAGGCAGAGATATGACTGTGGGCATCCACGTAGCCGAACACATCGTCGTTATCGATGCCGGGGGTGCCACGGAAGCGATCGACCTCTTGCAGGTAAATGGCCGGGCCGCTGTCGACCACGGTGGCGTTCAGCTCGGCTTCAGGGTAACCGTTGCAGCCTTCAGCATCGGTGAGGACAAAACGGGTGTCGGCGTTCTCCAGGCTGGGCGAGGTCAGAGTCAGCCCGTCATCGCCGGCGGTGAGTAGCAGGCCGGTGACCTGGGAGGCCAGGGTGAAGCTGTCGCCCTCGCTGGGGTTGAGATTCCATACCGCCAGATCATTGGCATCGGCGACCATGGCCAGAGACGGGCGCAGGGTGGTGTCGCCCAGGTTGTTGCCGATGCCTTCCAGATTTTCTCCCAGCTCCCGCAGCAGGCCGCCCAGGGGGGCCACCGGATCCAGTACCAGGTTGAGGGTGTCGCCCAGGCCTGCCACCAGATAACTGAGTTCGCCGACGAAGTTACCGCCCTGATCCAGCAGCTCCCCGGCAGGGTCGCTGATGCCCAACAGTTGTTTCTGACCGATGCTGCCGGTGGTGCGCTGGTAATCAGACACCAGCAGATAGCGGCCCAGATCGGTGGGTTTCAGGGTAAAGGTGGTGGCCTGGGAGGCGTCCGCGGTCAGGCCATAGGCGCTGCTGGCGCTGTTCGCCTGCAGGAAGCGTCCGTCGCTATTCAGGGTGTAGCAGCCATTGGCGAACTGGAAGCGATTGAGCGGTTGTGGCTCTGGCGCCGGTTCCGGGCCGGGCTCCGGCGTCGGGGCCGGGTTCTCGGTATCGGGCTGGCGCGGCTGCTCGCCGGCAGTGCTGGCGGAGGAGCCGCCACTACCACCGCCACAGCCGGCCAGAAGGCTGACGGCCAGTAGCAGCGAGCAGGGCAATACAGAAGTGGTCAGGGCCGGAGCCCGGGTCAGTTGTAGCATGGCTAACCCCTTAAGGGAGTCCTCGCGATGCGGGGCGCCCGTTGTTGTTATGGGTACGTACGTTCTTATTGGTACGTTTGTACAACTAAAGGGCTGGGAGTGGCTGTAGCGTTATTGTCAAAAAGGGGGAGGGGTTTGTTACAGGGGGGCACAGGGCAAAATAAATTGATAATTGATAACTCGGGGGACAGGCCCTCTGTGGTCAACGCCAAGAGGTGGCGCTCAACCTCTGGGCGCGGCCTGTGCGTTTTCAGATCCGACCCGACGTTGATCGCGCCGTTATCCATTTTCCATTATCAATTAACGAATGGTGGGAGAGCGGTCGCACCCACAGGGCGTGGCAGACGACCGCTTCTACAAAAAACGACAAAGGGGAGGTTACGCCACCAGCCGGTTATCCAGCGGGCGGGTCAGGTACCCCAGCACCAGGGCGGCGATATCCACCTTGGGTTGGTAATGCAGGAAGAACCCGCCCAGGGTGCCGAACACCCGCGCGAGCATGATGAAGTCGCCGGGCATTTTTTCCACCGGGTCATGCTCCAGGTGATCCAGCAGATGGCTGACCTGTTGCATCATTTCCTCGGCGCTGGGCCAGCCCTTGTCCGGGTCAGGATAAATAATGGCGTTGCGTACCTGATCCAGAATGGCAGCGACGAACGCCAGCAGGGTGTCTGGATTACCGCTGCGGGTGCTGAAGCCCATGGCAGTAAGGGTGTCGGCAATGACTTTCTGATCGTTCACCACGCAGGCCTGCAAGACCCGGAAATAGCCGTGCCGTGCCGCATCGCTGAGGCTCTGGGCACAACCGAAATCCAGCAGTACCAGGGTGTCGTGGTCAGTGATCATGATGTTGCCCGGGTGCGGGTCGGCATGGAATACGCCGCCGTGCAGCACCTGGGAGAACCAGGCATCCAGCAGCCGATGCAGGACCACACCCAGGCGCTCCGGGTCGGTGTGGTGCAGTTCATCCAGCACGGTGGTGAGTTTGCGGCCATGCACGAATTCGGTGGTCAGCACGTGGCGGCTGCTATGTTCTGCCACCAGGGCCGGGGTGGTGATGCCGTTGACGCCTGCCAGTTGCGCGCCGATCTGCGTCATCACCCGGGCTTCGCGCTCATAGTCCAGTTCTTCGCGCACGGTGCGCTGGATTTCACTGACGATGGTATCCATGTCCATGGGTGGCAGGGCGGATTTCACCGCATCCATGAACACCTTTAGCAGGGTCATATCCAGCTCCACCACTTCGTCCAGGCCCGGGCGTTGTACCTTGACGGCGACCTCGCGACCATTGTGCAGCCGTGCCCGGTGTACCTGCCCGATGCTGGCAGCGGCCAGTGGTTCCGGGTCGAAATCGGCAAACAGTTCGTTCAGGGGCTGACCGAACTCCTGTTCCAGCACCACGGCAATGTCCTCGAAGGGCACCGGGGTAGCCTGATCCTGCAGAATGGTCAGCTCATCGACCCAGGCCTGGGGGAGCAGGTCCGGGCGGCTGGACAGCAGCTGACCGATCTTCAGGAAGGCGCCGCCCTGTTCCAGGGAGGTATCGCGGAAGCGGCGGGCATTGCGCTGGTGCAGGTTGGCCAGGGCGGCTTCGCGCATGCTGGTTGGCAGAAAGGCGGAGCGGGTACCCCACAGGCGGTAGCTTGCCACCACCTTGGTCAGCATCCAGCCGGTTTTGCTCAGGCGCTTGAGGCGGGTTGGCCAGCGGCGCGCCTCGTCGGCCAGGATCTGCATTTCCTCGTTCACGGCGTTGGCGCCACGGCCCACCGCTTTACAGGCCTTGATGGCCTGGTCGGCAATCTCGCGACCCTGCCAGGCGGTCTTCTCAATGGCTCTGATACAGCCTTCCACCACGGCCAGCCAGGCCTTCAGGCCGCTGTCTTTCTGTTTGCGCTCGGCAAAGTCGTTGAGCGGCTGCCAGTTGGGCTCTGCCGGGGTGTTCGGAGTCTGATTCAATGACGTGTCACGCATTAGGCACGCCTCCACTATTGTGAATAGATGTTCACAAAATAGGGGCGAAGAGAGGATTTGGCAAGCAAAAGGGTTTACGACTGTTCACTTTGTAGGGCAATTCATGCCGGGGCGCTGATGGAATGGGGGGGCTGCGCGTGGGGAAATGATGGCTTGGTGCTACCACGGGTAACCTTTCTTTGGTTCTTTCGTACTAAATTCAAAGGGTTACGTGCTCTGGTGTGATGGGCGGTAGTGCCGTGTGGATAACCGGCACTGCAGGCGACGTTTCCCTCACCCACAGTGGACAGACTCCGATACCGTTTGGGAACGGCGGGTCGGTGCCTTTAACAATAATAACAACGTAATCAGAGGAACCTGATGACAACCACTACCAGGATGTTGGTACCAGCCGTGTTGTTGCTGGCGCCGGTGGTCCAGGCGCAATCTCCTGCGTCGCTGGAAGACATGGAGCGGCGTCTTGAGCAACTGGAAATGCAGCAATACGAAAAGCAGAACAACTGGAGCGATCGCCTCTCCGTTAACGGCTTCATGACCTATGGCGTTACCCGTCACGATGTTCATGTTCGCGCCAATAATGGTGACCCGATCGATTACATCGATCGTACTACCGACGAGATTTCCCACCGGGAGCTGTCACGGGCGGGGATCCAGTTCAATGCAACCATCAGCGATGAGACCAGTGCTACGGTACAGGTGCTGGCCCGGGGGCGGGATGATTACGATGCCCAGGTGCAGTGGGCTTACCTGAGCCATGATCTGTCGCCGTCGGTGACGGTTCGGGCCGGCCGTATGGTGTTGCCGTTTTTCATGCACACCCAGTACAACAATGTGGGTTACACCTACCACTGGGCGACCTTGCCCGGTGAAGCCTACGACGTGGTGCCGTTTGACACCATGGAAGGGGTGGACCTGAGCTGGAATCTGAACACCGGTCCGGTCTCCCATCGTCTCAATGTATATGGCGGTGCCACCGATGTGCCCAGTTTTTCGCTGCCCGCACCGGTGGTGTATGAAGTCAGCGAGTTGACCGGCATCAATCTCACCAGCCAATGGCGGGACTGGACCAGCTGGCTCAGTTACAGCCATGCGGAAGTGACCCTGGATCTGACCGACCTTGCCGGCCCTACCGGTCTGCCGGTGGCGGCACTGGAAGCGCCCGTCAGCCTGGACGAGGCCCAGACCTATATCAGCAGTGTGGGCCTGCAGTATGACAACGGCGCCATGGTGCTGATGGCAGAGCGTACCCAGCTGGGTATCGAAGGCTGGTTCCCCACCAAGTGGGGCGGTTATGTCAGCGCAGGGTATCGTTTCGGGCCATGGATGCCGCATGTGACCTGGGGTGCTGCCAATGCCCACGGCGTCAGTGAAGCACAGAGCGAAGGACCGGTCGCCGCCAACTTCTCTGCAGCCAATCAGGTGCGCAGTAAAAGCTGGACGCTGGGTTTGCGTTACGAGCTGGAAGTGGGCGTTGCCGTGAAACTGGAAGCACAGCGCTTTTATGACATGAGCAACGACAAGATCATGACCAACGGTCTGTTCACTCCCCAGGGGTCGGCACCTTCCATCGAAGAGGAAGAACCGACGGTATTCCGGCTCACCGTAGATGCGGCCTTTTAAGGGAGAATGATCATGTTGAAGAAAGTGTGTGCTGTCTTCCTTGTCCTGTGCTGCCCCGCGTTATTATCCGCCGGCATGCTGGTGATAGTGGCGGAGTCTTCGCCATTGGCGCAGATGGATCGTCATGAAGTCCGTCAGCTTTACATGGATAATGCGTCCCGCTTTGGCGGTTATACCGTGACCGTGTTGGATATGCCGGAGGGCAGCCAGCAGCGCGAACGCTTCTATGAGGGCGCCACGGGCAAGTCCGCGTCGCAATTGAAAAGCTACTGGGCCAGAATGATTTTCACCGGCCAGGGTATGCCGCCACGGCAGGTGAAGAATGCTCGGGACATGGTTCAGCAGGTAAAACAAAACCCGGGTGCCGTGGGTTATGTGCAGGAGTCGGATCTGCAGGAGGGATTACGGGTGTTGTTGCGTTTGCCATGATGGTCAGTGGCAAGTTGCAACGCGCGACCAGTGTGCCAATCGATAACCACGACCGCCGCGTTCCAGCGGCGGTTTTTTAATGATGTGATAACTCGCGCTGAAGCGCGGTCACTGTCGGTGCTGCATCGACTATAGCTATCGCGCGTTGCAACTTTCTACTTGTAACTTGCTACTGCCTTACCCTCCCAGCAAGCGGTTTTCCGCAGCTTCCACTGCTTCCAGCGGACCGTAAAGAATCACCGTATCTCCCGGCTCGAGAACCAGCTCTGGGTCAGGGCTTTCCAGTGTCTGGTCATCCCGTTTTACCGCCCGGATTTCCACATCCCGTAATGCACAGCGTGCAATGCTCCGGCCGATGCCCCGGGCCTTGTCGGATAATGTCACCGCATGCAACAGGCGGTACGGGTTGCCGGCACTGTCGGTAGTGGGCAGGGTGTCGCCGTGATAATAGCCCTGCAACATGCGGTAGCGTTCCCGGCGGGTCTTGCGCAGCGTGGCCATGACCCGGTCGAAGGGCACATCCAGCATCATCAGGGCATGGGCAACCAGCATCAGCGAAGCTTCCAGTACTTCGGGGACCACTTCTTCCGCACCGGCATCGATCAGCGCATCAAGGTAAGTGTCGTCCCGGGTACGTACCAGGATACGGATATTGGGATTGAGCTCCCGAGCGGTATGCAGGATGCGCTCTGCCAGACGTGGGTCGTCAAAGGTCACCACCAGCAGGCGAGCGTGCTGAATACCGGCATTGACCAGGATTTCCTTGCGGCTGGAATCACCAAACAGGATGTGTTCACCGGCGGCGCTGGCTTCCTGTAGTCGTACCAGATCCCGGTCCACCGCCACGGCTTTCATGTGGAAGCTGTTCAGGTAGCGCATCAGGTTCTGACCCACCCGGCCATAGCCGCAGAGGATCACGTGGTTGCGGGTTTCATCGGAGATCGGGGTGTCTTCAGGAATTCTTTGCCAGCGTTGTAGCAGCCGGCGGGTAAGACGACCGCTGTTATCCAGCAATGCGGGCGTGAACACCATGGTCAGCACCACGATGGAGACCAGCAAGCCAGCCTTGTCCGGCGTAATCAGCTGATGAGAGACCCCCAGTGCAACCAGCACAAAACCGAACTCCCCCGCCTGGGAGAGAATCAGCCCGCTTCGCATTGCGGTATCGCTGCGCTCTTTCAACAAGCGCAGCAGCGTAAATATCAGCAGCCCCTTGAACAGCATCAATGCCGCAGCGGCGAGTATGATCCAGTGCCACTGATCGGCGAACAGGTTCGGATCCACCAGCATGCCGACACTGATAAAGAAAAGCCCCAGTAGCAGATCCCGGAAGGGGCGCAGGTCGGCTTCGATCTGATGGCGGAAGTGGCTCTCGCCCAGCATCATGCCGGCCAGAAAAGCACCCAGGGCCATGGACAGGCCCAGCCAGTGAGTTACCCAGGCCGCCAGCAATGCCAGCAGCAGGGCGGTCATGACAAAGACCTCATCGGAACGGGCGCGGCCGGTTTCTTCCAGCATGCGTGGCAGCACCCAACGGCCGATCACATAGATACCGGCAAACAACAGCAGGGATTTGCCCAGCGTCAGTGACGCCACGGACCACATGGGGCCGCTGTTTTCCTGAGTGAGGATCGGCAACATCACCAGCATGATCACGGCGGCCAGATCCTGGAACAGCAGTATGCCAGTGGAGGTTCTGCCGTAGCCGGTATTGACCGATCCCCGGGATATCAGATCGCGGATCACAATGGCGGTTGAGGAGAGGGAGAGAGCACAGGCGGTAATCAGAGAGGGTGTGTAGTCAAACCCGAGCAACCGCATGATAGCGAACACTGCCAGGCCGGTGAGGGCGACTTGCAGCGGGCCGGCGCCGAAGACGATACGGCGCAGGGTCATCAACCGTGGGATGGAAAATTCCAGGCCCAGCGTAAACAACAGAAAAACGATGCCAAACTCGGCCAGGTGTTGAATGCCGTCGGTATTGCTGACCCAGCCAAAGCCGAAGGGTCCGGCAGCAAGGCCGCAGAGCAGGTAGGCCAGAATGGGTGGCATACCAAGCCGCCGAAACAGCACCACGGCAGCCACGGCGGTGCCGAGCAGAACAACAATGAGTGTGAGGGCATCATGCATAGAAAAACCGGGTTCCTGAAGAGCCAGGTTCCCAGTGTAGCAGCCCGCCCATGACAGGACAGACCAGGATGTTGATCCTGATCAATGGGGCCGGAAATGGCTTAGAAGCAACTGAAGCGGAAGCTGTCGTCCAGCGCCAGGGGAAGGGTCATTGAGCGGAAGCCCAGAATCTCCATATGTTCGCAGTGGAAGGTTCTCTCCCCTGCATCCTGGCTGAACCGATAGTCAATATGCAGTACCGGTTTGCCGGCATCGATGAAGGGTTGCAGCAGGTGACACTCGCGCCATTCATGGCAGGATTCGTTGATGGCAAAATCCGCATAATCCACCAGTTCCCTGACCTGTTGCAGGTCATTTTTCAGGGATACGGCGAGGCTGTACTGGTGGGCGGTGCGAAACAGAAAACGGTTATAAGAGAGCTGCTGCCTGCTATTCAGAGGGAAGCCGGTTTCATTGGTATAGCCATCCACATTGTCCGGATCGACCCCATCGCAGCCTTTTTCCGCGGCCAGTTCAATACGATCTGCCATGCGCTTGCGAACATTGAGGGAGCGGATATCCAGCCAGCGCTCGCCAGGCCAGTTACCCAGGCGCCGACCCTTGTCAGTGGGCAGGAAACGGTAGCGGTCCGGGCGCCAGTTTTCGTAGGTCCCGGCGGAAAAATAGCAGATCACCTTTTTGCCAGCGGCCTGCAGGTCCTGAATAACACTCTCTTCGGTATCGAACAGATCCACCACATAGAGATCTACGTCATAGCCGATGTTGACCTCACCCTGTAGCTGGATCTGCCACTGCACGTCCACGTGCGGCTGGTACCACTCGGGCGCCAGGTTGCCGCCATCGGTGGGTAGAGGCAGTAATAGTGCGGCAAGCAGGTTTAACGGAAGATCCATTGGGCACCGAAAAATGGCAGGTGTTAGTTAACCGATTTTTCATTGATGTGTGACAGATTACTGTTCAATTCCACGGTAAAAATGTAGATGTAGCGTGTCCACAATGACATTCTGTTACCTGACAGGGCGGCATGTTCGGCGGGGTGCTGCAGTCTGCCGGAGAGTGGAGGTGATGCTGTCGCCCGAACGTTCCGGCCAGTGGACGCCGGCAAATCTGATTCACGGGCAGGGGCAAGAATGATGGCTAAGGATAATGAACCGGCTATTACGGTAACGTCTCATGGGGCGGCAGGAGAGGTGACCGGCTCTTGTCACCGGCTAACCGTGCAGGGCAAGTCCGTGTTGCTAGACTGCGGTATGCATCAGGGTGGTGATGTGGTGAAACGTCTGCAGGAGGAGCGTTTCGACTTCAATCCCCGGGATATTGATGCGGTGGTGCTGTCCCATGCTCACCTGGACCATAGTGGTCTGTTGCCCCTGCTGGTGGCAGAAGGCTTTGGCGGGCCGATTTACTGCACCCATGCCACCCGAAACCTGCTGGCGATTATGCTCGAGGACGCTGCCAGTATTTACCAGCGTGATCTGGACAATGGTAACTTGCGTCGCCGTCGTGCCGGCCGCCGCCAGTTGAGTCCCCGTTATACCCTCGATCATGTGCGCCAGGTGCTGGAACAGTGCCAGCCACTGAGTTATCGCCAGGATGAAACGATTCTGTCTGGCCTGGATTTGAGCCTGCTGGATGCCGGGCACATTCTCGGCTCCGCGGTGGTTGTGTTGACCGTGGCCGGGGAGCTTCCTCGGACGCTGGTCTTTTCCGGTGACCTGGGGGCCAGCCAGCGCGTGCTGATGCGGCCACCTGAAGTGCCCGAACGTGCAGACCTGGTGTTGATGGAAAGTACCTACGGCGACCGTGATCACCGTAGCCAGGAAGACACCATGACAGAGCTGGAACAGATCATCGCCGAGGCGCGCAATGATGGTGTGATCATGATGCCGGCCTTTGCGGTTGGTCGAACTCAGGAATTACTGTTCCACTTGGGCTGTCTGTATCACCGGGGTCTGCTGTCCGGTTGGCAGGTGTTTCTGGACAGCCCCATGGCGCTGGAAGTCACACGACTCTATGACCAGTGGCTGGATGCCATGGATAAAGATGATCAGCGAGTGATGGCCCATTTCGGGGCCCGTTCACTGCAAGAGTTTTTGCCGGTGCTCTCTCCCACTCCCGACGTGGAGCAGTCCATGCGCATCAACCGCATTGAGCGTGGCGCCATTATCATTGCTGGCAGTGGCATGTGTAACGGAGGCCGTATCCGTCATCACCTCAAGCACCGTCTGTGGCAGGAACGTAATCATCTGGTGTTCACTGGCTACCAGGCACGCGGCACTCTGGGGCGGCAGATAGTGGATGGGGCCAGCCATATCCGCATGTTCGGCCAGCGTTTTGTGGTGCGTGCCCAGTGCCATACGCTGGGCGGTTTCTCTGCCCATGCCGGTCGTAATGAGCTGTTGGCCTGGGCAAAGGGCATTGGTGGGGAGCCCCGGTTTCGTCTGGTCCATGGCGAGCCAGAGGCGCTGGAAAGTCTGGCCGGTGCCTTGAGTGAGATGGGGATTCCGGTGTCTGTGGCCGAGCCCCAAGTAGCGTTCTCGCCAGATTTTTCCTGAGGCCCACAATGGATGCTTCCGCGCGGCCGCAATGGCATAACGACAGCGGGGTTGCCGCTCTCGATGCCCTGGAGAGTCAGGCTGAGGGGCTAACCAGTGAGCAGGTGGCTGCTCGTCGTGGCCGCTTCGGCGAAAACCGTTTGCTGGAGCAGAAGCCTCGCAGTGTCTGGCGGCGCCTGGCCAGCCAGTTTCATAACGTACTGCTGTATATCCTGCTGGCTGCGGCGCTGTTGGCGTTGCTGCTGGGCTATTACAGTGATGCCACGGTAATCCTGCTGGTGGTGGTGATCAATGCCCTGGTGGGGTTCGTTCAGGAAGGCAAGGCTGAGGCCGCCCTGCGCTCGATCCAATGCATGCTGGTTTCCCATTGCCAAGTACTTCGTGATGGTCGGCCGCATACCCTGGAAGCCAGTGAGCTGGTGCCGGGGGATGTGGTGATACTGGCCGCCGGGGACCGGGTGCCGGCGGATCTGCGCCTGCTCCAGGTGCGTGAGCTTCACTGTGACGAAGCCATGCTCACCGGCGAATCGGTACCGGTTGCCAAACAGCAGGATTCGTTACCCGGCGATTTTCCCCTGGCGGAAAGGCGCAATATGGCCTGGATGGGGTCCCTGGTGACCACAGGCAGCGCCCAGGGCGTCGTGGTGGCCACCGGCATGGCAACCCAGCTGGGGCACATCGGGAACCTGGTGGCCACGGTCAGTGCGCCGGTGACCCCGTTGACCCGGGCGCTGACTCGTTTCGGTCACCAACTGGCGTTGCTGATCATTGTGGTGAGCGGTATAGGGCTGGCCTGGGGGGCCGGCATCATGGGGCTGGCGCCCGGCGAATTGTTACGGGTTGCCGTGGGGGTGGTGGTAGCGGCGATTCCGGAAGGGTTGCCGGCGGTGGTCACCATTACCCTGGCCATAGGCGTGCAACGGATGGCCAGGAACCATGCGGTGATTCGCAAGTTGCCGGCGGTGGAAGTGCTCGGTTCGGTGACGGTGATCTGCTCCGACAAGACCGGCACCCTGACCCGCAATGAAATGACCACCCGCACTTTTGTCACCGCTGCTGGTCAGGTGCAGTTGTCCGGCGAGGGGTATGCGCCGCAAGGCCTGGTTGAGAGCAACAGCCCGGCGGCATTGGAGATTTTTGCCCGCGCCGCCCAGGTGGCCATGCTGTGCAACGACTCCCACCTGAACCAGCGTGATGGGCAATGGGTGATGCAGGGTGATCCCACCGAGGGGGCCTTGTATGTGCTGGCGCGCAAGGCTGGACTGACGGAAGCGTTTCGCCAGCAGTGTCCGCGCAGGGATGAATTGCCCTTTGCCGCCGAGCGGCTCTACATGGCCACTCTCAACGAAGTGGCGGGTCAGCCCATGCTGATGGTCAAGGGCGCGCCGGAGCGCTTGCTGGCGCTGTGCGATCAGCAACAGAGCGGCGACGGCGCCGAACCATTGAATAGCGACTATTGGCAACAGCAATTGGAGAGGTTGGCCGGGGAGGGCATGCGGGTGCTGGGACTGGCCTGCAAGGTCATGCCCTCGATGGACCGTCCTATTGGCCATCCGGATCTGGAGCAGGGGCTGGTGTTCCTCGGCTTGACCGGCACCACGGATCCGCCCCGTCAGGAAGCGGTCACTGCGGTGGCGCAGTGCCAGCAGGCCGGTATTCGCGTCAAGATGATTACCGGTGATAACCCCCGTACCGCATCGGTCATCGCCGCCCAGTTGGGGCTGCGCGGCCAGCGTGTAATCACCGGCCAGGAATTGTCTGCACTGGATGACGGACAACTGGATCAGGTGCTGGCCGAGGTAGATGTGTTTGCCCGCACCTCGCCGGCGGACAAGCTGCGTCTGGTGGAGCGGTTGCAGGCCGGGGGGCAGGTAGTGGCGATGACCGGAGATGGTGTCAATGATGCGCCGGCGCTGCAGCGCGCCGACATCGGCGTCGCCATGGGCGGCAAAGGCACCGATGCGGCCCGTGATGCGTCGGCCATGGTGCTCACCGATGACAATTTTGCCACCATTGCGGCGGCGGTGCGCGAAGGGCGCACGGTCTACGACAACATCGTCAAGGCACTGCTGTTTCTGTTGCCTACTGGCCTTATCGAGGCGTCGGTATTACTGGTGGCGGTGGTGCTCGGTACGCCGCTGCCGATTACCCCGGTGCAGATACTCTGGGTAAACATGATCACGGCAGTCACCCTGGCGTTGGCGTTGGGGTTTGAACACGGCGAACCGGATCTGATGCGCCGCCCCCCACGGCCACCCAGCCAGGGATTGGTATCGCCATTGTTGCTGGGGCGCCTGCTGTGGGTGGGTGCCCTGGGCACCGCGCTGGTGTTCTGGCAATTCAGCCGTTTCGCCGAGACGGATCTGGATCTGGCGCGAAATATGGCGGTGCTCACCCTGGTATGGATTGAGATTACCTACCTGTTTGCCTGCCGCCGGCTACTGGCCCCTGCCTGGTCCGATCTGTCGCTGACGAGACTGTTGCCAACCCTGATGGCGGTGCTGGCCGTGTTGCTGCTGCAGTGGCTGTTTTTCGTGGTGCCCTTCATGCAAACCCTGTTCGCTTCCCGCCCCCTGTCCCCGGCTTTCTGGGGGCAGGCAGCGGCGGTGGCGCTGTTATTGTTGCTGGCAGTGGAAATGGAAAAATGGCTGATCCGCCGCCTGCGTTCTCGCCGCCATCAGCGAAGGGCATCCGGGTCGCCGAGCCCCTGAGCCGCGGCATTTTCATCAGTGGTCAGCCAGGGCGTGGCCGGCTGGCCCAGTAGCTCCGCTACCTGCTGCAAGACATGGGCCCAGGTGCTGTGGTTGGCGTAGAGCATGCCGAAGGTGTCCAGTGTACCGCCGCGATTGCGATAGCCCAGGAAGCGGCTGCGTTCACCGGTATCCAGCGGGCGCATCACACCGCTGAACACTTCCGGGTGACCGTGGACCAGGAATACCCGTTCCGCCACGGTTGGCAACAGCTGTGTCATGGCGGAGAGGGAATGCAGGCTTTGCGCTTCCTCGGAATCGCGCGGGAGCCGAAAACGTCCGGGCTCCTGTATCACCGACAGGCAATGGGGCATGCCATGCTCTTTCAGGCGCTGGCTGGCCCGTTGCATTTCCACCAGCTGGTAGGCGCCGATGGCTACCAGCTGTACCCGGGGCGACGGGTCCTGATGCAGGCACAGGGCGCCCTGGTCCGTCAGTTCCCGGGCCTGCTCTTCACTGAGTTGCGCGGGCTGGGGATTTTTCGGCACCACCAGAACGGCGACCTGCCCCCGGCTGCGGTAGATTTTCAGGAGTGCCTGCACTGCGCTGCGCGCGTCCACCGGAAACAGCACCGGCGCCACATCCTGCATTTCCGCCAGCCAGGCTTCGCACAGGGTTGGGTCCTGGTGGGATTGCTCATTCTTGCCGTTTTCCCAGGTGTGAGAACTCAGCAGAATCGGCACGCTGATCCAGTGGGGGCCTCGGTCGGCATGGCGGCGCTGTCTCGAGAAGAGAATTTCCTGGCGCATGGCGCCGAGCATTTTCACCGCAAAGGCCTCGTAGCTGGCAACCAGATTGAGTCCCTGCTTGTTGGCCAGGGCGGCACATACCACCGCTTCTTCATTGAGGGCGGTGATCACCGAACCATGCAGGGATTCGGCAATGCCTTGCTCCGGATCGGTGACCCGATGCTGCAACAGGTCCAGGCTTTCATTGAGACGGTTGCTGCGCATCTCGTCCGGGTTGCCAACCCGCACCCGTAATGCCGGGTTCGCTTTCACCAGTGCCACAAAGGCCTGGTCGATGGCCGCCATGGGAGCGGCGGGTAGTGTCAGGCCTGCCAGGTCGGGGAACTGTAATGGGGAAACCGGCGCCGGTTCTGCCAGGGGATGGTCCCGCTCCAGTGGGCGCTGGCTGTAACCATGATTGTTCAGTAATGCGACTGCTGCCTGCAGTTCTTCCGGCGGCACAAAAAGCGCGCCGGCGCCGTCGTTGAATCGCTGGCGGGTTTTCGCATCACTGGCCGGGTTATCAACCAGTGGCAGGTTGTGCGCAGCATTGGTGCCGGCACCGGGAAAGCCGAACCCTTTTGTCGTCTCGGCGATGATGTAGGGCAGCGGGGCTGGGTAATCAGCTTGCCGACGCAGGTTGCCCAGACGTTGTTCCGCTTCCAGCAAGGCCCAGGCAAAGGCTGCCGGATCGCGCCCGTCGATGGTGATCGGATCAAAGCCGTTGAGGGTCAGGTGGCCGGCGAACCAGCTGCTGCCACCGGACTGGCTGAGACTGGTACGCTGGTCAATACGGCGGCCGTTGGCAATCATCACCGGCAACAGGTCGCCGCAGTCCTGGCCCCGCCACCAGCGAGGCGTCCAGTCACTGCCACGTTGTTCTTCGAAGGCGCCATCACTGAGAAATGCCACCAGTGATTGGTCGGGTAATGGCATGTGGGCGTACTGCAGTTCTGCAAATCCCAGGTAGCCTCCCTCCATGATGCCGCCGGCAGTGTAGGCGTTGACGTGGCTGCCCAGTGGCGATTGCGGATAACCGTCTGCCTTGACGCCGTAATGATAAAAATCTGCCACAAAACGGGCGAGCCCGGCCTCGTCGAGACGGTAACGTTGCGCATGGGCCGGAGACAGATTGCCGGTGAGCAGATTCACCGCATCAATGGCCGCCACGCAATGCCCTTGTCCCATGAGCCAGCTGCGGGTCTTGCCGCTCAGACTGTTGGCGAGCAGATAGCCGACATAGGCCGGCACCATGTTGAGGGCACCGCCAGTATGACCTTCCGGTGTCTGCTTGAAATCGTCGGCAGTCAGCGGTTGGCCATCCAGCCGCGGGCGCTGCACGTAGGTCATGTTGGCTACCAGCCACATACCCATACAGGTGAGGCGATCCGCTGCTGCCAGCAGTGCCAGCCAGCGTCCGCGGGTGACCGGGTCGCCGGCCTTATCCAGCAGCGTCTTCAGGCGCGACAGGGTAGAGTCATTGTGTTGAATAACACCATAACCGGCAGACCAGGGTTGCATGTCATCGGGCAGGGAAGGGGCGTCTTGCATGATCATTGCTCTCCGTGTCTGTCTGATCGTCGTGGTTCATCATGGCTGAAGCGATAGTGATGACGCCAGGGAGTGAAACGCAGATAGTATGACAGCAGTCCGTCACTGATTTGTTGACAAGGAGCAGAGACGTAGCAATGGAGTATGTAACAACGGTACTGGGTGGTGTGGGCCTTTTTCTGCTGGGCATGTGGTTGATCACCGAAGGGCTGAAAGTGGCTGCCGGTGCGTCACTGGAAAAGCTGCTGGCCAGTTGGACTCGCAATCGCCTGCGTGGTCTGTTGTCCGGCACCTTGTTGACGGCGCTGGTGCAGTCATCCAGCGCCATAACGGTGGCGGCACTGGGTTTCGTCAATACCGGCCTGTTGCGATTCGAACGGGCGGTGTGGGTGATCTTTGGCAGCAATCTGGGTACCACGCTGACGGCCTGGGTGGTGGCGCTGGTAGGGGTCAAGTTTCAGATCAATGCCATCGCCCTGCCGTTGGTGGGTATCGGTGCCCTGATGCGGGTGTTTGCGCCGGCGGACCGTTATCGCAATCTGGGTATGGCGCTGGCGGGGTTTGGCGTGTTGTTTCTGGGCATCGAGGTACTGTCCAGCGGGTTCCAGCACATGGGAGAGAGTTTCCCGTTACCCGATGCCGGAACACCGTTGGTGTGGCTGATTCTGGTGGGCATTATTCTGACCACCCTGATGCAGTCCTCCAGTGCCGCTGTAGCGTTGGTGCTCACGGCTCTGGCTGGCGGGTTGTTGGGCTTTCGCGAGGCGGCGGCAGTGGTGATCGGCGCGAATGTGGGCACTACCTCCACAGCGTTGTTGGCTACGCTTGGGGCGACGGCCAATGCGCGACGTCTGGCGGTGGCCCATGTTCTGTTCAATATTCTCACTGGTGTGATGGCGCTGTTATTACTGAGCCCCTTGTTGGACCTGGTGGGCTACCTGGCCGGGCTGTGGCAGCTGGATGGTGATCCCGCAGCGCAACTGGCGCTGTTCCATACCTGCTTCAACCTGATGGGCATTGCACTGATGTGGCCGCTGGAACCGCCTCTGAGCCGCTTCCTCTTGCGCCGTTTTGGTGAGCGTCAGAAGAGCACCGTACAGCTACAATTTCTCGACAGAAACCTGGTGACATTACCGGATGCGGCGAGAGTGGCGCTGAGTCAGGAAATGCAGCGTTTGCTGGCGCAGTATCCGCAGGCGCTGGCTACCTTGCCGGCACCTGATTCTGATCGTCTGGAGCAAATCGCGGATCGAACCCGGTTGCATGCCGGTGTGGGGGATTTCCTTGCCGATGTGGCTCGACAACAACTGGTGGATGAGCAGGTGGCAGCCTTTCAGATGGGGTGGCGGCTGCAGGGAAACCTGGTGAACATGGATGAAACCCTGCAACGGCTCAATGGTTTCGGCCTGGCCATGCAGCGCCACTCTGACTGGCCTGTTATTCAGGCGTTACTGTCACACTGGTTTGCCAATGCCAGCAGAGTGATGGAACAGGACTGGCAGCGTGGCGGTGAACGGGGAGCGGATGCGTCTCTGCTTGGGCAATATGAAAGTACCAAGAGTGCACTGCTGGCGAATGCCATGGCTGGCAAACTGTCCCGCCAATCCCTGGATCTGGCGTTGCAAAGTCTGAGTCAGGGACGCTGGTTTCTGGAGCAATGGCAGCGGGCGCTGGAATATCATCATCAATTGTCTGCTTGTGATCCTGTCGATGGCTCATTGGTTCCAGCAGCAGAAATGGTATCGATTGGGGAACAGGGAAAAGCAACAGTTTCACGCGAGCGCGATACAGAAAACGCTTATTGAGTGACCGTTACTACCGCAATGGCCGAGGAACAACCATTGCCTGTTTTTGCCAAGCGCTCAATAACATCAGGGCCTTTGCCGTCAGGAGGAGACGGGTTTCTTGTGTCGGCCTAAAACGTAACTTCAACCGTGACGGTATCGGAGTAACTGCCCGCCTCGGCGGTGGGGTTGGCGAAAACGCGCCCGTAAACTGTGAGGTTTATTGCTGAGCCAGTGCCCAGCCCGATACCCGTCTGGAGGGTGCCTGGCGTGTTACCCCAGTCTACGGAGCGGGCCGCATCCTGATAAAGCTCGTAGGCCACCTGATCGGTGCCATTGGTCATCTCCCGATTACCGGTAAGCCCTCCGTTGAGGCCGACCTCGAAGTCGGTACTGTTTGTACAGCGCACGGTCACGGTGGAGGTGCTATCCACTTGAGCGAGGGGAGTATTGCGGGTACCAAAATCCAGATCGGTGGCTGCCACCTGGCATTGATCCGGGATGGTTACCTGGGCGGTCAGGGTGTAGTTGTCGGTAATGGCGCCGGCCCCTGCACTGCAGCTCTGGTTGAAGCCGCCCGTGCGCACGCGTACCTGGGAGCCGGTCATCAGTGCTTGATGAAACTCTGCTCGAGTGGTGCCCGGCAGCGGGCCAGGAAGCAACCCATATAGGGTAACGGTACCGCTGTCATTGAAGGTGAAGAACGGCATGTTCACATTGACGGGTATGCCGGAGTTTGTAGCTCCGCCCGGTTGCCCGACTACCTCTACTCTGGCTGCAGAGGTATAGACATTAAAGGGGATAGACGGGGGCTGATTGCTATTGGCTACCAGTCGTCTCGGTAGCATGCCTCCGCTGTTGTCATTGGCGACGTGGACGCACATGGTGTTCTGGTTCGAATCAAAGAAACCACGGGTACAAGACCAGTTCACCGTAACCTGTGTTAGTACATTACCGCCGGTAAAGGGATCCACGTTGCCGAAGTCCAGGGTTGGACTGCCCTGTAAGCTGCAATTTACAGCACCCCATGCACAGGGCGTTAGAAAGAGTACGGCACCGCCCAGCAGCACGTTTCCCCTTTTCATTTTTCCTCCTCAACGGGCAACGTCAGGCTCTTGCCGTTGGCGGTAAAGGTCACAGCAACAGGCTGGCCGCTAAAGTCATCGGTGTCCAGCCTCAGCTCGCTACCGGGAAGCGCGTAACCTGCCAGGCCTTTGTGAATGATGTGGCGTTGTTGTTGATTATCCAGCCAATAGGCGTCGACAAGACGGGCATGGCCATTGCCACCGTTATGAATGACAAAGCGACCCTGTTGTCGCGTGACTGACAGCGCATGGGTCTGGCTCTTGTCTCCGACAAATACCGGTACTGAAAGCCTGAGTAGTACTTTCAGTTGGGCGCCGCGTTCCGATTCGGTGTCCGGGACTTCGCTGATGATCAGGCGATAGCTTTTTTCCTTTTCAGAGTCCGTAGGCCGTTGCCTCACTACTCGTACTATCTGATCGCTGTTGCCTGGGATCATGGTCACCGGGGGGGTGATTACCAGATCCTGTTGTCTTTTGAGCTGAGTTTCACCGCCTTCCTGTTCCCAGGCAAAAAGCTGTAGCTGGTAGAAGCCATCTTCATTGGAGCCATTGGTAAGGGTGAAGGTGGCGTTGGGCTGCGTCGGGCTCATGGTGAGCCGGATGGGAGCCACGGTTAGCTGTCCGGCCATTAATGAGGGTGCCAGGGTTAGCAGCACGGGGACGATGAGGACAGCAAAGCGTTTGATCATGATGCACATTACTCTTTATGGATTGCTGGTTTCAGACGTTGGATGACAAGTATAGGGACCAATCCGTGGCAAGGTTCCTGGCGCGGGTGTGAAATTGAAATCGGCGGTACACCGTTTGCCATTGTCAATAATATCCAGCGTATTCTCGCCCGCCTCCAGGCCCTGAATAAAGACTTCTCCATCGTAGCCCACTACAGTGACATCGTCGTCACTGAAGAGTGCTCGGCTTCCGGCAGGGAGCGGTTTGCCTTGGGGATCATGTATCACAACAACCGCACTGTGTATTTGTTCCACCGAGAAGCGTGCGGTGATGCCGGTAAGGTCTGCGGGTTTGATCAGTAATTCCGTGTCACCGATCCGGGCATCCACCGGCAGATCGTTGACATCAATGTTCAGCTTGTTTTCCGTGAAAGGAATCATGTCGGGCAACAACAATGTGCCGTTGCGATTGGTATGGCCGATTACCCGGTTAGCACGGCGAACCGGGACATTGGTGAAGTCACCGGCGTCGACAATGGCAAAGCTGTTGTCCATGGTGTTGGCGGCAAACACGTCTTCGTAATTGGTCACCAGGGAACCGCTCAGGTTGGCAAAGGTACTGGTGCTATCCTGCTGACGGAACACGCCGGCCTGCACATCCAGATAAGGCGTCCACCAGCGACCGCTGGCCCGCCGGATGCCGTCTGAATCTGGGCTATAGGCCAGATCCCAGCCCAGGTCCCAGAACTGTTCAACCTGGCGCTGCAGGGTCAGAACGGTGCTGGTATCGTCGGTTTTTTCATCATGGCTGATACGCGCGCCTGCTTGCACAGGGCGATCCCGGGAGCGATCGAGATAGTAATTGAACGAGGCCAGCCAGGTGCGATCCTCACTATCATCCAGGTTCTGGTTAACACTCAGGGTCAGCGATAGTTGCCGCCAAAGTGTACGGTTGTGGCCAATCACCAGAAAGCGGTTTTCATCGCCATTAAATAGTTTGGTGTCCAGATAGCTGGCATTGAGGCTGCCCTGGCGGCGGCCCAGGTTCAGGCTGCCATTGATCTGCAGGCTGCTTTCGATGGCCGGGCGAATATCCAGGCTGTTGCCCAGATCTCTGTACCCCTCGGTGCGACGTGTGTACTGACCGCTGAGACCAAAACGGCGGGTCCGGAATTCATGCCCGGCGGCCCACTGCGTCCCCTGGCTGATGTCATCCTCGCCATGGGCCAGAGATACATTACTGACCCCCAGTAATCCGGGACGGAACACTACGCCGGCGCCGGCATTGGTGAGGGATTCACTGGCATTGGCGGTGGCTTCCAGAGTGACGCGGTCGTTGAGGCCATAACGTGCTACCCCGGTGGCCACCGGGTCGTTGTCGTAATCATTGGAGCGCACGCTATAGAAGCGTCGGGGGGCGCCCACGGTGGCGGAGTAGTCCCAATAACCCTCTCGCAGCAATTGTGGGCTGACATAAAAGGGGACGGTCTGGCTGACTTGTCGGCCCAGCGTATCAGTGGTGACGACCTGGACTTCACCCAGCCCGGTCAGGCGGGGCGAGGTTTCCAGCAGGAAAGGACCTGGCTGAACATCCTGTTCGGTGAGCCGCAAGTCGTTGACGAATACCTCCAGAGCAGACGGAAGCGTCGCGGAGCCACTGATTTCAGGAAGCGGGAAGGTAATCAGATCCGGACGAGAGGCAAAATTGCGTGACACCTGGACACCGGCGAGCCGTACCGTCGGGGTCCAGCTCAATGCCCCATTCAGTGTGTCGCCAACCACATAGGTGCGCATTTTGTCCGGGTTGGTATAGCGCCAGAAACTGTCCAGCCGCACATAGTCCCCGGAGGTCTCCGGGTCCGAATCGTTCCAACGCACCACCCCACTGCTGCTGAAAGCGCCCCAGTCTCCGAAAAAGCGGGCCTCATGACTGGCAGAGGTGGTTTGGTCACCGTTTTCCTGTCGAGTGCTGAACGCATCATAGTTCAGCAGTGCACCCTGGCCCCGCTGCACCGGAGTGTTGCTCTGGAAGGTACCAGCCGTGAACGACTGGTTAGGCAGCCACTCTGCAGGCACAACCAGATTGATCTGTTGGGCATTGTTATCGTACCGACCGGCAATGCCCATCTCATCAAGGCTCTGCCATTGGGCCTGGGGCGGAGTCGGAAATTGAACGCCGATTTTTTGTAATTCCCGGGTTTCTACAGCCAGCTCTTGGCCATAGACCTGGGTGGGCAGCATGTGAGCGGTAGCTGCGCCATTGAGGATAAGTTGCGGATACGCAATATAGGCAGCGTTACTGTTGCCACTGGCCTGGGCGCGAAGGCGGGCAACATCTGACTGCGAGAAGGTTTGATTCAGAGATACCTGGCTCTGCTGTGCCTCACCGGCATCTGCAAGCCGTGAATCTTGCCCCCAGGCAGGTCCGGACCAGCACAAAAACGCCGCGAGCAGGCAGGCAGGGGCGGCGGGCACCTGACTCTCTGGCAAGCGGCGAATTGACGTGGGTAATATTTTCACGCAAATGCATCCCCGAATGTGTCCGCCCCACAGTGGGGGCGGTAAACGAAGGCTATGCGGATCAGAATGTGACGGTCACGGTGACGGTATCACTCAGGTCGATACCGGTGTCGCCGTCGATGTTGTCAGCAGCATCAATGGTCGCTGTCTGGTCGGGAATCACACCATATACAGTGAATTGTTGCGGGTCTCCGTTACCTGTTTCGGATACCACGCTGGTATTGTCCCAGTCGATGCTGTTACCGGCATCTTGGTACAGCTCATACGCTACCGATGATCCTGCAGCGGTGGTCATGGCGCGGCTGCCATTGGTGCCACTCAGACCAATGTCGTAGGCTGTGCCATTAGAGCATCTCACATCGATGGTGCTGGTGGAGGTGATGTCACCACCTTCGTTCACATCGTCCTCGGTCTGTGTGCCGAAATCCAGGTCCGTGGCTTCAGTAATGGTGCAAGAAGCAAGAAGGGTCAGCAGAACGTTGAATTGTGCAGGTGTTGCAGTGGCTGCCTGGCTAGCCAGGGGGCACAGAGTAGGGCCGCAGTCAGTGCAGAAGCCGTATAGAGTTTCTTCATTGGGTTCTCCTGGCCGGTCTCAGACCGGATGTTGGTATGAAAATATGTGAACTAGGTTACACTTCTGGTGTGACGCAAATATGCCTAGGACGATTTGCTTAGTAAACAAGAAACCTGTAATAGGACGTAAAATGCGGATGGATGGTAGTAATTGGAGTGCTACTGGTAGCAAATAAACGGTGAACGCTTGGTGAAGCAGCCATGTGTCTAATGCAGGGCAGTTCCAGGGGCCTGGTTTTTTTGGCTAATTATTCAACGTGATCGAGAAACGGGCCCGCTACCTTGCGATAACGGGCCCGTGCTCCCTGGTCCTGAGGGAGGTAACCGGTCAGGGCTGCGGTGTGCGAATCACCAGCAGCCGTTCTTCTGTCATGTCATTGATGGCCCAGCGGATGCCTTCTCGGCCCAGGCCGGAGTCCTTCACGCCGCCGTAGGGCATGTTGTCTACCCGCCAGCTGGGTACGTCGCCGATCACCACGCCGCCCACTTCCAGTTCGTCCCAGGCTTTGTGGGCCTTGTACAGGTCGCGGGTGAAGATGCCGGCCTGCAGGCCGAACTTGGATTCGTTGACGGTGTTCAACGCGTCGTCGAAATCGCTGAAACGGCTGACCACCGCCACCGGGCCGAAGGCTTCCTCTTCCACGATGTTGGTGCCCTTGGGGGCATTTTCCAGCAGTGTGGCTTGCAGCATGGCGCCATCGCGCTTGCCGCCCACCAGCAGGGTGGCGCCGGCATCCACCGCTTCATTGATCCAGTTTTCCAGACGTTTCGCTTCGCCTTCGGAAATCACCGGGCCGATAAAGGTGTCTTCGTCTTTCGGGTCGCCCATTTTCAGGGCGGCGGTTTTTTCCACCAGTTTGGCTTTCAGTTCGTCGTAGATGGCATCGTGGATCAGGATGCGCTGTACGCCGATGCAGCTCTGGCCAGACTGGTAAAAGGCGCCGAAGACGATACGTTCCATGGCATCGTTCAGGTCCGCATCTTCATCGACGATCACGGCTGCATTGCCGCCCAGCTCCAGGATCACCGGTTTTTTGCCGGCGCGGGCTTTCAGGTCCCAGCCCACATCCGGGCTGCCGGTAAAGCTGAGCAGTTTGAAGCGCTCGTCGGTGGTGAACAGGTCGGCGCCTTCGCGATGACAGGGCAAAATGGAAAACGCGCCTTTGGGCAGATTGGTCTCCGCCAGCACTTCACCGATGATGATGGCGCCGATGGGCGTACGGCTGGCCGGCTTGAGCACAAAGGGGCAACCGGCAGCGATGGCCGGCGCCACTTTGTGGGCGGCCAGGTTCAACGGGAAGTTGAACGGGGAAATAAATGAGCAGGGGCCGATGGGCACGTGCTTGACCATGCCGCGATAGCCTTTGGCGCGGGCGGAGATTTCCAGGTTGGGCATTTCGCCATCAATGCGCACGGCTTCTTCGGCAGCTACCCGGAAGGTGTCGATCAGGCGGCCCACTTCGCCACGGGCATCCTTGATGGGTTTGCCGGCTTCAATGCACAGGGCCAGGGCCAGTTCGTCGTAGCGCTCTTCAAAGCGTTTCACGCAATGGTAGAGAATCGCTTGGCGTTCGTAGGGGGCCAGTTTGGCCATGGCGCCAGCGGCCTTGTCGGCGGCGTCGATGGCTTTATCAATGGTGGCCGCATCGGCCATGGCCACCCGGGTGGCCACTTCACCGCTGTATTTGTCGGTGACATCCAGGTCCTGGTTGGCGAAGACGGCTTCGTTGGCGAGGTAGTAGGGGTAGGCGTCTTTTAGCATGTCGGTTCCTTAATGGAAGAGGTTTTCGCTGGCTAAGCACTCTCAGAGAGTCGCGGATTGGTGCCCCGACCCTTCGCGATGCAAGCATCGCTTCCCACAGGGTTCTGTCTTTGTGGGAAGTCATGCTTGCATGAGGAAGGGCGAGGCACTGGCCGTCACAACTTGCTGCTCAACTCGCGAATTTCCCGGTTGAGGATGCGACTGTTGTCGCCGTAAGCCACCATGCAGTCGATCACATGCACCCCGCCGGTCTGGTAGCACTCTTCCACCAGGGGGCCCAGGCCGGCGGTGGATTCCACCCGGTGGCCATAGGCGCCATAGGAACGGGCATAGTCGACGAAATCCGGGTTACCGAAATCCAGACCGAAGTCCTGGAAATCCATGTCGTTCTGTTTCCACTTGATCATGCCGTAGCCGTCATCGCGCAAAATCAGTACCACGATGTCGAGCTTCAGGCGCACTGCGGTTTCCAGTTCCTGGCTGTTCATCATGAAGCCGCCGTCGCCGACGATGGCCATCACGCGTCGGTCCGGGTGCACCATCTTGGCGGCCATGCCGGAGGGCAGGCCGGCACCCATGGTGGCCAGGGCGTTATCCAGCAACACGGTGTTGGGCTTGGTGGCCGGGTAGTTACGGGCAAACCAGATCTTGTACATGCCGTTATCCAGGGTGAGGATGCCATCCTCGGGCATGATCTTGCGGATCTCGTCCACCAGCCGTTGCGGGCGGATCGGGAAGCTGTCGTCCACGATGCCTTCACGGATGTGTTTCTGCAGCGCATCGCGGATACGGTGAAAGTCGGAGAAACCCCAATGCTCCTGTGGCTCCAGGCGTTCCTTGAGCTGCCACAGGCTGTTGGCGATGTCGCCCACCACTTCGATCTGCGGGAAGTACACCGGATCCACCTGGGCGGAGTTGAAGTTGATGTGAACCACTTCGGCGCCACCGGGGCGCATGAAGAAGGGCGGCTTTTCCACCACGTCGTGGCCCACGTTGATGATCAGGTCGGCTTGGTCGATGGCGCGGTGTACGAAGTCGCCGTCGGACAGGGCGGTGTTGCCCAGGAAGTGCGGACCGGTTTCGTCAACGACCCCTTTACCCATCTGGGTGGTGATCACCGGAATGCCCAGTTTTTCCACGAACTGGCGCAGCATCTTGCTGGTCAGCTTGCGGTTGGCGCCGGCACCGGCCAGCAACAACGGCTTGCGGGCGCCCTGGATGGCCTCGATGGCCCTGCAGATGGCCTTGTCTTCGGCAATCGGGCGGCGGGTTGAGCTGGGCTCGGTCACCGGCATGGTGGAATGTTCGCGGGCGATATCTTCCGGCAATTCCAGGTGGGTGGCGCCGGGGCGCTCTTCCTGGGCCAGGCGGAAGGCCTCACGGATGCGGGTGGGGATGCTGTCACCGCTGACCACCTGCTTGGTGAATTTGGTGAGCGGGCGCATCATGTCGACCACATCAATGATCTGGAACTGGCCCTGCTTGCTGGTCTTGATCGGCTTCTGGCCGGTGATCATCACCATGGGCATGGCGCCAAGCTGGGCATAGGCGGCGGCGGTCACGAAGTTGGTGGCGCCGGGGCCCAGGGTGGACATGCAGACACCAGCCTTGCCGGTGAGTCGACCATAGGTGGAGGCCATGAAACCGGCGGCCTGCTCGTGGCGGGTAATCACCAGTTTGATTTTCGAGCCGCGCAGGGACTCCAACAGGTCCAGGTTTTCTTCCCCGGGGATGGCGAAGACGTATTCAACCCCTTCGGCTTCCAGGGCGCGAACGAACAAATCTGATGCTTTCATGGTGCGTTGTCTCCAGTTGATCCCGCTATCGGTTTTGCCTGTCAGCGGGAGTCCACGATGCGTGGCTGTCAAAATTCACCGCGGTTAATGCAAGGATGGTGCCGCATTTTCCTCATGCTGGTGCAGGAAAGTTGCTTTAAGTTGGTGCGCCACCTGCACGTCGGGATTCACTATAGCGCGCCGGGGCCGGGAACAGGTATGGGGTAATCTGATCTGTTTCATTAACAAATGTGATATTGCCGCTTGAGGCCGCAGGCGGGTCACGGCAGAGTCAGCGCTAGCACGTTGCCAAGGAGCGATCACTATGAAAAAAGTCTGGTTTATCGGGGCCGTATCGCTACTGGCGTTGCTGGCGGCGGGTGTGGCTGGAGTACACCGCTGGTTTAATCCGCCACCTCCCCCTGTGCAGCTGTTTACCAACGGTACCATTCTGACCATGGATCCGGGCAATCCCCAGGTGGATGCCATGCTGGTCAAGCGCGGCGAGATCGTGGCGCTGGGTGACAGCGATGCCCTGCGCGATCAGGTGAGTCGCGATGTGCGGGTGGTAAATCTG
>Ga0315336_1002771_pt1 | contig 25606 bp, 23 predicted proteins | sample ASW5metaG_FD_204512 | JGI IMG/M metagenome (GOLD analysis project Ga0315336, IMG submission 204512) | Ammonia-oxidizing marine archaeal communities from Monterey Bay, California, United States - ASW #5 | ecosystem: Environmental > Aquatic > Marine > Intertidal zone | place: USA: California... | reverse complement strand
GGGTTGATGACCACGCCGATGATGAAGCGGATGACGTACCAGGCGACCCAGTTCTGCAGATAGAAGATGGCGAGAAAGCACAGCGCGCCGATCAGCGAGCAGCCAACCGCCAGGTTGCGCGCGCCGACCAGCCGCACCGCCGTCGGCACGAAGGACGCCGACAGGATCAGGCCGACCGGCATCATCGCCGCCGACAGGCCGATCAGGCCCGGCGAGAAACCCTGCTTCTGCATCAGCAGGGTGAACAGCGGCGAGCTCAAGCCCTGCGCCGCGCCGAACATGGCAAGGGCGGCGGTGACGCCGGCAAGGGCCGCCCATTGCGTTCGATCTTCGACGGTCTGGCCGGAGGTGGTCATCGTGGCCCGCTGTTTGACAATCACGGCTCCATATCAGTGATGAGAGGCTCTCAGATGACTCAGCCGAAGCAATTGGGCGATCCAGCGCCCCCTACCCGCCATGTCGCTTCCCTTGCTCTAGTGGTCGCCACCTCCTTACCGGCGGCATTGTCGTCAGTTCATTATGCCGCCGATTTCGCATGCTCACGAGGCTTCCCATGACCGCCGCCCTTCATCCCGCTGAGCCGGCACAGGCTACCGATCGCGCCCGCCGTGGCGGCCGCGCGGGCAAACGCGCCGGCGGTTCGGCCGCCTTCGAGCAGCCCGCCTTCCGGCAGTTGAAGAATCCGCTGACGCCGACCAAGTTGGTTTCGGACGACGAACTCGAATCGATCCACATCGCGTCGCTGCGCGTGCTGAAGGAGATCGGCGTCGACGTGCTGCACGAGGAAGCCCGCCGCATCATGAAGGCTCATGGCGCGGATGTGCGCGAAGGCTCTGAGCGCGTGCGCTTCGACAGCGACATGATCCTCGAGCTTGTCTCGCACTGCCCATCCGAATTCACGCTGCATGCCCGCAACCCGGCGCACAATCTGCGTTTCGGCGGCAACAACGTGATCCTGTCGATGATGGCCTCGGCACCTAACTGCTCCGATCTCGACCGCGGTCGCCGGCCGGGCAACCAGGCCGACTACCGCAACTTCCTGCGCCTGGCGCAGATGCACAACATCCTGCATTGCACCGGCGGCTACCCGGTGGAGCCGATCGACATCCATCCCTCCGTCCGGCATCTCGAATGCATCCGTGACCTCGCCATGCTGACCGACAAGGTCTTCCACGTCTATTCGCTCGGCAAGGAGCGCAATGTCGACGGAATCGAGATCACCCGCATCGCGCGCGGCATCAGTCGCGAGCAGCTCGTGGAAGAGCCGTCGGTCTTCACCATCATCAACACCAATTCGCCGCTCAAGCTCGACGTGCCGATGATGGAAGGCATCATCCAGATGGCGAGCATGGGCCAGGCTGTGATCATCACGCCGTTCACGCTGTCGGGCGCCATGGCGCCCGTCACCGTCGCCGGCGCGCTGGTGCAGCAGAACGCCGAGGCGCTCTCGGGCATCGCCTTCGCGCAGATGGTGAAGAAGGGCGCGCCGGTCGGCTATGGCGGCTTCACCTCCAATGTCGACATGAAATCCGGCGCACCGGCCTTCGGTACACCCGAGTACATGAAGGCGCAGCTTGTCGGCGGCCAGCTCGCTCGCCGCTATCAAATTCCCTACCGCACCTCAAACACCTGCGCCGCCAACACGGTCGATGCCCAGGCCGCCTATGAAAGCGTGTTCTCACTTTGGGGCGCGATCCAGGGCGGCGGCAATCTGATGATGCACGGCGCCGGCTGGCTTGAAGGCGGACTGCGCTGCTCCTACGAAAAGACCATCCTCGACATCGATCTTTTGCAGATGGTGGCCGAATTCCTCACCCCGCTCGACCTTTCCGAGGACGCGCTCGGCTTCGACGCCATCCAGTCGGTCGGCCCGGGCGGCCATTTCTTCGGCACCCAGCACACGCAGGAGCGTTACAAGACCGCCTTCTACTCGCCGATCGTGTCCGACTGGCGCAACTTCGAGACCTGGGCCGAGGCGGGCTCGCCGACGGCGATGGAACGCACAAACAAGGTTTGGAAGGAGCGCCTTGCCTCCTATGAAGAGCCCTATATGGACCCCGCCATACGCGAGGAACTCAACGACTTCGTCGAGAAGCGTCGCGCCGAAGGCGGTGCGCCGACGGATTTCTGATCATCCGTGTTGGGGATGAACAGTCGACCCCACACTCTCGACCTTCGCTCGGCCTCCACGCTCGATCATTCGATTCAGTCTCTGTAAAAACGGACCTATCTGTATGAAATCTCATGTAAAAGCGGTTGTCATCGGTGGCGGCGTCGTCGGCTGCTCGGTGCTCTACCACCTCGCCAAGGCCGGTTGGACCGACATCATGCTGATCGAGCGCTCGGAGCTGACCTCCGGCTCATCCTGGCACGCAGCGGGCGGCTTCCATACGCTGAACGGCGACCCCAACGTCGCCAAGCTGCAGGCCTATACGGTCCAGCTCTACAAGGAAATCGAGGAGATCTCCGGCCAGTCCTGCTCGCTGCACCTGACCGGCGGCGTCATGATGGCCGATACGCCGGAGCGCATGGACTTCCTGCGGCTGGCGCACGCCAAGGGCCGCTATCTCGGCATGGACACCGAACTGATCACGCCTTCGGAAGCCAAGGCGATGTTCCCGCTGATGGACGAGAAGAACTTCGTTGGCGCCATGTGGGATCCGGTCGAGGGTCATCTCGACCCGTCCGGCACGACCATCGCTTATTCGAAAGCGGCGAAAAAACTTGGCGCGGAGATCGTGCTGCGCAACCGCGTCGTCGACCTGACGCAGCAGCCTGACGGCACCTGGAACGTCGTCACCGAGCAGGGCACCGTCCATGCCGAGCACGTCGTCAACTGCGGCGGCCTGTGGGCGCGCGAGATCGGCCGCATGGTCGGCGTCGAGCTGCCGGTGCTGGCGATGGAGCACATGTACCTGCTGACCGAACCGATGCCGGAGGTCGAGGAATTCAACAAATCGACCGGCCGCGAGATGATCGGCGTGCTCGACTTCAAGGGCGAGATCTACACCCGCCAGGAGCGCAACGGCATCCTGCTCGGCACCTATGAGAAGGCCTGCAAGCCGTGGTCGCCGGTGAACACGCCGTGGGATTTCGGCCACGAGCTTTTGCAGCCCGACATCGACCGCATCGCGCCGTCGCTGGAAATCGGCTTCAAGCATTTCCCCGGCATCGAGAAGGCCGGCATCAAGCAGATCATCAACGGCCCCTTCACCTTCGCGCTCGACGGCAACCCGCTGGTCGGCCCGGTGCAGGGCCTGACCAATTTCTGGTGCGCCTGCGCCGTCATGGCCGGTTTCAGCCAGGGCGGCGGCGTCGGCCTCGCATTGTCCAACTGGATGGTGCATGGCGATCCGGGCTTCGACGTCTGGGGCATGGATGTCGCCCGCTTCGGCGAATGGGCTACTCTGCGCTATACAAACGCCAAGGTGCGCGAGAACTACTCACGCCGTTTCTCGATCCGCTTCCCGAACGAAGAGCTGCCTGCCGCTAGGCCCGCGCAGACCACGCCTCTGTACGACACCATGCTGGCCAACAACGCCGTCATGGGCGATTCGTGGGGCCTCGAAACCCCGCTCTGGTTCGCGCCCAAGGGCACTGAGCCCAAGGACATCGTATCCTTCCACCGCTCCAACGACTTCGGCCCGATCGGCGAGGAAGTGCGCGCCACCCGCGAGAGGGTCGGCGTCACCGAGATCGCAAACTTCGCCAAATACGAAGTCTCGGGCCCGGGCGCGGAGGATTTCCTCAACCGGCTGATGACCAACCGCATGCCGAAGGTCGGTCGCATCGTGCTGACCCCGATGGTCAACGAGTTTGGCAAGCTGATCGGCGACTTCACCATCGCCAAGGCCGGCGAGGACCGCTTCATGATCTGGGGCTCTTCCGCCGCGCAGAAGTATCATATGCGCTGGTTCGAGAAGCACCTGCCCAAGGACGGTTCGGTACGCATCCACCGCTTCGACCAGACGCTTGTCGGTCTCTCCATCGCCGGACCGAAGTCGCGCGATCTGTTGCAGAAGCTGGTCGATATCGACGTGTCGACAAAGGCCTTCCGCTTCATGGACTTCCGCGAGATGGCGGTCGGCGGTGCGCCCTGCATGGTGAACCGCATCACCTACACCGGCGACCTCGGCTACGAGATCTGGATGGCGCCGGCCTATCAGCGCCTGGTCTATAAGGCGATCAAGGAAGCCGGCGCGGAATTCGGCATCGTCGATTTCGGCATGCGCGCGCTCTTGTCTATGCGCCTGGAAAAGAACTTCCCGACCTGGTTCCGTGAGTTGCGGCCGATCTACGGGCCCTTCGAAGGCTCGATGGACCGTTTCATCAAGCTCGAGAAGAACGACTTCATCGGTCGCGAGGCGTCGGCCAAGGAGCAGGCGCAAGGGCCGAAGCTGCGCCGCGTCTCCTTCATCGTCGATGCCGTCGACGCCGACGTGATGGGCGACGAGCCGATCTGGGCCAAGGTCGGCAAGGACTATGGCACTGTGGAGAAGCCGCATGGCTATGGCGCGCCGCGATTCGATGAGACGGGCAAGGAAGTCCGCGGATCCAAGGCCGCCGAAGGCGCATCCGCCGTGCGCGGTATCGTCGATGGCGACTGGCGCGTCGTCGGCTGGGTAACCTCGGGCGGCTATGCGCATTACGTCCAGAAGTCGATGGCGCAGGGCTATATCCCCGCCGCCCTTGCCGAGGACGAGAGCGCCGGTCTGTTCGAGATCGAGATCCTCGGCCACCGCCGCCCGGCCCGCATCAATGTCGAGCCGCCCTTCGATCCGAGCGGTGAGAAGATGCGGAGCTGAAGCCTCCCGAATTGTTGGATTGCGTCGGTTGCCATGGCATGGTCAGAGCCCGCGACCGGCGCATCAGCACGAGAAGACCAACCCTTGCGGCAGCTAGAGAAATGGACCGATTGGCTCTGTGAGGGACGGGTCGGTCCGCTCAACGCCGCGATCGCATCAATCCTCCTCTACTGCCTGACCCAGATCGTCGTGATGACCCTGTTGTCCCAACTTGCGGGCACGGGCGTTGGTGTCGACGATTCCGAGCAGTTGATGGAAATGCGGTTCCTGGCTGCCGGCTACGGCAGTTCGCAACCGCCTTTGTACACCTGGCTCGCCATACTCGCGGCCTCGCTGGTCGGAACCAGCGTCCTTGCCCTCAAGATCGTCAAATATGGCCTGCTGGCCGCTGGACTGGCCGCCTATTTCACAGCCATACGCCGCCTGGGCTACTCGAACCGCGCTGCTACGGCTGGCATGTTCGGGCTGCTTCTGTTTCCCCAGATCTTCTGGGAGATGCAGCACGCCCTCACCCACTCGGTCGCCATATTCTGTTTCACTTCGGTGCTGCTTCTCGCGCTGGTCGAGGTGGAGAAGCGGCGATCCGCCGTTGCCTACGCGCTTTTCGGCCTGGCGACGGCGGCCGCGATGCTGTCGAAATACAACATCGTGATCTTCCTTGCCGCCCTGTTCCTGGCATCCCTCTCGGTTCGCGAAACGCGTGAGGCGATCTTCGACCGCCGTTTCCTGATCAGCGTGGTGGTGACGATCCTAGCCTGCCTGCCTACGCTTTATTGGAGTCTCACGCATCTGGACGATCTCCTCTCGCATCAGGGGGGCTTTGGCGTCGCCGAAGGCGACGGCATTGTAAGAACGGCGCTCCTGGGAATCCACAGACTGGTCAATGCGATCGTCAATTTCGCCGGATTGCCGGCGATTATCTTTGCCGTCGCGTATTTACTGGCGATAAGGAAAGGGACGGAGCCGCTTCAGCCTGTAAGGTGGCCGGAAAAGCTGCTGTGGCGAGCAATCGTCTTTAGCCTGGTCGTGATGGTGGCAATCGTGTTGGGGGCCGGCATCACACAGTTTCGCGACCGTTGGATGCTTCCCGTCTTCATTCTTTTGCCCGCGGCCCTTGCCATGCGCTTCGACGCCATGGGCCAGAGGGGTCGAAAAACACAAGCCACCATTGTCTTCGTCGGCGCCGTCCTTGCCGTCCTTGTGCTGCCGGTAAGCTGGTACATGCATCTGAACGGCGGTGCCAACCGCGGCGGCATGGTGCGCATGGACTACCGGTCGCTCTACGACCAGATCAACGCCGACGGACCGGTCGACACCGTGGTCTCGAGCTGGTTCTGGATCGGCAATCTGCGCCTGGTGGATCCGGACCTCATCGTGCTCGATGATGAAATTCCCGACTTCGCCCAGTCGATTCGCGAGCCCGCGGTGCTTGTGCTGGCGCAGGACAGGGAGCCGCCTTCCGATATTTTCGACAGGATCGCCCAGGCAGGTTATGTGATGGATACCGTCCACCGGCGCATCACCGTGCCTGAGCGCTTCGGCGCGCCGCGCCAGGTAACGATTACCAAATTGTACAGGAAGACCGCGCAGCCTGCGTCAGGGGGATGAATGGACAAGCAACGCTTCGGCCGGCATCGCAAGATCATGCCCTTCGAACCCGGCGCGGTCGAGGCGTTGCGCAAAGCCTCCCGCGAGAAGGCGGCATCGCTCAACCAGCATGTGCTGGGCTATGGCGCGACGGCCGAAGCGGAATGGGCGGCAGCCGGCGTTGCCGCTCCCAATCTGCCGGCTATGCGGAAATATCGGCTCGAGCGCATCCGCGCCGAGCTGAAGCGCCGCGACTATGCCGGCGCGCTGCTCTACGACCCGGTCAACATCCGCTATGCGACGGACTCGACCAACATGCAGGTCTGGGTCGCGCACAACCAGACGCGCCACTGTTTCGTCGCCACCGAAGGCCCGGTGGTCCTGTTCGACTATTTCTCATGCGAGCACCTGTCCGATCATTCGGGCGTCGTCGACGAGGTGCGGCCGGCGGTGTCGTGGATGTATCTCTACAGCGGCGAATTGACCGATGAGAAGGTCCGTCGCTGGGGCGCCGGCATTGCCGACCTGATAGCAGAGTTTGGCGGCGGCAACCGACGCATCGCCGTCGATCACATCAATCCGGAAGGCTTTGAGGAGCTCGCGCGTTGCGGCATTTCCGTCGGCAATGGCGAGGCGGTGATGGAAAATGCGCGCCTCATCAAATCGCCGGACGAGATTCTCGCCATGCGCCGTGCCATCGTCGCATGCGAGGCCGCGATGGGCGAGACGGAAGCAGCATTGAAGCCCGGCATCTCGGAGAACGAATTGTGGGCGGAGCTGCATCGCGGCAACATCGCGCGCGGCGGCGAGTGGATAGAGACGCGCCTTCTGTCGTCGGGGCCGCGCACCAACCCCTGGTTCCAGGAATGCTCCTCGCGAGTCGTCGAGAACTGCGACCTCGTCGCTTTCGACACCGACCTCATCGGCCCCTATGGCTTCTGCGCCGATCTCTCGCGCACATGGCTCTGCGGCGACAGGCAACCGTCGAACGAGCAGCGGGACCTGTTCCGCATTGCGGCCGAACAGATCGCCCACAACACCGATCTGATGCGACCGGGTATGCCCTTCCGCGATCTCGTCGAGCGCTCGGCGGTGCCGCCGGATGACTGTTATCCGACACGCTACGGCGTGCTCTATCATGGAGTAGGCCTGGCGGACGAATATCCGACGCTGCCGCATGCCGGCGACTGGACCGCCGAGACGCCGGACGGTGTGCTCGAACCCGGCATGGTGCTTTGCGTCGAAAGTTATATCGGCCGGCTTGGTGGTCGCGAGGGCGTCAAGATCGAGGAGCAGGTCCTGATAACAGCCATCGGCAATGAGAAGCTGTCAGCCTACCCGCTGGACGAGCGGCTCCTCTGATCTCCCGCTCTCGACCGCAGCGACGGCCTCGCGCATCGCGGCAATCATCGTTTCCGGCATTGTTCTCGCGGTAATATAGGGCAGACCCTTGCGGCGCGCCGTCCAGCCGACCACCCTCACGCCTTTGGCCGCCGGCTCGAAGCGCTGCGCCAGCGCCCAGCTTTCGCAGTCGATCGCCGCTATATCGGCCCTGCCGTCGGCGATGGCGATGATCGACGACCTGTGGCCTCCGCTCTCGCTGCGCGAGGCGAACATGTCCAGGCTTTCGCCCATCGCCTCCAGGTCGCGCGTCAGCCCGATCAGCCCGGACATCGAATCCGGATTGTTGAAGGCGAAGCGCTTGCCGTGCAGGAGATCTATCGGGATGGCGGCCCTGCCATCTTGCGGCGAGGCGACCGACGGTCCGCCGTCCGCAGGCATCACCAGCGCGCTCGAATAAAGTTCTCCCTGCCCTCCCTCGAACGCATCGTAGTTCGGCTGCGCGATCACCTTCACGTGCCGGGCAAGGCCGAGCTCCATCGGCCCCCAGCAGGTTTGTCCGAAAAGCAGCGCCGGGCTCAGCCAGAGCTGGTGCAAATCGAACTCGTCTGGGGGCAGTGTCGCCGGGTCCGGCGCAACCAGCCGTCCGGCGTCGTCGAGGATCCCGCCAGGCACCGGCGGCAGTTCGCGATTGCTGCGCAGGACGGTCTCCGGCGCGTCGATGCCTCTTTGCCGGAAGGCATCGCGGAGCCGCGCCCATTGCGCATCGACCTCGCCCCGGGCTTCGGGCCAGTCATACATCGGCAGGGCCGCAACGAACTTGCTCATGTCGAACAGCTTTCAAGGACAGACGATCTTGGCGCCTGCGTTCTGCCGCGAAAAAGGCGGTCGCGGAAAGGCGAGATTACTCCTTCGGCGGCTCAGCCGGAACTGGTGCTGTTCCAAGCCCGTTGACATTGCGCGCCCTGACGCGCGGCTTAAAGGCGCGGCCGGGCTCCGGCGTACGGCGCAATACCGGATGGATGACCGGCTCCTTGGCTTTGAAGGCATAGGATTTGATCAGCGACAGATAGTTCGGATAGACATAGCCGTTGTTCATCCGCAGCCATTCCGCGCGGCGCTCGCGAAACAGCTTCGGCAATCTGTACCAAGCAACCGTCGGGCTCTTGTGATGCACGAAATGCAGGTTGTTGTTGAGGAACAGGAACGACAGCGGCGAGCGCTCTACGATGATGGTGCGACCTTCGGGATGTTCGGACCATTGATGCTCGGCATAGGTGCGCACCGAAATCAGCGACTGTCCGAGCCAGACCGGCACCAGCACGTAGAGCCAGATCGGGATGCCGAAGCCCAAGGTTACGATCGGCACCACGACGGCGATGCCTATGGCGTGCAGCAGCCAGGCCCTGCGGATCGTTTTGTCGCCGGCAAGCATCTGCCTTGCATCGTCGAAGAAGAAGCCGACCGACGACAGCCACGGACCGAGGACGAAGCGGCCCACCATGGTGTTGTTGATCTTGAGCAGGAACTTCATCGCCGGTGGCAGTTCCTCATGCATCCAGAGCGCCTTGTAATAGCTCTCCGGGTCGTCCAGCGGATCGGTCAGCCGCTCGTCGGCATGGTGGCGAAGATGGATAGTCTTGAAGCGCCGGAACGGCCAGACAAGCCCGATCGGCAGGAAGACGACGGCTTCGTTGATCCTGGCGCTGCGGGTCGGATGGCCGTGCGACACCTCATGCATCAGCGAGGATTGCAGTGCCAGGATCACCGCCAGGGCGATCAATGCAATCGCAGGATATGCCGGCCAGAGCACGAAACCAATGGCGAACCACGCGCCGTAGCAGAAGAGAGCGAGAAATACCGTCGGCCATTCGATTGCCGGTGCGCTGCCACGTCTCTTCTTCATGCGGGTATTGGCCATGCTATCGACCACTGCCTTTCAGTCGCCGGAACCAGCTCGATTCCTGACAGCATTGTGTCAGGAGCTTTTCGTTGCCGCAACGCGACAAAGCGCACAAACTGTTGCGAGTGCGCATTTTCAGCCGCATGTGTTATACATTGTAAACAAATATGGGGATTCATTTCCGCCTGAGCCACGTTCAACCGGGCTCCGGCGCAAATTTTTCCTCTCCGAAGCAGGAGCAGCATGATGGACAAGCGCGATCTGTCGACTCTCTTCCGGGAGCGGTTGAAAATGCTCTTGACACGGTCCGATCTCAACCAATCGGCCTTCGCGGCGGCCGTCGGCATCGACCGCTCGGCGCTGTCGCAGCTCCTGTCGGGCGCCTCGACCCGCCTGCCCCGTGCCGAGACGCTTCTCAACATCGCGGCCGAGTTCAAGGTGTCGCTCGATTGGCTGCTCGGCCTTTCCCAGGACGAGGGCGTCACCGGCGAGATCCGCGAAAGCCTGGAGATCGAGGAAGCTGCGGGCGGCTTCGACCGCACGCTGCTGGCCAAGTGGCATGCTGAGGCGGCCGGTACGAAGATTCGCTACGTGCCGGCAGGCATTCCCGATCTTTTGCGCACCGAGGCCCTGGTCGACTATGAGGCCGGGATAACCAACAAGAGCCGGGAAGCGCAGGCCGGCGAGACACAGTACCGTATCGATTACAACCGCCGGCCGGAGACCGACATGGAGGTCTGCATGCCGCGCCACACGCTGGAGATTTTCGCGCGCGGTCTCGGCGTCTGGGATCGTTTCCCCGAAGCCGACCGCCGTGAGCAGTTGCTGCACATGGCGGCCCTTCTCGACGACCTTTATCCGACCTTCCGCCTGTTCCTCTATGACGGACGCATGCGCTATTCGATCCCTTATACGATCTTCGGCCCCTACCGCGCCGCGATCTATGTCGGCGACATGTACCTGGTGCTGAACGCAACCCAGCCGATCCGCACCCTCACCAGCCATTTCGACAATCTGATCCGCGCTGCGGACATCAACGCGCACGAGGCGGCGAGCTTCGCGCAAGGTCTGGCCGCCATGTCCTTCCCGTTGGGCTCGGTCTGAGCGCCGGCATCGATATCATCCTGGCGGGCTAGGCTGCCGCATCTGATGACCTCACGGCCGCAATCTCGTTGACTAGACATAAAGACTTCTTTATATCGTTATTTGAATTTGGACACGAAAGCCAAAGCCATGACCGCGACCAATCCGATCGACGCCCTGCTTGCCGAAAAGGGCGTGCTTCTGGCCGACGGCGCCACCGGCACAAATCTGTTCGCGATGGGTCTCGAGGCCGGCGAAGCGCCAGAACTGCTTAATGAGACTTCGCCCGAGACCATTGCCAGCCTGCATCAGAACTTCGTCGACGCCGGCGCCGATATCATCCTGACCAACTCCTTCGGCGGCACGCGCCACCGGCTCAAGCTGCATCACGCGCAGGACCGCGTGCACGAGCTGAACAAGCGGGCCGCCGAGATCGCCCGCTCCGTCGCCGACAAGGCCGGCCGCAAGGTGATCGTCGCCGGCTCGGTCGGCCCGACCGGCGAATTGCTGGTGCCGCTCGGCGCCTTGACCTATGACGACGCCGTCGATGCCTTCGCCGAGCAGATCGAGGGCCTCAAGGCCGGCGGCGCCGAAGTCGCCTGGATAGAGACCATGTCGGCGCCCGACGAGATCCGGGCCGCGGCTGAAGCCGCGATCCGCGTCGGCCTGCCCTATACCTATACCGGTTCGTTCGACACGGCCGGCCGCACCATGATGGGCCTGCTGCCCAAGGACATCCACGCCGTGGCCGACGGGCTCTCGCAGGCTCCGCTCGGTGTCGGCGCCAATTGCGGCGTCGGCGCGTCCGATATCCTGGCCTCACTACTCGACATGACCGAGGCGAAGCCGGAGGCGACGGTGATCGTCAAGGGGAATTGCGGCATTCCGGAATTCCGCGGCGCGGAGATCCACTATTCCGGCACGCCGGAACTGATGTCCGACTATGTGCGGCTTGCGGTCGACGCCGGCGCAAAAATTGTCGGCGGATGCTGCGGCACCTCGTTCGCCCATTTGGCCGCCATGCGCAAGGCGCTCGACGCGCACACCAGGTCGACGCGCCCGACGATCGAGACGATCGTCGAGCGCATCGGCCCGATGCGCAACAAGGTGGCGACGGCGAACATCGCCGAAACCAGCGAAGGCCGCCGCGAGCGCAGGCGCGGCCGCGCCTGACAGGCCTTCCTATTTGCTGTTTTCGGCGTAGCGCGACTGCGCCGTATTGAAATCGATGGCGCCGCCCTGGCTGCCAGCGCCAATAGTCATCAGCGCGCCGGATGCGCGCGGATCGGTGATCTGTTCCAGCATCACGCGAAAACGGTCGTTGTGAAGGGCCGAAAGCGCCGTATCGCGGGCCGCGTCGACATCATTGCTGATACGCGCCGATTCCGCTGAGGGAGTGGCCACTCCCCGCATCGGTGCATCGGCCGCCGTCGAGTTCGCGTTCCCGATTGTCGTGATATGCACTGCCGATCCCTCAAATCTATCAGCACTGACTAACAGAAGCTGATTGCAATGATGTTCCGGAAAAGCCGTGCAATTTAACGATCGCCAAAAGGCCGGCGGGATTTCTCCCGCCGGCCCGTCCTTCAGTCTCTGTCTCCTCGCCCTCTACTTGCTGCCGTCCAGCGATGAGGCGAGGCGCACCAGCGACAGGAACTCCGCCCTGTATCCGAACGGATCGGCGCCGCGCGCGGCATTGGCGATCTCCGCGATCCGGTCATAACCGAAATTCGCCGTCTGGTCCTCGTTGCGCAGCCTCTGCCCGAAGGCGGCGACCGCGACCGAGAAACGCTGGTCCGAGCCGGCCGCGTCGAAGGACGAGACCTCGTTGGCGGCTGTCACCGGCGTGGTGATGAGCTTCGAGACGTTCTCGTTCGGCAGCTTGTAGCGGATCTTGACGAAGGCATATTCGTCGGCGTTGGCGACGCCGCCATTGTCGACCTTGGCCTGGCCGTAACGCAGCGGATCGACCTGCTCTGCGCCGCTGCCCTTCGGCGTGATCTCGTAGATCGCCGTCACCGAGTGGCCGGAGCCGATATCGCCGGCATCAACGCGGTCGTTGTTGAAATCCTCGCGCTTCAGGGCCCGGGTCTCGTAGCCGACAAGACGGTACTCCGAGACCTTGGCCGGATTGAACTCGACCTGGATCTTGACGTCCTTGGCAATGGTGAACAGCGTCGAGGAGGCATCCTCTACCAGCACCTTCTCGGCTTCGGCCAGCGTGTCGATATAGGCCGCCGTGCCGTTGCCGTTCTGGGCGATGGTCTGCATCATCTGGTCGTTCAGATTGCCGCGGCCGAACCCGAACACCGAGAGGAACACACCGGTCATGCGCTCCTTCTCGATCAGCCGCTTGAGGTCGTCGTCATCGGTCTGGCCGACATTGAAATCGCCATCCGTGGCAAGCATCACGCGGTTGACGCCGTCCTTGACGAAGGATTGCTGGGCGAGCTTGTAGGCCTCGCGAATGCCCTCCTCGCCGGCCGTCGACCCGCCGGGTTCCAGATTGTCGATCGCCGCAAGGATCTTCTGCTTTTCCGCCGCCTTGGTCGGCATCAGCACAGTGCCGGCATTGCCCGCATAGGTGACGATGGAGACGGTGTCGTCCGCCTTCAACTTGCCGACCAGCATCCGGAAGGCCGACTTAAGCAGCGGCAGCTTGTCCGGCTCATCCATCGAGCCCGACACGTCGATCAGGAAGACAAGATTGGCCTTTGGCTGCTCGGTCGGCTTCACGTCGTAACCCTTGATCGCGACATGCATCAGCTTGGTGTGCTCGTTCCACGGGGTCGGCATGACGGTGACGGTCGAGTTGAACGGCGTCGCGGCCGAATCCGGGCCCTTCCAGTCATAGGGGAAGTAGTTGACCATCTCTTCGACGCGGACGGTGTCCGGATCAGGCAGCGCGCCCTCCTTCAGTGACCTGCGCACGAAGGAATAGGAAGCCGTGTCGACATCGATCGAGAAGGTGGAGACCGGATCCTGGGCGGTCTCATGCACCGGGTTGGTCTTGAAGGTCTCGATGCGATCCCGGTTTTCCTCCCGCGGCTGCATCTGGTCGGCCGGCAAGGGCGCGGGCTGCACCATCAGCTTGGAATCGGCCATTGCGGGGGAAGACTGGGGCATGATGTTCGCCGCGCCCGCCGGCGCCTGGTCGGCCCGCTCGGCCTCGCCAACGCTGGGCGGCGTCATGGACGTGATCACCCTGTTGGACGACCCGTCCTTGCCGCCGGCCGCGAGTCGGCCGCTCTCTGATGGCGCAGGCTGCAGGACAGGCTTGGCCGCCGGCGTCGCTTCCTGCTTGAGAAGAGCGTCGACCTCCGTCGCCGGCTTCGGCGCCGCGGGCGCCACTTGCGAATTGGCCCGGGTCTCGCCGTCCGCCTCGGTCTTCTTCTCCTTGGCGGGCGCCGCCGCCGACGGCTCCTTGATCGCCGGTCGCTCGGGAGCAAGCTTCTGCGCCACCGGCTTGTCGGCCACCGTCTCGGTGACGGTGCCGTTGCCGCCGGTGACCGGCGGCTGTTCCTTCAACATCTCGAAAGCGGCATAGCCGGCGATAGGCAGGGCGACCAGCGCCGTGATCGCCGGCGTGGCAATGAGTTTGCGTTGCATGATGTCTCTCCAGAGCTTTTGCGCTCGCTCCGTGAGACGAAGGCCCGCCGGCGATCCTTGGGGGGCGGTCGAAGTATTTTCGTCGAGGTCGAAAGCCGCCATCGCGGCGGCGAGCGCGCGCGCCTTCGCCGCGCCGTCCGGCGCCGGTACGGCGATATCGCGCAGCCTTTCGAGTTCGTCGTCACCGACCATGGTCACACTTCCCCAACTGAGCGCATCAGCACCTTCAGCCGTTTCTTCGCTTCATGGATGTGCCAGGAAACCGTCGTCTCCGAGATCGCCATCACCTCCGCCGCCGCCGCGTGGTTGAGGCCTTCGCCATAGACCAGCAGCACCGCGTCGCGCTGCTTGTCCGGCAGCATGCGCACCGCCGCCCACAGCGCCTCAGCCGGATCGTCGGCCTCCGTCGACGCCTCGCCGGCGATCAGCGCATAAGCGCCGTAGGCATCGGTCTTGGCGGTGTCGCGGGCGCGCTTGCGCATCATGTCGCGCGAAGCGTTCAGAGTCATGGCATAGAGCCATGTCGTGAACGCGCCGCTGCCCTGATAATCGGGGAGCGCGCGGCCGAGCCGCACGCAGACGTCCTGGGCGATGTCCTCGGCGTCGGCCTTGCGGCCGCACCAGCGATAGGCGGCGCGATAGACGTAGCCATAGTGCCTTTCGAGCAAAACGCCGAAAGCCCCCCTGTCTCCGCCCCTCGCCCGCCCGATCAATTCGGCATCGGAGGCTTCGCTGTCGTCCAGCATCATCGCCATCATTTGCCTGTTGGACGAAGGCTAATGACCAATCCTTGGGACGACGGGAAGAAAAATCTCGTGGAAATTCGCGACATCGGGCGGCCGGCGTTATTGGCCGGGACAAACAAGGCGGACGGTGACAGTGTTCTTGCCGCTCACCGACATACCCCCTTGCGAGATGATCTTGCCGAAGGGCATGGCGCTCACGTCCTGCGAGATGTTGGTGTCGTTGGTCAGGCGCTCCTCGCCAAAGACCTCGCCGCTACCCACTTCCCCCTTCGGGCGCATCGACATACCGTGTCCTCCCATGCATCGGACCTTGATATCGCCCGGCTTGCCGGTGGACGTGCTTTTGAGGCTCATGGCGAAACCATCGGTATCGAGTATCATATCGATGTCGTCATTCAGTTGGCCGCTCGACTTGCAGCTCATGCCTCCGATTTTCATGTTCTTGATCCGGCCGGCCTGCTTGCCCTTTCCGTTCAGCGTCCAATTGTCGGATCCGGGTGAACTCTTGCCCTCCATCTTCACGGACGGAGTGACGTAGGAATAGGTGACATCGAACTGCGGGCCGAAAATGCGAGGCTCCATCTTCGCCTCGACGGTCATGGTGCCCTCGTCAACTATCCGCTTCAGCACGGCGCGCATGGCCTTCGCCTGCTCCTGGTAGCGCTCGGCCTCCTCGGCGGCAATGAGGCTTGGCAGCCTGTCCCAGTAGACGGACGCCGTCTCTCTCGCGCAACGGTCCCGGTGCGCTGCCTCATGCGCAAGCGTGATATCGGCTATATCCTTACACGGCGAGCCGGCGCGCAGTTTCTCGAGTTCCTCGGGCTTCTGCTCGCAACCGCCAAATCGCATGTCGACAGTCGCAGGACCCGTGTAGCCGTACGCCGGATTATAGGGGAGCTTGAACTTCTCCATGGCCCTGGCGCGCTCCATGGAAGAACGATGACCGATGTTTACGTCCGAATCGGGGTGCGTCGGAATCTTGTGGGCCTCGATTAGCGGATCTTCGACCGCCTTGAGCGTCTTGGCCATATCCGAGAAGAAGCGAGCCTCATACTCCGCGTTCTTCAGTTCTTCCTGGACGCTCCTTAAATCCTGGCAGGAGCATTGTTTCTGCTCTGCGCTGGCCTGGTGAATCGCATAGCCCGCTGACAAAGCAATGACCAATGCCCCGCGACTGATGAAAAACCTCATCTCGCCTCCTGATTGTATCGACGTCGCCGATATTCAGGAGGTCTGTTTCGAGAGTGTGTCGCCAAGCCTCGCCATGTTCCGGCAAGCTGACAGACACTTGCGCCGTCGAATGGATTGCCCGTCGGTCTGAAGGAGCGTTGGCCGGGAGCTCAGCCAAGGGTCTCGGCGAAGAAGGTCGTCAGCCTCTTCCAATGGCGTTCGGCACCCGCTTCGTCATAGACGCTATGGTCCTTGATGCACCAGCCATGGCCGACACCGACGTAATTCTCGATAACGTGGTCGACCTCGGCCACGCGCAAGGCCTCCGCCAGCCGCGCCGACTGTTCCGGCGGAAAGCTGCGATCGACGCCGGCAACGCCGACATAGACCCGCGCCTTGATCGAAGCCGCCTTGCGGTGCGGGCTGTCCGGCGCATCGCTGGCGAGATTGCCACCATGAAAACTCGCGGCCGCGACGATGCGGCCGGGATTGGTAGCGGCCGCGTTGAGGGCCCGCGCGCCGCCCATGCAATAGCCCACGACGCCGACCGGCCCGTCAATGCCTTCGGTCGTGAGCGCGTCGAGGAAGCCGGCATTGTCGCGGATGGTCATGTCCTGCGTCGTGCCGGTCACCAGCGCCATCAATTTGGTTTTGGTTTCCTCCACCGTGAAGGCGGTCTTGGCGTCGAACGGGCCATAAGGGGCGTTGCGATAGAATAGGTCGGGCACCAGCACGGCGTAGCCGAGGCCGGCAAGCCTTTCGGCCATCTCATCGAGCGCCGGGCGCGGGCCGAAGGCGTCCATATAGAGGATGACAGCGGCGCTGGCCTTGCGGGACGGTCGAAAAAGCCCCGCCTTTGCCTTGCCGTCCGTGGTCTCGATCTCAATCTGCTTTCCGGCCATGATGCTCTCCGTTGGCTGCCGCGCGTTAGATATCGGCAAGCGCCGTTCCGGCAAGCCATTCCCGGGCCGGGCCGTTCAAGATTTCGTGCGGCCGCGCTGACTCCTACAGCCGCGCGAAGGCCGCCATATGAAAGGCCTGCATATCGGGTGGATAGCGATAGCCAGTGCCGTATGGGCAGGCGTTGCGGTCGAGGCAACCACCGCTGCGGCAAGGTTCGCCACGGGGGCCACGGACATGGGCGAGACAGGCTTCATGCGCAAAGCTCTGTCCGGAATAGGCATCTACCGGACAGGCTTTCAGGCAGGGTTTCTCGACACATGTGTCGCAAAGGTGAATCGCTTCATGAACTTCGGGAAAAGAGATCTCGTCCTCGAACAGCAAGGCGCCGCGATAGGCATGCCACAGCCCGTATTGCGGGTGCATGAGGATGCCAAGCGGCGATGGTTTCAGCCCTTCGGCCCGCATCGCCCATTGCTGGAACGGCAGATAGGGCCGGTCGGAGGGCGACACCGCGCGGGCGCCACAGCCTTGCGCTACAGCGCCGATAACCTCCCGCGACCAGGTGTCGAGCGGATTCGCGACGCCCCTCGCCTGCTGTCCCAGCCAGCGCTGGAAATGCGGCCATGGCGCCGCGCCCGCCTGCCCGACCAGCAGCACCGATTTCGCTGGAGCCCCTGAACGCGCAGCCGGCGCCGCCTCATCGCCACCGAAGTTGAAGCCGCCGCGAAGGATGAGCCCGTTGGCCGCGAGCGCGGCCGCGATCTTCTCGACCGCGTCGCGGGAAAAAGTCATCCCTTCCGGTCCGGGTCGGAGAACGCGCTCCGCCAGACTTCCTTGTGGATGATGTTGGCGACTTTAGCCCGGCCTGACTCGGGCTCCTTTCACGTGAAGGCGTCGGCCATCGAGCCCTTCTTCTTGGCGATGAAATCCTTCAACGCGTCGTCGATGGCCGGATCGAGATGCGGCGCCTCGTAGCTTTCCAGCCAGCGGCGTGCCAGCTCGTTGGCGCGCTGCGGCGCGGTCTTCTCGCCCTCGGCAAGCCACTGTTCATAGGAATTGTTGTCGGCAATGTTGGAGCGGTAGAAGGCCGTCTGGAAATTCGCCTGGGTATGGTCGCAGCCCAGATAATGGCTTCCCGGGCCAACCTGGCGGATGGCGTCCATCGCCTGGCCGTTTTCCGACAGGTCGACGCCCTCGCAGAATTTCTGCTGCATGCCGAGTTGGTCGATGTCCATCATGAATTTCTCGTAGCAGGACGCAAGACCGCCCTCGAGCCAGCCTGCCGAATGCAGCACGAAATTCGTGCCGGCGAGGATCGTCGAGTTGAGCGTGTTGGCGCTCTCATAGGCAGCCTGTGCGTCCGGGATCTTCGAGGCGCAGAGCGAACCGCCGGTGCGAAACGGCAGGCCGAGCCGCCGGGCTAGCTGTGCTGCGCCGTAGGAAACCAGCGACGGCTCCGGCGTTCCGAAGGTCGGCGCGCCGGACTGCATCGAAATCGACGAGGCGAAGGTGCCGAACAGCACCGGCGCGCCGGGTCTTATCAGTTGCGTGAACGAGGCGCCGGCGAGCACCTCCGCCAGCACCTGCGTCAGCGTGCCGGCGACCGTCACCGGGCTCATCGCGCCGGCCAGGATGAAGGGCGTCACGATGCAGGCCTGGTTGTGGCGCGAATAGACTTTCAGCGCCCCCAGCATGGTCTCGTCGAACACCATTGGCGAATTGGCGTTGATCAGGCTGGTCAGCACCGTGTTGTTCTCGACGAAGTCGTCGCCGAACACGAGCTTGGCCATCGCCACTGTGTCCTCGGCCCGCTCCGGCGCGGTGACCGAGCCCATGAACGGCTTGTCCGAGTAACGGATATGCGCGTAGATCATGTCGAGGTGGCGCTTGTTGACCGGCACGTCGACCGGCTCGCACACCGTGCCGCCCGAATGGTGGATCGACGGCGCCATATAGGCGAGCTTCACGAAATTCTGGAAATCCTCGATCGTCGCGTAGCGGCGGTTGCCGTCGAGGTCGCGCACGAAGGGCGGGCCGTAGACCGGCGCAAACACCGTCGCATTGCCGCCGATCTGCACGGAACGTTCCGGATTGCGCGCATGCTGGGTGTAAATCGACGGAGCGGTCTTCAACAGCGAGCGGCACAGCCCCTTCGGGAAGTGCACGCGCTCGCCCTTGACGTCGGCGCCGGCCTCTTTCCACAGCGCCAGCGCCTCGGCGTCGTCACGGAAGATGATACCGGTTTCTTCCAGCACCGTGTCGGTGTTCTTCTCGATCAGCGCCAGGCCTTCCTCGTTGAGGACCTCATAAACGTTGATCTTACGCTTGATATAGGTGAGCTGGGTGCCCGGGCCGCCACCCGAGCGCGCCGCGCGCCGAGCTGCCGCGCCGCCACTGGCGGCGCGCCCGCGCCGTGCGTTTGACGCTTCCTGGTCGACTGGCGCGTTCTCGCTCATGATCGTCCTTCCCTAAAACCGTTCGACTGCATTTGCTGACGGCGGCAGACCGCCGCTTCTCGCCGGATCGTAGCCATGCACCCTATTGGAAACGGCCAGCCAGCGCCAACACCTGTCGCAAAATCGACAAGAAAAGCGCTAATTTTTCAGTCGCTTTCCTTTTGCGGGAAGTCGCAAATCAGCTATGGCTTCGTTGCCCTCGCGGGTTAGGTATTGGCGCATCGATTTTTAGGCTGCCGCAGTCAGTCCGAGCAGCAAGGAGCCCGAGAAAATGTCCGACGACGAGATCATCCTTTCCGAGCTTTCCGACGACGAACTCGTGCAGCAGATGCATGACGACCTTTATGACGGCCTGAAGGAAGAGATCGAGGAAGGCACCAACATCCTTCTGGAGCGCAATTGGGCGCCTTATAAGGTGCTGACCGAGGCGCTGGTCGAAGGCATGCGTATCGTCGGCGAAGACTTCCGCGACGGCATCCTGTTCGTGCCGGAAGTGCTGCTCTCGGCCAACGCGATGAAGGCCGGTATGGCAATCCTGCGTCCGCTGCTCGCCGCCACCGGCGCGCCGAAGCAGGGCAAGATGGTGATCGGCACCGTCAAGGGCGACATCCACGACATCGGCAAGAACCTCGTCGGCATGATGATGGAAGGCGCCGGCTTCGACGTCATCGACCTCGGCATCAATAACGCGGTCGAGAAATATCTCGACGCAATCGAGCAGCACCAGCCCGACATCATCGGCATGTCGGCGCTGCTCACCACCACCATGCCCTACATGAAGGTCGTCATCGACACGATGAAGGAAAAGGGCATTCGTGACGATTATGTCGTCCTGGTCGGCGGCGCGCCACTCAACGAGGAATTCGGCAAGGCCGTCGGCGCCGACGCCTATTGCCGCGACGCAGCGGTAGCGGTCGAGACGGCCAAGGATTTCATGAAGCGCAAGCACAACGTTCGCGCTTCCGCCTGACCCAAGGCATCAGGATGGATTGACAGAAAAAGCCGCGCCTTGCAGCGCGGCTTTTTTGTTCCCAGATGATGGACGAGGCTGCCGGTCAGTTGACAGTGTCCTTGACTGCCCTTGCCGTCGATTTGACGTCCTTGCCTACGCCCCGAATGGTGTTGGCGCAGGCGGTGAGTGCAAGCGCAAAGGCCAGAATGGCCATCGGCGCTATGCGTAGCAATTTCATGGATGGTGTCTCCCTCGACAGATACTAGCCCCGCAGCGAAAGCCGGCCCGACTTGGTGAAAGCGCAAGAAACGAAACCGAATCAAACAGACAGGCTTCTCGTCATCGCCTGCGGGATGATTGCGCGCGAAGTTTTGGCCGTCAAGCAACGGCTAAAGCTCGACCATCTCGATCTGGCCTGCCTGCCGGCCGAGTTCCATTTTTACCCGGACCGGATCGCGCCGGCGATGGACAAGGCGATCGAAAAGGCCAAGGCGGAAGGCTACGAGCACATCTTCGTCGGCTATGCCGATTGCGGCACCGGCGGCCTGCTCGACCGCGTGATCGAGAAGCATGGCGTCGAGCGCATGCCCGGGCCGCATTGCTTTGCCTTCTACCAGGGCATGGACGCCTACGCGAAGGTCGCCGACGACGACATGATGTCGTTCTACATGACCGACTTCCTCTGCCGCCAGTTCGAGTCTTTCTTCATCAAGCCGCTCGGCCTCGACCGGCATCCCGAGCTGATCAAGGATTATTTCGGCAACTACGAGAAGCTGATCTATCTCGCCCAAACCGATGATCCGGAGCTCGACAAGGTCGCCGAGAAAGCCGCGCTTATGCTCGGCCTCACCTATGAGCGCCGCTCCACCGGCTATGGCGATCTGACAGGCGAACTGGCGCGGGTGGCTGCAAATACGACCTGAAACCACTCGATCTCAGGTTTCTCCATCGAGCGTGGCCAACACATCCGCAAAGCTGGTCTTGCACACGAAGCCCAACCGCTCCCTTGCCCGCGACGGATCGTAGACGCGGTCTATCGAGGAGAACATCGTCCAACCCTTCCTGGCATAGAGCCTCGGATAATCCGGAAAATAGCGCGCTACGACTGCCGGCGCGTCGGCGATCAATTCAGCGCAGTCTTCCGTCCGGAACGGCGTCGGCGCCGAAATGATAAAGGTGTCAAAACCGAGCTGCGGGGCTTTCTCCAGGGCCGCGACATGCGCCTCGGCCGCATCATCCACGGTCAGCCGCCGGAACAGCAGCTCGTTCGCCTTGGTGTTGGCATCGGATTGCTGGATCGCATGTGCCATGTCGTCGGCTTCAGGAAAGAAGCGTGCCGTGCGCAGCGCCACCACCGGCAGTCCGTGTTCGATATGATAGAGACGGCACAGATGCTCGGCCGAAAGCTTCGTCACGCCATAGATGTTGCGGGGCTCCGGCAACATCTCTTCCGTGAGCCAGGCCGCCTTGCGCGCGCCGCCGTGGAAGCCGGCGCGGATCGCCTGCGAGATCATCAGCGATGTCGTCGAGGTGAAGACGAAGCGCTGGACGCCAAAGGCGACGGCCGCATCGAGCAGGTTTAGGGTGCCCTGCACATTCGTCGCGACGAAGGCGCTATTCTCATATTGCTCGATGTTCGGCTTGTGCAGCGCGCCGCTGTGAATGATGGCCTCGACGCGATTCTCGTCGATAGTCTCCCGGACAAGATCGCGGTCCGCTATCGAGCCGACGATTTGCGTCCGCACGGAAGGGACCTGATCAAGGCCGATGACGTCATGGCCGAGCGCTTTGAGCCTTGGCCCAAGTGCGCTGCCCAGCCATCCGGACGATCCCGTGAGCAATATCCGCATCGATCAAACCGCCATTTTTTCGAGCACGCACTGTTAAGCATGGATGACAGGCAATGACGAACCGGTAAGTTGTGCGCCAATGGTAGAAAAGACTGTTCCAGCCATTGATTTGAGGAAACACATTTCATGATCCCTCGCCTGCTCCTTGCCGCCTTTGGCCTTGTTGCCCTCACCTTGCCGGCCCATGCCGATGGGGAAGTACAGAAGCTGATCACCGACGCCGACAAGGCGCGTTTGGACAAGTACGGCGAAACGCGCAAGGCGGCTCTCGAAGAGGCGAAGGTTGGCAATCCGTCGGAGGTCAAGCAATTGGAAGATTTGCTCGCCAAGCCGCTCGTCGCCTTCTCCGACAAGGACCTTACCGGCAACTGGAAATGCCGCACCATCAAGGCGGGCGGCATCAGCCCGCTCGTTATCTATGGCTGGTTCAAATGCAAGGTCACCGACGACGGCTCGGGCTGGCGGCTTGCCAAGATCAGCGGCTCGCAACGCACGAGCGGCCGCTTCTTCGACGACGGCGACAAGCGCGCCATCTATCTCGGCTCGTTCTCGGTCAATGACGACAAGGCCAAGCCCTATGGCAGCGGCCCAGAGAGCGACCAGGTCGGCTACGCCTTCCGCAACAGCGCCACCGAGTGGCGGATCGAATTCCCCGCGCCCTATTACGAATCGAAGCTCGATATCATGGAGTTGAAGCGCTGAGCCGCTTTTTGCGTCTGACCGAAGGCGGTCGGCACACCAAGGGTTAACCCGCGCCGCATAGCATGCGCCCGGTCTTTGGAGCGGGTGCTTGCCGTGGCAGCGTCGGTATCGAATACGCGACCGGTCGTGGTCGTCACCGAAGGTGGACCGCATATCTGGGCCATCGTCAACGCGCTTGCCGATCGCGTCGGTCCCGTCAGCGTCATCCTCGAAGCGCCGGAATCCAAAAAGCGTCTGCTGCTCGGACGGGCGCGGCGTCAGGGTTGGGTGTCTGCCTTGGGCCAGCTCGGCACGATGGTGCTGACAAGGCTCGGCAAGCGCTTCCTGGCTGGGCATGCCGAGCGGCTGATAGCCGAAGAGAGGCTCGCGACCGAGCCCCGGCAAGGCCAGGCGATCATCCACGTGCCTTCGGCCAACGGGCCGGAATGCCTGAAGGAAATCAGCAGCATCGAACCGGGCGTTGTGCTGCTTGCTGGCTGCAGGCTGCTGTCGAGAGACACCTTGGCGGAGATGCCTTGTCCAGTGCTCAACTATCACGCCGGCATCGCGCCGAAATATCGCGGCATGAATGGCGGCTACTGGGCGCTGGCCTCCGGCGATCGAGCGAATTTCGGCACCACCGTTCACCTTGTCGATGCCGGCGTCGACACCGGCGGCGTGCTGAAGCAGGCACGCGGCAGTGCGAAGCAGGGCGACACCATCGCCAGCTACGCGCTGCGCCAGGCGGCGTTCTCGCGCGATATCTGCGTCGAGGCGGTCGCCAATGCGCTGGCCGGCAGACTGGAAACGATCAATCCAAATCTGCCGTCAAAGCAATGGTATCACCCGACGATCTGGTTCTACCTCTGGACCGGTTTGACCAAGCGCGTGTGGTAGTCAGCCAGCCACACAATCCAGCATTCTCTTTGCGACCTGCGCCAGCGTCGCTTTTGAAGGCGCGGGCGTCGTCCCATAACAAGCAGCCCAACTGCGCTTGCGGCAATGCTCCAAGACTTCGAGGAGTGAGAATTCATGGCCGATCTGATCGTCGTCTATTGGCGCGACATCCCCGCCCAGGTCATCGTCAGGAAGGGTCGGCAGAACGCGAAGCGCGAACTGCCGCTGCGCTTCACCGAGGCGATCGACATGTGCGCCATGCGCACCGGCGCCGGCGGCACCGACGACTATCTGGCCGAATGGCGTAAGGCCGATCCGATCCCGGTTGGCGACGACCTCGAGGCAGAGGTCGAGAAGGCTTTTCAGGAACTCGACGCGAAATACGACCGCGAGCGGCTGGTCGCTCTGGTCAAGGCTGGCGGGAAAGAAAATGTCTGACACTACTCCTGTCAAGGAAGGGGCGGCGGTTACTCAGGCCACCTTGGTCAAGAAGGCAGCGCCGAAATCCGACTACAAGCCTGCCGACGTATCGCCGCAGCGCCGCGTCCAGCGCACTTTTGCGGTGCGCCTGTGGTCGGTCCGCCATTCACGATTGCTCGAATGGTTCTACAGCCGGTTCGCCGACGCCTTCCTGCTCCTACACCCTCTGTGGAAGGGTATCGGCTACGGTCGCGTCGAAGCCCCGGTGAAATTCGTCGAGAGGCGCGTCAAGGGCTTCATGTTCGACTGCCGCATGTGCGGGCAGTGCGTGCTCTCCTCCACCGGCATGTCATGCCCAATGAACTGCCCCAAGCAACTGCGCAACGGCCCGTGTGGTGGCGTGCGCGCCAATGGCAATTGCGAGGTCGAGCCCGACATGCCCTGCGTCTGGGTCAAGGCCTGGGAAGGCTCGCGCAACATGGTGCATGGCGACAAGATACTCTCCGTGCAAAAGCCGGTCGACCAGTCGCTGCGTGAGACCTCGGCCTGGCTTCGTGTGACCGCGCAGGCCGCCGCCGCGCGTGAAACGGCCCAGACCACCGGAGCTTCGGCATGAAGGGCCGCCAGCGCGACGAGAACCCCGCCGGCATCCATTTGCCGCTCGATCCCCTGCCCGGCCACACGTCGCGCGGCCGGCTGGAGCGCGTCCTGCGCCGCGGCGAATTCGCGGTGACCACCGAGCTCAACCCGCCCGACAGCGCCGATCCCGAAGACGTCTACAACCGCGCCAGGATCTTCGATGGCTGGGTCGACGCCATCAACGCGGTCGATGCCTCGGGCGCCAACTGCCACATGTCCTCGGTCGGCATCTGCGCGCTGCTGACCCGCATGGGCTATGCGCCGATCATGCAGATCGCCTGCCGCGACAAGAACCGCATCGCCATCCAGGGCGACGTGCTGGGCGGCGCCGCGATGGGCGTCGCCAACATGCTGTGCCTGACAGGCGATGGCGTGCAGGCCGGCGACCAGCCAGGTGCCAAGCCGGTGTTCGACCTCGATTCCATGTCGCTGCTCGAAACCATCCGCATCATGCGCGACAACGGCAAGTTCCTGTCCGGCCGCAAGCTGACGACGCCGCCGCAGGTCTTCCTGGGTTGCGCGGTCAATCCCTTCGCGCCGCCCTTCGACTTCCGCCCGATCCAT
>Ga0315336_1002770_pt1 | contig 25610 bp, 19 predicted proteins | sample ASW5metaG_FD_204512 | JGI IMG/M metagenome (GOLD analysis project Ga0315336, IMG submission 204512) | Ammonia-oxidizing marine archaeal communities from Monterey Bay, California, United States - ASW #5 | ecosystem: Environmental > Aquatic > Marine > Intertidal zone | place: USA: California... | reverse complement strand
TTCAACAAACTCAAACATTTCCGCGCCGTCGCCACACGCTACGACAAACGAGACGACAACTATCTCGCTTCCGTAAAACTCGCTTCAGTGCGAATATGGCTCCGATTTAATGAGTCGGTGACCTAGACCGCGCACGACATTCCAACTCACGATCAGGACCGCGACTGCGGCCCCGGCGCGGTTAGCGCCGCCCCCGCGGAGCCATGCGCCCTAAGCGCATTGGCGTGAGCGCAACAAAAGACCGATTCGAAGAAAATCGAACAGGCCTAGCCTCTCTCGCGCATCAGTCGCGCTTTGTCGCGCTGCCAGTCACGGTCTTTGATGGTCTGGCGCTTGTCATGCAATTTCTTGCCGCGACCGACACCGAGTTCGAGTTTGACGATGCCGCGATCGTTGAAATAGAGCTTGAGCGGCACCAAGGTGACGCCGGCTTGTTGGGTCAGACCGGAAAGGCGGTCGATTTCGCGCCGATGGAGCAGCAGCTTGCGCTGTCGGCGCGGTTCGTGATTATGGCGGTTACCGGCCGTGTATTCGGAAATGTGCGCGTTGATCAACCAAAGCTCGCCATTAGCCGGTGCGGCGTACGCCTCGGCGATGTTCCCGCGGCCTTCCCGCAAGGATTTCACTTCCGTGCCGGTCAACATGATGCCGGCTTCGACAATGTCGTCGATAAAGTAGCTGAACCGCGCCTTGCGGTTGTCGGCGACCAGTCGATAAGCCATGGGTCGTTGCCCGGTCGCCGTCGAAGGCTTAATTCAACAGACCGGCCGACCGCATGGCATTAGCCACCCGATCGCACGTCGAAGCCTGAATCGGCGCCAGCGGCAGGCGCGTCTCGGCGCCGCACTTACCCAAAAGGCTGGCCGCATGCTTGACCGGCCCGGGGCTGGACTCCACGAATAGCGCTTCGTGCAGCGGCATCAAGCGGTCTTGAATTGATAATGCCTTGGCAAATTCGCCATCCATACAGGCCGATTGGAACGCGGCGCAGTCTTTTGGCGCGACGTTTGCCGTCACCGAAATGCAGCCGGCGCCACCATGCGCCATATGCCCCAGCGCGGTGCCGTCTTCGCCCGACAGCTGAATGAAATCCGCGCCGCATTCGCGTCTTTGCTCGCTGACGCGATCGATTTTGGCGGTCGCATCCTTGACGCCAACGATATTCGGCAGCTTGGCAAGTTCCGCCATGGTTTCGACGCTCATGTCGATCACCGAGCGCGGCGGGATGTTGTAGATGATGATCGGAATGTCGACGGCGTCCTGGATCGCTTTGTAGTGGGCATAGAGCCCGGACTGGGTCGGTTTGTTATAGTATGGCGTCACCACCAACGCGCCGTCGGCGCCGGCCTTCTTGGCATGATTGGTCAGCATGATCGCTTCGTCGGTCGCGTTCGATCCGGTGCCGGCGACGACCGGCACCCGGCCCGCCACCGCTTCGATGCACATCTCCGTCACCCGCATGTGCTCCTCGTGGCTCAAAGTCGGCGACTCGCCGGTTGTGCCGCAGGGAACCAAGCCATGGCTGCCTTCGTGGATTTGCCATTCAACGAAGGCCTGGAACGCCGTTTCGTCGACCTTGCCGTCCTTGAACGGTGTAATCAGCGCCGTCATTGAACCCTTGAACATAATCGTTCCCCAATTTTTCCGGCGTTTAAGCGGTTTTTATCCTATTTTCCGCAGGATACCGCCTGTTTCGTTGCGGAACAAGCTAAGGTACGGGAAATGTTCGCCTTTTGCGCTCACAAGACAATTAGCGTATAATCTCGGCATGGCTGCCGCAGAGACGGCCGAACGCACGGCACCGACCTTGGCAAGCGCGTGCGTTGATTTGGATGGGGAATGGCTTGAAAAGCACGATTAGCGTTTTGGCAACGGTTCTGGCGGCGGCCTTATCGGTTTTTGGCTTCGCGTTGGGCGAAAGCCATGCGACGCCCGAGGCAAGGACTCGTATTGCGCCGGCAACCCCAGCTGCCGCGATTTTGTTGCCGGTGCCCCGCCCGGAAGTGCTGCAGAGCCTTGCCGGCGCGGCTGTCTTTACCATACCGGAACCGGCTCCCAACCCGGTCCGGTCCGGTGCGCCGCAATTGCGCCCCAACATTCTGTCATCACGCGATTTTGACCTGTACCGACGCGCCTTTGCCGAAGCCAAACTGGGCCGCCATGGCGCGGCGCGGCAGTTGGCCCAACAAGCCGGCGACGCCTTGCCGGCCAAGGTCATCGACTGGCTCTGGCTGCGCTCACGCGGGAGCGGCGCCGGCTTCGAAACGATTGCCGCCTTCATTGAGCAAAATCCGATTTGGCCGGGCCGCGTGATCTTGCATCGTCGGGCCGAAGCGGCGCTGGACAGCCGGATCGCCGATCAGCGCGTATTGGACTGGTTTGCGAAGCAACTGCCAACCACCGGCTGGGGCATGATGCGGCTCGGCGAAGCCCGCCTGGCAACCGGCGACGCCGCCGGCGCCAAGGAGCTGCTGCGGCATGCCTGGGTGTTTGGTGATTTCACACGGCCGCGGGAACGCCAGTTCTATCGGCGCCATCGCGGCATGCTCGAGGCCAGCGACCACGTCGCGCGCTTGGACCGCCTGCTCTGGGATCGCCGCCGTAGCGCCGCGCACCGCATGCTTGGCCGTGTCGACGAAGACAACCGCCGCCTCGGCAAGGCCCGGCTGAGCTTGATCGGCTTCGCCGCCGGCGTCGATTACGCGGTCGGCCAGGTTCCGGCGTTCCTGGTCAACGATCCCGGCTTGATCTACGACCGCGCCCGTTGGCGCCGGGTCAAAGGCAAACATCACGGCGCCAGGGAGTTATTGGTGCAACGGCCAAGCCCGCTGCCCTATCCGAAACGCTGGTGGATCGAACGCCGTATTCAGATACGCAAGCTCCTAGCTGACGACCAGAACCGTGCCGCCTATGCCATGGCAGCGGACCACGGGATCGCGCGCGGCCGTCGATTTGCCGAGGCGGAGTTTCTCGCCGGCTGGATCGCCTTGCGCCACCTCAATGATGCCGAGTCCGGCTTCCAACATTTCAAAACCCTGTATGACAAAGTGAAGTTTCCGGTCAGTAAGGCTCGTGCTGCCTATTGGGCGGGACGCTCGGCGGATCGTCTGGCTCGGCCGGCGCTTGCGGCAACATGGTTCGATCGCGCCGCGACGCATACTACGACCTACTATGGGCAACTGGCCGGGCTGAAACTCGCCGGGCCAGCCAAACCGTTGCCGGCGCCACCGCTCAAAGCGAGCCCGGCGGCCATTGCCGCGTACGGTCAAACGGAATCGATGCAAATTGTTTGGCGCCTGGCCGAGCTTGGTCAGGACAAACTGTTGAAGCATTTCTTCATCCATATGGCCGACGTCGCCAAAACCGGCACAGCACGCCGCCTGGTGCTTGATATGATGGCCGAATTGGCGCCACCATCCCTGATGATTACCGTGGCCAAGCGGGTATCGAGGCACGGTACGATGCTCGTGCAGCATAGCTACCCTGAATCGGCTATTCTGAGCCGTGCATCGGGCCCGGTCGAAGCCGCCCTGGTTCACGCCGTGGCGCGGCAGGAAAGCGTGCTGGATCCCAAGGCGATCAGCCACGCCGGCGCCCGCGGGTTGATGCAATTGATGCCGGCGACGGCACGGCTGACGGCACGCCAAATGGGCCTACACTACAGCGTTCATCGTTTGACCAGCGATCCGAGCTACAACGCCCGGCTCGGCGTTCACTATTTGGCACGGCTGATAGAACGCTATGACGGTTCCTATCTGCTGGCGCTCGCCGCCTACAATGCCGGCGAAGCCCGTGCCAACCGCTGGATCCGCGTTTGGGGCGATCCGCGTACGGCCGGGACCGACCCGATCGACTGGGCCGAATCGATCCCTTTTTCCGAGACGCGCAATTATGTGCAACGCGTTTTGGAAAACCTGCAGGCCTATCGCCGCCTGCTAAAACCGGCGCAACATGACGGTCAACGTCTGGCCGGCGATTTGACCGGTCGCCGCGTCAACGGCTCCGCCGCCGCCGGCTGCACGGCCCCGGCCCCAACGACGCCGTCGAATATCGGCCTGACCTGCTGACATCTTTTATCGGCTCGGTTACCCTTACGCGACCGCAATCGCGATGGGAACCACCATGTCCAATCCTCGTCTCAACAATATCGACGCCTGTGTCTTTGATGCCTACGGCACGCTGTTCGACGTCAACGCCGCCGCCCAGCACGCCGCTTCGGATCTCGGCGACAAGTGGCAACCTCTGGCGGACATCTGGCGCCAGAAGCAGCTGCAATACACCTGGCTGCGTGCCCTGATGGGGGCGCACACGGATTTCTGGGCCGTGACCGGGGATGCCCTCGATTTCGCCATGGCCAGCCTCGACATCAGCGACGATGCGTTGCGCCAAAAGTTGATGGATTTGTACCTGAAGCTGGACGCTTATGAAGAGGTCAAAGACACCCTGACCGCCCTAAAGGATCGCGGCAAGCGCTTGGCTATCTTGTCCAACGGCTCCGAAAACATGCTGGCCGCGGCGGTCGAGAATGCCGGTATCGGCGGCCTGCTGGACGCGGTGTTTTCCGTCGATGCCGTCGGCATCTTCAAGCCACATCCGAGCGTCTACAAAATGGCGGTCGACGGCCTCGGCCTGGCGCCGGCGCGGATGTCTTTCCAGTCCTCCAACGGCTGGGACGCCTACGCTTCGAAGAACTATGGCTACCAAGTCGTTTGGATCAACCGTTTCGGCCAGGCGGCAGAGCGCATACCCGATTCCCCGGACGTCATGCTGACCAGCCTCCACGACCTGCCCGGTGTCGTCGCCGGTGACTGACCGTGATGGCGGATAGAGCAGCCGTTGGGGCCGCGCCCACCCATGCCGAAATCGTGGCCGCCGCCCGCCGCCTCGACGGCTTTGCGGTCAAGACGCCGCTGCTTGAATCTCCGCTGCTGAACAAACGCGCCGGTGCTCGGCTGTTGGTCAAGGCGGAACCGCTACAGCGAACAGGATCCTTTAAATTTCGCGGCGCCTTCAACAAGATCAGTCAACTCGACAGGCGTAAAAAAAGCGCCGGAATCGTCGCCTATTCCTCGGGCAATCATGCCCAGGGCGTTGCCCACGCCGCCCAGTTGAACGACGTCAAAGCGACGATCGTGATGCCGCGGGATGCGCCGCAAGTAAAAATCGCCAATACCCGGTCCTACGGTGCCGACATCGTGTTCTACGACCGCCAGAGCGAAAGCCGGGAAGCCATCGGCGAGCAGATCAGCGCCGAGCGCGGCGCCACGCTGGTGCCACCCTATGACGATCCCGACATCATCGCCGGCCAAGGAACGGTTGGGCTCGAAGCGCTGGATCAATTGAACGGCATCACGCCCGATCTGGTGCTGTGCGGTTGCGGCGGCGGCGGCTTGATTGCCGGCGTTTCGACCGCGCTCCGCCAAGGCCTGCCGACGACACCGATCCACCCGGTTGAACCGGAGGGATTCGACGACACCGCGCGCTCGTTGGCGGCCGGAGCCAGACAAGCCAACGATAGCCACGCGCATTCGATTTGTGACGCCTTGTTGGCGCCGACCCCAGGCGCGCTCACCTTCGCGATCAATCGACGCCTGCTGGCGCCGGGGCTAGTGGTTTCCGAACAAGACGTCCTTGCCGCCATGGCCGCGGCATTCAGCGATCTGAAACTCGTCGTCGAGCCCGGCGGCGTGGTGGCCTTGGCGGCGGTGCTCGCCGACCGGGACGCGTTCGCCGGCAAGACTGTTCTACTGATCTTGTCCGGTGGCAATGTCGACCCGGATCTGTTTGCCAAAGCCATAGAGCAACCTGCGTTCATTCGAACGCAGCCAAGTTGCTCTAACACTTTGAAATAGATCAAATTATCTGTATAAAAGTGATTCCATTTTTATGCAGTTTGATCTAGCCTCTTGACCGGCCACACACCTCCGTCCGACCCTAAACACGGGTCGCAGGCCATTGCCTGTATGATCGTCGGGACCTTTCTGCTGACCACGCAAGACGGTATTACAAAATGGCTGACCAGCGCCCACGGCGCCGGCGAGATTGTGTTTTATCGTGGCATCTTGTCGCTACTGATGGTCGCCGTCCTGGTGCAGGCGCAAGGTGGCATCGCCGTCGTCCGCGCCAACCGGCCGGGCGTCAATTGGCTGCGGGCCGGGTTGGCCTTGCTGACCAGCGTGCTGGTGGTCGCGGCCTTTGTGCATATGCCGCTTGCCGATGCCCTGGCCATCATCTTCTTGAGCCCGCTGATCGTCACCGCCTTGTCTGCCCTATTGTTAGGGGAACCGGTCGGCTGGCGCCGTTGGTCCGCCGTCGCCATGGGCTTCGTCGGCATGCTGATGATCACACGGCCGACCGGCGCCGGCATCGACTGGCACGTTGGCATTCCAATCGCCGCCGCTTTCGCTGCATCGTTCCGCGATATCGTTACCCGTCGGCTCGGCGGCCAGGACTCGACCCTGACCGTGCTGACCTATTCCAGCGTCGTCGCAGCACTCGGCGGCGCCTTGTTTCTACCGTTCGCCGACACTGTGCCGAACCTGCCAAATCTCGGCCTGTTCGCGATCGCCGCATTGCTGGCAACGGCGTCGAATTTCCTAACCATTCGATCGTTTCAACTGGCTCCGGCGGCGATGGTGGCGCCGTTCAAATATCTGTCTCTGATTTGGGCGGGGCTGATCGGATTCGTCGTCTGGGGCGATCAACCCGACGCCTGGAAAATACTCGGCGCCGCACTAATCGCCGGCAGCAGCCTTTACGTGCTGCACCGGGAAACGCGGCGCCGAAACCGCTGATGCCCGGGGGCAACTTTCTCTTTATCGTGTATAACTCTGAAATATGCGGTCAGGGCCGCGACTGCGGCCCCGTCGCGGCAGGCGCATTGGCGTGAGCGCAACAATCGAGGCCTGATTCGATTATATCGAAACAGGCCTAGCTGCCGGTGTTCACCGCTTTCCAGTAGTCGGTATTCAGATAGTCGATGAACTGGTCGTGGTGCGACTGCAGGCAAGCGCGCATGCTGCTGATGCTGCCGCGGTTCCGCGCGAACTTGCAAAGCTCGAAGACGCCGCGCGCCTTGCCGATGGCGGCGGCCGGCAGCCGGTCGTCACCGATGGCGCCGCGCCAGACCTTCTCCCGGGTGGCCTCATCGCTTGTCCTGGCCGGCAGCGCATTGATTACCCGGTTGGTGATCCGCGCCGCCATCATACGATCGACATTGTGGTCGACGATCCTCGTGCCAAGCCCGCGCAAAGCGCCGGTGACCATGGTCATTTCGGTTTCGTCGCGCGCATTCGCGACACCCGGCTTCGAATCGGGCAGCAAGGCGACGTTCTCACCGACAACCAACGCCACGGATTGCAAGCCGAGCGCTTCGAATCGTTGGCGCGGCATGCTGATACGCACGGCGACATGGGCGCGCCGCGAACGGATCTTAAGGCCATCGCCGGGCGCGAACGAGATTTCGCGGCCATCGCCGGTGACGCCGACCAAGGTGATGCCGCCGGTGTTCGCCAGGACATAGGGCGTGTCTTGAGCCGGCGAAAAACGGTCGCGCTGCAGGCAAAACGAAGAGAACTCGGCACCGCACTCGCCGCCTTCGCAGGTCAAAGCGACCTTGCCCAGAGTGGCGACCAGGGCCAGCACCTGAGGCTCCGCCATGGCCGTTCCCGTGCCGAGTGCGAGCGAGGCCGCAAGCACCGTCCCAGCCAGTCGTTTGCTATCTACAGAAATAAGCATTGCTTCGATCTCCCGTTATCCAAGGGTTCGGGCCCGATCACGCTGCCGTCTTGATGATGACACAAACTGCCTGCGGAAACAGCTCAAATATTGGTTATCCCGCTTTGGCCCCCGCCTTTGCGATATCCTCGGAGGCCGCGGCGGCGGCCCCTGCGGCCTCCACCACCGGTCTGTTCTCAGGCGCAGATTGGTCGAAGCCCGGCGGCAAATCGATGGCGACGCGGCGATGGGCGAAGTGGATGCCGTTCTCTTGGAAGGCCTGTTGCACGCGCGTATAGACCTCTTTGCGGATTTGGAACTGTTTACCGGGCTTGGCGGTGAATTTGGCGCGCAGAATGATCGCGCTGTCCTCCATCGCCTTCACGCCCTGCGACTTCAACGGCTCAAGGAAAAACGGCCCGAGCTCTTCATGTTCCAGCAGATCAGCGCCGATCTTCTTGAAAATCTTCTTCACTTTGTTGATATTTGTGTCGTAGGTGACGCGGAATTCCAGCTTCATGATCGCCCAGTCGCGGCTGAAGTTGGTCAAGAATTGAATCTCGCCGAAAGGCACCGTATGCAGCGGGCCGCGGTGGTGGCGCAGCACGAACGAGCGCACGTTGATTTTCTCCACTGTGCCTTTCACGCTACCGATATCAATATATTCGCCAAGCCGGAACGCGTCGTCGACCAGGAAGAAGACGCCGGATACGATGTCCTTGACCAACGTCTGGGCACCGAAACCGATGGCCAGGCCGATGATGCCGGCGCCGGCGATGAGCGGGCCAATGTCAACACCGAGCGATGATAACACGATCATCACCATCATGGTGATGATCGTGATTTGCAGGAAACGCCGAAACAACGGCAGCAGGGTCCTGAGCCGGGAGGCGCCGGCGCCGCCTTCGGCGTCGGCCTCCTGACCTTCCTCATCGCCGGATTCCAACTGGATCTGGCGATCGATGGCGGTCTTGGCCAATTGCCAGCCGACATAGGCGATCAAGATGGTGAAAGCGACATCCAGGATCACCCGCGAGAATGACGCGCCGATGCCTTTCTCGGCCAAGCTGAACAGGTCGGCGCCCCACATCCGCGTCAAAATGATCACGGCCGCCAACACCAACAGGATGCGCGCGGTTCGGACCAGCACTTTCCGATAGGGCCCAACCTCATCTTGCTCGTCGCTCGGCTTGCCGCTCAACAGCCGCCGTATCGCGGCGTCGATCAGCGGCAAGCCGATCACCACCAACAGGCTGGCGATGCCGACGAAACTCCCGACGGGCTCGCCAGCCAGCCGGAAAAAATTGATCACCAGGAAAAGGCCAAGTACATAGACCATAGCAAATATATGCCACGTATCGATGACCAGACGCAGAATCGGTCCGGTCACGCCATCGCTCGAAACCTCGACATATTTGCGGACTAAGCCTCGGCCACGCCAAATCATGGCCAATAGCACGACGATGGCGGTCGCCCCCACTAGCAGCATGATGAGATTAAACAGGCTTTGTTCCACGCCGATCAGCAACAACACCGAATTGATCAACAGGGCGAACGCCGCAAGCCCGGCGAACCACAACACGCATTTGTGCACATAGCCCGCGTCACCGTCGTCGATCGGCACAATGCGGTATCGCGTCGCCTTTGGCGCCAGTAGGAACCTGGAAAACACGCTGGCGCCACGAACGATCAAGACCATGGACAAACTGCTCATGACCAAGGCGCGTGTCGGTTCATGGCCCTGATAGAGAATGAAGAAAACCGCTATCGCCGCGACGGCGAATATCACTAATGCGACCGCATCCAGAACCGCCCGCATAGACAAAAACCCAATCTTGGCGCCGATTTCGGCGTCACCGACGTCGTCATCCCGCTGCAAGAAGCGCGCGGTCGCCCGGCGGAACAGCCACTCAACGAAGGCACCGACCACAAACATCGCCGCCAGCCCAAGCAATACGAGCCACAAATGGCTCGGCCCCTTACCCGCTGTCATTCGGTCCACCGCGAACGGTATAACGCCCGGGAGATTGACGAACTCAGCCAAGGTCTTTTGCAAATTTCCGCGGACCGTGTGCACCTTGTCGCCCAAACTGTCGATGACGTCGGTCGATTCGCCGACCGCGGTTTGGTCCGCGCCGACTTGTTGAATGAGAATGTCGCGGATTTGGCTATCGCTCATGCGCGCGATCAGCGCCAGCCGTTCCTCCGGCGTGAGATTCGCCGCGGATAGATCGACTGCCGCCGGTTCGGCCGCCCCGCTCGATGCGGATTTCGGCATCATTTGCGCCGATACCGTCCCGACTGTGGCTGCGATCAGGAACAGCGCCATGACAATGGCAACGCCACGGCGCAAGTATTGCGCTTTTCTTAATTGGTTTTCCAACATTTCCCGGTCCCCACCAGTTCAATGCGACGGTTCTCGCATCACTGGTGAGTCTGCCATGCAATGATGTTTCGCTAAACCGGAAAAATCAGCGGCGGCGAAAGCCGCTATTGGCCGCCCGCCATCGTCGCTTCGGCCGCTAAGCGGTCATCGTCATGCTGATAGCGCGGCGTTTCATCCCTGGGCGCGCGCTGATCGCCGGCCGAGGCATCGGTCGCTGCCGATTTCCAATCCGCCTCTGACGACCATTGGTAATCAAGCGAAACCATCTGGCCCGGTTCGGTCGCGGCATCAAAGACGGCCATGGCCTGGCGGACAATGTCGTATTGCTCATCCGGGGCAAACGGTTTGCCCGTGGTATGGCCGAGCGGATAATCCAGGAATACCGATCGTGGCGGCCAGCCGGCGCGTATAATGTCGTCGGCGCCGGCCATGCACAGTGTCGGGATGCCCAGTCCTTCAAGATGTCGTGCAATCAGACTCACGGTCTGATGGCACACCGGTCAGAGCGGGACCAGATAGACCGCGTCAACGGCTTGCTCGGCGTAGCGCGCCGTCACGGCCGGAATGAGTTCTTCATGCACCCGGCGCTGGGAGTAGATACCGCCCATGCAGGACAGATAGTCGTCGGCCAGCTCGCCGATCACGCCTTCCGCTTCGAGGCGCCGGAGCGGCTCGAGCGGCACCACACAATTCGGATCACGGCGTGCGTCGGGCAGATAGTTTTCGGTGATGTGCGAGAACCGCATATCCGCCGCGGCCGTTGCCTTCGGAATCGCCCGATGGGAGGTGTCGTCCTTGTAGTAGAACGCGACCTGGCCTTTGACGTAAGCGCCGGCCGTGGTCAGCACGCCAAGCCGGCTCTCCGATATCGGTTTCTTCAACGGCGTCCAGGGCGGCGGTTCCTCGGCGCGGTACCATTTGTAGGCGGGATAGCCGAGCCGTTCGTACCGATCGGTTATCGATTTGATATATTGAACAGTCATCTTAGGTCGACCTTAGTTGATGAAGTCACCGTGCCGAAACAGCTTAAACCAACTCGGGGCGGAAGGAAAATTCGCCGATAGCGGGCCCACTACATGTTCAGGCGCGCGGCTTCCGCCATGACCTCCACCGCCTCGTCTTGCGCGGTACGGACGCCGACCGCGGTGGCGCCCGACTCGAACCAGGCACCGGCCCGGTCCTTGATGCGCGCACGCGGCCCGACCAGCGACTTCTGATCGACCCAATCATCCGGCACCGCCGCTGCCGCCTCGCCCTTGCGCCCGGCCAGGAAGAGTTCCTGGATCCGCTCCGCGGCATCGCCGAAACCGCGCCGGATCATCATGTCTTTATGGAAGTTTTTGCCTTTCGCGCCCATGCCGCCGACATAGAGAGCGACTTCGGGTTTCATCGCATCCAACGCCGCCTGGACGTCGTCGCCGACCTGGACATGGACCGAGGCCAGGATCTCGAAATCGTCGAGCGATTTGCCGCCGCCGGCGCGGCGGAAGCCCTCTTCCAGCCAGGGCAGGTATTCCGGCAACGATCCCGGGACGAAGCCGAGCGGCAGCCAGCCGTCGGCGATCTCGGCCGTCAGCTTGACCGTCGCCTCGTTGCCGGTGCCGAGATAGATCGGTATTGATGGGTTCATATGCAGGATCGATCGAAGCGGCTTGGCAAGACCGGCCGAGCCTTCGCCGGCATAGGGCAGGGCGATTTCCTTGCCGTCGTGCACCACCGGTGCTTCCCGCGCCCAGATCTTGCGCATGATCTCGACGTAGTCCTTGATCCGCCAGTACGGGCGGCCCCACGGCTGGCCATACCAGCCTTCGACGATCTGCGGCCCCGATACGCCGATGCCGGCCAAAAAGCGGCCGCCGCCGGCCATGGCGTCGATGGTCGCCGCGGACATGGCGGCATTCGCCGGTGTCCGCGCCGCCAACTGCATGATCCCGGTGCCGAGTTTGATGCGCTCGGTCTTGGCCGCCAGATACGCGAGCGGCGTCACCGCGTCCGAACCGTACGCCTCCGCCGTCCAGACGGAATCGTAGCCCAATTCCTCGGCCCGGCGGACGCGGGCGACCGGCAGATCCATCTCGGCACCCGAATACCCCATCATCAGTGCGAGCTTCATCGCATTCCCCTATTATTCGGCGGCGCGGATCGCCTGTTCCAGAACCTCAAGCGCCTTCTTGGTGAACAGCCACATATTTTCTTCCCGGTCGGCCAGGCCGGTTTCCAACGTCACGCTCTGATTGACTGGCCCGGCCACGGCGATGCAGCTATGGCCGGCGGCATCGCCATAGCGGTTGCCGGTCGGTCCGGTGGCGCCGGTTTCCGCGAGCGCCCACACCGTGCCCAGGCGCTGGCGCATGACCGATGCCGACAATGCGGCATAAGGTTCGGTACTGGCGCGCATGCCGGGATGCGCCGACAGTTCGATTTCCAACAGCGCCTCGCGCGCCAAGTGTGTGTAAATCACGCCGCCGCCGACGAAATAGGCAGACGCGCCCGGCACCACGAGCAAGGCCGCGGAAATGAGCCCACCAGTGGAGGATTCCGCGATCGCAATGGTCTCCTCGCGGGCCTTCAACAGCGCCGCGACGCTCGCTGCCAAACCTTGCAATGCCGGCATGTTCGCCCTCCTTCAGTATCGCCTTACTCTGCGCCGAAACGCCGGCGCATGTAGTCGGCCACTTCGCGGGTTGCCTCGCCGCCTTCCGGTATCGCCTTGATCAAAGAGATGAAGGCATGGATTTGGCCCGGATATTCGTGATGCGTCACATTGACGCCGGCCTCGCCGAGGCGATCGGCATAGTGTTTCGCTTCGTCGCGCAAGGGGTCGAAGCCACCACTGATGATCAGCGCCGGTGGCAAACCTTCGAGAGATTCCGCCCGCAACGGCGACGCCCGCAAGTCAGCTTTGTCCGCGGCACCGTTGAGGTACTGTTCCATGTACCAATCGATGCGGTCGCGGGGAATGACCGGGGCGTCGACCATGGCGGCGTGGGAGGCCGATTCCATGGCCAGGTCGACGGCGGGATAAATCAGGACTTGAAACGTGGGCGGCACCGCGCCAGCGGCCAGCGCCTGCTGGCAAACCACGGCCGACAAGTTGCCGCCGGCCGAATCACCGGCGACCGCAACGCGCGCCGTATCAGCGCCGATGCTGCCGCCTTCGGCGCGGAGCCATTCATAGGCAACCATGCAATCCTCGACCGCGGCCGGAAATTTGTGCTCGGGCGCCAGCCGATAATCGAACGCCACGACCATCGCGCCCGACCAAAGCGCGAGCCGGGCACACAGGCCATGATGGGTTTCGAGATCACCCTGGACGAAGCCGCCGCCGTGGAAATAGGCGAGGACCGGCAACGCATCGGTATCTGCCGTCGGCCGATAGAGCCGGGCCGGAATGTCGCCGGCCGGGCCGGGCACGGCGATATCCTCGATCACCGCCAAAGGCGGCGCCGGCTCGTCCAGTAGATCGACCAACGTCTGGAGCTGTTGGCGCAGTTCCGGCAAAGGTGGAAAGTAGCCGGGCACACGAACGGAATTGGCGAATTCGGCGACGATCTGCGCCTTGACGTCCATCATCCGCCCAGCCGCACGCTGCCGCGCCGACCCCAGCATGCGCCGGGCCTCGGCAACGGTCACCAATGTGTCTTCTAGGCTAAATGCCGGCTTGATTTCATTCATCTGGCCATGGTCTCCGCCTGTTCGTCTCCCGGTGCGGACAGTGCCATGGCCCGGCACCTGGTGTCGAGCGCGCGCCGGTCACGCCGGCTTCCAGGCCGCTGCCCGCAACTGGGCTTCGTCTGTCGCGTTGCGCGCCTCCGGGTTCGCCAATTCGAACCAAATGCTGTCGTCCAGGAAATTCTGCTCATGCACCACCACCAGATCATCCTCGATGCGGACAATCGCATAGGCCGCCGCCTCGTGGCTGCCGAGCGGTTTTTTCGAGCGCCGGCCCATGTCCCGTGCCAGTTGGTGGTTGGTGCCGCGAACGCAGGAAAACGGCACCCCCGCCCAAGAACCATGCATTGGCCGGTGCAAATGGCCATAAAACAGATGCCGAACGTCATTGGCGACGATCAAATCGCGGAACCGATCGCGGCCGGTGATGCGGAATGGCGGATGGTGCATCAGAATGTAGCAAGGCCCGTCGCCGATTTCATCGAGCCGGCTTTCCAGCCAATCCAGTCGCGCGTCGCACAAGAGGCCGTCATGCCGGCCAACGTTGAGCGTGTCCAACGCAATAAAGTTCCCTGCCTCTGTTTCAAATACATATTGGACAAAGCCGTTATCATCCGTCACAAGTTCAGGGAACACTGTTTGCAAAGCGTCGCGCCGGTCGTGATTGCCGACCACCAAATGAAAAGGGCATTTCAGTGTCGACAAAGCGTCGCGGAGATCCGCATATCCCGCCTCCGCACCACCTTGGACCAAGTCGCCGGTGATGGCGACAAAGGCCGCATCCGGCCATTCCCGCGTTATGTCGGCGAGGGCTAAGCGAAACCGTTCGCCGGGCCGCAAGCCATAGAGCGGCTTGCCAGTCGGCCGAATATGCATGTCGCTCACGTGAACAAAGCGCATGGGTCTAACTCATCCCTTCCTTCTCGGAGAGCGACGGCGGCCGCAAAAACAATGCCGCGACGACACAGCAAACCGGCAGGATTGCGGACGCCATCAAAACCACATCATAGCGGCCCAGCGCTTGCACGGCGATGCCCAACAGAATCGGGCCGAGGGACGCACCAAACACGCCGACCATTTGACCGGCGCCTTGGACGCTGCCGAGATAGCGCCGACCGAAATAACGCGGCCACATATAGCCGAAGAACGTCATCGTGCAGGCATTGTTGACGCCGAAAATCACGGCATAGACCAACGCGCCGACGATGGTCTCGACCAGCGCCGCACTCACCAACGCCGCTGCCATGATTAAAAGCCCGCCGATAAACACAAAATGAGTCGCGAACCGATCGAGCATGCGGCCGAGCAAAGGCATGGCGATGACCATGCTGGTGGCGGAAACGGCAAATACACTAGTGGCGGTGCGCGTGCTCAAGCCTTGCTCGCTAAAAATCGACACCTGATAGAAATGCAAACAGGTGACCAGCATGGAAAGCGTAAACAAACCGGCGGCGATGATGTAGAAAGCCGGCGTCCGCAGGGCAGACTTTAGATCAATGCCTTGGATCGGAGCGGCCTCCGCCGCGCCACCCGCCGTGGGCGCAAGGTCGCCATCCGGCCGGCGGCCGACATCTTCCGGTTTGTCGTAGACTAGCAGCAGGATCGGCGGCAGCAGCAAGATCCATGTGGACAAGCCCAATACCAGCCAGGCCGCCCGCCATCCCCACAGATCAATCAGCCATTGTGACAACGGCGGATGGATCGCCATGGATAGGGCAAATCCCAGCGCCATGAGGCTGATGGCGAAGCCGCGTTTCCTGTCGAACCATTGCGAAACCATATAGGTGCAATTGAGCCCAAGCGCACCTTGGCCAAGAAACCGCAAAGCCCCGAAGCCAACCGCAAGCCAGAAAAAATTAAGGCTGCCGGCAAATAACAGACATGACAGGCCGAGCATCACGACCACGATGATCAGCATGCGGCGCGGGCCATGGCGATCGACCATGCGGCCGAGATAGGGCAAGCCAAATGAAGCGGCCAACGTTGCCAAGCCATAGGCCGTGGCCAGCGCGGTGGCTGAAATACCAAGGTCGCGGCCTATCGGTTTCAAGAACACACTAAATGTATGAGACTGCCCGGGTCCGCTGCCAAGCAGCCCGAAGACGGCAACGCCCAGGATCACCCAGCCGTAGTAGATCCGGTTGTCGAAGTAATTGAAAAGGCTCGAACGCATCTGCGATTGAACGACCTTAGAATATCGCCGGTTCGCCGACGCCCGCGCCATGTTGCGTGGTCAGAAAATCGAAGTCGCAGCCGGCGTCGGCCTGACCGATATGGCGCGAAAACATCCAGCCATAGCCGCGCTCGAAACGAGGTTCCGGGGCCTGCCAATTTTGCCGGCGTCGCGCCATCTCTGCCTCATCGACGGCCAGATCTATGCGCCGCGCGGCGACGTCGATTTCGATGATGTCGCCGTTCTCGACCAACGCCAACGGACCGCCGACAAAGGCTTCGGGCGATACATGCAACACGCAGGCACCGTAGCTGGTGCCGCTCATCCGCGCATCGGACAGGCGCAACATATCGCGCACGCCCTGCTTCAGCAGCGTCTTTGGAATCGGCAGCATGCCCCATTCCGGCATGCCGGGCCCGCCTTGCGGACCGGCGTTGCGAAACACCATGACATGGTCCGGGCTGACGTCGAGGGATTCATCGTCGACCGCGGCCTTCATCTCAGGATAGGAATCGAACACCAACGCCGGACCGCGATGCTTGAGGAACTTCGGATCGCAGGCGGACGGCTTGATCACGGCGCCGGTCGGCGCCAAGTTGCCGCGCAGCACCGCGAGGGCGCCTTCGGCGTATATCGGCCGGTCGATGGTTCGGATGACGTCGTCGTCGTGGACCGCGGCACCGTCGAGTGCTGCACCCAAGTTCTTGCCCGACACGGTCATGCAGCTGAGGTCGAGGTGATCGGTTAGTCTGGACAACATACCGCGCAGGCCGCCGGCATAATAGAAATCTTCCATCAAATAAGTGTCGCCGCTCGGCCGCACATTGGCGATCACCGGCACCTCGCGGCTCAGGCGCTCGAAATCGTCGAGCCCGACGTCGGCACCGGCGCGGCGCGCCATGGCGATGACGTGGATGATGGCGTTGGTCGAACAGCCCATCGCCATGGCCGCGACAATGGCGTTGAGGAACGCTGGCTTGGTCAGCACCTGATCGGGCGTCAAATCTTCCCACACCATCTCCACCGCGCGGCGCCCAACCGCCGAACTCATGCGAATATGGTTGGAATCGGCGGCCGGGATCGAACTCGCGCCGGTCAAGGTCATACCCAGGGTATCGGCGATCGAGGTCATGGTGCTGGCCGTCCCCATGGTCATGCAATGACCGTAGGAGCGGGCGACGCCGGCCTCCACGTCGGCCCAATCCTGTTGGCTGATTTCGCCGGCCCGGCGCTCGTCCCAGTATTTCCAGACGTCGGAGCCGCTGCCGAGCTTTTGGCCGCGCCAATTGCCGCGCAACATCGGCCCCGCCGGCAGGTAGATCGCCGGTAGTCCCATGGAAATGGCGCCCATCAACAGGCCCGGCGTGGTCTTGTCGCATCCGCCCATCAACACCGCGCCGTCGACCGGATGGGAGCGCAGCAATTCCTCGCACTCCATGGCCAGAAAATTGCGATAGAGCATGGTCGACGGTTTGACGAACGGTTCGGAGAGCGAAATCGCCGGCAGTTCGATCGGAAAACCGCCGGCCTGCAGCACGCCGCGCTTCACATCGTCGACGCGATGCTTGAAATGCGCGTGACACTGGTTGATGTCCGACCAGGTGTTGATGATGGCGATCACCGGCTTGCCCTGCCAATCGGCACTGCCATAGCCCATTTGCATGGCGCGCGAGCGGTGGGTCGACGACCGCAAATCGTCCTGGGTGAACCAACGAGTGCTGCGGAGTTCGTCATAGGTCTTGCGTCGGGGCATGCCGGCTGTCTCTCTGGGGGTTTGAAACAGCCGCAATTGTGCGGCACGCCCCGCGCCGACGCTAGAGCGGATATTGCCGAACCTGGCTGCAATATCGGTCAGGCAGCCCTGACCTGACCGGAAATCCATTCAAGAATGTGCTGAGGCGCAGTTTCGCCGTAGGGGTCGGTTTCGCAATTATCGGAGAAACCGGGCTCTTCGAACCAGCTGACGACGACGCCATCATCGACGATCGCGGCATAGCGCCAAGACCGCATGCCGAAACCGAGATTGTCCTTGTCGACCAACATGCCCATTTTACGCGTGAATTCTCCGCTGCCGTCCGGAATCAGACCGACGTTGGCGAGATCCTGTTGTTTGCCCCAGGCATTCATGACGAAGGCGTCATTGACGGCGATGCAATAGAGAGCGTCAACGCCATTCGCCTGGAATTCCGCGAACAGCTTCTCGAAATCCGGTAGTTGATAAGTCGAGCATGTCGGCGTGAAGGCGCCGGGCAGCGAGAACAGCACGACGCGCTTGCCGGCAAAGTAGTCGGCCGTCGTCTCTTGTTGCCAGCGGAACGGGTTATACCAACCTGCGGTGATAGGTCCACCGACTGCTTCATCGCGGACACGGGTCTTGAACACTACCGAGGGCAGGCGCTTGCCAATCATCGTCTGGTCCTTTCCGATTAGGATTCAGTCACTCGATTTACGTTGTATTTCAGCTATTTGTAGATTTTATTCGAACAATCGTAATTTAAAATTCGAGCGCACCGTTTCAAGAGGCTGAACAGTGAATTTTCCTGATGTGGCAATTGCCAGGAAAAAAGGGCGGCCCCAAGGGGCCGCCCCGATAATTTCCACGGTACATGCGTACCGCTAACCGCCTATCTATTCTCCAGGAGGGTCAACAGATAGCCGCGCCCGTCAGCAGCGCCCGTATGGCCATAGCGCCCATGCCTCTGGCCTTCGTCGTCTTGTTTTCTGACATCGGTGGGGACCGATGCTTATACCAAAGTATAGTATTGAGGCTTCGAATTCGAGTCCAGGGTCTATTGCAGTGCACCGTCAAATATTGCGAACCGGCGCTATTTTTTATCCAGCTTGGTCATCTTCGATCCTTCGAGCGACAAATTATACATCAGACCTTTCTCGCCAAAGATAAACCCGACGATGGGCTCCTTGATGTTGGTGGTATCGATGGATCCGCCGGCGCCGATCTTGACCAGGGCGACGGAGGCGTCGACGCCGACTTCCCAGCCATCACTGGCGCGGAATTGCTTCAAGGCGGCATCGGTCATGAACATCAGGATGACCGCGCGCGACTGCACGCCGATCTGAAAGCCGATGGATGCTGCCGCGGTCGAATAATAATCAACACTTTTGCCGTTGATCCGGAGCGCGCCCTCACCGTATTCGCCGCCGATGCCGAAGCCGGCCTTGATCACCGACGGAAAGGTCAGCACCGCCTCGGCCTTGGCCGCAAGTTCCTCGGAAGACCCGACTTCCTTGAAGAATCGCTTCATGACGTCGTTGACTTCAGCGTCGATCTCCTCGACCGACGCCGCCTGGGCATCGCCCGGCGCCAGAGCCAAGACGGCGGCCAACAGGGCCGCGAAAAACCATGCGCATAACCCGTACGCACTTGAATCGTTTGCTTTCACCATGTTCGCCTAGTCTCCTTCCTGATGACCGGAACCACGCCGGTCACGCTCGAAATTTACCAGATCACCATGGCACATATCGGCGGCGCTGCGTAGCGCGCTTGCGTGCGGCGCATGGCCGTCGCATGCTATCGAGCGAAGCAGCTGGTGTTACCTTTAGGGACGGTGGTTGGCCACCATGCGGAACGGACATATCCAGGTTAATCCCCAGGCGAACGGCTTCGGCGCTGAAATTAGCGCCGTCGATCTCGCTACCTATACTTCATCTGAAACATTCGAATCGATTCGTAACGCCTTAGTTTTACACAAAGTCCTGATATTTCGTGACCAACAGCTCGACGACAATGCGCATCTTGCTTTCGCCGAGCGCTTCGGCCCTCTGGAAGGCCACATAAATCGCTCGACCCGGCACGATCGTTTGCCGACTATTCAAGTCTTCCAAAACGTCGATCAGCAAGGCCAGCTGACCGGTGTCCATCCCGAGCGTGGTACACTGGTTTGGCACACCGACAAATCCTATGTCGCCCAGCCCTCGATGTTCACGATCCTGCGCTCACCCTCGGTCGCTCGCGTCGGCGGTGATACGCTGTTCGCCGACACCGAACGCGCCTATGCGGACTTGGACGGGGCCCAAGCGAAACGCCTTGAGGGGCTGCGCGTGGTGCACGACTGGAAGCGCTCGCGAGAGAAGTCCGGCGAGCGGCCGGCGACGGCGGAAGAAATCGCCGCGGCACCTCCGGTCGACCACCCGCTGGTCAGGACTCACCCTGATACCGGCGCCCGCTCTCTCTATATCGGCAATCACACTTCTTATGTCCTCAAGCTCGAGAAGGCCGAGGGCGAGGCATTGCTTGCCGAATTAGAGCACCATGCAACTCAGGGGCAGTACATCTACCGCCACCGCTGGCGCGACGACGATGTACTGATGTGGGACAATCGCTGCACCATGCACTGCGTGACGCCCTATGACGCCGCCCAGGAGCGTCGCATCGTCTGCCGCGCCGTGGTCCAAGGCGACCGCCCGTTCTGAGCCCTTCTTCGTGGCCCTGCCGCGCGCTCCGGGACCGGAACAACACGAAACTTAACCCTTATTGTTTACGGTTTTTAAGAAATATTGCCGGACAATTGTCACCTAAGTGAAACCAGCAATTTCGACGAGTTCGCGTTCGATTTTTAGGTGATTGGGCGACCCATCATTTCCCAAATGGATGTGTTGAAAATCAATTTCGCATTCTTTCCAGTGTTGAACCTGTGGCCGTTGTTCGTCGATCCCTTGCCCGGATCAGTGAATAACGGATTGCCGTGGACGGAGTAGGCGACATGGCCGATGACGTAGAAAACAATCTCCCGACAAACCAAATCAACGAGCAACAAGCATTGGAAGAGCTGACGCAGCTCGGCCGAGAATCGACCAATGCGGAGATGCCCGACGAGGCCGGCATCGAAGACGTGACGGCCGTCGTCGAGGGCACCGACGACCCCATCATGCTGCAAAATGTCCACCAGGGCAGCAACGAAGACGACGTTGCCGGCCTTGTGACCGACATGTATGAGGGCGATCAGTCGGACATTACCGAAGTGCTGGAACGCGCACACGAAATTGCCGGCACTCTATTGGACGATGCCGTCATCACGCCCCAGGAATTCAGTATTTCCGGCCAAGCCCTCAGCACGGAACAATCCGACGTACCAGATACCATTGACGTCGAGAACGACGAGGCGCCGCTGGAACCGCTCGGTGCCGATGCCATCGGATCGGGGATCTCGGTCTCGGCCGAAGGCCTGCTCAACCCATCGACCGACGGCCCGGATTATTTCGAGACGGCAGGCACCGCCGCAAACGCCCAGGCATCGCCCGGGGCCGCTGCGGCCCCAACCGCGGTCGAAGAGACGATAGAGGCAGCGGCGGCGGCAGAAGTTGCCGAAGCAACAGAAGTAACCGAGGCAACACAAGCGACCGAGGGTATAGAGACACCAGAAGTAGATACGGTAGAAGAGGCCGCGGTTCTGGTCGACAGCAGCCCGGCTGAGCCGACCCTAGAAGTCGAAGACGCGAGCGGCACCGAGGACACGGCCATCGCACTCACAATATCGTCGTCGTGGGAAAATTCTTCCGATGCGCTACTTTTCACCATTTCCAACGTGCCGACCGGTGCCGCCCTGTCGGCAGGTACCGACAACGGCGACGGCACCTGGAGCCTGACGGAAGCCGACCTCGCCGGCCTGACGATTACGCCGGCGGCGGATTCAGATGCCAACTTCACCTTGAAAGTGACGGCAGAGCCGGCCGACGGCTCCAGTACGGCAACGACCGTCGATACCATCGCCGTCACCGTCAACCCGGACGCCGATACGCCGACGCTCGCGGTCAGCGATACCAGCGGCAGTGAAGACAACGCGATCGCACTTAGCATTTCTTCGGCGCTGACCGATACGGACGGTTCCGAAACCCTGGCAATCACCATCTCCGGCGTGCCGACCGGCGCGACCTTATCGGACGGTACCGACAACGGTGACGGCAGTTGGAGCCTGAGCCAAGCCCAGTTGAGCGGTCTGACAGTCACGCCGCCGTCAAACGACCAAACCGATTTCACCTTGACAGTAACGGCGACCGCGACGGACGGTTCCGACACCGCAACCATCGTCGACAGCATCGATGTCGCGGTCGCCGCCGTCGCCGACGATCCGACCTTGACCGTCACGGACGCGAGCGGCAGTGAGGATTCCGTCATTGCCTTGACTATTTCTTCGGCCTTGACGGATAGCGACGAAAGCCTGTCGATCACCGTCGCCGACGTACCGACCGGCGCCGTGCTATCCGCCGGTACCGACAATGGTGACGGCACCTGGACCCTGACCCAGGCGCAGTTGAGCGGCCTCACCATCACGCCACCGGCAGATTCCGACACCGACTTCACCTTGACGGTGACGGCCACATCGACCGACGGCGCCGATACCGCAAACACTGTCGACACCATCGATGTTTCGGTGAGCGGTCAGGCAGACACGCCGACTTTGTCCGTCACCGATGCCGCCGGCGCGGAAGATAGCGCGATCGCGCTGACGGTTTCTTCTTCCTTGACCGACCTTTCCGAGACCTTGGAGATCACCATTTCCGATGTCCCGACCGGGGCGACCCTGTCGGCCGGCACCGACAACGGCGACGGCACCTGGAGCCTGACCCAGGCCCAACTCGCCGGTCTCACAGTTACGCCGCCCACGGATTCCGACGCTGACTTTACCTTGACGGTTACTGCGGAAGCGACCGACGGCAGTGATACCGACAGCGTAATGGATACCATCGACGTCACCGTGAATCCCGACGCCGACGCCCCGACCTTGACGGTCAGTGATACGTCAGGCGATGAGGATACGGCGATCACGCTCGACATTTCCTCGGCCTTGACGGACACCGACGGTTCGGAAACGCTCGAGATCACCATCTCCGACGTGCCGACCGGTGCGACTTTGTCGGCCGGTACCGATAACGGCGACGGCACTTGGACACTGACCCAGGCGCAACTCGCCGGCCTGACCATCACGCCGCCGCTTTCGGACGCCGACGATTTCGATTTGACGGTGACGGCGGAATCGACCGACGGCAGTGACACGGCGACGACCGTCGACACCATACATGTCGTCGTAGACGGCACCGCTGACGCGCCGACCCTCACGGTCAGCGACGCCGCCGGCACCGAAGACACCGCTATCTCACTTTCTGTTTCCGCCGCGCTGACGGATATGTCGGAGACTTTGTCAGTCGTGATCTCCGACGTACCGACCGGCGCTACCCTGTCGGCTGGCACCGACAACGGTGACGGCACCTGGACGTTGACCCCGGCACAACTCGCCGGCCTCTCGATCACGCCGCCGGCAGATTCCGACGTTGATTTCGCTTTGACGGTAACGGCCGTATCCACCGACGGCGGCGACACCGCCTACACCGTCGACACCATCAACGTGACCGTGAACCCGGACGCCGATGCGCCGACCCTCGCGGTCAGCGACGCCGCCGGCACCGAAGACACCGCCATCGCGCTCTCGATCTCCTCGGCGCTGACCGATACCGACGGCTCGGAGACCCTGGAGGTTGTCGTTTCCGGCATGCCGACCGGCGCCACCTTGTCGGCCGGCACGGACAACGGCGACGGCACCTGGACTTTGACCCAGGCGCAACTGACCGGCCTGACAATCACGCCGCCGGCCGACAGCGATACCGACTTCACCTTGACGGTCACGGCCGAATCCACCGATGGCGCCGACACGGCGACCACCATCGACACCATCAATGTCACGGTCAATCCGGACGCCGACGCACCGACCCTCACGGTCAGCGACGCCACGGGCACTGAAGATACGGCGATCACGCTCAGCGTCTCTTCGGCGCTGACCGACACCGACGGCTCGGAGACCCTGGAGATCACCATCTCCGACGTGCCGACCGGCGCCACTTTGTCCGCCGGCACTGACAATGGCGACGGCACCTGGACTTTGACTCAGGCGCAACTCACCGGCCTCTCCATCACGCCACCATCGAATTCCGATGCTGACTTCACCCTAACGGTGACCGCGGAATCCACCGACGGCGGCGATACCGCGGCCACAATCGACACAATCGACGTCACCGTGAACCCCGACGCCGACGCACCGACGCTCGCCGTCAGCGACGCCGCGGGCACCGAAGACACCGCCATCGCACTCTCGATCTCCTCGGCATTGACCGACACCGATGGCTCGGAGACCCTGGAGATCACCGTTTCCGGCGTGCCGACCGGTGCCGCCTTGTCGACCGGTACAGATAACGGCGACGGTACCTGGACGTTGACCCAGGCGCAGCTCTCCGGTCTGACCATTACGCCGCCCGCCGACAGTGACACCGACTTCACGTTGACGGTGACCGCGGAATCCACCGACGGCGCCGACACGGCAACCACCATCGACACCATCAACGTCACCGTAACCGGCGAGGCTGACGCGCCAAACCTGACAGTCAGCGACGCGGCCGGCACCGAGGACACCGCCATTGCGCTCACGGTTTCGTCGTCCTTGACGGACGCCTCCGAGACCTTGGAGATCACGATCTCCGACGTGCCGACCGGCGCCACTCTTTCGGCCGGTATCGACAACGGCGACGGCACTTGGACGCTGACTCAGGCTCAGTTGGGCGGCCTGGCCATCACACCGCCATCGGATTCCGATGCCGACTTCACGCTGACCGTGTCCGCCGAATCCACCGACGGCGCCGATACCGCCACCACCGTCGATACCATCAACGTCACCGTGAACCCCGACGCCGACGCACCGACTTTGACAGTCAGTGACGCCGCCGGCACCGAAGACACGGCGATTTCGCTCTCGATCTCCTCGGCGTTGACCGATACCGATGGCTCGGAATCTTTAGAGGTCGTGATCTCCGGCGTCCCGACCGGCTCCAGTTTGTCGGCGGGTACCGACAATGGCGACGGCACCTGGACGTTGACCCAGGCGCAACTCACCGGCCTGACCATCACGCCGCCGGCCGACAGTGACACGGACTTCACCTTGACAGTGACGGCGGAATCCACTGACGGCGCCGATACGGCGACCACTGTCGACACCATCAACGTTACGGTGAATCCAGACGCCGACGCGCCGACCTTGGCGGTCAGCGATGCGGCCGGTGCCGAAGATACGGCGATCGCGCTCTCGATCTCCTCGGCGCTGACCGATACCGACGGCTCGGAAACCTTGGAAATTACCGTCTCCGGCGTGCCTACGGGTGCCGCCCTGTCGGCCGGTACTGACAATGGCGACGGCAGCTGGACCCTGACCCAGGCCCAGCTCTCCGGCCTGACCATCACCCCACCGACCGATAGCGATGCTGATTTCACGTTGACGGTGACCGCGGAATCCACTGACGGCGCCGATACGGCAACAACGGTCGATACCATCAACGTCACCGTGACCGGCGACGCCGATGCGCCGACCCTGACGGTCAGCGACGCCGCCGGCACCGAGGACACCGCCATTGCCCTGACGGTGTCGTCGTCCTTGACGGACGCCTCCGAGACTTTGGAGATCATAATTTCCGGCGTGCCGACCGGTGCCACTTTGTCGGCCGGTACCGACAACGGCGACAGCACCTGGACTTTGACCCAGGCCCAGCTTTCTGGCCTGACCATTACGCCGCCTGCCGACAGCGATACCGACTTCACCTTGACGGTGACGGCGGAATCAACTGACGGCGCCGATACCGCCACCACCGTCGATACCATCGACGTCA
>Ga0315336_1002769_pt1 | contig 25618 bp, 24 predicted proteins | sample ASW5metaG_FD_204512 | JGI IMG/M metagenome (GOLD analysis project Ga0315336, IMG submission 204512) | Ammonia-oxidizing marine archaeal communities from Monterey Bay, California, United States - ASW #5 | ecosystem: Environmental > Aquatic > Marine > Intertidal zone | place: USA: California... | reverse complement strand
AAGAATAATAGTCGTTAATTCATTATATAAAAATTATAACTGGAAAAAAATAGTACATAAGAAAATAAAAAATTAAGCATACCTAGGAAAAAATAGTTTTATGGGGCGTTCTGTTGCCCGGTGCCCCGTCCCGCGCTAGCCTAGTAAACTAGGCAGCGATAGCTAATCTATTATCGTTAGCGTTTATAAAATTAGTCCGATAACGGCGGTACAATACCGAGCAAAGTCTTTATCTTTGGGTCACCGTCAAACCTATTTCGCCCCCATAAATTTTTGGTGGAGGCGCCGGGTACTGCCCCCGGGTCCGCAAAACTTATTACATAAAGCATTTATCGCTATAGTTGGTAAACCAACGTTTCTTTTATAAACTATAGCTATAAAACAAGAAAGGATTGTTTAATCTTTCAATTAAATGTTGCTTATTTATAGATTGTCCAAAACAATTATAAATGAAATAATGTGTATTAATTTAATTAATAGTAAGAATGATTAGAGCAATAATGGCAATAGATGACAGTGGCGGTGTAAGTAAAAATGGCAGTATGCCATGGCCAAAAAACCAGATAGATCTTAAATGGTTTAAGGATCATACCTTAAATAACGTTGTGATCATGGGAAAATTGACATGGTTGGATCCTTTTATGCCTACGCCACTTAAAAATAGAATCAACATACTAATTACTAACCAAAACAAAAATGAATTTCCAGGTGCTAATGAATACATTTCAGGGAATTTAATTACTAATATAAAAATTATACTTAAAAAATATGAGAATAAAGACAAGTATATAATTGGAGGACCTAAAATTCTTGATCAGTTATTTGAAATTATAGATGAATTTTATTTAACTAGAATATACGGAAATTTTAATTGTGATAAATTTATCAATATAGAAAAAATTAGCAATTCAATGCAATTAATTAAAAAAATAAAAAATGATCATTCATGTCATTTTGAAATCTGGAAAAAATGAAACAGTATTTAGAAGCTTTAAAATATTGTTACGATAATGGTATAGATGTAGATAGTCGAGCAGGCAAAGTTAGAAAAGCATTTGGTTATCAAATGCGCTTTGATTTAAGTGCTGGTTTTCCCGCAATGACAACTAAGAAACTTGCTTGGAAAGCAGTAACATCAGAATTAATTTGGTTTCTAGAAGGTTCAGATGATGAACGTAGATTAGCAGAAATATTATACAGTGATAAACGTGAAAATTTAAAAAATAAAAAAACGATATGGACTCAAAACGCAAACTCAGCATACTGGAAAAAAAGATCAAAATTTGCAGGAGATGTTGGAAGAATTTATGGAGTCCAGTGGAGAGATTTTAATGGTGTTGATCAGATTACCAAATTAATTGAAGGAATAAATAAAGATCCTAATGGCAGAAGACATATTATATCAGCCTGGAATCCTTCAGATTTACATCTAATGTCTTTGCCAGCATGTCACGCTTTATCCCAGTTCTTTATTGCAAATAATAAATTGAGCTGTCAATTATATCAACGTTCATGTGATATGTTTCTGGGAGTGCCTTTTAATATTGCAAGCTACAGTTTACTCCTACATTTAATTGCTAAGGAATGTAATTTAGAAGTAGGTGATTTTGTTCATACACTTGGAGATTATCATATTTATCATGAACATTTTAATCAGATTGATATACAATTAGATAGAAAGCCTCGTAAACTCCCTAAACTTCAATTTATTCCTAAGAATATTTTCAATTATTCTGTCAAAGACTTTGAATTACTTGATTATGATCCTCATCCTTCAATTAAAGCAACAATGAATGTTTAGTTAATTTAGTTTTGAATGAATAATTTTAGCTATAGTTATAAAAGTTTTAGCTATAGAACTGTCAGGATCTGATATGCAGACTGGCGTGCCGTTATCAGAATTTATTCTGAGATTTATATCAATTGGTAATTCACCTAAAAAAGAAGTGTTAAAATTTTCTGCTTCTTTTTTTGCTCCCCCACTTGAGAAGATTTCATGCCTTACTTTGCAGTTCGAGCAGATGAAAAAACTCATATTTTCAACAATACCCAGAACAGGTACTTTGACTTTATGAAACATATTGATCCCTTTTCTAGCGTCAATAAGGGCTACATCTTGAGGAGTGGAAATTATTATTGAACCGCTTAGTTTTGAGCTTTGTGCAAGAGTTAATTGAGCATCTCCCGTTCCTGGTGGTAAATCAATAATTAAGTAGTCTAACTCACCCCAAGCCACTCCATTAAACATTTGCTCTAGAGCTTTCATAACCATAGGACCCCGCCAAATTGCAGGGGTATCAACATTAATTAAAAAACCAATTGACATGCACTTAATCCCATAATTTTCAAGGGGTATAAGCTGTTTATTATCATTAACTTGAGGCTTTCCAGAAATTCCCATCATTCTAGGAACACTTGGTCCATAGACATCAGCATCAAGAATGCCAACTTTATAACCAATCTTTTTGAGTGCAATAGCGAAATTTACGGCAAATGTTGATTTACCAACTCCCCCTTTACCACTAGCAATAGCTAGAATGTTTTTGGCATTAACTTTGAAACGATTTTGTCCTATTTCTTTCTGGTCGGGTATCTTATCTGATGTGAGAATTATATTTACTGAAAGCAAACCAGATATTTTATTTAGAGCCACTTTCAAATTTTCAGACAGATCTCTATATTTTCCTCTATTTTCTTGATCAATATTAATGCTTATATTTGCATTTCCGTTTTTACAGAGAATATTAAGATTAGTGTTATTTTGATCTAAGGGTGTGTAGGTTATAGGATCACTAAAACCTTTAGTAACATTATATATATCTTTTATTAATTTTTCTGTCATACTTGAATTTTCATAATTTACTCAAATATAGTTTAAATAAATAACATTTTAATGGTAATAGCTCTAAAAATACTAATATCAAGATTTTCTCATGAATTGGAATAAAAATAACAACAACAATAACCCTTGGGGACCAGGTGGAAATAATCCATGGGGAAGTGGAGGACAATCCAATAATGCAGATTTTGAAGATTCCATAAAAAAAGCTCGTGAGAAATTTGGAAGATTTAAAATTGGAGGACCTAGAAACATATCAATATTAATTATAGTAGCTCTCTTAATATGGTTAGCTACTGGTTTTTATCGTGTAGAGCCTGATGAACAGGGTATTGAATTGTTATTTGGTAAATGGAATCAAACTACTACAGAACCAGGTCTTCATTATTTCTTTCCCACACCAATTGGAAAGGCAATGACTCCAAAAGTTGAAAATGTCAGAAAAATAAATGTTGGATATAGATCAGCTTCCGAATTAGGATTTAGTGCTGGTTCTAATAATGATAGAAACGTTTTAGAAGAAAGTTTAATGTTAACAGGTGATCAAAACATCGTAGATGTTAACTTTACAGTTTTGTACAAAATTAAAGATGCAGGAAAATTCTTATTTAAACTTCGTAACCCTGAGACCACTGTAAAAGATATGTCTGAAAGTGTAATGAGAGAAGTAGTTGGACAAAGAGATCTTGAATTTTTACTTACTGGCGGTCGTCAAGAAGTAGAACAAGTTGTTAGGTCTGATTTACAAGTTATCCTTGATGAGTATGAAAGTGGGGTACTAATTCAATCAATTCAACTTCAAAGTGTTAACCCACCTACTCTAGTTATTGATGCTTTTGATGAAGTTCAAAGAGCTCGTCAAGATAAAGAAAAATTGGTTAACGAAGCTAATTCTTATTTGAACAAAATTGTACCAAATGCTCGAGGTGATGCCGCTAAACTTGTTCAAGAAGCAACTGCTTATAAAGAGCAAGTTATTAAGCAAGCTGAAGGTGTTGCTCAAAATTTTATTGATGTTTACAACAGCTATAAAGATACAAAATATGTTACTCGACAAAGAATTTATTTAGAAACTTTAACAGAAGTATTAGAAGGTCCAAATAAGATTATTTTAGATAGTACTGGCGAAGGCCAGGGTGTTGTGCCTTATTTACCCTTAAATGAATTAAATAAAAATAAGGCTAATAACTAATGAGATTTTCAGCTCGAAATTTAATTATTGTTTTAATTTTATTTATTGGTTTTCTGACATTTACCGGTGCTTTTTTTATTGTTCAAGAATGGAAGCAAGTAATTGTTTTACAGTTTGGAGAACCTCGTCAAGTAATAAATCAACCAGGTTTAAAATTTAAAATTCCGTTTATTCAGGATGCTATTTTCTTCGACCGAAGAATGTTAAATTTGGATCCGCAACCTGAGGAGATGATATTATCTGATCAAAAAAGGATTATTGTTGATTCATTTGCAAGGTATAAAATTACTGATCCCCTGAAGTTTTTTCAAACAGTTAGAAATGAAGCAAACTTTTCAGATCGATTTGGACGAATTCTGAATGCTTCGGTTAGGGGTGTGATCGCTCAATACCCTCTGATTGCCTTGCTTAGTGTTGAGAGAGAGGAAATCATGAGCATCATTGAGTCTAAGGTTGTTATGGAAGAGAGTAAATTTGGAATTAAAATATTGGATGTTAGGATTGGTAGAACGGATCTTACTGAACAAGTTGCTAGCAATGTTTACCAACGAATGCGTTCAGAAAGGGAAAAGGAAGCGAATTTATTAAGGGCTGAGGGAGAGGAATTATCAAAGGAAATAGTGGCTTCAGCTAATAGACAACAGACCGTAATTATTGCTGGAGCTGAAAGAACCTCTTCAATTTTAAGGGGTGAGGGAGATGCTCAGAAAAATATAATTCTTGGTCAAGCTTATGGTTTGGATACAGATTTTTTTAATTTCTTAAGAAAAATGCAAGCATGTAAAGATACTTTTGGTGATACCGATATGTCTATGGTTATTGTTCCTGGACAAGTATGTGAGAAATTTTTTGGAGACATTGAAATAGCAAACTAATGTTTAAATTTATCCTTTTTGGAATGGGGTTTGTTTTTTTGTTTGAGGGTTTAGTTTTTTTCTTTTTTTCGAATAAAATAAAAGAAATGTATAAATTTATTAATTCATTCAATACTGATAAGATTAAATCATTTTCAACTTTTTTAATTTTACTTGGAATTGGTCTTATTTATTTCACTTTTAGATTTTATGAATTTGAATAAATGAAAAATCTATTATCTCTAATTTTTGTCTATTTTTTATTTACTTCAAATCTTTCAGCAAGATCAGCTCCAGAGAGTTTTGCTGATCTTGTTGAAAATCTTATACCTTCAGTTGTTAGTATAGCATCAAAAACTCTAGTTAAGGAACAGTTTCAACAACCAATGCCACAATTTCCTGAAGGATCTCCCTTTGATGAGTTTTTTAAGGATTATTTTGATAGAGAACAGCGTCAATCTCCATCGCAGAGACCAATGGTAGGCTTGGGATCTGGCTTTATAATTGATAAATTGGGCATTGTTGTAACTAACAATCATGTAATAGAGGGAGCAGATGAGATATCGGTTATTATGTTTGATCAAACGGAATTTACAGCTAAACTTCTGGGACGTGATCCAAAAGCTGATTTAGCAGTATTAAAAATTAATCCTGGTGATATCAAACTAACAGAAGTAAATTGGGGTGATTCTGATAATTCTCGAGTAGGAGATTGGACCATTGCAATAGGTAATCCCCTTGGTTTAGGCGGAACTGTAACCGCTGGCATTGTATCAGCTATTTCAAGAGATATTGGTAACGGTCCATATGTTAAATTTATTCAAACAGATGCATCTATTAATCGTGGAAATTCCGGTGGGCCTCTTTTTAATATTGATGGAGAGGTAATAGGTATCAATACAGCAATTATTTCTCAAACAGGAGGAAGTATAGGTTTAGGATTTGCTATTCCAGCAAATAGTGCGAAAAAAATTGTTACTCAATTAAAAGAATTTGGAAGAACTAAAAGAGGTTGGCTTGGGGTTCAAATAACTCCTGTGTCAAAGGAAATTGCGGAAAGCTTAGGTTTGCCTGATGAAAAAGGAGCTTTTATATCTAATCTTAATCCTGAAGGACCGTCTAAAGCTGCGGGCATTCAAGAAGGAGACGTCATTCTTAAATTTAATTATATTGATATTTTTAAAATGACTGATTTACCGCGAGTAGTTGCAGAGTCTGATATTGGTTCTATAGCTATAGTAGAAATTTGGAGAAAGAATAAAACTATTACAATTGAAGTGAAACTGGGCGAACTTCCTGAAGAAACATTTGTTAAAAGGGGTGAAATCAAAGAGAAAAAATCTGAAGAATTCTTTTCTGAAAGTCTTAATTTATTAATTGGCCCAACAACAAATAATCAAGGAGTTGCAGTTTTACAAGCAAATGAAGATTCAAAACTAATCCTTGGAGATATAATCACAGAAGTTAATAGGGAATTGATAACCACACCTAAGAGCTTTATTGATTTAGTAGAAAAAATAAATAATACCGGAAGAAATTCGCTATTATTAAAGATTTTGAGAAATAACGAATCTCTTTGGGCAACGATCCAATTTAAAAATTAAGTTGAACTACCTAACTTATTTTATAGTAGGTCCTACAGCAATTGGGAAATCATCTTTAGCTATCCGATTAGCAGCAAAAATCAAAGGGGAAATAATTAATGCTGATAGTATGCAAGTTTACAATAATTTGCATATTTTAACCGCAAGACCTTCATTGAAAGATCACAAAATAATTAAGCATCACTTATATGGATATGTAGAAGGTTCTGAACGTTACAATGTTGCAAAATGGTGCAATGATGTTGTTAAGATTATAAAAAAAAATAATCAAACAAGTACTCCTTCTATCGTTGTTGGTGGTACAGGAATGTATATTGATAAACTCATTAACGGATTAATTAATATACCATCAATACCTGAATCTCTTAAAAAAAAATCAGAAAGTTTGTTTGTAGAAATAGGCAAGGACAATTTCTATAATCAAATTAAAGAATTTGATGTTGAAGCTCTAAAAAGAATATCAAAAAATGATACTAGTCGATTGCGCCGTATATGGGAGGTGTATAAACATACAGATATCCCATTCAGTTATTGGATAAAAAATAATAATAATTTTTTTTTAAATAAAACAGATTATAAATTATATTATTTTAGACCTCCAAAAGACAAAATTTATAATCAAGTAAATAAAAGGTTTGTTACAATGATTGACCAAGGCGCTATTGATGAAGTTAGAAAACTAAATGAATTGAAGTTAGATAGATCTTTGCCAATTATGAGGGCACACGGCATACCTGAAATATCTAATTACTTGTCAAATCTATGTTCCATAGAAGAATGTATAAAAAAAGGGCAGCAAGTCACCAGAAATTACGTTAAAAGACAATTAACCTGGTGGAGATCTTCAACTTTACATATTCATCAAACATTTGATCGTTTTCCAAATGAAATAGATGAAAATATGATAAATTTTTAAGTAAAACTGAACTAATTTATTGATTTTGTTTTATCCACAGCCTATGAGTTTCTAGAAATGACTAAACAACTCACTGGGGCAGAAATCGTTTTAAAATCTCTTCTTGATCAAGGGGTTGAGGTTGTATTTGGTTATCCTGGTGGTGCCGTGCTTCCAATTTATGATAGTTTGTTTAAGCAAAATTCTATTCGACATATTTTAGTACGGCAAGAAGGTGGCGCTATTCACGCTGCAGAAGGTTATGCTAGATCCTCTGGAAGAATTGGCGTTGTGCTAGTAACTTCTGGACCAGGAGTAACAAATATTGTTACGGGTTTGACTGACGCTATGATGGACAGTGTACCGATTGTTTGTATTGCAGGTCAAGTACCTCAACACTTAATAGGGAGTGATGCTTTTCAAGAATGCGATACTACTGGAATTACAAGACCATGCACAAAACACAACTATTTAGTTAAAGATGTAAACAAATTATCCAGTGTATTTCATGAAGCTTTTGCTATAGCAAATAATGGAAGACCAGGACCAGTTTTAATAGATATACCTAAAGATGTTCAGTTTGCTAAAGGCGAATATTTAGAATCAGATAAAATATTTATTCCAAAACATCGTTTGTTTGATCCAAATATTAAGGACAATGAAAAACAAATATATGAATCTTGTAAGTTAATTGCTAATGCAAAAAAACCTATTTTTTATATAGGAGGAGGATGCATTAACTCTGGATTAAAAGCAGCGCATCTTGTTAGAGAGTTTGTAAAAGAAACAGGAGCTCCAGCAACATCGACACTTATGGGTCTAGGGGTGCTTCAATCTTCAAATAAATTTTCTCTGGGAATGTTAGGTATGCATGGCATGTATGAAGCTAATTTAGCAATGCACGATTGTGATGTAATGATAAACATTGGGGCAAGGTTTGATGATAGAGTAACCGGAAGATTAGATGCTTTTTCTCCTAATTCAAAAAAAATCCATATAGATATTGATGCAAGTAGCATTAATAAAAATATTAAAATAGATGTTCCGATTGTTGGAGATGTTGCAAGTATAATGATCCAAACTCTAAATTTTTGGAAAAAAAATAAATATTCAACTGACAAGAATGCTTTAGCATTGTGGTGGAAAAAAATTGAAGAATGGAAAAAAGTTCAATGTCTACATTATGAACAAAAAAAAGATGGTATTATAAAGCCTCAGCAAGCAATCAAAAGATTGTATGAGCTTACAAAAGATAAAAACACGATTATTACTACAGAGGTTGGTCAACACCAGATGTGGGCTGCGCAGTATTATAAATTTGAGGAACCCAATAGATGGTTAACTTCCGGTGGTTTAGGTACCATGGGATATGGTTTTCCAGCAGCTATAGGAGCTCAAGTAGCTAATCCAGAAGCATTAGTTATTGATATTGCTGGCGATGCATCAATTTTAATGAATATGCAAGAAATGAGTACTGCCGTTCAACACAGATTACCAATTAAAATTTTTATTTTAAACAATGAATACATGGGTATGGTGAGACAATGGCAAGAATTATTGCATGGTGGCCGTTATTCAGAAAGTTATACTGATAGTTTACCAGATTTTGTAAAATTAGCGGAAAGTTACAAAGCTAAAGGATTAAGAGCTACAAAAGCTAGTGAACTGGATAAAGTGATTAAAGAAATGATTGAAACTGATAATACGGTTATTGCTGATATATGTGTAGATAAAGAAGAAAACTGTTTTCCTATGATACAAAGTGGATCAGCTCACAATGAAATGTTATTAAATAAATATCAAACACAAGATAAACAAGCGGCAGAAAAAGGGAAAATTTTAGTATAATGAATAAATCAAATAAATCAGTTTACGATTCACCAACTATTGTATCTGAAACTCAAAGACATATTTTAACGATTTTAGTTGACAATGAACCAGGAGTTTTAGCTAGAGTAATTGGAATGTTTTCTGGACGTGGATATAATATTGATAGTTTAAATGTAGCAGAAGTTAGCAACCAACATTTATCACGAATTACAATAGTTACTCAAGGAACAAACGAAGTTTTAGAACAAATTCAAACTCAGCTTATGAATATTGTTCCAGTACATAGCGTTACAAACTTACAAAAAGAAGGTAGTTCAGTTGAGGCTGAAGTAGCACTAGTTTATATGGATATTAATGAAGAAAATAAGAAAAAAGCTTATCAAATATGTGATTTTTATAGGGCACGAAAAATCGAAAATGAACACAACTCAGTAATATTTGAAATAGCAGGGGCTTCTGAAAGAATTGATACTTTTATTAAAGACATAAGTAAAGTTACAGAAATTGAAATTGTAAGAAGTGGACCAGTAGCCATTTCATCTATAACCAAAGACAAGGAGGAATAATGAGAGTTTATTATGATAGAGATGCAGATATTAATTTAATTAAAGATAAGAAGATAGTTATCGTAGGATATGGTAGTCAAGGGCATGCTCATGCAATGAATTTAAGAGATTCAGGCATCAAAAATATTACAGTAGCTCTTAGAGAAGGATCACCTACAAGGCGAAAAGCTGAAAAATCAGGATTTAATATTATGACCCCTGCTGAGTCTTCAAGTTGGGCAGATATAATTATGATGCTTACGCCGGATGAACTTCAATCAGATATTTATAATAATGAAATTGCAAAAAACATTAAAGAAGGTACTGCCGTTGCTTTTGCTCATGGATTAAATATACACTTTGATTTGATAAAGCCTGAAAAAGAGATAGATGTAATTATGATTGCACCTAAAGGACCTGGTCATACTGTTCGTGCAGAATATGTGAGAGGAGCAGGTGTTCCTTGTCTAGTTGCGGTAGATAAAAATCCATCTGGTAATGCGATTGAAATAGCAATTGCTTACGCATCAGCAATTGGAGGAGGTCGAGCTGGAATTATTGAAACAACTTTCAAAGAAGAATGCGAGACAGATCTTTTTGGCGAACAGTCTGTTTTATGTGGAGGTCTAACTCATTTAATATTAGCAGGGTATGAAACATTGGTTGAGGCAGGTTATGCTCCTGAAATGGCGTACTTTGAATGTTTGCATGAAGTCAAATTAATTGTTGATCTTTTGTATGAAGGTGGAATGGCAAATATGCGCTACTCTATATCTAATACTGCTGAATATGGAGATTATTCAAGAGGCCCTAGGCTTATTACAGAAGAAACCAAAAAAGAGATGAAAAAAATCCTTTCAGAGATTCAATCAGGCCAATTTGCTCAGGAATGGATAAATGAACATAAAAATGGACAAATAAGATTTAAATCTATGCGGAAACGACATAGTGAACACCCTATTGAAAAAGTTGGAGAAAAACTTAGAACTTTGATGCCATGGATAGCTGAAGGTAAAATGGTTGATAAATCTAAAAATTGATTATTAGATGATGTATATAGTATTAAAATATGACTGATAAAATTTATATTTTTGACACAACATTAAGAGATGGTGAGCAATCACCAGGAGCTTCAATGAATCTTGAAGAAAAGATGCAAATTGCTGAAATTCTTTCAGAAATGAAAGTTGATATTATTGAAGCAGGGTTTCCAATTGCCTCTAATGGAGATTTTGAAGCAGTCGTAGAAATTAGTAAAAATATAAAAAATTCTACTATAGCTGGTTTAGCACGAGCAAAGGTGTCCGATATAGACAGAGCATGGGAAGCAGTTAAAGCAGCAAAATCACCTAGGATCCATACTTTTATTGCAACTAGTCCAGTTCATATGAAGTATAAATTAAAGAAAAATGAAAATGAAGTTTTAGAAGCTATTAAACATACTGTTACTTATGCAAGAAATTTATGTCCGAATATAGAGTGGAGTTGTGAAGATGGCGGGCGTTCAAATTTAGATTTTTTATTTAAATGCATTGAGTTGGCGATTGATTGCGGAGCAACTACTATTAATATACCAGATACTGTTGGATTTACCCTACCGGGTGAATTTTCTTCAATATTTCGGTCTGTAAAAAATAATGTTTCTAACATAGATAAGGCAATACTTTCCGCCCATACTCATAATGATCTTGGTTTAGCTGTAGCAAATAGTGTAGCAGCAATTCAAGAAGGTGCCAGACAAGTTGAGTGTACCATTAATGGATTGGGTGAGAGAGCAGGAAATGCAGCTCTTGAAGAAATAGTAATGACACTAAAAGTCAAAAAAGACTTAATTCCATTTCATACAGATGTTAAAACGGAATCAATTATCAAAGCTTCACGACTTGTATCTTCAATTACTGGTTTTTCTGTTCAACCAAACAAAGCAATTGTAGGGGCAAATGCCTTTGCTCATGAGGCAGGGATTCATCAAGATGGAATGTTAAAGAATGCTGAAACATATGAAATTATGACACCAGAATCAATTGGATTAACCAAATCATCTCTTGTTTTAGGAAAACATTCAGGAAAACATGCCTTTTCTGAAAAACTTAAAGAACTAGGTCATGAGCTTGGAGACAATGCCTTAATGGAATTGTTTGGGAGGTTTAAGGATTTAGCTGATAAGAAAAAAGAAATCTTTGATGAAGATCTGATAGCTTTAGTTGGAGATAGAACTTTATCTTATGACGAACACATTAAGTTTGTATCATTAGAAGTTAATGCAGGATCACTTAAAAAACATGAAGCCAATTTGTCAATACAGATTGATAATCAGAAAAAAATGACTCAAAGTACAGGAAACGGACCTGTTGATGCAACTTTTAATGCTATTAAAGAATTAACAGAAACAAGCTTTAGACTTAAGTTATATCAAGTACATGCAATAACTGCCGGAACGGATGCACAAGGGGAGGTAACTGTGCGTCTAGAGGATGATCAATTATCATCACAAGCTAAAGGTTCTGATCCAGATATAATTGTTGCATCAGCAAAAGCATATATAAGTGCTTTGAATCGTTTAATATTTAAAAAAACAAAATCTATAATTAAACAAAATTCAGAATTTAAAATAGAAGGGGTATAAAGGTAAATCAATGGTTATAGATACAATATTTGGTATGTTTTCAAAAGATATGGCTATTGATCTAGGAACAGCGAATACACTTGTTTACGTAAAAGGGGAAGGTGTAGTTTTAAATGAACCTTCAGTAGTTGCTATAATTGAAGTTCAGGGTCGGACACAAGTTTTAGCTGTTGGAAATGAAGCAAAGCAAATGCTTGGAAGAACTCCGGGAAAAATAGAGGCAATTCGCCCTATGAAGGATGGTGTGATTGCTGATTTTGAAGTTGCAGAGCAAATGATCAAACACTTTATTCGAAAGGTTCATAAAGGAAGAAGATTATCAAACCCTCAAATTGTTATTTGTGTTCCGTCAGGAGCTACTAATGTTGAAAGAAGAGCAATTCGTGAATCTGCGGATGCAGCAGGAGCTAGGAAAGTATTTTTAATAGAAGAGCCAGTTGCAGCTGCAATTGGAGCTGGGTTACCTGTTGCAGAACCTACAGGTTCCATGATTGTTGATATAGGTGGAGGAACAACCGAAGTTGCTGTTCTGTCTTTAGGCGGAGTTGTATTATCTACTTCGATCAAGGCGGCTGGAGATAAATTTGACGAATCAATTATTGAATATATGCGATCAACTCATAAATTAGCCATTGGAGATGTTTCTGCTGAAAAAATGAAAAAACAAATTGGATCAGCATGCCCTCCTGATGACGGTGATGGCAAATCAATGCATATTAAGGGTAGGGACTTAATTACAGGACTTCCTAAAGAACTTAGTATTACACAAAGACAAATTGCAGAGGCCTTAGCTGAGCCAGTAGCACAAGTTATAGATACTATTAAAAGGGCTCTTGAGCAAACTCCAGCTGAATTAGCATCAGATATTGTTGAACGTGGTATTATGTTAACAGGGGGAGGATCTTTATTAGGTAATCTTGATAAAGTCCTAAGACGATCTACTAGTTTGCCTGTTTCAATTGCGGAAGATCCGTTATTATGTGTTGTTATGGGGACTGGTAAGGCCTTAGAAGAAAAAAACCTGAGTGATGTATTTGCTTCAGATTAAATAAATGTTTATAAGAAGCAGAATTAGGTCTATCACAAATAAAAAAATATTTAGTAATTTTATATTATCAATTTTATTTATTTTAACTTTTTTGTTAATACTATTTAATAAAACAGATCATTATTTGGTAAATAAAATAAAACATATTAGCATTGATGTAGTTACACCAATAACTAAATTTGTTTCTGCACCAATAACAGTTACTGCAAATATTGGAGCTCAACTAAACAATTTACGTTTTCTTAGAGCAGAGAATAATAAGTTAAAAGAAGAAATTATTAGGTTAAAGAAATGGCAAACACTCGCAATAAAAAATACGAGAGAAAATAAAGTTTTTAAAAAACTACTTAATTCTACTTCAAATAATATTGAAATTGTAAAAACTGCTTCTGTACTAACGCATTCTTCAAATATATATGCGAGATCAATTACAATTAATGCTGGTACAAACTTTGGCGTTACCTCAGATATGGCTGTTATCAATAATAAAGGATTAGTTGGCAAAACTGTAATTTCATCAAGCAAAAATTCAAAAATTATTTTAATTAATGATCAAAATTCATCTGTGCCTGTAAAAAGTTTGTCTGACCGATCTTATGCAATTGTAAAAGGCTCTTTAGATGGAAAATATCTTATTAGTGCTTTTATAAAAAACGATGCAATGCCCAAAATTGGTGATTTACTAGTCACAAGTGGTAGCGCAAAGATTTTTCCTAGAGATATATTGGTTGCTAAAGTTATTATGGTTAATCAAGATCATTTCATCGCTCTTCCGTATGTTGATTTTGATAATCTTGATTATGTTCAGATTATTAACTCGCACTAGATGCATCTTGCAAAATATCTAACTCCTTTCGTTATTTTTAATATTTTTTTATTTTTTGTTTTTTCTATCACTGTTAGTGAACTATATAATTTTTATTTTGTTAATCTCTTTTGTTACGTATTACTGCATTTTTTAATAATTTATCTTGGAATCTATTATTATAGAAAAATTCTATATTTCTTATATTTTTTTTATGGTTTAGCATTGGATTTACTTTGGATTAATCAAATTGGCCCACATTTGTTAATCTTTATGATTATGTTAGTTTTTTTTAATTTAATAAAAAAATATATGTATAATTTAAATTCTCAAAAAATTTACTTAATAATCTTATTCATTCAACTATTAATAATTTTACTTGAATTGTTATTTTCTCAATTATTATTTCAATATATGTTTAGTTTAAATACTTTCATACAATTATCAATTATATCGATAGCAATATCTTTTCCACTTCTTTTTTTATTTTCAAAAATAGATAATTTATAATTATGTTTTATTCTGAACAAAAAAAACAATTTCAAATCCTTAATAGAAGAACTTTTTTTTTGTTTATTGGTAAATTGAGTATTTTTTCTGTTATCGGATGGAAATTGTTTGATATTCAAATTAAGAATTCAAAAAAATATCAGACGTTGTCAATAAACAATCAGATTAATATTGAAATTCTTTATCCAGTCAGAGGAGAAATTTTAGATAGAAATAATAATATACTTGCTTCTAATATAAAGGTTTTTGATTTGTATATTATTCCTGAAAACACTAATAATATATTAAAGACGCTAGATAATTTAGACAAAGTTATTAAATTAGATTTTAAACAAAAAAGAGAAATAATAGCTTTAAGTAAAAAAGTTAAAAAATTTGAACGAATTAAAATTGTAGAAAATTTAGATTGGACAACATTAGAATTAATAGAAGTTAATAAACAACATTTAACAGGATTGAACTTAATTCAAGATTTTCAAAGAACATATCCTCAGAAACATTTTTTTTCTCATATTTTAGGATATGTTAATCAACCTTCAATTACAGATTTAAAATTGCCCTTTATATTGAAAATGCCAACATTGGATATTGGAAAAACAGGACTTGAGAAATCTTTTAATGAACAATTAATTGGTAAGGCAGGTAAAAGAGAAATTGAAGTTAATGCTTCTGGAAGGATTATTAGGGAAATTTCTAAAGAACCCAGCATTAGAGGAAAAAATATAATCGTATCTATAGATCAACAACTTCAACGATATACATATCAACAACTTGAAAAATTCCAAGCAGGATCAATTGTTGTTTTAGATATTAATGCAGGACATATTTTATCAATGGTTTCAATACCTACTTATGATTCAAACTTAATTATTAAAAAACCTAACTTTGATTATTGGGATTCCTTACTAAATAATTCATTATCTCCATTAACAAATCGAACCATTCAGGGCCTATATGCACCTGGATCTACTTTTAAAATGATTGTAGCTATTGCTGCTCTAAAATATAATATTATAAAACCTGCTTTCTCTATATTTTGCGAAGGTAAAATAGATTTTGGTGATAGAACTTATCATTGCTGGAAGAAAAATGGTCATGGCAAAATGAATGTTGAAACAGCTATTAAAGAATCCTGTGATGTATATTTTTACGAATTATCTAAAAAAGTAGGTATAGATAGAATAGCAGAAGTTGCAAAAGATTTTGGATTAGGTCAAAAATATCAAATTAATTTAGAAAATCAAAAAGCAGGAATTATTCCTACAAAGAAATGGAAGAAAGAAACCTTTAATGAAAATTGGTATGCTGGAGAAACCCTTAACGCCGGAATAGGACAGGGTTATATTTTAACAAACCCACTTCAGTTAGCAGTTATGACCGCAAGAATTGCCTCAGGAGGAAAAATAATTAAACCATCTATTATACACAATACTGTAGCCAAAGAATTTAGTTTAATGAAAAAATATATAAGTTCAATTAAATTAATTCAAAAGGCTTTATTTAAAGTTGTGAATGAAATAAAAGGTACCGCTAACAAATCTAAAAGTCATGAATTTTCATTTTCAGGCAAGACAGGAACATCACAAGTTAAAAGAATAAGCCTTATTGAAAGAGAAAGTGAAGATTTTCGAAAAAAAGAAATTAAATGGAAAGATCGTGATCATGCTTTGTTTGTAGGATATATGCCCTCAAAAAATCCAAAATACGCAATATCAGTTGTTATTGAACATGGTGGATCTGGAGCCTCTGTAGCTGCTCCAATTGCAAAAAATGTTTTTAACTTCTTACATGAACATGAAATTTAATGAATTTTAAAAAAATTACACAAATTAATCTATTTTTTATATTTATAATAATTTTGTTAGGCTTCATAGGAGTAGTAGCATTATATTCTGCAGGTAAGGGTAATTTTAGTCCTTGGGCAACAAAACATGCGATACGATTTTTTATATTTTTTTTTCTAATGATTCTCATCGCATTGATTAATATTAAATATATTTATAAATACACTTATATTTTTTTTGTTTTTTGCTTATTGCTTTTATTGTCAGTTGAAATAATTGGAATATTAGGAAAAGGTGCTGAAAGATGGATTCTATTCTTTGGGGTTAGTATTCAACCATCTGAAATAATTAAAGTTGCAATTGTTATAACTTTGGCTAAATTTTATCACAATTTAAGAATTGATAAAATTGGGTATATTCGTAACCTTTTTTTTCCTTCAGTGGTTATATTAATACCATTTATTTTAGTCTTATTACAACCTGATCTTGGAACAGCTTTAAGTATAATGATTTTAGGTATTTTAATTATGTTTATTTCAGGTGTTAGAATTTGGAAATTTATTTTTGGAATTCTTATTAGTATTGGCTTAATTCCTTTCCTTTGGAGTTATATTAAACCATATCAACAAAAAAGAATTTTATCATTTTTAAATCCTGAACTGGATCCATTAGGTCAGGGTTATCAACTAATTCAATCAAAAATTGCTTTAGGATCAGGAGGTTTTTTAGGCAAGGGTTTTCTTGGTGGTACTCAATCATATTTAGAATATTTACCAGAAAAACAAACTGATTTTATTTTCACGTTAATTGGAGAGGAATTTGGTTTTATTGGAACAATATTTATATTAATTTTATTTGGTTTATTGATTTTAATTTGTTTTTATATCAGTATTAAATCAATTCATATTTTTGGTCGTATTTTGAGTTTGGGTATAGCCTGCAATTTATTTTTGTATGTTATTTTTAATATGTCTATGGTTATAGGATTACTTCCTGTTATTGGAATTCCTTTACCACTGCTGTCTTATGGAGGAACAGCAATGTTATCCATTATGATTTCCTTTGGACTTTTACTTAATGTAGATATTAACTATAATCAAAAAAAAATAGATTTTTAAATGCTAGAAATTATAAACGTTAACAAAAATTTTGGTGGATTGAAAGCTGTTAACAATGCTTCAATGAAAGTAGAAAGAGGTTCAATTACAGGATTAATTGGACCTAATGGAGCTGGAAAAACTACTTTATTTAATACAATTGCTGGAGTTTTTGAGCCAGATGCAGGAGAAATTTTTCTCGAAAATAAAAAAATTTCAGGTCTTAAGTCACACCAACTTTTTGAAAAAGGAGTTTTAAGAACATTTCAAATAGCTCATGAATTTTCTTCATTAACAGTTTTAGAAAATCTAATGATGGTACCTTCTAATCAACATGGAGAAAATCTTATTAATGCGTTGTTTAAAAACTCCCTGGTAAAACAACAAGAAGAAATAATTCGTGCTAAAGCTGTTGAAGTAATTAAATTTTTAAATTTATCTCATTTGACACAAGAACTCGCAGGTAATTTATCAGGAGGACAAAAAAAATTGCTGGAACTTGGTAGAACTATGATGGTGGATTCTAAACTTGTTTTGTTAGATGAAGTTGGTGCTGGTGTAAATAGAACATTATTGAAAGAAATTTGCGAAGCTATTTTACGACTCAATAAAGAAAAAAATTATACTTTTTTTGTAATTGAGCATGATATGGATTTAATTGAAAAAATTTGTGACCCAGTCATCGTCATGGCTGAGGGTACTGTTCTTTTTGAAGGGAATTTTAATCAAGTAAAATCAAATAATGATGTCATTGAAGCCTATTTAGGAAGAGATAATAAAACAAAGAATCTTAGACATGATTAATTTTAAAGGTCATAATATGACAGCAGGATATGGCGGAGTTGATATAATAAAAAATTGTAGTCTTAGTGTAAAAGCAGGCGAGATAGTTGTTGTTATTGGTCCAAATGGAGCAGGAAAATCAACAGCGATGAAAGCAATGCTAGGCATGCTTTCTTTAAGTAGCGGGAGTGTAGAATTTCAAGATAAAGAAATTTCATCAATGTTACCTCAGGATAGAGTTAACCTTGGTATTGCTTTTGTTCCTCAAACAAAAAATGTTTTTACTGGATTATCAGTTGAAGAAAATTTAGAAATGGGAGCCTTTTTACGTCAAGATAATATTAGAGACACTATTGATCAAATTTATAATTTATTTCCAATTTTAAAAGAAAAAAGAAATCAGAGTGCTGGCGAATTATCTGGTGGGCAAAGACAGCAAGTTGCATTTGGAAGAGCTTTGATGACGATGCCAAAAATTTTAATGCTAGATGAGCCAACTGCAGGAGTATCACCCATTGTAATGGATGAGCTCTTTGCAAGAATTATTGAAGTTGGAAAAACAGGAGTAGGAATTCTTATGGTTGAACAAAATGCAAAACAAGCTCTTTCAATAGCAGATAGAGGATATGTATTAGTTAACGGAGAAAACAGAAGAGAAGGACTAGGCAAAGAATTACTGAATAATCCTGATGTACGGAAGTCATTTCTTGGTGGTTAGATAATATGATTGATTTTATTAACGCAATAGTCGTAATTTTAAATTTTATTTTTATTCCAGCTATATCATACGGATCCCAATTAGCATTAGGGGCACTTGGTGTATCTTTTGTTTATGCTATACTTCGTTTTGCCAATTTTTCTCATGGCGATTTAATGTCTTTTGGAGCGATGATTACAATTCTACTTACTTGGTTATTTCAGTCATATGGTATTTCATTAGGCTTATTACCAACAGCTCTACTCGCACTACCATTTGGAATTATTGCTAGTATATTATTCTGTTTGCTTACGGATAAATTCGTTTTTCGATTTTATAGACAAAAGAAAAGTACTCCAGTTGTTTTGGCCATGGTGTCGATTGGTGTTATGTTTGTAATAAATTCAATAGTTAGAATTATTATAGGCCCTGATGACAGAAAATTTTTCGATGGGCAAAAATTTATTATCAAAGCAAAACAATTTAAAGAGATTACAGGACTTAATGAAGGTTTAGCAATTAAATCAACGCAAGTAATAACAATTTTGATAACAATAATTTTAGTTAGTTTTTTATTTTGGTTTTTACAACATACCCGAACTGGTAAATCAATGCGAGCTTTCTCAGATAATGAAGATTTAGCTTTGTTATCAGGAATTAATCCAGATAAGGTTGTTGTGATAACTTGGTTAATAGTTGGAACGCTCGCAGCTGTTGCGGGAGTGCTTTATGGTTTAGACAAAAGTTTTAAACCATTTACTTATCTTGGTTTAGTATTGCCTATATTTGCTGCAGCAATCGTTGGGGGTATTGGCAATCCTATTGGAGCAGTTGTAGGTGGTTATGTTATAGCTTTTTCAGAAATAATGATTACTTATGCTTATAAAAAATTCTTTATTTATCTACTTCCAAGTAATTTAGAACCAACAACTTTGATTCAACTGTTATCAACTGACTACAAATTTGCCGTATCATTTACAATTTTAGTCATTGTTTTACTAATTCGTCCATCAGGGATTTTTAAAGGAAAAACATTATGATCAAATCAAATGGAAAAGAGTTATTTTCAGTAGTTATCATAGCTTCATTGTTTTTGTTTGTAGGATTTGGTCAATCTTGGTCGCTAAGTCTTTCAATATTAAATATGTGTATAATTTCAGCAATAATGACAATGGGTATAAATATTCAATGGGGTTATGCAGGAATTTTCAATGTAGGTATTATGGGTTTCACTGCACTGGGTGGCTTAGCTGCTGTTTTGGTTTCCTATTCTCCTGTTAGTGAAGCATGGCGTGTTGGTGGATTGGGCATGATAATAAGTTTTTTCTTATTAGTCTTAACAATTTTTATAGTTTTTATTGTTAATAATAAAATAAATAAAAAACCTCATAAATATTGGTTGATTGGATTAGTCATTTTAATAGGGTTAGTAACTATAAACATATTTTTTCGACCTGCCGTAAGCGCTATTGAAAACGTTAACCCAGCTACTACAGGTTTTTTAGGAGGGATGGGACTTCCAATAATATTTTCCTGGATCGTAGGAGGCTTATTTGCGGCTGGTGTAGCGTTTGTTATTGGAAAAATTACTTTAGGTTTGCGTTCAGATTATTTAGCAATAGCCACACTAGGAATTTCTGAAATTATTATTGCTGTACTAAAACATGAAGACTGGCTTTCTCGTGGTGTTAAGAATGTGATAGGATTGAAAAGACCGGTTCCTTTTGAGATTGACCTTCAAAATAGTGAATGGTTTATCTCAATGATTAGACTTTTAAATCATTCTAAACTAACTGTTATTACAGATTTTGCTCAAAGTGAAAAAATCCTCAACCAACTTGTTATTGTGGGTTCAAGTATATTTGTTAAATTATGTTATGGAATTTTGTTTTCTGTAGTACTGTTATTTATTTTATATTTATCAAACAAAGCTCAAAATTCCCCATGGGGAAGGATGATGAGAGCTATACGTGATAATGAAGTTTCAGCAAATGCAATGGGCAAGGATATTGTTAAAAGACATTTGCAAATATTTGTCATAGGATCTGCCGTTGTTGGTGTTGCGGGAGCTATGCTTATAACACTTGATGGACTATTTACTCCTGCTAGTTTTCAACCACTACGATACACATTTCTTATTTGGGTGATGGTAATTGTTGGTGGAAGTGGAAATAATTTAGGAGCTATTTTAGGAGGATTTGTAATTTGGTTTGTTTGGATTGAAGCTGCTCCAGCATCTCAATATGTGATAGGAATTTTAACAGCAGGTTTAGAAAATAAAAATATATTCAAAATCCACTTAATAGAAAGTGTTCCTTATTTCCGATACTTAATAATGGGGTCAGTATTACTCTTAATAATGCGTTATCGTCCAAAAGGTATATTGCCAGAAAAAATTCGACACTCATAAAAAAACCCCAGTAAAAACTGGGGTTTTAGAAATATATTTTTTGTATTTTAGTTTCTAATTTTTACTAAATTAAATGAACCATCGCTGACTTCCATTTCTTTGAAAGCACCACCGGTATCTCCAAGAACATTAAATTCAACATCAGTTGCGCCTTGATAGTCAACATCTCCACCACTAGCTAAAATTTCAAGAGCTTTTGAAAGCTCTCCAGGAAGAATTTTTGTTCCAGGTGCATTAGCTACGCCCTTAATATTAGCAACAACTGAACTTCTATCCGCAGAACCACCAGCTTGTATCGCAAGGCTAATGATTGCAGCAGCGTCGTAAGACTCAGGAGCATACGGTGCGCTAGCATCAACTCCACCTGCAGCAGCTACATCAACAAATTTTTCCGCACCTGCTGATTGTGTACCAGGTAAAGAACCAAACGAGCCATTAAGATCAGCTCCGATAGCATCAGCAATACTTTGACCAATCATACCATCAGATAAAACAAATAAATCAAAAGCACCAGAATCTAAAGATGCTTCAATCATACCTTTTCCACCTTGATCTAGATAACCAATAACTACTAGAGCATCACCACCAGCAGAACCAAGAACTCCAACTTCAGCAGAGTAATCAGCTTTACCATCTTCATGAGATGCAACGGCAGTTACTTCACCACCACCTTTTTTAAACGCAGCTTCATATACATCAGCTAAACCTTTGCCATAGTCATTGTTTGTATAGGTTATAGCCACACTATTAACACCTCTATCAAGAGTAATTTGTGCTAGCACTTCACCACCACGTGCATCCGAAGGTGCAGTGCGGAAAAAGTATCCGTGATCAGATATTGTACTTAAACCAGGAGAAGTGGCAGATGGCGAAATCATTGGAACTCCATTAGGTACAGCTACATTAGTAGCTATAGCTCCAGTAACACCGGAACAATCTGCTCCCATAATTGCTGCAACACCATCAGCTACTTGACTTTCTGCTACTGCAGTAGCTGCTGCGGCGTCTACACAAGTTGAGTCACCTTCAAGAACAGTTATAGTTTCTCCACCTAATAGGTTTCCAGAGTCAGATACTTCAGCAAAAGCAATTTTTGCTGAGTCTCTCATGGCAGGAGTAAGAGATTCAATAGGTCCTGTAAAACCTAAAATAATTCCCACTTTAACTTCAGCTAGAGTAACTGACGATATAGTTGTCAAACTTACAACAACTGCAAGAAGTAATTTTTTCATATTTCCTCCAAAAAATTTTTATAGTGCACATATAAGCTAAAACAATTATTAGGTACAGAGATCAATACTTAGTTTTTTCAATAAAATAGTCTAAATATATGCTAAATGTCCGATTTTAAGGTAGATACTGCAATTATTGGAGCTGGAGTAGTTGGTTTAGCGATTGCAAATGAACTTTCAAACCAAAACAAAGATGTATTGGTAATAGAAGCTCAAAATGATTTTGGCAAGCTTACAAGTTCAAGAAATTCAGGCGTAATACACGCTGGGATATATTATTCTGAAAAATCTCTAAAATCTAAGTTTTGTGTTTTAGGTAATAAACTAATGTATGACTATTGTAAAAAAAATCATATACCGCACATTAATACAAAAAAAATACTTGTTGCTTCTTCATATGATCAAATAAAAATTATTGATATTATAAAAAAACAGTCCGAAAAAAATGGAGTTGAGGGAGTAATAAAAATTTCAAAAAATCAAGTTTCAAAATTAGAACCTTTAATTTATTGTGAGGAAGCCTTAGTTGTTCCTTCTAGTGGAATTATTGATCCTATAAGTTTTATGAGATCGTTAGTAGGGAGAATTGAAAATTCTGGAAATATGATTGCTTATAGATCAAATTTAAAAAAAATTAATTATGATGGAAAAAATTTTAAATTATTAATTCAAAATACTGAACAAATAACAATTGAATGTAAAGAGCTTATAAATTCTGCAGGCTTGTATGCATCAGATATAGCAAATAAATTTGAAGAGTTGAAAAAAGAATTTATACCTAAAACTTTTTTTGCTAAAGGAAATTATTTTAGTATCAATAAAGATATAGGTATTCGTCATCTTATTTATCCTATACCAAATGAATTTTCATTAGGAATACATTTGACACCTGAATTGGATTATTCAGTTAAGTTCGGTCCTGATTTTGAATGGGTTGATAATCCAGAAAACTACAAAGTAGACATAAATAAAAAAAAATTATTTACCAATGAAATAAAAAAATATTTGCCAAATTTTGATTCTAATTTGCTTAATCCAAGTTATGCTGGAATTCGACCTATTATAGATAAGAAAAACAAATCAAAGAGAGATTTTATAATTCAAACAGACAGTATTCACTCAATTCCCTATTTAATTAATTTGTATGGTATTGAGTCTCCTGGATTAACTTCTTCATTGGCATTAGCGCAGCATGTAAGAGATTTATTAAAATAAATATGAAAAATATTGGTATATTAGGTGGAGGTGTTTGGGGAAGTGCTCTCGCAAAATTATTAAGCAATAATAAAGTTTGCATTTATGCACGAGATAAAAAAATAGTAAAGTCTATTAATGAGCATAGATTTAATCCAAAATTAAAATATGCTGTATTTAATAATAATGTATCTTCAACGGATGATATAATTAAAATTAATGAATTAAATTATATATTTATTGCTTTGCCGTCACAAAGTATAAGGAAAGTTTTAACAAATTTATCTATAACTAATAAAGATAAAGAAATAGTTATTGCTTCTAAAGGAATTGAAACGTCTTCCTCTCTTTTTTTAAGAGATGTTGTACATAATATTACTAAGTGTAAAAATGTTAGTGTATTATCAGGTCCTTGTTTTTCAGATGAAGTAGCGCAAAATCAACCTACAGCTGTGACATTTGCCTCAAAAAATAAAGAGTCTTTTGATAAGGTTGCTTCATTACTTAAAAATAAAAATTTTAGAATGTATTATTCAGATGATATTATAGGATGTCAAATAGGAGGGGCGTTGAAAAATATTTATGCAATTGCTGCAGGTATTACACAGGGACTAAATCTTGGAGAAAATGCAAAAAGTGCATTAATTACAAGAGCTTTTGTTGAAATTTCAAAATTTGGAGAAGCGTTGGGCGCTACAAAACATACCTTATATGGTTTATCTGGTCTTGGGGACTTAATTTTAACTTGTAATTCACTTAAATCACGTAATACAAGATTTGGTCACCTCATCTCCACCAATTTCTTTTCTAATTTTGAAGATATTTTAAAATCTAAAGAAACTACAGAGGGTTTCTATACTGTTAAGGTTGTAAAGAAAATAGCTGATGAAAAAAATATTAATATGCCGATTATGCAATCAATTTTTAATATTCTCTACAATAATCAATCAATAAAAAGTGAAATTAATAACTTATTAGAAAGACCAATTACTGATGAAATTAGATAATGATAGAATAGTGCATTCTTCAAAAACTTTTTTTGATCTTGATTTAACTTGGATTAATAACCTTCAGGTAAATTTAAGTGCGGTTGAAAGAAGAACGACATCATTAATTAAAAGACGATCAATTAAGAAGGAGTATCAGGCAGCTTGGTTATTAAAAGCTATTACTTTGATAGATCTAACAACATTAAATGGAGATGATACCTTTGGTAAAGTAGATAGATTGTGTCAAAAAGCACTTAATCCTCTATCAATGTTAATTCTTGAATCTCTAAATATACCTAAAGATACTATAAAAGTAGCGGCTGTTTGTGTGTACCATCATTTAGTAACAAAAGCTAAAAAAAATCTACAAAATAAACTACCTATCGCGGCAGTATCAACTGGTTTTCCAGCAGGTTTATCATCTTTCTCTACACGTAAAAAAGAAATTGTTAATTCAATTAATGCAGGTGCTACAGAAATTGATATTGTAATTAATAGAGGCTTTGTTTTACAAAATAATTGGAACAAACTTTATAATGAAGTTAGAAATTTTAAAGAAGCAGCTAAAGGAATCAAGATAAAAGCTATATTGGGCGTAGGAGATCTGGAAACATTGCGCAATGTTGCTAAGGCTTCATTAGTTTGTATGATGGCTGGAGCTGATTTTATCAAAACCTCTACTGG